>Ga0247769_1000337_pt1 | contig 11645 bp, 11 predicted proteins | sample UWRJL166409R6_FD_179942 | JGI IMG/M metagenome (GOLD analysis project Ga0247769, IMG submission 179942) | Plant litter microbial communities from Arlington Agricultural Research Station in Wisconsin, United States - UWRJ-L166-409R-6 | ecosystem: Environmental > Terrestrial > Plant litter >... | reverse complement strand
CATTCCGAGGCTCCTCTTCATGTTTGTGTGTTGGATGCACAAATCAATCGGCCGACGAGACCACAGCATAAAATGAGCGGCAAATTTGCGCCAGCTTGTGGTCTGGCAGATGGCAAGCCACCCAGTCATGTGGTGACTTGACGATTCTGTGGTGGGGCCCGGGCAGGCAAAGCGGGAGTGACGGGGCACTTGCAGCGGTCAAGCGACCAGCGAAATCTGCGATCGAAAGGAAAGCCAAGGTTGAATCATCTCGTGGGTCGCCATCATTTCAGTTTCGCTCTCGTCGAGCCGGCGGCTTCTCCCTGACGCCAACGTGAGGCTGGGTGTCGGCCCGCGCATGGAAAATGAGACGGTGCCGCTCATAAGACCCAACCGACGATCGGAGACGTTCAGTTCACGGCCAGTGACCCGGAAGACTTGGGGACAATCGGAGGATTGTTTGTTACGAGCGTCCAACCTGGGTCCGACAATTACCAGGTCAACACCAATACTTTGGCACCAATTTTGGTGATGACAGAAAACGCTCGGCCAAGTTTCCCCCCCAGGAAATCCACTCCCCCACGGCAGCAAGCGTCGCCGGTAGAGGCAGTCGCACCCCCACCCCCAGAAAGCACTGCCATACATGATGAGGCTTTGGTTCCTATTGGAAAACCCTGCTTGGACATGGTGAGATGTGTCCTTCACACCTCATCTTCCAGTCCGCAATCACGACGCGCTGTGAAGACACTCGAGGCAGAGTGACAAAAACCGTCCGCCCTCCTAGCTACATATCGCGGAAAGCGTCGGCCACGTGACACGCGGCCATCGACTCTTGGCCGCTCCAGGGTCTCCTGTGATTGGTGGCTGGGTGGCGTTTGACCCACTGCGCTAGACCTGTTGTGGAAGGATGATTTGGGCCCGGCTGAAAAGCAACCAGCTCACCTCGGCGTCCGTCGCAGCACACTGGACAGTGGACAGACACATCCGACAAGCAACGCGCGCCATCGGTACGGAGGTAAGACCCTTTCGTTCCTCCATTCTCCCACCTTATCCGCCCCGACCAGCCGATTAGGTTGCCGTGAAGCCCCAGTCTCGTGATCTTCGATGCCCGGGCTGCACAGCTCGACGCCGTCGGTCCTGCGCGAGTACTGATTGCCGGCGAAACCTTGATCGAGTGCGTGAAGCTGGGTTGCCTGCGAAAAAAAATTCTCGCGCGCCTCCCGTCGCTCCACGCCGCCCGCAAACCCCAACCCCCGTCCCCGTCAGGGCGGCCACCTAGGCAGTCGAGCCAGTGTCCAGTCCAGCCTTCCGAGTACGTCAAAACCTTGGCCTGATCGCCTCCACTCCTTGTGTCTCGTCGCCGCTCTGTGGCATTGCATGTCGCTGTTCGGCCAGTCTCGTCGCTGGCGCTCCTGCTCCTGCTCCTATTTCCACACCGTCTCTAAGGAAAGCGCCGCGGGAGTTCCGCCCCAATTTCCTTGCCCGCGGAGCCCTTGGGGTTGCTGCTGAGAGGTCCCCCCCTCGCTTCGCGTGTGGGCCCAACCCCCCGATCGCTTTGCACCACAAACTTCAGCGCCAGCCAGAAACCGCTTTTGCCCCCGTTACCCACCGCACACTGCTTTGCCTGCACACCGCGACGCGACTGCTCCATCGCGACAAGCCTCTGCCGTGTCACTGCATACATTTCCTTTATCGAATTCATACTCGCGGGATCATGCTTGTGTTGTTTTGATGGTCGCTGACCGCGCTCAAAGGAATTAACCTGATGGGGTCGGCCATTGCCATCGCCGACACCACCAGCCGACAGACATGAGCTCCTGGATCAATGAGGCGTCTGTCCCGAACCACAATGGCAACGGGTTTCCTCCGATCCCCGATCCCTCAGCCGTTGCCGGGGCCATGATGGATCCGACCGCCTTCATAGGCAATGCCGCCCAATTCAATCCTCAGTTCGCGAACCCTCAACAGATGATGATGCCGAACGGGCCGATGCGCAATGCGTCGCCTGGCTTCTCCAACCCGATGTATCAGACAAACTCGGTCATCCCATCCAAGAGGCCTCGGCCGCGCGAGGACAGCATCGGACAATCTCCGCGACAGGCGCCGGGGATGCTCCCGACGTCGCGCGCCGAGACACCCCAGCAGTCGCAGTTCCCCGGCTTCCAGCAGCCGGGCCTGCAGCAGCAACCGACTGGCCAGCCATCGCCGTACCCGCACCTCCAAACGAATGGTTCCGCGAACGCGACGCCGTCGCCAATAATGGCAAATCAGATGCGACCCGGGAGCGTCCCGCAGCGAGTCGCGACCACATCGCCTCACCCATTCTCACCGGCGGCGCAACAATTTCCCCAGCAGTCCCCGATCCCATCCGATCATAGCGGCACGCCGCAGCCATTCTTACAGCAGAACAGCTTCCAAAACTTCCAGCAGTTCCCTCCCGGCCAGTCTCCAGCACGGCCGTCCCCGACACCTAATGCGATGGTTGGCCAGATGATACCGCAGCAGATGGGCCAAGTTCCACAGCAAATACAGATGGCCGGTCAGATGCCAGGTCAGATGCCAGGTCAGATGTCTAGCCAGATGCCCAGCCAGATGGCCGGTCAGATGCAGTTTCCTCAGAATATGCCCCAGAGCCGCAACCAGATGGAGCACAACAGGTTGATGTACCAGATGCAGCTTCAGCAACAGGCCCAGAGAACGAATATGCAGATGCACCAGCAGCAGCAACAACAACAACAACAGCAACAGCAACAGCAGCAGCAGCAACAGCAACAGCAACAGCAGCAGCAGCAGCAGCAGCAACAGCATCAACAGGCGGCGGCGCAAAACATGATGCAGGCTCAAGCCGGCGTAAATTCGGCGCAGGCGCAAGCGCAAGCGGCTCAGGCACAAGCACAGGCGAGAAACATGATGGCTGCCCGGCAAGGAATACCCAATGGCCAGATGGCTCAGGATGGGATGCGCCCTCGACCGGGGATGCCTCAACAGCAGGCAATGCCTCGGATGCAGGCCCCAGACCAGTTCAAGCAGAGCCTGGCTGTTTTCATGAGCTCCAAAAATCTCCCTCTAGAGAGCAACCCCACTGTCGAGGGGCGGCCTGTGAACTTGTACAGTCTCTTTCACTTTGTCTTCAACAGGTTTGGCGGCTACCGAGGTGTGACGCAGGCAAACGGCTGGCCCCAGGCCGCTCATGCTCTGGGATTCCCGCCTCAGCAAGTCCCATCCGCGCCTCAGCACCTCAAGGGGATCTACGAGCGTAACTTGTACAAGTTCGAGGAGATGTGGAAGATGAGGGCGCAGCAACAACAGCAGCAGCAGCATCAGCAACAACACCAACAACAACAACAACCTGGGGGCCCACCAAACGCTCAGAACCAGCCGCACGCTACGCCAACGAAATCCATGCCGCCTGTGCAAATGCAACAGTCCCCGCAAAACCCCCATCCTGGCGCGCAACAGCAGATGCAACAGGGACCCATGCAGTCACCTGTGAAGCCTCCATCAGCACACCAGGCAAGCATGAATGGCTTTCCGGGCCCGCATCCCCCACATCCCCACCAGCATGCGAATTCAGCCCCAGGCCACTCGCGAAATAGTCTCTCGCGGAGTGTGCAGCCAACGCCAACGGGGGAGGAGTTTGCTCTGGCGTCGCCTGCTCAGAGCAAGTTGGGGAGCGCATCCCTCCCAGGGTCTGCTCACCCCGAAAACCAAGGTATGCAAGGAGAAGCTGCGGCATCAATGCGATTCCCTGCGCCGTTTGCAGTCAATCCTGAAGAATACATGCCATGTTCCCGCGAGCTCTCGACGCTTGGCGGTGTCGACGTGAACGCGTTCGAAAAGGTTGCCGCAGACCTCCGGAACAGCAAGATCAATGTTCCCGCCCCGATTGAAATGGGGATGGTCGATATCCACGCCCTCACAAGGAGCATCCAAAGCGGCATCCACGGCGAGGTCCGTCTGGCGCTTGATACCCTGGCATCTCTTTCCTCGTGCGACCAGTACAACAATATCCCGGTTCCCCAAATCGATCTTCAGCACTGTGAAGACCTAGTCGAAACTCTGGTCGAGTGCGCAGAGGAACAAGCGGATCTCTTGGCCGAAAACTCGGAAGAAGCATCAAACGAGGTCACCATACCCCTGTACGAGGACGTCATCCGGGCATGTCGCATCGAGAGACTATCGTTGCGCAAGATTCAACGCTTTGCGTCGCAGCAGTTCGAACTCGACAATGCTGTTGAACGATTGATATGCATCACCACCATTCTCCGGAACTTGTCGGACCCGGTTTTCGGGGCCAATCAGAAATACTTGGCAGACGAGACTGTCATCAAGTTCCTGTGCGTTATCATCCGATATTTGGGCACTCGGGAGATGCTTCTTCGGACCCAAGCAAACACTCTTGATCTGATGAAAGATGTGGTAATGCTGCTCTCGAACATTGCCAGCGAGGTGGTTCTTCCCGGGAAAGAACAGGCCTTCTGTTTGCTCCAGTTTCTCCTGGCTTTTACCCCATCGCCAGCCCCGACATTATTAAGCGACCCCGTCTTCTTTACCTCGTACGATCCCGGGCTGCATCCTTACCTGCCGTATGCTGTCGATGCTCTGGCCAAGCTCCTTGCTCGCGATGAACCCAACCGGACATTCTACAGGACCATTTTTGCGGCGGACGCTCTTCATCCATCTTCGCCATCTGAGCTTCTCACCCGAGCATTCGCACTCGCGATCGCGCCCATTCCTCCGCCGGGCCCGCTTCCTATGCCGACGCCGGACTCTCGGGACACACGCCTAGCTGACGCCTACGACACCCGACCCTCCAATCTCCCACCTCTTGTTGAGGTCCGCAAGCCGTTTTTGATGCAAGGGCTTCTGACGGCAGACATACTCGCGTCGCTTGCCCCGGGCCACGAAAGCGGCGTAGCGCGTGCGTGGCTAGGGTGTGGAAATGGGTTCGCCCAGAATCTGTTCTTGCTGATCCGCCAGCTGAGTACCCAGTACGAGGTGATGGCAAGCAGAGGCAATGGGCCCCACCAGCGCGGCCAGCCACGAAGAGACTCGGAGCTCGTCTACATTGTCAGGCTTGCTGTGAGCATGCTGCGGCGACTCTGCGAGAAAGCCCGAGATCCCAGCGACCCAACCGGAAAGAACCGCATCCCGGCTACTGCGCTGCCGAGTCGAGAGAATCTGCTCGGGGCCCTGCAGATGCACGCGCAGGAGTGGACCAAGGAAGGAATGTTGGCTGATCTTGTGGCTTTCGCCAGTCTGGAGGAATGATGCATGCATATTACAGCAGGGCGTTGCGGCTCGAGTTTTGATAACGAAGATGTATTGTTGCTTGTTGATTGCGCCCGCTGGATCATGGGTACGGAAGGCCGCGAGCTGCGTAGCGGGATTCGCCCATGTAGTTGTAGTTGTAGATATGCGCGCATTTGGGTTGGATGGTCCAGGAATGATGAGCGAAAAGACTTGGGAAGGCAAGTGATGTCTGTTACAGAGAGTCGGTTCAACCGACAGCGGCGCATTGGCGGGTGGTCTAGCTTCAGTGTACTATTTTCTTATGCATGTGATATTACAGCAGATGGAGCGAGACCATCGCTTTGGTTTTTCCCATCAATGAATCTGATATACTCCGTATGTGGTACAATATGTTACATGGAACCCGCTTTCCCCGTCCCTGTTCCCATCGGGATTTCGCAGGGCAGGCTGAGAAGGCCGGAGTTTTGCTACAACATCCCGCAATGCGTGCATTTTTCGCTGAAAAACAAACCAGGAGCGGCATGCAGACATCATACACAAGCTGGGCCAACCATCTCAGTCCACTTATAACCCTATTTTTGTGCCCGTTCTTTGCCTCCCCCTCAAAATCCTTGCCTCTCCAGCCATGCTGTCACTTCGGGTTTCAAATGGCCCTAACAACATTCGTGTCAGTTGGAGGAATGACAATCTAAAAGCTCGGAGGAAAGCTTGCCTTTACTACAATGTGTCCCGTGGTTGGGTTCAGTTGGACTTGGTCCTCCCCAAGCCCCATGGCTTCGGCCAGGTTTTGTCGCATAAGTTGCTTATCGCCGTCCACCTTCTTTATGGTCGTGATCTTGAGGTTGCCACCGCGCTTGGTCTCGAGATAGACCGGGAGGTTTTTCGTATGCGTCCTAGACACGACGTATCTCGGTTTTGGTGTCGTTGTCGTCGCTGTTGGAGCTCCGCCGATCGAGGATGTGGGGGATGCTGCTGTCGATGATGTTGTCGCGGCCCTCCAGCATGTTGCCGAGGGGATGAGCCGCCTCGAGGGCGCCGTTGCGCGAAGTATTGTCCGTAACATGGTGCTGCAGGACACTGAGATTGGCGGAGGCAAGGCAATTGCGGGCTGCAAACTCACGAGAGGAAGTCGGGATCTTTTTTTCTTGTCGGCCTCTGCAATCCCGGCAGCAGCAAGTAAGGGCCGGCGGTCCGTGCTTTGCGCCTTGCTGGTTCGACAAAGGGAATCTTTGGATTGCGGCAGAATTATTCACCGCCTCTGGTCTGGTTGTACCCTGAGCGCTGGTTCGCTGTCCTTGTCATCCGCCCCACTTGCTACCCGCATCCGCTCAACATCGCACTTTCAATTTTTGACCCCACCAAAGATTCACAAGATAGCCTCTTTCAGCGAAAATTGGCGGTCGAGTCTCTCCTCTCTCCACCCCTCCCCCTCGCCCACGCCCTGTCCCAAACGGCGTCCAAGTGCATCGCGGTTTCCTCCCCCATCGCGCGACGACTCACACCGTCGCTATCAAGTACTTCACGAAAACACTACCCAGCATGGCTTCCACGACGACCAACGGCGGATCCGATGGCGCCTCCTCGCCCGCCGACTACGGCCTGCTCCCCAAGCTCGCCCCGCATCTCGATCGCCACATGATCTTCCCTTTGTTGGAATTCAGCCTCAACCAGCTGGTCGACGAGAAGACGGGCCGTGTGACAGACGAGAAGAAGGCGCGCGAGATCACCCAGGCCAAGTTCGCCCTCCTCAAAAAGACGAATATGACCGACTACGTTGCCGACCTCTACTGCGAGCTCCAAGGATTGGACCAGCCGCCTGTCGAGTACGCGGACCGCAAGCAAAAGGTGTTTAGCCAGCTGGAGAAGTTTGACCAGGAGACCGGGAAGATCACAGAGCTCCTCGATCGGGAGGACGTCGTAAACAACCTCAGGAGCGACAAGGTCGCAAACTTGGAGTTTCTTAAGAAAGACCACGATGTGAGAAGCAAAACCCGAGCGGGAGTGGGCCGACCGAAGCTAACAGCGAGCAGGTGACCATCGACATGGTGAACGCCCTCTACGACCACGGTAACCTCCAGTACAGCTGCGGCAGCTACGCCGAGGCCTCCGAGCTGCTCTACCGCTTCCGTGTTCTTTCCACCGACAACGACAAGGTGTCCTACGCCACCTGGGGTAGACTTGCCTGCGAGATTCTTAGCATGAGCTGGGAGACAGCACTGGAGGAGCTCCAAAAGGTGCGGGAGATGATCGATGCCAAGCTGGCCAACACCCCCTTGGCGCAACTGCAGCACCGAACATCGCTTGTCCACTGGGCTCTGTTCCCCTTGTTCAACTACGACAAGGCCCGCGAGCCGCTCCTGGATCTTTTCTTCAACGCCGGCTATATCAACACCATCCAGGCCCACGCACCATGGATCCTCCGATACCTCACGGTCGCCGTCATCACGAACAGGGGTCGCGCTAAGAACGCGGGCATCCAGCAGAAGCAGATGAAGGACATCGTCCGGATTGTGAAGCAGGAGGCGTATGAGTACCAGGACCCCGTCACCCGGTTCGTGCACGCCTTGGCCATCGACTTTGACTTTGAGGAAGCACAGCGGCAACTGGTTCTCGCCGAGGAGATTCTCAGGAGCGACTTTTTCCTCGTTGCGCACGCCGATGACTTTGTCGACTCGGCGCGCCACCTTATCTTTGAGAGCTACTGCAAGATCCACTCGCGTATCGCGCTCAAGGACCTCAGCGCTCGTCTGGGCCTCAACAAGGAAGAGGCGGAGAAGTGGATTGTCAATCTCATCCGCGATACGCGGTTGGATGCCAAGATCGACTACAAGGAGGGCACAGTGGTCATGAACCACCCTCCGAGCTCCGTGTACCAGCAGGTTATCGAAAGGACAAAGGGAGGCTTTTTCCGGACACAGGTGCTCAGTGCCGCGGTCGCCAGATAGAATAGGTTCCCGAGTCTACGAACGTATCCAGAGGACGCCAGAGGGTGGCCGAGCCATCCGGGGATTCGATTCCGGATGAGGAATTGGGGCGGCGTGCATCAAGGAGGAGCATCGAGCGCAAAGCACAGGGGACAGGGAAAATCGCCCAGCAGGGAGCACGCGATGGCGGGCTCCCTCGCAGCGAAGGGATAGATATCAACCTGGCGACGGCGTCTTGAGACATGGCCGGATCACGGGTGGACAGCGTTTTGTAATTGTACCTGCGGCCACATCGATAATGGGTTACGAATTGTGATCAGTTGCCTTCTTGTGATGTCGGCGGATTGCTGTCCAACGGGTCCGACGCGGGTGGTTTGTCCAGGCGGGAGCGTCTAGGCGGCAAGTCGTATAGTGGCCCCACTCACCCCTTTCCAAGGCTCAGGGGAAGCATGGCTCTTGGACCAATGTCAACAGTGACGATGTCTCCGCTGGTAGCACGAAGGAATCAGAACCAGATCTGTGCTGGATCCCACGTCCCTTGACCGGCTTTACCGACCTGCGTCGTTGCAGTGCCAAGGCCATTCGTTCGCCCCAGCGCAAAGGATTTCCCAGCTACGGCAGGCAGCAGAGTCCCAGGCGCGATTTTTACGTTTGCCGAATGCAACATCAGAGTGATTTTCCCTTGTGGTACACTAGACGAGAACTCGTTCAGGTTTTCGTCTGTGGACCACATACCTATGTTTTAGCTTTTTTCTTCGGTTTGTGAGAGGTTCCCCCCCGGTAGTGGCTAGAACTATTGACGCTGGATGTTTTATTTGCTTGATGTTTCGCTTACCTTATCTATTGTGGTTGATTACTTAACTATGCTTTGCATTGAAAAGGGGGGAAAGGCTTTTTTATTCTCGAGTCTCTTTTGGACGGTGACACAGGATTTCTGGCTGTTTTCGGATGTTGTAGGTGTTTAGGTGTGGGGATTATGAGAGGTTTACATCAGCTTTTTCATGTTTGGGCCTGATTGGTGTGTCTGGCTTGGCTAACCTATCTAAGGTAGTATGTAGGTAAGTACATATTCTATATAGGTATTGTACCTAAGGTATGTGCTCTACAGCTTCTACTACATCGTACACATGGGTAAGTAAGGTAGGTCAGGTTAGGTTAGGGTTTTTTTGCTCGCGTTGATGTCTGGTTAGAGTATTATGTCCTAAATGGGCGACTCGTACTATATCATCGTATGTTTGTCCCCCTCGATGGAATGTGGATTTAGTTCGTGCGTGTGCTTGCTGCGGCTGCAGGGCCAAGCCTGTGGGATGGATCCTTCCTTTGCGCGTTTCCTCGCCCGTGGGGTTCCGGCAGAAATAAGGCATTGTAGATCCTTTCTGGTACCTAGGTGGGTAATGCACTTTGTGTTGTATTGTAAAAACAAAAGGAGGTAAAAATGTAAGAGCCTCGCTGTGTTACCTGGTAGGTAGGTACAATACAGGCATGCCCTGGTGGACGTTGTTTCGTTTGGGGACTTCGTATATGTTATGGTACCTTGGCTATAGGTTTTGAAAGCTATATGTCATGCTAAGGTAATGTAATTGTCATGTTATTTGGTTCTCGTACTCTTTGCCACTTTTTCATCTCGCGTACCTAGCTCGGGTCGTATCTCTGCGGGGTTTCTTTCATTTTGCCATTTGGGGCTTTGGCTGTGGCGCCGTCGCCCTACTGGGAGATGAGATGATACCTTGCCGACAGCAGTGGATACGTCGTGGATGGGGGGAGCTGATTCAGCTCCGCAGATGGTATGGTTTAATATTTCTAGTATGGTTGACGATAGGGTTTGTCTCTGGTTCACCGCCCGTGTGGGATGTGCGTACCGGTATCTAGAATCACCGCGTGTGCTCGAGTACCTAAGGAGTGGATGCTCCTCGGGATGGATCATCGCATTAGTATGTCTTGGATGGATACCTACCACCTTACCTTAGATAGGTAGGGGTGGTTGGAAGTATATATGATCTCTCTGCCTCCTTCACGGTTTGCGCATTCTTAGTTGTTCTTGCTCAAGGCCTCATTCGTAACAAACTTTGGCCCTCGGCGTCATCTATGCTATTAACCTATCTATCCCCTCTTTCTACCGAATCCGAAAGCAGAATGCTTTCTTCTCCCTTCGTCCCAGAGTTCCTCGAGAGGGTGGTCAAAACCAAGATCTCGCGTGACCTCCCGGCCTGGTCTTCGCCTCCTTGCTCCAGCAACGGATGTACCGAGGATGAAGCCGACCCCGCCACGCCGGCAAACGACCATGATCTTCACAGCGCGCTCTGGGACCACACGGTTGGCGACATGCTGTCGACGATGATGAAACTGGCGGGCTACGACCCAGAATCGCAAACCCTGCACCGAGAATTCTTCGCCCGCCACGTGGCCCCGTCCCTCGGACCACATCCCAGAGCAGCAGAGACAAGCTGGAAGAGCTTCATGACGGACAACCACACCCCTCTCGAGCTGAGCTGGACGTGGTCGTCCAAGAAAAGCTATCCGGCGGTCCGCTATTCGATCGAGCCCATCGGCTGGCTGGCCGGGACACCGTCCGATCCGCTCAACACCCGCGCCGCAGCACAGTTGCTGGAAGAGACAGCACCCTTGGCACCGGATCTCGACTTCACCTGGCACAACCACTTTCTCAAAGCCCTCACGCTGTCGCCCGAGAGTCACCAGCTCGAAAGCGTCCAACACGGACAACAAATCTCGGAGACAGACCTCTCGCAGACTTTCATAGCGTTCGACCTCCGCCGGACCAACATGGTTGTAAAGTCCTACTTCATGCCGAGTCTCCGAGCTATCAGCGAGAAGAAACCAAGTTTCGAGCTCGTCGTGGACGCCATCCTCGCCTTGCCGACACCACAAACAACTCCCCTCACCAAGGGGAATCATCATCATCACCACCCTTACAAAGCATCACTAGATGCTCTCACGGGGTACATCGCCTCCCTTCGGCCCTCCAGACGACCGGTGGTCGAGATCCTCGCTATAGATTGCATCGCCCCTCCATCGTCTGTGTCCAAACCAAAATCTGAGTCCGAATCTGAATCGAACTCCAAAACCAAAGGATCCCAACCAAGACTCAAAATCTACATCCGCTCGAGAGAAATGACTTTCGACAACATGATCGAGGTGATGACTCTCGGGGGACGGATTTCCTCATCTTCATCCTCTTCACCCCCTACACAAACCCAAACAAAGACATCACCCACAACCCAAATGCCAGAAGAAGTAAAATCCCAACTAGCAGAGCTCTGGTGCGCCGTATTCGACGTAAGCGACGTAAGCGAGAAATTACCACCCACCTGGAGGAAGAAGAAGAAGAACAAGAACGACAAGAAGAAGAATAACGAAGAAGACGAAGAGCAGGAGCACCGCACGGGCGGGTTGATATTCTATTTCGACCTATTCGGAGATTGGGATTTTGCATCCCATTCCCAATCTCCATCTCAGCCTCCCAAAATAAAA
>Ga0247769_1000335_pt1 | contig 11653 bp, 9 predicted proteins | sample UWRJL166409R6_FD_179942 | JGI IMG/M metagenome (GOLD analysis project Ga0247769, IMG submission 179942) | Plant litter microbial communities from Arlington Agricultural Research Station in Wisconsin, United States - UWRJ-L166-409R-6 | ecosystem: Environmental > Terrestrial > Plant litter >... | reverse complement strand
GGAAGACCATCTCGTAGCCGGCTCGCGTGTGCACAGTGACGGTGAGCTGATGCTTTACACCTCAGGATGCTGGGCGCTGCTGTAAGTGGTGTCTGACTGGTAGTGGGATGAGAACTGCGGTCGGTTGTGCGCGCATGCCCTGCAAGAGGAGAGCAGCGAGGCGACGCACCTCGACAAGGGCTCGCCCGTTGTCGGGCACGGAGGGGTTGGGCGTCGCCGTCGCAGCCAGGACGAGCCAGAAGTCCTCGACGGTCAGGTCCTGGCGCACTGCGCCCTCACGACGTGCTCTGTCCACCAGTCGGGTCAAGGCGCGAACGTTCTGAGCGCGTTCGACGGCGAAGACCTTCTTCAAGGACGCTGATCCCAGCAGCGCGGCGTTGAACCCCCGGTCCAACGCCTGGCGGGTGCACACCTCCTCCACTACCGCGGTGATGCCTCGCCAGGCATCCGGATCTTCTGCTGCGTGTGCCACCGTCGCTACGCACTCACGAACCTGCTCGGCGAACGCCGCGACGACGAGATCTTCCCGTGCGGGAAAGTGCCGGTACAGCGTGGCCACTCCTAGCTCGCAACGACGGGCGAGTTCCCGCATCGTCACCTCCAGCCCCTGGGCTGCGAACGTCGCTCGCGCCACACCCACGATGTGGGCCCGGTTGTGCCGGGCATCCGAGCGAGGCTGCTGGGATCGAGGCCTTTGAAGTCGGGGTTTCTGAGTCAATGCGTGCTCCACGCATCCCAGTTCAGCACAGACGGACGCCCTGTTCCATTTCGAGCGTTACGTTGCTCGGGCGGTGCAGTCGCACCAGCACCACACCCTCAAAGGACCGCTCATGTTCGCGCTGCAGTACTCCAGCTTCGGCCCCCCCGACGTCTTGACGGTCGGGCCCGCCGAGGACCCGGACGCCGGCCCAGGCGAGATCCGGATCGCCGTCCGGGCTGCCGGAGTGACACCGGGCGACGACCTGCTACGAGCAGGGAAGATGCGGCCGTCACTGCCCTGGCCGCACATCCCGGGAATCGATGCCGCGGGCGTCGTGGACCAGGTCGGTGATGGTGTCACCGACGTACAGGTCGGCGATGAAGTCTTCGGCGCTGTGGACGTGACACGACTGGGTGGGGCCACCGCGCAGTACGCGGTCCTGCAGTTCTGGGCACCGCGACCTGTTGACCTGAGCTGGGAGCAGGCAGCCGCTCTCGGTACCAGCGCCGAGACCGCGACCCGCACTCTCGACCTGCTCGACGTTCGCAGCGGGACGACCCTGCTCATCGACGGTGCGGCCGGCGGCGTCGGTAGCGTCGCCGTCCAACTCGCGGTTGCCCGGGGGGCGCGAGTGATCGGCACCGGTTCCGCCGAGAATCAGGACTTCCTACGCGGTATCGGCGCTCTCGCGATCACCTACGGGCCCGACCTGCCTGGCCGGGTGGCCAGGCTCGTTCCGGACGGTGTCGACGCGGCACTGGACATCGCCGGTACGGGTTCGCTGGCGGACCTGGTAGCCATCACTGGCACTCCTGAGCGGGTTGTCACCATCGCTGATTTCTCTGCCGGTGATCACGGTGTCCACCTGTCGTACACCGGCTCGGGGGATCCGGACGGACGTGCCGGACTTGCCGTCGCCGCCGAGCTCGCCCGTACGGGCCGGCTGCACGTCCTGGTCCGGGCTACGTTCCCACTGGCTCGCGCAGGAGAGGCCCACGAACTCGCCGCCGCGGGCCACGGTCGCGGCAAGGTCGTGCTGCGAGTAATCGAAGACTGACGTCTGCGCGCGCAACTAGCGGTTGCGCGAATGCCAGGTGCATGTCTCCTGTTACAAGCCCCAGCCGAGGGCTGGAATGATGGCGGCCGAGCGTCCTCGTCGTGCACCCAGGGCCCCGGCAAAGTCGTGATGGTGTCCGACTTGAGTGGATCAAGGTAGAAGCGCCTCGGTTGGCGGCAGCAAGACGGGCATGACCGGTTCAGAAGATCATCAAGGTTCCTACGCCACGATGATCTATCCGAAGTGAGTCATGCCCGCACTGCCATCATCGCTGATCTCGTCTCTGTCCGATGCACCGGCTCTGACCGTGCCGGAAACCGCTGCTGGGTTGCCCGCCGCACTGGCCGCGGTGCGTGATCCGCGAGCACGCCGGGGTGTCCGGCATCAGCTCAGCGTGGTGGTGACCGCGGCGGTGTGCGCTGTGGTGGCCGGTTACCGCTCGTACGCCGCGATCGCGGAATGGGTGGCCGACGTGCCAGACACGACGGTCCAGGCCCTGGGCATCGCCGCTGGCCGACGCCCGTCCGAAGCGATGATCCGCCGGCTGTTGCAGGCCTTGGACCCGGACCTGCTGACCAGGGTGATCGGCGCGTGGCTCGCCAGCCGGACCCTGGCGGACATCCCTGCCGGCCGTCGGGTGATCGCAGTCGATGGCAAGACGCTGCGGGGTTCGCGCACCGCCGACACGGCTGCCGATCATGTGATGGCCGCCTGCGACCAGGCGGCCGGCGTGGTCCTGGCCAGCACCGACGTCGACGGCAAGACCAATGAGATCACCAGGTTCGTGCCTCTGCTCGACCAGATCAGCGACCTGCGCGGCACCGTGATCACCGCCGACGCGATGCACTGCCAGCGCGACCACGTCACCTACCTCGCCGAACGCGGCGCACACTGGATCCTGACGGTGAAAGGCAACCAGCCCCACCTGCACAAACAGCTCGCCTGCCTGCCTTGGAGAGCGGTCCCGGAAGCCACCCGTGACGACGACCGCGGGCATGGCCGCCGCGAGATCCGCACCCTGAAGATCCTGACCGTCTCCACCGGCATCGACTTCCCGCACGCCGCCCAGGCCCTGCTGATCCGACGACGACGCCGACGCCTCGACGAGCCGAAACGCTTCACCACCGAGACCGTCTACGCCATCACCGACCTGCACGTCCATCAGGCCAAACCGGCCCAGCTGGCCGCGTGGATCCGCGGGCACTGGTCCATCGAGAACAAGATTCACTGGGTGCGGGACGTCACCTACGACGAAGACCGCTCGCAGATCCGCACCGGAACCGGGCAACAGGTCATGGCCGCTCTGCGCAACGCCGCTATCGGCGCCTTACGCCTCGCCGGCGTCACCAACATCGCCGCCGCCAACCGCCATCACGCCCGCGACAGCACCCGCCCGCTCGCCCTGCTCGGAATCACCTGACGACTTTGCCGAGGCCCTGGGGGCGGGGCCTGCCGGTCTGTTCACCGCCATCGGGCTGTCCCGACGCGGCCATCAGGTCACCGTGGTCGACCGGGATCCGGGACCAGATCGGGCAGGCGAGTGGCCTCGTCGCGGTGTCATGCAGTTCCACCATCCGCACGCGCTGGGCCTGCCGGTGTTGCGCGCACTGTCTGCGGAGATGCCGGATGTACAGGAAGATCTGCTGGCCGCAGGTGCCGAGTACGTGATCGTGCCGGCCCGCAAGAATCATCCGGAGCTGACGGCGGGTTTACTCTGCCGACGGGCGTTGTTCGAGGGCGTGCTGAGGTCCGCCGCCGCGGCCGAGCCCGGTGTCCGGCTGCGCAGCGGGCACGCCGGCGGGGTGCTCGTCGACGCCGGCCGGGTGACCGGCCTGCGGGTGGACGACGGCACGGTGCAGGCCGACCTGATCGTCAATGCCTCGGGGCGCTCCAGCCGGTTCGCAGATGCGTACCGTGCCCTCGCAGTTGGTGGTCCCTGTCCGATCGGATACGTCTCCCGGCACTACGAACTCCATCCCGGCGCAGAGCCGGGACCGTCGCATCTGCCGGTCAATGTGGTCCAGACCAGATCCGGCTATCTGGCCGCGGTCTTCCGCCAGGATCACGGTACGTTCTCCACCGTGCTGGCGACCCCGCGCAGCGACCGGCGGTTCACCACGCTGCGGCACGCCGAGACGTACGAGCTGGCGTCTCGAGCCGTGCCCGGACTGGCCGAGTGGGTCGATCCGCAGTTCAGCCGCCCGCTCGGCCCGGTGCAAGTCGGCGGAGGCCTGGACAACACCTACCGGGGCCAGCTCGACGACGACGGCCGGGTGGCCGCTCCCGGCCTGGTGCACCTCGGAGACGCGGTGTGCACCACCAACCCTACCGCCGGACGCGGGATCTCCCTGGCCCTGGAGCAGTCCCGCCAACTGATGCGACTGCTCGGCGAGTACCCGCACGACGTCGCCGCGGCCACGCACGCATTCGACGCGTGGTGCACTCAGCAGGTCCGCCCGTGGTTCGACGACCAGGTGTACGCGGACACGGATCTGCGGCGCCGCTGGTCCGGCGGTGATGTGGACCTCACCCGGCCGCTGCCCTCGGACCTGATCCGGGAGGCCACCGTGGTGGACCGGTCGATGATGCGGGTGGTCCTGCCCTACATGCTGATGCAGGTGCCGCCGGCCTCCCTAGCCGAGATCGAGCCGCGGGCCCGAGAGATCTATGCCGACGGCTGGCGCTTGAAGCGACCCGGCCCAGACGCCGACGAACTCGCCGCGCTGATCGCGCCGGTGGCGGCCAATCACTGACTGCTCCGGAAAGCGACCGCAGCTGACAGCTTCGTAGTACGCCACGGCCGCGGCCGGCTACGAAGAGAGCTGGCTGGCTATCTCCGCGGTTCTCGGGCTCTGGCGCGAACAACGTGATTGATCTTGTGCGGGTGGGCGCCGTTATTCGTGGTGCGGTGATCGACGTCCGGGTGCGCCGAGAGTCCGGCCAGATCGTGGCGAGTGCGCGTGGCTTCGAAGTGGACTCAAGAGCTCATCGACCTCGATCCCGCAGCGTTTCCGATGGTCGCGGGGCTCGGTGCCTACCTCGACACGATTTTCAACCAGCGCCAGATTCCCATCCTGCTGGCGGAGTTGGAGCGGCTCCCAACTGGGCTGATCCCTGAACCCGCCCGTGCCGAGGTCCGCCGGCTCGCGGCCCTGGTCGAGGAAGGTCAACATCTGTACTGTGGTCGCGGTCCAGGACCACCGGGTCGGTCTGCTCGGGCAGCAGCACCGCGGCGCGGGCGTCGCTGGTCAGTGCCTGGCGGGCGCGGTCGATCTCGCCCGTCACCCGCCAGTCCGTACCGCTCACCGTCTGGAGGGCGGAGTCACTGCTGCGTTGACGGACGAGCGCGGCGAGCGCCTCGGCTACGCCGGGCGCGTCCGGGTCGCGGACGACGGTCGCGGCCAGCTGGGTGTACTGGGTGACGGTGTCGAGCACCGCCAGTGCCGGGACGTCATCACCAAGCGTGCACATGAGCACGAACCGGGACGCCGACCCGGCCACAGCGGTCGCAGCGGCTGCAGCCGCGGCTTCAGTGACGATCGCGGGTGCGGGAAGACCGGCCGTGGTGGCGGCCAGGGTGAGACGTTGCCGCGACTTGGGACCCCACGGTTGGGGGGTAGTCAGGGTGAGCGCGCTGATCGGTGCTGCGCCCTGGGTGGAGGAGAAGACCAAGGCGAGCGAAGTCAACGACGTCAATCTGGGCTGGCGCCCGAAGGCCGGGGAACTACTCTGGAATCCGGACCTTCAGCAGCCGAAACGCTCCGAGAACGGTTCCTGGGACGTTCTGCTACCGCACCGGTTCGAAGGGGCCGCTACGTCGCCGCCCTGACCAACCTGATCACTGCCCGGACCCTCGCACCGCCGAATCCGTTGTGCCTTCTGCATCAACCTGCATCAACGGCGGGGCCGGGGGCTCGGCGCGAGCAAGCCCCCGGCCCCGGCTCAGTGTGCGTTGGCCGGCGCCTGCCCGGTCGGGATCTCGGCCTTCGGCGCGTCGGCGAAGCCGCGCAGCGGGACGTGCTTGATGAACAGCGCGACCACGATGCCGACCGCCGCAACGATCGCGCCGAGGATGAAGGCGGCCTGGATGCCGTCGCTCACGCCGAGCTGGAAGGCGTGCCGGATCGGCTCGGGCAGGGCCCGCAGCATGGCCGGGGTCATCGCCGCGGCCGAACCGCTGCCGGTCGCCCGGGACGCCGCGACGCCGGCGTTCTCGGTGAAGGTGTCTAGCAGCCGGTTGATGTAGAGCGTGCTCAGCAACGAGACGCCGAGCGAGCCGCCCATGTTGCGCACGAAGGTGGCCGCGCCGGTCGCCGCGCCGATCGCGTTGATCGGGGAGCTGTTCTGCGCGATCAGCATGGTGGTCTGCATCAGGCAGCCCATGCCAGCGCCGAGCACGACCATGAACAGGCCGGTCATGAATCGCGAAGTGCCGACGTCCATGGTGGCGAACAGCGCCAGGCCGCCGGTCATCAGCACGGTGCCGACGATCACGAGCGCCCGGTAGTGCCCGGTGCGGGTGATCAGCTGACCGCCGACCAACGAGACGGCCAACGCGGCGAGCATCATCGGCATCAGCAGCAGGCCGCTGTTGGTGGCCGAGGCGCCCTGCACGTACTGCTGGAACTGCGGGAGCAGGGTGAGGCCGCCGAACATCGCGAAGCCGACGATCAGGCTGAGCGCGCCGGCCAGCACGAAGTTGCGGTTCGCGAACACCGACAGCGGCATGATCGGCTCGGCGGCGCGCCGCTCGACCACGATGAACGCGGCCAGACCGGCGACGGTGACCGTGGCCAGGCCGAGGATCTGCGGGGAGGCCCAGTCGTACTCGGTGCCGCCCCAGGTGGTGATCAGCACGAGCGCAGTGATCCATACGCTGAGCAGGGCCACGCCGAGCCAGTCGATGGTCACCTTCCCGGCGCCGCGCGGCAGCTTGGCCAGCACGAACCAGCAGACCGCGAGCGCGACCACGCCGAGCGGCAGGTTGACGTAGAACGCCCAGCGCCAGTCCAGGTTGTCGGTGATGAAGCCGCCGACCAGCGGGCCGCCGATCAACGCGACCGGCATGACGCCCATCGTCACGCCCTGGTACTTGCCGCGCTCGCGCGGCGGGACGATGTCGGCCAGCACCGCCATGACGCCGACCATCAGGCCACCGGCGCCGAGGCCCTGCAGGGCGCGGAAGGCGATCAGCTCGCCCATGTTCTGCGACATGCCGCAGAGGGCCGAGCCGACCAGGAAGACCGCGATCGAGCTGAGGAAGGTGATCCGGCGGCCGAGCAGGTCACCGAGCTTGCCCCAGATCGGGGTGGCGACGGTGGAGGCGAGCACGTAGCCGGTGGTCACCCAGCCCAGGTGGCTCAGGCCGTGCAGTTCGCCGACGATCGTGGGCAGCGCGGGCGCCACGATCATGTTGTCGAGCATGGCGAGCAGCATCGCGATCACGAGACCGCTCATGGTGACAATGATTTCGCGATGAGTGAAGCGGGCGGGTTGGGTCACGGCGAGTTCCTTCGGTAGTCTTACTTACCGGCCGGTTAAAAGCCTAACTTGCCGGCCGGTAAGTTGGCAACGAGGAAGGACTGGGCAGCGATGGCAGCGGCAGGCCAGCGGCGGGGCGCCGACACGAAGGCAGAGATCCGCAAGGTGGCCATCGAACTGTTCACCGAGCGCGGCTACGAGGCCACCTCCCTGCGCGAGATCGCCGAGCGGCTGGGCATCACCAAGGCCGCGCTCTATTACCACTACAGCAGCAAGGAGAGCATCGTCCGGTCCATCTTCGAGGCCCACCTCGAGGCGCTGGACGAGCTCACCGCCTGGGCCCGCGAGCAGCCGCCCGGCCAGGAGCTACGCGCCCGCGCCGTCGACCGGATGGTCGACCTCGGCAGCGGCATCGGCAGCGGCATCGGCAGCGGCATGGCCGTGATGAGGTTCGCGATGGCCAACCAGCACGTGATCCGCGAGCTGCACGACGAGAAGGGCCGCGAGAACGTGTTCGGCAAGATGACCGAGCTGTTCGACATCCTGACCGGCCCGGACGCCCCGATCGCCGAGGTGCTGCGGGTCCGGGCCGCGCTGCTCAGCGTCAACCTGGTGCTGATGTCCTCGCGTGGCCTTGACGCCTCCGAGGCCGAGATCACCGCCGCCGCCCGCGACATCGCCCACACCCTGATCGGCAGCGGAAAACCCGCGGCGTGACCGGGCCGGACCGCTGCTAGCCTCCGGGCCATGTCGATCAAGGCCCAATTGCTGGGGTCCGCGATATCGCGCTGGGGGACGCCGAAATCGCGGTGCTTACTGGAGTGCCACGCGTCGATGGTCTCGCCTTTGACGCTGATCGTGGTCTCGGTCAGCCGGTCGCAGTCGAACAGTCCCCGTCGAGGATGACCTAAGACCAGCCGCCCGCGACGACTCGGCGCATCGCCGTGAGCAGTCCCTGAGCCTGCGCGGCCGGGACGGCGTCACCATCGTCGGGGTAGCGGTCCGGGAGATCCCGAACCCGGCACCCAGCAGGGTCTATAGAAGCATCTCAATGCTATCTCGACTTGCTGGTACTCGGCGTTGGCGGTCAACGCCGTCTCCCACGCCAGCACGGCCTTGACCCGCAACGGGTCAGCAGCGGGCAGGCCGCGGGTGACCTGGTAAGCGTGCGAGGCCCAGGCGTACCACCTGGCCTGCGAGGCGCGACGGTCGTTGCCGCAATGAACAGCCGCTCTGGCCCACAGCAGGTCCGGCGGGTCGCCGACGTCGGTGGGTGGTGGCCGGTCCATGACGTCCCGCAGAGCGGCCGCCACCCGGCGTCGCTTGCGCAGGGTGGCGGCGGTGTCTACGGCGGCAACCAGCTGCGCCAGCACGGCACGCCAACCACCCACCTCGACGTCGTACGCACTGGCAGAGGAACGCGGTGGGGTGGGGTTGCTCACGGGGGTCATGGCCGCCTCGCCACGTACGCGTAGCCGATCGCGTCGGCCTCGCCGACACCGTCGCCTGGGCCGGGGTGCAGATCGGGCCGCCAGCCGATGGTGGACACCAGACCATCGCCGTCGGGTTGCAGGCCGAGCCCGTCCAGGATGGTGTGGAGTTCGTGGCGGGTGCGGGGGCAGATGGTGCCGTGGCCGGTCGGTGTTGTTCAACTCTGCCCGTAGCCGGCGGCGTTGGTGTTCCGGTAGCGGGTCGTGGGTGGCGTGGGTGACCGCGAGGAAGCTGCCCGGGGCCAGCGGCGCGGAGAGCTCGGTCAGGACCTGGGCGATCAGGTCGGTGTCGGGTTCGAAGTGCAGCACCGCGACCAGCAGCAGCCCGACCGGCTGGGTCAGGTCCAGGGTGGTCCTGAGGTCTGGGTGGCGCAGGATGTCGCCGGGCCGGGTGAGGTCGGCGTCGAGGTAGGCGGTCCGCCCCTCCGGGTTGCTGGTCAGCAGCGCACGGGCATGGGACAGGACCAGGGGATCCGCTGGTGCTCGAGCAGGCGGCGGTAAGGCCGGCGTTGTTGGTCAAGACGTGCAGCGGCCGCTGAGTGGCTGTCCATCGTTCGGCGAATGTCTTGATAGAGTACCCATCCTCACGCAGTTACGCCCGTCGTGCACCCGGGCGGCGCGGGCATCTTCACGCTCTACGCCGACCAGGTCCAGAGCCATCGAGGTCCTGGTCGACGACCCCGCACGGCTCGTCAAGGCCGCCCTTGGCGGCGATCTTGCGCAGCTGTACGGCTGACTTCTCCGACAAACCGCCGATCGGATCCCCGGCCTGGGGACCCGTAGGACTCGACGCGGCAATCAGCCGCCGCCACCTCGCCGAGGCCCATGGCAATCGGCGGGCCAGCTACTGCTCATCCGCTGCGTCCGGGTCACGCAGCGTCCGGTAGGTGCGCCCGCCGAGGTCGGGCAGGGTGAACGTGTAGTGGCCGTGGACCCGGATGTGGTGGCGTACGTATGGCGAGAGCCGGGCGATGTCGGCGTCCAGCACCGGATAGCCCTGCCCGCGCAGCCCCGCCAGGGCGAGGTCCAGGTAGACGGTGTTCCACAAGGTGATGCAGTTCAGCACGAGGCCGAGTGCGCCAAGTTGGTCTTCCATGCCGTCGTGGTAGGCGCGGTGCAGTTCGCCGCGGCGGCCGTGGAAGACGTGCCGGGCCAAGTCGTGGCGGCCCTCGTTGAGGTTACGCATGCCCTTGATCTGGCGCCGATACGGCTCGTCGTCGACGAAGGTCAGCACGTGCCGGGTCTTGAAGATGCGCCCGTAGCCGGCCATCGCCTCGCCGAGCTGGGTGAGGTTCCCGCCGGCTGACAGCACCCGCAGCACGTCGTACGCCGATACCTGCCCGGTGTGGATCGACCCGGCGATGCGCAGCATGTCCGGCCAGTGCCGACGGATCCGGCCCAGATCGACGATCCCGCGGGCGGTCGCGTTCAACGGGCCGTAGTCGGCGGTGCGGTCGATGCGCCACAGCTTGGCATCAGGCAGGTCGGCCAGCTGCGGCCGATAGTCGAAGCCCAGCAGTTGCAGCAGCCCGAACACGACGTCGGAGTACGAGCCGGCGTCGGTGATGACGACCTCCGGGCGGCGGCCGCCGTCACGCCGGTACAGCAGGTCGATCAGGTGCATCGAGTCACGCGGGGTACCCGACAGCACCATCCCGGCGGTGCCGACGGCCTGGTCGCTGACCATGTTGAACCAGGTCGCACCGCGCCGCTGGCCGAAGTACTTCGGGTTCGGCCGAGCATGCACGGTCCGCACGGGGACCACGAACCGCATCCCGTCGGCCGCCGCGACCAGGCCGCCGCCCCACGCCTGGGCCAAGCCGATGCCGTCCTGGGCGTCGATCAGGACCGCGTTCGCCGCGGCTTAGGTCTCCGGCCGCAAGTAGGTGGCGTCGACGTGACTGATCCGGCCCCGGGTCAAAGCGGGGATCCCGTCGGAGATCACCGGCACGAACCCGACGTTCAGCGCGTGCGCGGTCAACGTCGCCGCGACCGTCACCGGCAGGTCCTCCAGCCGGGTGGCCGCCCCAGACAACGCGGTGAACGCGGTCGCGAAGCCGGGATACCAGGCCATCACCTCCGGAATCAGCTCGCTCAGGTCGATGCGCGGCAGCATCGCCTCCACCCGGCGGCGCAGGTCGACCAAGCTGGGCGGATCCGGCACCGCGGTGACCTTCTGCGCGTGCAGCCGGCCCTCGTCGTCGAGCCGAGCCGCTGTGTCCGCGCTCAGCCCCGCCGCGACCTGCCGCCATGCCTCATCCAGCGCTACGGCGTGCCCGTCCAGCAGCTCGCGGGGTTCCTCCGGCAGCTGCAGCGCGTTCAACGCCGACGCCTTCGCCTGCTGCCAGGCCTCGCCGTCGAGCAGCCGGGCCCGCGGGTCACCCCACCGTTCGGAGACCGCGGCGAAGATGTCACGCCGCTTGAGCCGCTGGTGGAACTGCTCGAGCACGCAGAATACGTACGCGGCCTTGTCCACCGTCCCCGCCGGGCGGTCCTCCGGGAAGACGAGGCGCTGCCACCAGCCCGACGGCACGACCTGCACCTCGATGCGGCGGGCGTCGAGGAATCCGGCGGCGACCTTGCGGCCCTGCCGGGCGTCGAGGAGCTCCGGCAGCCCGTTCACCGCGTACAGCACCCGCGCGGCGTCCGCGGTGGCACCGAACTCGATCACCTGGCACAGCAGCGGCACGAACCCGCGGACCGTGGCCATCCGCTCCAGCAGATGCGCCCGCCACTCCCCATCAGGGTCCGCATCTGCCGGCGGCAGGACCTCCGCGATCCCGGCGACCGCCGCCCGCAACTCGGCACGCGACACCACGCTCTCGATCGCGTCCCACACCTGCTCCAACCGGACCTGCTCGCCCCACTCGGCGGCCTCCAGCAGCACCCCGACCGCGGCCGCCAGCTTCCCGGCGTGCCGCGACA
>Ga0247769_1000334_pt1 | contig 11657 bp, 9 predicted proteins | sample UWRJL166409R6_FD_179942 | JGI IMG/M metagenome (GOLD analysis project Ga0247769, IMG submission 179942) | Plant litter microbial communities from Arlington Agricultural Research Station in Wisconsin, United States - UWRJ-L166-409R-6 | ecosystem: Environmental > Terrestrial > Plant litter >... | reverse complement strand
ACTGGGAAGGTCGGGCAGGCGTTCATCCGATGTTTGCTCGATGACCCGGCCCATCGAGAGTTTCAAATCCGCGCGTTGTGTCACAACCGGGTCTTGCCGGCGCGCGATCGGCTCGAAATGATGCGCGGCTCGATCGAGCAGCAAGAGACCGTGCAGCGCGCCATGGCAGGTGTCTCCCACGTGCTGCACCTGGCTACGCCCAAGGAAACTCCGGAATCCATCATGGATGTCGCGGTCAAGGGCATGTTTTGGCTGCTCGAAGCCTGCCGACAAAATCCCGACTTTCGCCAATTCATCCTGATCGGAGGCGACGCAAGCCTCGGGCACTTCTTTTATCCCCGTCCGGAGCCGGTCACCGAAGCACAAAAGCACAGCGCGTATCCCGGCTGCTACGCACTGTCGAAAGTGCTCGAAGAGGTCATGCTCGAGCAGTACCACGTGCAGTACGGCCTTCCGACATGCTGCTTGCGCGCGCCTTGGATCATGGACAAGGACGACTTCAAGTTTCAGCTTTCATTCGGAACGGACGTGTTTGGGGGCCCGCGTTGGTGCGATCTCGTGGGCCCGGAGCGCGCGGCGAAGTATCGCCAGAGCGCTGCGGTACCGGTGATGTTGGACGCGCACGGCGTACCGTTGAAGCGCAACTTCGTGCATGTCGATGATCTGGTCTCGGCCATCGTGTGTTCCCTCGATCACCCTGGAACTCGCGGTCAGACGTTCAACGTCTGCATGGATGAGCCGGTAGACTACGGCGTGCTCGCGCAGTATCTGACGGAGACCCGTGGGGTCATCGGTGTGCCCATCGAAACTCCTTACTTTTCTAGCTGGCTCGACAATAGCAAAGCCAAATTCGTGCTCAATTGGCGTCCCTCATTCGACTTGAAGAAGATGACGGACGCGGCTTGGGACTACCGACGTGCCGCGGACGACCCGCGGATCGTCTGGTACCCGGGCTGACAGGGAGGCCCCCGGCGTCAGCCGAAACCAACATGCCATGGTCGATCTGCGCGCGCTAAGAGAACGGTTCGAGCACCTCTATCAGCAATCGCCTCGGGTTTTTTCCGCACCGGGCCGGGTGAATCTGATCGGCGAGCACACCGACTACAACGACGGTTTCGTGCTGCCGATTGCCATCGATCGCCGCACCTTCGTGGCCGGCGCGCGGCGACCGGATACCCGCGTCATCATTCGCTCACTGACGATTGGCCAGACCTTGGAGTTCGACCTTGCTGCGCGTCAGCCCGGAGCGCTGCAGGGTGGCTCTTGGCTCAGTTACGTCGAGGGCACGGCGCGCACGTTAGCGGAGAGCGGCTTTGCGTTGAGCGGCGCGAATCTGCTGCTCGACAGCGACGTCCCGACAGGGGCCGGCCTATCTGCATCCGCCGCGCTCGAGCTGTCCGTAGGCTACGCCCTGGCCGCTCTGGGAGGAGCGCAAAGCCCAGACCGCCTGCAACTTGCGCTGGCGGGGCAAGCCGCCGAGCACACTTATGTGGGCACGCTTTGCGGCATCATGGATCAGTACATTTCCGCCTTGGCGCTGCACAATCACGCGCTGCTGATCGACTGTCGGGCTCTCACGTACGAAGCCATTCCCCTGCAGTTAGGCAGGGCGTGCGTGCTGATTTGCGACACGCAGGTCAAGCATGAGTTGTCTTCTTCTGCGTACAACGAGCGGCGCCAGCAATGCGAAGAGGGGGTACGGGAAATTGCGCGGCTGCAGCCGAAGGTTCGGGCTCTGCGTGACCTCACCGTCGTCGAGTTCGAGCTGCTGATGCCGCGCCTGCCGCCTTTGATTGCGCGGCGTTGTCGCCACGTGGTCAGCGAGAATGCGCGCACCTTGGCGGCAGCGCGGGCGCTGGCGGCCGGTGAGCTCACGCACTTGGGTAGCCTGATGTCTGCCTCACACGCTTCCCTGCGCGACGACTATGAGGTCAGCTGCGTCGAACTCGACGAAGCGGTCGCTGCGCTGACGGGCGAACCCGGGGTCTACGGCTCGCGCATGACCGGTGGTGGTTTCGGGGGATGCACGGTCAGCGTGCTCGATCGTGAGGTCGTGCCCCGCGCAATCCGCGCCATCAGCGAGCGCTTGCAGGCAAATTTTCGGATCGAGCCGCGGTTCTTCGTCACGAATGCCGAGGGCGGCGTCGCCGAAGAGTGAATCGGCGCGCTATCAAAGGCGCTGGAAACCTAGGCCGTACACCAATTGCTGAGCGCTCTTGATGTCCCACAGCCAAGGCAGGGTGACGCGCACATTGGCCAGCGCGGCGCCCAAGCCCGAACTCGTCAAGTGCGCGAGCAACTGGCTCGGCGCTGGGTTCAAAGATATTTGCTCGGACGCCACCTGGGCTTCGACGAATGCTTGCAGCTCTTCGCGCGGGCGTTCGCGGTACGTGAGCAGGCCGGGCAGATGATCCGACGAGGCGACGTCGAATGCCATGAAGGCGCTGCCGCCCTGGCGCGTCGCACCGAAAAGCGTCGCCAAGTGCACCGCGGTGCTGCACGCGCTCAGCTTATCCCACTCTTCCTCGCTCATGACCCAGGTTTCCTGGAAAGGCAGCACCAGCTGACTCAATACGCAGGTTGAAAGTGTCACGTCGAACGGTCGCCCGATGCTCTGCAGCAGCGCGTTTGCTGCACCAAGTGCCGTTTGCTGCAACTCCGTGTCATCGGGGAATTGCTCGGCCCAGTCATCCAAATGCCTTAAAATTCCCGACAGATCCCGATCGCCGTGGAGCACGATACGCTCTCGGAGCGCCTTTGGCTGACGAGCGCGTGACCGTTCGAGCGCCGCGCCATCGAGGTCGACCAGATGAATCTCTTTGAACTGTTCACCCAGGTATTCGAGATCGATGTCCGCGCAATTCCCCGCACCGAATACGCACAAAGCTCCCGACGCCCGAGGCAACTCAGCCATCAGCTGTCGACGGTGGGGCGTGTACCAGTCGGAAGCGTCGGGCGCGCGTTGGTTCATGTCGCATTGGGCCTGATGTACGCGGCGAGCCGTCTCGCCCGGTACTGGGCCATGTGCGTCCCGTTGGTGGGTGCGCAGGCAGCTGACCGAGCAGGCGAGGAAGGCATGCTGGGGTGTGCGGCACAGATCGCAGACCCGGCGAGGATCACCTGAACAGCCGCACCGCTCGAGATCGAGTTCGACGACCGCAGAGGCGCTCATGAGCGGATGCGTCGAGGTTCCATTCGATCAGACGATGCCAGTCATGGCACCCGTGCAGTAGCTCGCGGTGCCGAAGGTGGTTCGCGTGTCGCCGAACAGGTTCAAGATCGAGACCAACAAGTTGTTGTGCGATTCGCCGGTCTTTTTGAGCCAGCGACCGGTCGTGCCCGTATTCAACCCACCGCCCCCGGCGAGCATGAACGGCATGTTGTTCTTCTTGTGCGTTGGCGGCTCTTGCAGCTCGGATCCGAAGAAGACCACGGTTTCGTCGAGCAAGGTGTGGTCGGCGATGGTGACCGCATCCAGCTGCTGAAGCAAATACAGGTGTTGCTGGGAATACCACGTAGCGATTTGCTCGCATTGCGTGGCTTGAAAGCCGCCATCGTGTTGGTAGAAGTGATGGTGCTGGTTGCTGGGCAACGAAAGCCAAGGAAACGTGTGCTTGGCCTCGGTGTCGCTCCACTGCAGCGTGCCCACCGGAGCCATGTTGCAGGCGAAGGCCATGACCATCATGTCCATCATGAACTTGCCGACTTTGGGGATCGCCTTGTCCGTCGTCGAGTCGAATGTCATGCCATCGTCGGCGTATGCCGGGTGAGGATTGTAGTCGGAGGTGCTAACGTTCGGCACTTGCTTGCAGACCGACGAAGTACTTGGAAGGGCCATCAAGCTCTTTTCGAGCTCACGGACCTTGCTCAGGTGCTCTTGCAACCGCAGCTTGTCCGCCGCGCCGAGGCGCTGCGAAAGCGTGTCATAGCGCTTGTCGACGAAGTCGAGAATGGACTGCCGACGCTTGAGCGCTGCTGCGGCCTTCGCATCCCCGCTGCCGTCCGTAGTCAGCGAACCGAACAGGTCCTTCCAGATCGTTTGGGGATCGACCAGTGGACCGATGGGGCTGTGGTTGTCGGCGTCGAAATTTGCGCAATTGATCGGGTGCAGGCTGCCGTGTGACTTGCCCGTTGCCCAGCGAATCGCCGCCTGAATGCTCTTTTTCTTTTGGTTCGAGTACAGCTTTTTGGCGATCACCTGATCGATCGACGGTCCCGTTGCATAGCCGAAGTTGGCTGCCTGAACGCTGCCCGTGAGCCAGGCAATGATGCCGGCCTGATGCTGCTCGCCAACAGCGCTTTTCATGTCCGGCCCGTCTACGATGAGCAGCTTTTTTCGGATCGGCTCGAGCGGCTTCAGAATCGGGCTAAGCGTGAAATTGGCTTCGGATCCGGTGGGGGCCCACTTATCGACCCCGTTCGAATTGCGAACTGTGCCGCCGGGTTGGAACACGGCCAGGAAGTGGTTGGCCGGCTTGCCACTGACCGGTGCCGCCTGGGCACGTCGCTCCGGCGTCATGATTTCGAGCCAAGGCAGGGCAATCGCGATACTGCCTGCCCCGCGCAGAACAGTGCGACGACTCAAACGAAAGTTCGGCATGTGACGATCACTCCTGAGCGGGCAAATACTGGAACGCGGTGGTCTGCGTCAGGTCGAGCAGCAATTGCTTGACGTTGTACCCCGACGCCTTGAACGCGTTGTTGATGTTCTCTTTTAGGCAGAGGTCTTCAGGGGCGCCGCTCAAGGTGCGCCCATACCCGTATTCGACCCAGTGTTGAGCGAAGCAGCGCTGGACCAGCTCGGAATCTGCAAGCTGTTGAGCCAGCTGCACTGCGCCCGTGACAGTATCGGTCGCCGCGGGAATTTTGCCGCTCGCGTCGATGTTCACGTTGTTCTCGGTGGTGCGGTACTGGCCCACTGCGTCGTAATTCTCGAGCGCAAACCCAACCGGATCGATCAGCCGGTGGCAACCTTGGCACAGGGTCTGTTTGGAGTGCGCGGTGTACCGGTCGCGGGCAGTGGCGCCCGTGACATCGACCGGTACGGCTACCAGAGCCAGAACCGCCGGGTCGGAAGGCAAGCTGATGTTCAGGCACATCAACTTGTTGAGAATGAATGAGCCGCGCAACACCGGGTTGGTTGAGTTCGTGACAGTGGTGCCCGTCATGATCGCGGCTTGCGTCAGCAAACCGCGGCGCTGATTGGGATCCAGGGCTACCTTTTGAAACGCGCTGCCGGTAACGCCACTGATCCCGTAAAACTTAGCCAATGGCTCGTTCACGAACGTGTAGTTCGCCGTGAAGACCGAGGGCCAGGAGCCGTTCTCGGCGAGGATTTGGTGGTCGAGAAACTTCTCGGTTTCCGTCCTCATGTAGTCGCCCATCTGCGGCGAGAAGTTCGGGTACTTGGCGGCGTCCCGGGTTTGGTCCGTCAGCGTGGTGATCGGCAATAAACTGTCGAAGAAGAATCTGATGACGCCATGCGCCTTGTCTCCGTCGAGTAGGCGCTTGGCGCTCTTCAAAATGCCGTCCGACGTCAGGAGCTCGCCATTGGCAGCGGCGGCACGCAAGGCATCATCTGGAGGGGAAGCCCAAAACAGATACGACAAGCGCGTGGCCATCTCCTCGCCGGTGGGCCGACGAAGAGCCGGTTGGCTCGAGTCCGTCACGCCGAACTCCGGGCGATACAAGAAGTCTGGAGCTTGCAGAACAGCTTCGATCACCGCGGCAAGGCCGGAGGAGAACGTGTCCCCGCTGGTCACGCTCTTCTCTAGAGCCAACAGTGCATCCGCCTCACCCGCGGCGAGCGGCCGACGGTAGGCTTTGGGAACCCAATTGTTGATGAATGTTTGCGCGCAGCTGTCTTGAGCGCTGGCGGTGGTCGCGCTTGCGGCGCAGGGCGCGAGCTTTGCCAGCGAGGTCGCTTGGACGGCTCGATTCGCGATGTCGGCAGCTACGTCACTGTAGCCAGACACGAGATCGGCCGAGACTGATTGCTGTACCGCGTCGTTGCTGAAGCCATTTCCGAGCACTTCGGGCGGCAAATTGCTCGCGGGCGAACTGCTATCGCCGAGCAAGTCGAGAATCGTGTTGTTGAATTCATTGCGCGTCAGGCGACGGATTGGCGCGCTCGTGGGCTGCTGAGTCTGAGTCGTGCACGCCGATTGTTGAGCAGAGCCGCCGTTCGCTGCGCCCCCGCCATTCGCCGCTCCCCCGCTCGCCGCCGCGTTACCTGCGGTGCCGGGGCTCCCACTCGAGCCTACGCCGGGGCTGGCCGCCGCCCCATAACTTGCTCCGTAGCCGGCGCCGGGGTCCCCGTTGGAGCTACAGCCCGCGCCGACGAGGGCGCACAACAGTGCGGCCGCCGAGGAATGAGTACGGACGCGTGGTTGAAATTCTCTGATCATTGGCGGTTGCTTGGAGCGGCACGCGGGATTGGCGGCGGTGGCAGCAGCCGAAGCGGCTTCCTCGCCCTCGGCGCATGAGGGCAAGGGGGCGATCCGAACGGAAAAGCGTTCAGGAGATTCGTCGCCACGTCCTTTTTCTGAAGGCGATCAGGCAGCTACTGAAAATTCTGCTGAGTGAGGATCGAAGAGAGGACCTGCTCGTTTGCGAGCGCTTCGGAACGCTGCAGCAGGCACGACTTCTACTGCTCGAGCGCGGGTTGAATTGTCACCGCTGTTTGCGGGCACGACGCGCGCAATTTTCATTCACAAATCGGACCCTGTTTGGACAGCAGGGTCCGGATACCGACAGGCAGCGCCACCGCGGCGCCAGACGCGTTCTGGAAGGTATCGAGGCCGCCGCGCTCGTTCAGGAGCTGCGCCCACTCATTGCCAGAGGCAATAGCCGATCGGTGATTTTGGCGGCACGTAACACCCCATGCCGTCGGGGCAGGCGAAGGATTGATTTTCGTTCTGACAGACGAGCACACAATGGCTGGCCGCCGCGAACGAGACGCAGCTTGCTCGCGCTTCGGCGCCGGATGGAGCGTCCGAACAATCGGCATTGGACGCGCAGCGATTGGCGCAGGCCCAACCAGCAGCCACATTCGGCGTCTGACTGCTGACGCCAAAGCAGGGCACGGTAGCCAGATTGCAGTCTTCGGAGTCACCGTGGCATTCGAGTGCATAGACCGAGCGGGCATCGACGGCGGGCGGCGCGGTACCGTTTTCGCCACCCATCGACGTTCCGCCGCCGCCCGCGGATGCGAAGGCGCCTTCAGATCGCGCTCTCGCCCCGCCTCCGCCTGCAACCGAGGCGTCGGCAGCGGAGTCCGCCCCTGCAGCGGAAGAGCTTGCGCGGAAAGCGGCATCCGAGCTGCACCCAACGCACAGCAGGACCAGCGCGCACGACCTCAGGCGAGGCAGCAGCTCGTTTGCCATGCTGCTGAGATACGCGCTCGGTCGAGCTTCTGCAACCAAAGGATGGGGAATATCGAGTCTCGAAAAAAACGCGCCGCTAGTTCAGAAAAAACTCAGCATGCATCCATGCGGCTCTGCTGAGCGGTCCATGCCGCAATGCTGCCGCACGGATCATTTTTCAGAGCAGTTTCAGAAAACGAACGCGAGGCTCCCATATACGCCATGTGCAGCAGAATCTCGGATCCCTTGCGGCGCTGTGTTCGTTCGCAGCCCTCGGCGCACTGCTCGTGCTCAGCGCCTGTTCCAGCGCGGAGCATTCGGGCACGTCCGATATCCTGATCGCCGGGCGCGCGGGCGGCGTCGATCTCAACTTGGGAGATGGTCAGGGGGGCTCTGGCTCGGGCGGCGCCGGTTCTGGCCTCAGCGCCGATGGCTGCGACGTCAAGACCAACGACGAAGTCTGTGCCGCGCAAGCCTACGAGGGTGAAGCCATCCCGCTCGATATCTACATCATGTTCGATCAGTCGGGGTCGATGCTGAACGACGTGGGCGGCATCACTCGACTCGACGCGGTCGAACGCGCTGCCGGCACCTTCTTGAGAGATCGCGCCAGCTCGGCGATCGGGGTTGGCGTCGGTTATTTCGGCTTTCAGCCGATCGGGCAAACCACCTGTTCGCCCGATGACTACGCGAGCCCGAGCGTGTCCGTGACCCTCGATCACGAGGCCGTACTGCGTTCCTTGGCCGAGCGTCAGCCGATTGGAGAGACCCCCACCGGCGCGGCCATTCGTGGTGCCTGCGGTTACGCCAAGGAGTTGAAGAAGAGCCACGCCGATCACTCGGTGGTGGTGCTTTTGCTTACCGATGGTGAGCCCAAGGCGCCCATGAGCTGCTCGACCGGCGCGTGCTGCCCCACGCTCTCCGATGCGGTGCAGGCAACCGCAGACTGTCGCAGCGGTCAGCCCGGGATCAAAACTTACGTGTTGGGAGTCGGGCCCTTCCTCGATAATTTGCAACAGATTGCGCAGGCGGGCGGTACCGATCACGCGTACTTGATCGGTGATCAGGACGTCGAGCAAAAGGTGCTGCAGGCGCTCAACTCCATTCGGGGCGATGCCAGCATTCCGTGTCAGCTCAAGATCCCCGCGCCCACGGGCGGCGCGCAGCTCGACTACGGGCTCGTGAACGTCGCCTATCAGGATTCGAACTGTACACTCTCGACGATTTACAACGTGCCGAGTGCTGCCAGCTGTGATGCCGCGTCGGGCGGTTGGTACTACGACAATCCGGCCGCGCCCAGCTCGGTCAACCTGTGCGGCGCGAGCTGTGATCGCGTTGCCGCACCGGGTGGACGACTGGCATTCACGGTCGGTTGCGAAACGAAAACGGTAGTCAAGTGAAGTCGGCGCGCACGAGTCGTCGCCAGAAAGGTCAGGATATGCGGCATTCTCGTCATTGCACGCTCGCGGCGGTCGCGCTGTCGTTGAGCTTCGTCGGCGCTTTCGCGTGCGGAGGTTCGAGCAGCAACGGCTCTCATCCCGGTTCCGGTACCCCCCATGGCCCGACCGGCGTGGCCAACGGTAGCGGCTGTACCGACGCGTCTCAGTGCGCGAGCGGCTTGTGCAGCAGCGGCCAGTGCACGAACGGCCCGAGCAGCGCCGCGACCAGCGCGGGGCCACACTTCATTGGTGGTGGGCCGACCTCGCGTCCGCTCACGACCGGTTGCCCGCCCACCACCGCGTCCCAGTGCGGCGGCACGTGCGAGATGTCCGGTGGTACACCGGTGGCGGTGCTCGCGCCTCCCGCGACCATCTGTTACGCTGGCGATGGCGATCTCACGCCGAACGACCCGACCGGTGTCATCGAGCAGGTGATCGAGACTCTTGGCGGCAAAACATACCTGCATCTGCGCGTTACCTTCGACCCGCGCTTCGTGGACAACACCTATGGGGTCAACGCCTCCTCCGGCTGGGTGAACAAGGTGAAGAACGGGCCCGTGGGCGGCATGTTGCCGGCCGACCCAATGGGCGGCAAAGCGGGCCCAATGGGCGGCAAAGCGGGCCCGATGGGCGGCATGGCGGGCAAAGCCGCGCACACTTTCGACGATCTGGTCGGTAGCGATCACGTAGAGCTGGTGTTGGTGGATCTCAAAGGCAACACGGTCCTCGACTTCGACGTGGACTACGTTTCGCAAAAGAAGGATGCCCCGTGCGGCTACGGCACGCTCGGTGTGAACGGCGGCGAAGGCAAGATGATCAAGGGCGATGCCTCGGCGATCGTCAACGTGGCAACGTCCATCGATCGCAACCTGAACGGCTGCGGCTACTGCCTAACTACTGATTCGCCAGTATCCGACGACAACTTCACCCCCGACCCCGCCGCACCCAACTGGGACTACCGGGTGGTGTACGAGGTGTGGATCGATTTCTCGGTCTTCAAGGGCCTCGGCTTTGGTGGTGCCTACATCCCGGACGTGCACGCCTCGCCGTCGATGGCCAGCGACAACACCATCGAAGTCGAGCCGGAGCGTTGCCCGCCGGATTGGGACACGCCGTACTGCCCGCCGAGCGTGATCGAGGAGGGCGGCAACTGCTTCAATGCCCCGCCTACCGACGGCACCTGCCCTGAAGGCACGGTCCCCGATATCAAGAACGAGGGGCAGAGCTGCGTGCCGTCGAACTACTAGCGGTTGGACCAGACTCCGCTTCGACGATAGCCCCATGAATGCAATGAGTCGTGTGCCTCGGTTCGGGCTTTCAGCGCTGTTGTTCGCCCTGATCGGCGCGTGCAAGACCAGCGATGAATCCACGGAGGGGCTGAACGCGAGCGGCGGTACGGCTGGTACCGCCTTCGCTACTGGCGTGAGTCTCGACGTCGGCAATGGCGGCAATGGACGCAGTAGCGTCACGGGTGATGTTGCGGGCGCGGCTGGCCAGAGCGAAGGGCCCAGAGTCGAGGGCTGTGAAGGCTTTGCCGGTCTCGACGAGTGCGGCGTGACCTCCGTCGAAGCTAGCTTCAGCGCCGCCAACGTGCTGCTGGTCATCGATAAATCGAGCAGCATGGATGACCAACCGCAGGGCTTCGAGCTCAAGAAGTGGGATGCGCTGAAGGCCGCGCTCGCTCCCGCGCTTTCGGCGGTAGAAGACGAAATGAGCTTCGGGCTGTTGCTCTACCCGTTCAGTAAGCAGACGGAGATCCCGCTCGATTGCTTCGAGGGTTGCTGCGAGGTCCCGCAGGGGCCAGCGGCGCTCGAGGTGGGTATCGAACCGGGGGTCGCCAGCGCGTCCAAAGTGATGGCCGCGCTCGACGCGGCTGCGCCCGGTGGCGGCACGCCGACGGCAGCCGCGCTCGACGCCGCGCTGGCCTACTTCACGACCGGCGATGGCAAAGATTTGAAAGGCGATCGATTCGTGCTGCTCGCCACCGACGGCGGCCCGAATTGCGGCGAAAATAGCTCGATCTGCGCGGCCGATCATTGCACGCCGAACCTCGACGGCTTGTGCCCTGCCGCTCAGGGCAACTGCTGCCGCGGCGAGGGCTCGTATTGCCTGGACGACGCCGCAGTGCTGCAAAAGATCCGCGCGCTTGCCGACGCCTCCGTGCCGACCTTCGTGATCGGCATTCCAGGCACTGAGAGCTACGCGGAGTATCTGAATGCCTTCGCGACCGCAGGGGGCGTACCCAATCCGCAGAAGCCCTCGGCCTATTATGCAGTTTCCGCCGCAGGTGGAGTCGACGAGCTGACGCGAACCTTTGGTGACATCACCACCCACCTAGTGCGTTCGTGTGAGGTCGATCTGGGTCCGATGGCGCCCGACAAGCGGCTCGTCAACGTGGCCGTCGACTGCGACATCGTTCCATCGGACGACGGCGCTGGGTGGGAAATCAGCGATCAAGCACAGACCACGCTGGTTTTAGCAGGCGACACCTGTAGCCGCGTCAAGCGCGAGGGCGCGAGGCGCATCGACGTCGTTTACGGTTGCCCGACGGTGAAGTGAGAGAAACATGCGCAAACGCTCGAGCAGAATCACCGTTTTGACAACCTTGCTGTTCGGCATCGGGGTTGCCTGCAGCGACCCCCAGAGCAGCACCATCGATCCGAATTTCCACGCGTCTGCCGGAGCACACTCGAGTAGCAGCGGCGCCGCGACCTCAGCGGCCACCGCAGGCAGGGCGAGTACTGCGGGCAGCTCCACCTCCACGGCGGGGGCGGTGAGCTCCTCCAACACGGGCAACACTGTCGCCTCCGGCGAAGCGTGCAAAGGTCTGCCCATCGAGCTAGTCAACGACGCC
>Ga0247769_1000333_pt1 | contig 11664 bp, 15 predicted proteins | sample UWRJL166409R6_FD_179942 | JGI IMG/M metagenome (GOLD analysis project Ga0247769, IMG submission 179942) | Plant litter microbial communities from Arlington Agricultural Research Station in Wisconsin, United States - UWRJ-L166-409R-6 | ecosystem: Environmental > Terrestrial > Plant litter >... | reverse complement strand
CTATTACGGCATAGTCTGGTAACCAGTGGTCGTTGCTGTGATCCGGCCGGGGGATAGGTATGCGGGGAGGGGAGAAGAGAATATGGCCAATACGGCGGGAGCTGAGTTCCTCCAGCTGGCGGAGGTGGATGCCGAGTTTCAGGTAATCTTCCTTGTCGTCTTGCGTGGTATATGCCGCTAGATTTTCCTTTTGTTGGTTGGAGATCGCCTCGTACGTTATCTGACCCGGCATGATGACATGCTGACCGCTCAATGAGTTATAGTCATCGTCGTCCCCAGTAATAACGTGGCGTGATACCAGGGCACATTGAACACTACCGACCGAGAGGTAGAGGCCCAGGGTTCCCTCCCGGGTCGGTGATCGCTCCGCGGCAATGGCTTGGCCACCGAGGGTAGCGCTTAGCGATGGCTCTATTCCCTCCTCTAATAGAAGGACCGGGACCGAGGAGGAGGCTGTCCGCTTGACGATCGACTCTCGAATCTCGCAGTGTATATCTAGCCCGGCCTTCAGAAGCACGCTGCGACAACGGTACGTAACCTCGACGCCCTTGTGCCAGGACAGGGAACCCGGGACAACCCCAACCCATAGGATGATGGGGTCCGAGGTGCTGTGCTGCGTGCCAATTCGGACGACGTCGATGGTTGTCCAGTCGATATCTGCAAGGCAGTTTATGATCTTGGCCGGATCGTACTTGGTGAGGATGTCTTGCACAACATGCGGCTTTCCGATGACGCTGATTGCTTTCCGAACAACGTAGCCGTCGCTCCACGCCTGCGACCACGGTGTTGCCGGGTAGTTGCTTCGGCCTACAAGTCGAGGTTTGCTGGGAAGGCCCACGTAATATTCATTTTTTTCTTTTTCCGATGGCTATTCGCGCGCACACAATCAGCACAAAACAAAAAAAAGTAGCCAAAAAGACGAAGACGAAGATAGAAAAACATACCTCTGCCATGGTTGCCATGGTTGCTATGAGCTGTACAGGAGGAGCCGGATGAGCCAGAAGCTCAATGCAGGTTATTGTGGGAGCCATCCTTTATGGTTGGCGCTGGTGAAGAAAAGAAAAAGGTGTGATGGGGGATACAGTGTACATAAGATTTCGCACGGCGAGTTCGCCCTGGGTGAGCCGTGCGCTGCACTGTATTCTGCCCCGATTCACTTCTTCACTGGGCTATTCACTCCCTTTCACTGGCCATTCACCTGGCCACTGCCTTCTCATCCATCCCCGCTTTTCTGTCGGCAAATTAACTACAATAGTGCGAGAAGTGCGACCGCAATTGCGAGATGCAAGTTCCTCAGCAGGGTAACCAACGCGGGATACGCTGCGCTTGTCGTAAGCGTCCACCGCATCGTCGAGAGAGTGATGGGTGCAAAGACACTGTCTAAAAGCGCCATGTTCGCTCCGCTGCCAGCGAAAAGGGTGACGGCGTGGTTACTGTCACCGATGGAGACGACACCCGGAGGCAAATCGTTCGCCACTCCGTGGGCAAAGGGTTCCTTATCCTTTGAGTTGAACACTCGAACCGTGGCTGCATCGCTGTTAGCAATCAGGGTGCGGAAAGGCTCCCCGAATACCATGCCTCATCAGTTCCGGCTTGTTGAAAAGAAGCTTGGAGATGGAGCGAACGCCGAATGTCGTGCCTTCCTAGACAAGGCATGATCAACTGGACATCCTCAAACTACAACAAGCCACGCTGCTTTGATTTTCTCCATCTTTCAGTGGGTAAGATTTTGTTCGGACCCCACATGCAAGTTGATGAGCGAAATGAAGAAGCAAAGTACATAAGGTAGTTTACACTTTTCCGCTTCTTTTAGGAGGGGCATCTTCTCGCGAGTGGGATGAATCAAGTCACGGATGCTTCGTTCCAAGGCTCGATGTGCTCCATCGTATTGTACAAGACACACACCCCATAATACCTGCTTCTAAAGTTGGTGGGGAATCCCTAGGGGGCACCCAGACCGTAATGCCCACCAAATGCTTCCCGTATCACCAAATCCCCCACCTCACGGACGAAAAAGTTGCTGTACAGGACTTGTGCAAGAACTCCCATGATAATTATCATCCTCTGCAAAACGGCCCGATACAAATCCCATCTCCTTTCGTGCTGGGCGGGATTCTGCTGGACCAAGGTGGGGGAATACCTACCAATCCACATTGACCATGGGGCCTGGCGGCGGAATCGGAGTTCTTGCTGTGCCGGGCTTTGTGGGGTCACGTATTGTCTGAGAAGAATAAACCGATAGCCAGCCCGCTCTCATCTGGCTTGGCTTGCCAGATACCAACTCCCCGCTTCAGACTTGAAGCCATCTTAAGCCCGGTCCAGTCCCCGTCTCATCATCCTGTGGACGCCACTGTTTGCTGGGCCGCCCTCCACATATTATGGGCTCAGCGACACCACTGGAGATGCCCTAAGATATCCTTGTGAGAATATACCTTGTTCCTCAAAGTATCGTTAATGTCGTGGTAATTTCGACGGAGCCACTGGGACTCAGTAAAGGGCTTGCAGTTGAAGCAGCCCTGGCAAAGTGAGCTAAGATCGGCTCTTTCGCTGTCGTTAAGATGCGGAAGAAACACCGCTGCCGTGGAAATCAAGAGCGCTATGGGATCGCTCCGTCATGGTGCTTGGGGCCCGTAAGCCCCATGATGAGCCGGGTCGCGTCTTAGATGAAGAAGGCTGATGGTTTGGAAATGGCTTTTGGGAACAATCCATGATTCGATGGTCGACAGTGCACAGGCCACAGTGGAGAGATCAGTGGAGAGGGGATCCGAGTGGGCGAGCGGCCCGACCCGTTGGTTGTCTGACAGCCTGACAGGTCAATGGTCCCGCTGGCCATCCCAGCAAAAAACATCGACAGGGTTTGAGCACTGCGAGACGTCCAAAACTCAATTTACAGCACAATGAGCCGGGTAGCAAGAACAATGTCTGCCTGTGAACCATGGGGGCCACCAGAACACAATCAATAGCGCCATTGATCGCAGCAGCCTCCGCTCGGCAACCACTTCCTCATCGGACGACGCGTCGCCAAAGGACATTCACGATGTCCAATGGCAGCATCCAATGACTCGAGGTCCACAAAGACGACAGGCAAACGTCCTGCACCCCTTTTCTCTAAAGCCCATTTTTGGTAAAGGTATTGTGAATGACACACAGACACTCGTTCATGAGTTCCGGGTTCATGGGATTCATGGCATGCGCGTCGTCGAATCACATCATCACGCCCCGTTCAACCCCACCCATCGAGGTGACATTGCGTAAAATGCCCCTCAGCTCATCTCCTTCATCCCCTCTATCATCCTGGTCAGCAGCCCAAACAGGCATCCCCATGCATTCTCATGCATCCCTGAACTACGCTTCGGAGGTGATGGGTGGTGGGGCATCGCTAATATTGCCACGTTTTCGGCATCGTTCCGGTCAGCTGGCAACTGCCGTGGTCACGAATGAGGGAAAGTCTGCCAGTTCCATGTTTTAGTCCTTGGAGCTGCAAGACAGCGCCGGTGCGTCGGCGTGTTTGTTATTCTCCGGTCTCTTTTTCTTGGGAGGGTTACTGTCGACCAGGTTCCGGAGCCAAGGGTGTGACATACACGCATACCATACGTCTACGGATATAAGAGTGGTTGTGGTCCTCCCAAGCTCGCCGTCCAACAACTTGACTACCTTGCCTTGGGCACCTCCTCTTCACTCGTTCGTCGAGGTCCAATTTCACCCTTCCCCGGGCATCTCAGGGAACAGTGACACGATGGCGACTCTTCGGCATGTGGCGGCGTGTCTGGCCATTCTCCTAAGCCCTGTCCTCTCCAGCCCGGCTGGTCATGCCCGTCGAGGGGGCGGGGGAGGCAGTGCTAGCGACGTGTACGACTACATCGTCGTCGGCAGCGGCCCCGGCGGTGCCCCTGTTGCTTCGAACCTCGTCAAGGCTGGGTACTCGGTCCTGCTTCTTGAGGCTGGAGACGATCAGAGCGCCGATCTCTCAACCCAGATTCCAGCCCTCGGACTCCCGCAGTTCACCAACCGCTGGGACTTCTACGTACGCCAGTACGCCGACGAAGCGCTGCAGCTCAAGAACAACCATCTGACCTGGCGACGGGCCGATGGGTCGCTGTGGGTTGGGAACGGCAGCGCAGCACCCGCCGATGCCACTCTCCTCGGCGTTTACTACCCGCGCGGTGCTACGCTGGGGGGTTCGTCCGTCATCAACGCCGGTGTCAGTGTTCTCCCGCCAAAGAGCGACTGGGACTACATCGCTGCACTTACTGGTGACAACAGCTGGAGGTGAGAGCCCAGGACCAATCACGCCTCATCTGCATGTACTGACACTACATGCACGCAGCGCAAACAACCTCCGCCAAATATTTAAGCGCATCGAGAGGAACCACTATGTCCCTCCCGGCACCCCTGGCCACGGCTTTAACGGGTACCTGCACACCAACGGTAACGATGGCACTATTTGGGACAACAACCCGGAGCTCGTCGAGGTCTTTGAGACCATGGTCTCTACCATTGGAGACAACCCCGCTAATGTCATCTCCATGCTCACTCGGGACCTGAACAATGCAAGCCCTACCCGCGACCAAACCCAGGGCCTCTTCGGCATGCCTTTCCACTTCAACCAAACATGGGGTCGCTTCAGCGCCCGTAACGTCGTTCTCGACACGCTCAACGCCAAGAAGCCTAACGGCTCTCCCAAGTACCCACTCACCCTCAAATCCCAAAGCTTGGTCACGCGCGTGCTGTTCGAGAAGAAGCCGGGGAAGAAGCCGAGGGCTACGGGCGTTGAATATCTCGAAGGTGCCAGCCTCTACAGTGCCGATCCACGCCACAACCCTTCCAACACTGGCACACCACGCCAGGCCACAGCGCGACGCGAGGTGATCTTGAGCGCCGGCGTCTTCAACACCCCGCAGCTTCTCCTCCTTAGCGGTGTTGGACCGCAGCAGGACCTCGCAGCGATGAACATTCCCCTCGTCGTCAACCTCCCTGGAGTGGGCACGCACATGCAGGACAACCAGGAACTCCCTATCGTCGGCGTCGCCAACGCCCCCTTCACTTCCACCCCGGAGCCGGGCGACCCGGTCTGCACTTTCGGTTTCCCGCTAGACCCGTGCATCGACGCCTTCCGCCAGGGCACAGGACCGTATGCACGTGCCGGCATCAATGCGCATGCTTTCATGCTGAAGTCCAACTACACCTCTAACAACGAGGTCGATATCCTGCTCTTCGGTCTCCCGAACTTCGTCTTCCGCGGGTACTACCCTCTGGAAGCAGTGACCAACTTCCCGCCTGACCCGCCAGGGACCCTGGGTCTATCCATGGTCGGCATCAACCCCAACAGCCGCGCCGGGACAGTCAAGCTCCGCAGCGCCAACCCGCAGGATACGCCTCTCATCAACTTCAACGTGTTCAGCGACGATGCCGATAACACGGATCTGGGCGCAATGGCTGACGCGGCAGCCTGGGGACGGGACATGTTTTCATCCGTGCCTTCTCCGCTAGGGCCTATGACGACCACAGAGCCGCCTTGCAGCACCTCCTCCTGCCGGGAGACGGATAAGCAATGGATCAAGGAGCAGTCATTCGGTCACCACGCGGTGGGCACTTGTGCCATTGGTCCGGGCAGCGATCCGAATGCGGTTGTGGATTCCAAGTTCAGAGTCCGGGGCGTCAATGGCTTGCGCGTGGTGGACGGGAGCGTCTTTCCGAGGTCACCGGGCGCGTTCCCCGTTATTGCGACTTTCTTGATCAGCGAGAAGGCTTCGGGGGATATTCTGGATGAAGCTTAAGAGTTTCAGGCCTGCAGCTTGTTGGTTCTATTATTCTGGTTGTAATTAGGTACTTTGCTGCTTTTTTTTGTTCTAAGCCCTTGGACACAATGTTGCCAAGTCTGAAAGTATCGTTTCCCAAAATGGTGGTTCATACGAAGTAAGTCGCGAGGAACAATCGTTCAGTAACGTTATATCGGCGGTGATACCTAAGAATTCTTCCTACTCCTTTGGCAGAGTGGCATGGTAGGAGTTGCGTAGGAGGATCGTCGCCATCCGCACTGGAGGGTTTGTTACACAGCCGACTTCAAAGTTGACGCTCAACTCCAACTGGTCCTGGCATCCCGTCACGATCGACTTCAACTTTCCACTGATCGGTCTGAATTCTCGACCCTCTTCGGCATCCAAACGAACAAATCGAGCAACCCAACAGAAAAGTTTCAAAACGGAAAAGTCTATCACGATGGGTCGACCGTCCTATAATCGCAAAGACAAACCCCACCCCCGAACCCGTCGGGGCCCTCGACCGCACAACCCATCCACTCCCACCACCAATTTACCATCCTCCTCCTCCTCCCCCACCGCCGTTGCCAAAGTCCTCTCCCTCCCGGAGCTTCTAGAACCGATCCTCCTCTGCATCCCACGCGCCTTCACCCCGCAACAAGGTAACCCAAAACAACGCCCCGCCACCGGATCTCTTCCACCTAGCGGGATCTCCCCCTTTCCCATCAAGATCGAGACCAACGCAGCGTTACCTTTCCCTATTATCGGACGAAGAGGGAAAAGAATCAGAAGAGAAGAGAAAATCTCGTCGATGATATAATCACAGAGAAATATACTACACTTCGGCACAAGCGGCGTCTGGCTTTTATCAGAAATGGCGCGAGCTGGAGAAGGATGCTTGTTTCGATTCCGGTTGTTAGGAGGGTTGTTAGGGTGGGCCCAGGAGTTTGGGTTGCTTGGCGGAGCTGTTGGGATAGTTATGAGGGTGCTGATACCGACGAAGGCCGCGAAAGCGACGAAAGCGATGATGATAGAGGTCTCGATATCAACAACTCACAGGGAATGCAGGTTTGGAGAGGAGTGGACATGGTCATTGGCGAGAATGCGTTGTTCTGCTCAGGCTGCGATTGCAGTGGCAACTGGTCCAAGTGCTTTCTGCTGCAGGACAACCCTTGCTGGGACCCCTGGGCCTCGAGGAGGGGCCCGCAGTGGAAGTATCGATGTGAGGAGTACAGGGGCGAGAGTAGGTTGTCGTTGCCGCTCACGTAAGGAAACCACAGTGCGGACGAGCCGCTGAAGCGAATGACGACTAGTGTTTCTATCGCTTGGACACAAGCACATGTGTGGTGCCTGCTATGAAGGCCGCGTCCAAAACAAAGGGTTAACCCCTCCATGTACTGTACAGGTGCCGTTTTCACGAGGATCTTGGAGGATATGGGCTAGCAGCTGGGCGAATGATGAAAATAATAGACAATGACTAGATCAATCGGACAGCCTTGTTTTCCAAACCAGTCGAAACATACGGCATGATACTTGACCTGCCCAAGTAATGCCGAAAGGCGTAGATAGGAAATACGGACAGATCATGTGAATTAATTGCGGATTTAACATATATACCCAGAAGTACCTGATTATTATGGCATTACAACTTCCTCACAACCTGCCACCCAAACCACCCTTCGCCATTCCAGCCCAAGAAAACAGTAAGCCCGCCCCGACCCTTCTCAAACCTCCGATGAGTCTGACATCCCCTATTTGCCTGCCCGACTCCTTCCTGCCACCGCGTTCAGGAGGTCAATGGGCGTTGCCAACCTCGGAGCTGCAAGGATGGGAGTGGAGTTGGTGCTGTTGTGCGTTGTGGAGCTCTTCGCGTCGTCTATCCCCGCGGGGGTCTCAGGAATGGGCGGTGGCAACGACGTCTTGGGGGTTCGCGGCTGGCCAAACTCGAATGGCTGAACCGGAGTCGAGACAATCATTGCGTTCCGCGGCAGACTCGGGAAGCCCCTGACAGCTGGCGATGGCGAGGGAGAATCAGGAGAGGAGCACGATGCCGACGATGACATCTGCTTCTCCGTCCATGGAGGCGGGGCTCGTCTGCAGCGCGAAATGCAGAACCACACGGCGACTGCGATACAGATGACAGCAAGAGGAACCGCAACACCGATGCCGATCTGGAGACCTAAGGATACACCCCCGCTTTGGTTGTTGTCGACACTTGACGGTGATGACGAACTCCGACTCGAGGTACCCGTAGCCGAAGCACCACCTGCACTGGACACTCTTGTGCCGGTTGCGAAGTTCTGAACGATGGAAGTGGTCCGAGCCGCCGTGGGCTGCGGCTGGATCTGCGTTTGGTTGTCATGGAGGCAGTAGCCCGAGACAGTGTTGCCTCCATAACAGGTCTGGCCGTAGGTGCAACAGACGGAACCGCACTGAAAGGTTCCCGCCGCGCACACCCTGGCGCACCCGTTGGCGCCAGCACTGGCACCGCAGCACAGGAAGGCCCCGTTGATGGTGTCAAACGAGCATGTCTCACCCGTGTTGCAGCACCAATCGCCCTGTGCACACTTGGTCTCGTAGTCGGCACAAATCGGCCCAAGCGAGTTGCGCCCAGCCAACAGCCCTCTCCTCCCAGCAAAACCACCACCGGAAACTGGAGATGATGACGCCGCGGGACTTGCTGACCGGAAGAGATGGTGTGCTGGCGGCACAACCTCGCACCCGGCGGGGAGCGTCGCGTTTTGTGGGTTCATGGTTGAAATGTTGGCTTATTAAGAAATGGTATAAATTAAACACTCGACGACCGAAGAAGAGACATAAGAAAGGGTCTGTAGTTGTGACGGAGGGTTATTGCTGGTGCTGCTGCTGCTGAAACAGTGCGCTCTGGCTGATGAGAGAAGGTGGTAACAATAATGCGGTCACCTCGCCGCCTTTTGACTTTCGAAATAGCCTCACGTCTGTTTGCACCTGACTCTTACCGGCTGCTGTACCCAATTTCGTTTGGTGATGATCAGAAGCCACAAGGCCCAGCTGTCGATCACAAGTTGTGTCACGATCGAACAAAACGCTGCATCATCGCGAAATGCCAAGCACAGCCCCGGGGCCTCAACAGGGGCCGGGGATCTGCAGGGTCTTGCGGGGGTTTGCGGCTGTTGACAATCTTGGCCGAACCCACGCACCACGAGCGCCACAAGGCCACTTCCGTTGTTTCGGTGTGCTTCTTCGCGCTTCTTGGGCCTGTCGTGCGCGATGGCTCTGCTGCTTGTTTCCGATCTTCCCTCAGAAGCTCGATCTCTGTGACTTGACTCTGTCTCCATCCATCTCAGTTCCTCAGCAACTTAGGCCACACGCCCCTGGGCAAGCTCCGAGAAGACTCCGAGCAACGATGACTCCGCGTAACGATGACTCCGGATTCAGACCCGTTGCTATCCGTGCCATGATCATTGGTAAGGCGGCGGCCCGACCTTTCCTCCGATTCGGCCCATCGATCAAGAGGTGCTCAGCGCTGCCAGCATGAAGAATGCGTTCATCCAATCACGGCCTCTGTAACCGGAAATCCAGAGCCTTCACAAAACGCTTCGCCGTTCATAAACCCATGAACATAACACTCGCCAATCAAAGTCCATTGCCTGTCAAGCGGTTGCTTTCTCAGCACGACCGGCACGCTGCACCCTTTGAGAATCCAAACAGCATCTCCTCTCCTCGCTTCCAGGGGGACAAGCCCCAAGTGGCCGTTGAAAAGCGTTGCCAGCACTTTAGATCCACGTCTATTGGGCCTACCAATAGTGTCTAACAGCCTTTCTGGTAGCCCGAAGGGACGTCTCAAGGCGGGCCCATCACCATACGGCATGGCACTTCGACAAATCTCAAGCAAGCTCTGGCCGCGAATGAGAAAAGATCCGTTCTCCTCAACCCAGTGTCTGGCGAGTCTCGAATGGATGTCAAGGGTGCTGTCTCGCAGGGTTTCCTGTGCGTCAATACCCTCGTCATCCTGCCGTAAGATCTGACATAATTCGCCACAGTATTGCTGTACCGGTGCCCAGTCCTCCAGATATCGAAAATTGCGGTCTATTGTTACTGTCCTCACAACAGCAGAAACAAGGTTCGTTTCAACGCCGCCTGCGGGATCTCCACGTCCAGGAAAAATATAGTCCTGCATGCCCACATTCACCGGAGAAGTTGACTGGGTGGATTTGCGCTCAGGGGTGTCCCCTTCAGGAACCATCCTCGCTGTCATGCCATCAATAGTATCCAAATATATCCCTCGGCAACAGAGCGTTCGCGCTGAAATATCAAAACTTATGTGTGGCTCGAGTGCTCCAGATGCAAAGTAGCTGGGGAGGTCTGTTTTCCTGGTAATCTCCGGCCATGGACGGGGCCGAAAGCAACCGATGTGTCGCTTGGAGGGCTGACCGTAAGGGGGACGACCTGAGGTCGGGCCTGCACCCGCCAGTCAGGCAACCACGAAGGCCAAACAGCCTCTGGATTCTGGCCAGAAGAAGACTGCGAGGTGAATATTGGGGCGAAGCAAATGATGTCCAGGCTCCCGAATACCTTGATAAAGTTGGCAACGAGCTTCGTGTAAACAGCCTCCACTGTGTTTTTGGGGCTGTAGTCAGGTTGTCCGACAATTCCTTGATCCTCTTCGCGCGCGAGACCTAGGAGGGAGTAGATCCTGTCCCTAGGGTCCTTGCACTGGTAGCTCCCAGTGACCGCCAATAAAGCCACGAGACTTAGCCTCCCTCCGGTGTCGGGTTGTCGGAAAAGGTGACGAACGCGCCTCCGCCCCCACCCAACGCCCCAAATGTCACTACTTCCGAGCCCAATCCGACTACAGTTGTAGAGGGCCTCCATAGCATCATTAAATGCTTCAAACCCTATCCACGCACCACCGCACTGAAAACGAAGTGCCGAAGGCAAGATAAACTCTTGCAATGTCCAGACTCTCGCCCACCACGGGTGTTGAAAGAACCGAGTGATGGCGTCCCAAAAGCCCGGGTGTTCCAAGTCTTCAGGTCTGAGATATCCATATTTCGATTGATGAAAGACCGCTAGCTCATGGAGATGCCGGATGGCTGTTTGTATCTGCCGAGTTCCACTCGCCAGCCAAATCACAGTCTTGGTAGATTCTCGATAAATCCGGCCCATCAGTTGCACCTGTAGCGCGCGTTCGTGTACGTCATCCTGGTTGATGCAGATGGAATCGATCCAGACCCAGCGGTCTTCTCTGAAGCATTCGTGATCGCAGAGGGCCTCGAGAAGAGGGAATGCGTTCTCCAGCACGGGGAAGGGCGCGCCGTCAACCTGAATCGTGTTCGTGTAGTGAGCTTCACCCCAGACGTACGAGATTGTGGTGAACTTGGGGCATCGTCCGTTATCGAGGTCAAAGTTTTGGAGCTGTCCGCAGAGAGCCTTGGCTTGATCTCGGTAGAGCTTAAGCAAGCGGATGGACGCAAATGCTTTGTATTGGTACTTCTGCGGCGGCGCGTTCGTCATCGTCGCTGTCGTCAAGGGCCTGCTTCAATGCTTTGAGCGAGGCAGAAAAGTTGTGATTCCAGGTTTCCATCTGCGGGGTCCGAAAGCTGCGCCAGCTCGCGCGCGAGCTCCAGCCTGACCGTCCCGCCCTTCATTGGCCAGATGCCGGTCTGAGGAGGGCGGAGGGAAAGAACGACGGCGGTGATATTACGAGCAAAAAAAATCTTGATCTGATTGGTCCTAGTTGCATGGTCTGTTTTGCATTCACATATTTCTCCAACGTGTCGACTGAGACTTTCTCACCACCTGGACGACTCCATCGTCTCTCCCAATGGACATCATCTCGCTCCTTGAGAGGCAGCGAGGTGTGCAAAGATGGGCAAAGATAAGTGTTATCTTGGCGCCGAAGGACACCGAGCGAGTTGGCCTT
>Ga0247769_1000330_pt1 | contig 11702 bp, 12 predicted proteins | sample UWRJL166409R6_FD_179942 | JGI IMG/M metagenome (GOLD analysis project Ga0247769, IMG submission 179942) | Plant litter microbial communities from Arlington Agricultural Research Station in Wisconsin, United States - UWRJ-L166-409R-6 | ecosystem: Environmental > Terrestrial > Plant litter >... | reverse complement strand
AACCGGAAGCCCTTGCTTTCAAGCAGGGTCTTGAGTTCCTTGTAATTGGTAATGATACCATTGTGGACGATCGCGAACTCCCATTTCGGGTCAGACCTAGCAGTGCGTCAGCCGGACGCTATGTTAGGAACGTCGCGATGAGTCGGTTGGAGCGTGGAGATATGCGGCTCTCCTTTTCGGGTTCCGACGTACCTATGGGGGTGGCAATTGACGCGCGACGGGGGGCCGTGTGTGGCCCAGCGAGTGTGAGCGATGCCGCAATGCGAGTCAAACACCTTTGTGAGGTCAAGTTTGGACTCGTCGATAAGCTGCTTCAGCTTGGCCACCTTGCCGACCTCCTTGAAGGCGAACACCTCATTCTTCTTGTCACCATCGACGGCAAGACCAGCCGAGTCGTACCCGCGATACTCGAGACGGGACAGGCCTAAATCAGGAGCAAACAGACGTCAGCAGCTGCAGCTCTGAAAGCGGAGTCCAGTCGCACGCAGTAGAGCAACTCCGTCATCCTCGTATCGGCACCCCAAAATTTCTTGCGGTTGAAGCTGCCGGGAAAAAAAGGGGGGAGGGGCCGTCCAAAGGGAGCTGAACATAGATGGGAGGACGCGCAACCAAAACAGGGGGGGGATCCACGTTACCGTTAATGAGTGTGTCAACGATGAACTTTCGGTCCTTTTCCACCAGGTAGTTGACATAACCGAAGATGCCACTGCAGAGAACACATTGTTGTCAGTAGATAGCTCTTCACGGATTCGGGTTGCGCCCCTGCCTCCTCCTTGGTCTGTCTCGTATCTCGTCTTGCTCCCTGGCTCTCCTGCGAGAGGCGGCACCGCATCGTTTGCATACCATCAGGGCCATCATGGTCTCCTGGGAGCGAGCACCACGCGCTGTTTTGCTCACGAATGGAGGCGCAATCGCTCGAGAGAGGCCGGGAGCGAGACAGTGACAATTGGAGCAGGGGCGGGGTCATGAACGTTTGGAGGGGTTTCGCACCACATGTTGACGGACCAACCAGCAACCCACGGCGGCGTGTTGAAAATAAGCTTAGTATGCAGGCGAGGCAAATTGGCCAAAGTTTAAGAAGCAAAAACAACGGAAGGTCTGTCGGGTGGATTCCACTCCTTGTGTTGGGGAACTGGATGATCTTTATGGATGCTGGTCTGGCTTCGGTGGTGTGGGTGCGGCGGCCTGGCACACTGCTCAAAAGGAATGCAGCCAAGTTCGGTTGTGGAGCAGCTGGGCGAACCTGAAAGCGAGGGTGCAGGGGTTCTGGTTGGATTGGAAGGAGTGGAGGACAACCTGGAAGTCGCATCCGCAGGGCTATCAACGAAGCGGGCTCGAGCCGCTTTGTTGAATGGACCTTCAAAACTTCCATGCTTATCCATGCCAACGACGTCGTTGACTCTTGCATTGTCGGTCTCTCTCTCTGCACGCTAGCCTGTCCTCCGTTGCCGCGGAGAGCACCCGCATGTCTCTGTCTAAACTCTGCGTGCTTTGCGGGCCGAGGCAGGCCTGGAACAGGGGTCAGAGGATTGCGATGTTTCGTCGGTGAGAATGCCCCTCCCTCCTCGCAATCCTCATCAGATACCGTGATGGTCGAGAATCCATCCACCGGCCTTATCTTCTGCGCCTTGATGGCACATCGCGATGCCGTTATCGAGGCTAATACTGCCGCTAGCTAGAAAGACTGATGGTTGGATCACTTGCTAACTGTCCGGGAGCTTCTGGTATGTAGGGCTTCAACTTGGCTTTCAGGTTACCTTCAGCTCGGCCGACGGTTCTGTGCCGTCCGAGAGACGGCGTTGATTCCTGCAGCCCTCTGCGGTTCGGATGTTTCGAGTTGGCTCCTTGGGTCTCCAATTGGTGTGTTTACAGAGACAGGCTGCTGCACTCCCCAGCGGCTGCTCGCAGCTGACATCCCGCACTCCAATGAAGCCATCGTATCCTGCCACGGTCTTCCACTGCTTCGGCGTTCTCACCGCTTGCGGGGTCATCATCGGTGCCCAGCGCTGGCGGTGGAGGAGACTTCTTCCGCTGCTCCTGGTGGAACTGGCTGGAAGCAGGGATCGATCAAGAGGATGTCTCTGTCAATGGATTTTCTAGCTGCATTTCCGCCTTGGTCGCCTGCCTTCGATATCCCGCGTTCTGTAACCCTCGGGCCGTTTTCAGAGTACCACAAGTGCTCCCATTCCCTTGCCATGGCGTCACACATCCCACCATCGGGACTCTTGGTGTAGGGGCCGTTACGCCAGGAACCGCTAGCTCGAAGCATGGGACACAATGCGACAAAAACTCTCCGTGGCGCGGCGAGCGCTAGACCCGCCAGGCGTGGCTGTACAGAACACAACCCCGTTTTGATGTCGACCGTATTGGCGACCGACCGGGGTCCCAAGCCTGATCTTCTCTGATGTTTTGCCTCAGGAGGCCTTGTTGCCGAATTGTCGGGATTTACGAGTCTATTCTTAGTCGATTCTTGCCTCTCTTTATGAGCTATGATATGATTTTGCAACCTGCTGGGGAGCTAGAAGGCGAATTCCACAGCCGGACACGAGTTCCATCCGCCAGTTGGGGCCACGGGAGGGCGCCGCCCACCTGCAAGGACGATCGCCAGCAACACCTGGACGATACTCACTGGAAAGAAACATGAGGCAGCCCACACACAGGTTTGGCGCAACGCCAGCTCCCGCAGCTTGAACCTTGGTAGCCATGCGGGCTGTCAGCTGGCGGATTGAGAGCTCAATCCGCGCGCAGCTCCTGCAACAGCTCCTGCAACAGCTCCAGGGTGGGATATCGGCTGCACGGCAGGTCGCAATCTAGCAGTCCGGCGCTCCAGCCCTATCGGCGCGCGCATTTGCGAGAAGGCACCACCACGGGTTGGCTACACAGCGAAACCGAGCGCCAATGGGTAAACTAAGGTAGGTGGATCTCAACAACCTACCTTACATTAGCTGGCGAGGCTTCAGCTCAGGGTCGCAGGATGCGGGGTTCGGACTCGAAGCGAAGGATCAAACAAGCACGAATTGGCCCACAGTCGCAAACAGGAGCCGGACGTCTCCCGGCTCTCAATACTCCGCGATTAGCAACGCGCTCGATTGCTAAAGCCCGTGATGACCCTTCCGGCCATGTTAGTCAGGGGCAAGGACGCCGCCGAATAATGGTAGATCGGCAGACGAGCGTATACCGCACCTTTAGTCCGAGTTGCGGGAGACACGGCGAGATACAGCTGCCCCTTCAACGTTCTCGAGATCCTCACCTACAAGACGCGGGAGGGTTGACCAAGCTTTGGTGATCTTTCCTCTCTCTCAACCCTAGTTGGCCGCGTAATGCAATGCCCGCCAACCCCTAGCATCTTCGATCATAACGTCCACTCTTTTGCTCGAAAAGAAAATTGAGATAGAAGGCGCAGGGCTTGCGGGCGGCTACTTAGAGCGGTGTCTCGTTGCCATCGCTACGAGACTTAGAATTTGCGTCCCGATCACGAGGACGCTGGACCAGATCGACGTCTTCCACTTCGGACTAAACGAACCCCTACTCCTATTACTCGTAGCCGGGGAGGTCACAGGGGAACTCGTGACGAAGAGGGGACTTGCGATCGATATATATGCGCATATATTCGCTGATGTAATCCGCATGTTTGCTGTCGACGCTCCTGCTGCCGGCCTCCTTACCCTCTCTGCCAATCGGACCCCGGCACATGGAGCTGCTTAACTGTTGTCCCCCAACCCTGGCGCTCTGTGTATTGGTTGCTTTGATCTCAAGGGCAACTGTTCTTGATCAATACTCCATGCCCCGGTCCACCGATCCCCCTTCCCTTCTGTTCCTTTCCTTTCATTCCCTTTCGATTCGGCACAAAAGTATTTATCGTCAAAGAGTCAACTTCGTGATACAGCACCAGAATGTGGGACAACATTTGGGTCGGTGCGCTGAACTGCGGTCGGCAAATGCTGCGGCCAGGCGAGCCAATCCATCTACTCAGAAAACGGAAGCCTCAATGGCAACAGATGGGATTACAGTAAGGGGTGACGCTGACGCACCCGAAGGTGCGTTCTCTATCTATCGGCTGCGCATGAACAACATCCACATCATCATGCCTACAACTTTTGATACTCTAATTTGCCCTCCAGTTTCTTCGCTTCGGCAAGTTTGCGCACTGCCTTATTGAAGTCATCCTGGTTGACAGCATCCCTGTAGTCCTTGATGGCAAAGAGACCCCTAAGAGAGTTGTCAGTACAAGGCGGATCGGGGTGGACAGCGGACTCTTGCTTACGCTTCAGTGACCACGTTCCGCAAATCTGCACCATTCAAGCCATCGCTCATCTTCACAACGCTCTCAAAGTCGATGTCACCCTCGGTCACGACACTCGCGGCATGAATCTTGAGGATCTCCAGTCGACCGACCTCGTTCGGGAGCGGAATCTCGATCTTGCGGTCGAGCCGACCGGCTCGCAGCAACGCAGGATCCAAGGTATCCGGTCGGTTGGTTGCCATGATGATTTTTGTCTTGCCTAGATAGTCAAAACCATCAAGCTGGTTCAACAACTCCATGAGCGTCCGTTGGATTTCTCGATCCGCGCTTGTTCCTTCACTGAACCGTCGACCACCGATGGCATCAATCTCGTCCATGAAGATGATGCAAGGTTCGTGTTCCTTAGCGTACCCAAACATCTCGCGGATCAATCTCGCTGACTCTCCGATATATTTGTCCACGATGGCAGATGAGACGACTGAAGAGTGGTAAGTCAATGCAGCCCTCGCAGGGGCGGGTGTTCAACAGGAGCTCACCTTTGAGGAAATTAGTCTCAAGACTGCTCGCAACAGCTCTTGCCAGTAGTGTCTTTCCCGTGCCAGGTGGCCCGTAAAGCAGCACACCCTTGGGGGGCTTTATACCCACTCGCAAGAACAGTTCAGGGTTCTTGAGGGGCAGCTCAATAACTTCTCTGAGCTCCCGAATCTGGTCGTTGAGTCCGCCGATGCCCCCAAAGCTGACTTGCCCAGGATCCTCCAGCGACATGTTGTAGACTAGGGGGTCAACTTCGCGCGGTAGCATGCGCATGATGGTGAGAGTCGTCATATCGAGTGCGACGCGTGTTCCTTGCTTCATTTTCGCCTTGTCGACTTTCGAGCGGCAGCCGACTACATAACGGGGACCGGAAGACGCCTTAACAATGACTGCAATAGCGTAGCCTATTAGAATTTGCATACCCAGTGATCAAGATGCAGTGGGGCGGCAACCTACACCTCTCCTCGTCGAGCTGCTTGAGAACCTCGCCAATGATCTGACCAACACTTTGGAGCGCTTTTATGTTCTCCTCCGTCTGATCGAACTCTTTCTGCAAGCCCTTGATATCTAGGCGCAGATTCTTGAGCTTTGCTTCCCACTCTCTCGACTCGATGAGCTTTGCCTTGAAGGAAGCGAGCGCATGTTCACGCTCCTGATCTGACGCCATCGCTGCGAATTTGGGCTCGTCGCCAGTATCCCGAACGGTGGATGTTGGTTGTTTCGTATCTATGCTTCCGTTCAAATGATGATGAGCGATGTCGCTACTGGGAAGGGCCAATTGGCAGGTAATCGTCGCTGTCGAGTTGGGGATGTTTGTGTGGTTGAAGGAAGTGCTGGGCTGAACTTGCGCGCCAGGAACGAAAGCCATGGTGGCACGCGGCTCCAGGAGCTTACCTCAAGCTCCTGCTGCCTTGTGGTGGGTCCACTTCCAGCTGCCGCCACCTGGTCTGGAGCCGCCAGATTTCCCCAAGGCAAAAACCCCAGCGCTCCAATCACACCTCCACAACCGACAAGTCTCGCGAACAGGCCTTTCACATGCATGGACACACTCGATGCATCAAGGCCATCCCACGACATCTACAATCCAGCCCTAGAACTTTCTCGAGACCGACATATTTATCATCCACTCGTCCGTCTACAGCACCCTCGCCAAACGTCAACAGCGTAAAACCGCGATCGGAAAAGGGGGTCCGCACCGCTAATGCATGAGGAGTGCTTCAATGCTGCATTTCAGGTCAGGTAGCTACAAACGTATTGCAAGCATTATCCTATTGTGCAGAAGGTCATATCTTCATCTTCAAGGTATATAACAGCCAGCAGGACCTTGGTCACAAAGCGCAAAATCGCAACGGGAATATCATTTGACAACAACCTTCGCACTCATATCCGCCGCCAAGACTCAAGCTCGTTCCGATTCATTCCTCTTCAGTCCGGCCTCAAAACGGATCAAAAAAGACGGGTACAAACCGGTAGCCACTCTCGATTGTGTCCGTCAAAAACGATCTGCACCACGCCAGCTGCTTCGCGGTGTGGGCTTGACCGGCCAGGAATGTGTCGTACGCGACGCGCAGTGGAAGCAAAATGGACGATGGGCCGAAAAGCTTCATCTCTTCCTGCATCAGGTAGGCCATTGATTGGCAGATATGTGTCGAGAGCTGAATCATCTCTTGGACAGTGTTGCTCCCTGGCATAAGCGCGGCCAGAATCTGGCGGTCGAACTCGGCTTCCGGATATTGGGCTGCCACTTGCTCAATGGTAGCCAGGCAGATGACCCTGAAAGCCCAGAAGTGCGTGGCCACATTCGCATCGGTAATGCTCTGAAAGTACAGATTTGGCCACTCGCTGTCACTCTTGCTCCCGACGAGAGTGCTGCCGAACATGGGAGTTTTGAAGAAGCGAGAGTGAAAGCCACCCTTCCAGCTCTCCAGGTTTTCGAGCACGGCTACGAGCTGCCGGAGAGACGACTTGGCTATGGAAATGCCGGAAGCCCGTGGCATTGTCCCAGCCTGGTCGAGGCTCTCGAGGACTGCCGGAATCCCTGCCGCTTCACCCATGAGTTCTTGCAGAGGCGAGGCCGGAACCTGGCTGAAAGGGATGCGCCTCCAGTCTTCTTCGGCAAGGAAGACCCGCTTCCGCACGATGAAGCCCAACACCACCTGCGTTGTCAGCGTTAGCACCATACCATGATGCGCAAACATTTGCATCGGTGTCCTTGTCTTACCAGGATTGGTCGAGCCCCGACGAATAACTTGTGGCGCATTCCCGACGCATAAAACTCAGGCTTGGCCAACCGCATCGACTGCGCGAAGCCCTCGAGGTGGGTTGTCCAACTACTCAATGTGGTGGGCAGAAAGAGCTCTGCGAGAAGCAAGCACATGATGGCAGCCGCAATCTGACTAGGGAGTAATGGTGACGGCGACCGAAGACCGGGCTGAAGCTCACGGCGAAGAGCACCGAGTGCCATACTGTACGACTCCCGTGCCGACGACAGCGAGGCTCTCTCACTCTTTGCTTTCCCCTCCCCTACACCCAAGAGAGTCACTGCAAATGCGTGGATTGCCGATGAGAGGGCCTCGTTGCGTCCACCTGCCAGTTCAGGAAGCACCTCTACCCATGCTCCACATACGCGAGGGTGTGCCACCTCCGTTTCCGCAGCAGTGATGGCCAGCGGCCGGTGGCTATCAGGTTCTGGCACATATCTTCGGACTATAAACGTGATGAGGTGCTCAAGCGGAGTCTCTAACGGACGAGGGACATCCGTCGGTGCTACTCCCGCAGTCCGTTGGTGAGGCTCGGCCCTTCTCTCGAAACGGGTCAGTTGATGCTCCGTCTGGTGTTCAGCCGCTGGATTCTTGGGCTGAGGTGGATCGGTGTGGGGGGCAACATTGTGGGCGACAAACGTCCACTCGGGTGTGTATCCGGGACAGGTGAGGCCGCGGAAGCTGCATTGGGTGCAAGCTGGTAGCTTACCGTCGCACTATTCGGAGGTTTTAATGAGCTAGGCCGCACGAAGTAGGTCTCAGGAGAGGCCGGCACCCACACTAATCTTGCGCTTCCGGCAGGTTTGGCAAATCGTCCTCCGTTTGACCTTCATGTCGCCGACGGCAAGGACCAATCTTCTCTCAACCTCCGAGGTTCGATAACTATAATCACCACTGTAGCAGAGATCCCCATCAAAATGCGAAATCAAAGATGTGATCTCAATGATACCTTGACACAGACAGCTTGGCGGTTTCCGTTCCCAGTATAGGAAGGAAACGGCGCATGTTTAAAAACACCGAGGCCAGATATGTACTCGCTGAGCAACAAGTTCGCTGACAGACCAGACTCTGACGCTCACCGTGCTCCCGTCACACTCCGTCTGCGGAACGCCGCTAGCCAGAAACGGCATCATATCCCGCCAAGCCTCCCATCATGCACACTTACAAACGGCAGCCGTGTAACCCCAATCCAGAGATCCTAGACCCCGATAGTCAGATCGTATCCCTCGATTGATCAAGTTCTGTTTATCTCCCAAAATCCCAGATGTTTTCCGCAAGTGGCTAGGTCCGCCACCCGCTTGACAGCATGATGACGGAGACCCAGAGACTCGGCATCACGTTTATGGGTCTCTGATGAACGAACTCAACCTCCTCCAGACCCGGCCCGACAATGGCCGTTCTTCCGCGTTGTAAAGCGCTTACTAACTAAGGTCGTACTGCGGTTTAGTACGAATACAATGCCATAGTTTGGGATACCAAGCAATAACCATAACCACCCCCCGCACATATTTAGTTCGACCTCCCACTCTTGCAAAAACCCCTCATTTTCTGCTGTCCGTGTCCAGTCAATACCCATAAACCCATAACCATGTCCGCTGTCCCCAAAGCCAGCTTCGACGCCGCTCTGGCCATCACCTACGTGGGCACGGCAACTGCTATTCTACACTTTGATGGCGTGAACCTAATCACGGACCCCGTCTTTTCCCCCGCCGGGAAGGAGTGGGATTTTGGTGGCATTGTCCTGAAAACCCTCAAATCGGCAGCCATTGGCCTTGCCGACCTCCCTCCCATCGACGCCGTCCTTCTCAGCCACGAGGATCACCCAGACAATCTCGACGAGCCCGGCCGTCAGCTTCTTGATGGCCGCCATGTGCTCACCACACCCGACGGCGCCTCAAAGCTAGCGCCAAGACCAGGAGTACAGGCTCTCGAGCCATGGCGGACGGTTTCACTGGCCCTTGGTGGACGGGCCTTTGAAATCACGGGCACGCCTTGCGTCCATCTCCCTGGCGGTGAGGTCACGGGCTTCGTCGTGACAACACCCGAATTTGGTCGAACGGACGGGCTGCCCAACGCCGTGTACTTCTCAGGCGACACCATATACTTGCCAGAGCTAGCGGATGTCAAGAAAAAGTTCCACGTTTCGGTCGCGCTGATCAACATTGGCAAGGTCATCGTGCCGGGGACAGAACCGCCGCTCCAGATTACTGTTGGTGGAGCCGACGCCGCTCGATTGTTCCGTGACATCGGGGCCGACATCCTCGTGCCCATGCACTTTGAATCATGGGCTCACTTTACTGAGAATAAGGAAGCTCTGGCAAAAGAGCTCGAGAGGGAGGGAGTTATGGACCGCGTGGTTTTCCTGGAGCCTGGCGTTCGCACAAAGATTGTGTGAAGTTGTGCGTCAACCTCGGAGAGTCCGCTCCTCTCGTTTTGTAGGTATCTGACTTAGGTGGTAGGTACGGCTATGTATGAAATCACATTGAGATTGATGTTCGGGGTCCATCGACAAAATCCATACCACAACTTTAAATACAGGTACCCAAGTTGATATGTACAAATAAAATAGATAGAACACCTCGAGCGACGAGCCTGATCAATCTGAGACCTCCTTGAGGTATGCAAACAAGCCTCGTAGCAACTCATTCACCGACCCGGCACGCTCCCGGCAAAGACTCCCAAATCATTTTGAAATCTTCATCAAGTTCGCGCAGGCAATCCGGGCAGAGCTGGCATCGTGGAAGACAATGGCACGCTCACCAATGTATCCGAGCATGATCTTGTCTAGGGCGGAATACGCATCATTGAAGCTATAGTTGCGGGTGTTTCGTTTTGATTAGCAATTGCTTGTCTGAATGAAGGATTCTTTCCTTGCATTTTTTGCGGCATTTCAAAGAGAGAGAAAAGAAGCAGAAGCGAAACTTACGTCTTCTTAGCAGTAGGCCCGTCAACCTTGCCATACTTGCCCGAGAGATCGCCGACTTCGCACGTCTGCGGCTGGGAGCTGTCGCAGGGCGGCTCGGTGCCGCGGACGAACGAGTCGAGGTGGGTGCCCGTGTCGGCGCAGGTGCCGTTGACCGGGACGGGCTTGAGGTGGACGTGGTAGCCTTTTTGCGGGGAGAAGAGCAAGGCAGACAACGGTCAGCAAACAATGGAAGTATGATACCTTATTTTAAAGGGGTAAAAGTGGGTCGGAGAAAGCAACACATACTGAACGGCCCCTTGCCCGCGGGCAGACCCGTCACATCGATGGTGTAGTTCACCCCGATCGTCCACCCATAGACCGACACGTTGCCCTTGACGCCCTGGCTTCCGTCAAAGTACGCTGCCCACAACTCGCCGACCGGGTTGTTCTTGACCTGCCGTGCGTCGCCCATCTTGCCCGTCACGGTGCCGTTGCCGGCGGTCTGGCATGCTCCGAGGGAGGCGGCGCCGAGAAGGCCAACGAGGGAGAGGAGCTGCATTTTTGCTTTCCTTGCTTTCTTGTCGTCGTCGTTTTTTAGAGGAACCCACGTGTGTCACGGCAAGTTCGGATTTCTCGTAGAACAAAAAGGACTCCAAACCCAGAAACCGGGGGGACTTTCAAGGCAACGCCAAAGGAATGGACTATTAGTTAGGTGAACGTTAGGTGGGTAGGGGAAAAGATATGGGGATGTCCTGGGAAGAGCAAGCCGTCCCGACGGTGAATTATATGCAATGGTCCACTCGCCGGCTTCCCGTTACCTTACTTATCCAGGGGCAAGGGACGGGGGGACGGGAGACTTGGGGAAGGGGTATACATTATAGATCCAATCAAAACGGAGGCCGAAGATGAGGAGGAATCTAAAAGACGGCCTCGCTAGAGGTGCGCTTTTGGGTTGCTCTTGGCCTCCCTCTGCGTTCAATCCCAAGAGTGCTCTGCCTGGATATGTGCACCTTTGGTCGTCCTCCGGCAAAGAAGCTCCACCACCCCCGAAAAGCGGAAATATAGGCATTCTCCGCAGTTCTGCATTTGTCTTGGGACAATCTATCCTTCTCCATGCTGTTGTTGAAAAATCGCGGTTCCTCGCCCGTCTCCTTCCCGGCTGTATGGCTAAGTTCACGTCGGTACCCAGTCCGACCGTCAACCTCGCCAAGCAGGGGCAGCGGAACTCGTGGCAGTGCGCCTGACATATCGGGATTCGCTAATATGGAAAGGATCCACGAGCCGCCGCCCGTACTCATTTATATGTTCCGGGAGCACCCAATATCGGCCTTTGTATGGCCGGGGTAGCGGGTTGGGTCAAAAATGTCCCAGCGACCGGACTCCCGACGTGGAAAGTGGGGGAAATACCAGAGAAAGGCGGAATTATCCATCCAAACGCATGAATGAGTACTGACGAGTCCAATTGATAACTTTAGAAAAGAGAAAGCTATGGAAAATAAGCGCAACAGCAGAAACAGAAAGAAAATAAAAGGGGCGGTAGGGGGGATTGAAATTTTAAGAAGACAAAACATCCCGACCAAATAAACGACGTCCCAACCTACCCTCCTCAACCCTCCCACTCGTCATGCTTCCGCAGACGGCAATCGACAGCGCGCTTTCGTCATCGTCTGCACGTTGTATCGCTGCCCCTTTTCCCGGATCTCTCGGCACGCCAAGAACAGCGCAGACGAGCTGACGACAGCCGATACGGCAACGGAAC
>Ga0247769_1000329_pt1 | contig 11716 bp, 11 predicted proteins | sample UWRJL166409R6_FD_179942 | JGI IMG/M metagenome (GOLD analysis project Ga0247769, IMG submission 179942) | Plant litter microbial communities from Arlington Agricultural Research Station in Wisconsin, United States - UWRJ-L166-409R-6 | ecosystem: Environmental > Terrestrial > Plant litter >... | reverse complement strand
GGTCCAGAAATCGGAGCCAACAGGCCACCGTATTTGAGGTGGTCTTGGATCCCGTACTCCTCCTCTGTAAGATATAAAGTTGGGTGTGTAGATGGATACAGGTTCATAGCAGGATGATATGGCTGCTGATGCTCAGCAAATTGATTATGCATCCTTAGCATGTACTTGGCACCCGTAGGCAAGGTAGCTTGAATGAGGGTTCTCAACATCTAGACGTCGCCTGACACGATGATTTGTCTTGAGTTTATGTTTACATCCATAGTACTAGACACTGTTCCTTTCACCAATATATATGCATACCTAGGTACCTACCTCACCTAACTAAAACGCAGCTTGATAGACATTCATCTCCAAGGAATATATACATGCACCATCAAATACCTAAGATAGGTAGGTAACTAACCTAATTCACCCTACGAACATATCCGTACCGTGAGGTGAGGAGGTGAGGGAGACCACCTAGCTACCTACAGGCTTGGATAGGTAAGGTAGTAAGCTGGTTCACTGACGATCAGCGAATCCCTGGTGCTGTAGGTTCTTTCTTTCTTTCTTTAAGTCAGCAGCATACGCCCCGTTCATCCTACGTATATTTGCAGGTATACATACCTACATATATAATATATGTATATCTATTTTCTTGTCCCAGGCTTGTAATGTGATGTGCTTCTCTCGTTGTTTTTGGTCCATTTCAGTTGGTTGGCTGGCTGGCTGGCTGACCAGGACACGAAGGTAATAGGGTTGAGAACGAGGTGAAACGGGAATCTGGTCGGTCTGCCTATGGCGAGATATACATCACGTTGGTCATGACTACCTCACCTACCTAGGTAGGTAGGTATCTGGTTGTGGCGGTGTTGGAAAGGCAATGAAGCTTAGGTATGTGTTTATATCTTATTTGAACTTCGGACACAAACTGGTACGTAGATCATGCATAGGTACCATAACAAAAGAACCCCAGTAGCCGTCTACCTCACCTACCTACCTAGGCTTATATACCTTGTATGTGCTGCTCTCACTGGCGCCAAATCCGCGCATGAGACTTCCACAGGGACGTTTACCATATCGGGTATCCAGATAACATGCCCCATTCTTTTCTCACCGTAGATTAAACTAACAGTGTAAGATTAATCAATGTCTTGCTAGCTCTCATAAGGTATCTACCCACCTACCTACCTACCGTGAGCAGGTACAGCTAGTACCGTCCTGTCAGAATGCTTTAAGAGAACAGAAAATGAGAGGAGGGTCGAAAGTTCGATTCAATAGGGTCTTCTCTTCAGGCAAGGCGATGACTAGCGCGCCGTAAAGTAGTAGCGTATTTCATTCAGATTTACTAATTAATGTATGGGTAATTGCAACATGTCTCTAGAAGAAGGGACAACGGTCCCGTTCGATGTGTTGCTGACGAGCTTTAGAACGAAACCTTCTCCATGTCTCGCAATGAAAAGCGACGCATCACACGCAACCGAACTTTCTGTTCATTGACGAGACTATCAGAAACTCATCATAACTGCACAGTAACTTGACTCTTCAAAGCTGCAAAAACGCCAAGAGGAGTGTTGCCAGCTCTGTAGTCGACTTGATTTATAGCAAAAAGGGTCTCTCCTGGCCCTGGTAAACCCCACGAGCCCCCAAATGTTAGGAAGTTCGAAGGAGCCCCAAGTCTATGAAACTGCCATGACAGCATTTCGGTGGTTGTGGTGGAGGGAGACACATGTCAACCCCCATATGTTCCGTTGAGGTTGGTCCAGGGTAAAGCAAGAAGCTCAGGAGCCTGGGATATCAGAATCGCAATAAAGGGTAATAAATCAGAAAACAAGCCTCCTTCCACACGGATCCCTCGTGGCCCCACCATAGATGCTGGCGGTCTAATGTTGTAATTCTTGTTTTCTCCTCCCGCGATTCGGGCAGGCAGACCGACATCCGCCACCCCTAGATCACCGTGTCATCAACCCCACACTCCCAACTCCACCACCCTCTTGCAACCTAAGAGCAAATGTAAGCCGATTCTCCCTCCACTCTTATCTCCCAGATCGCATCCTTTCCAGCAGTGGGCCCAAGGCCTGTCACGGACCAGCCCGCCGCTTCTACAGGCTGAAGGGCCGTCTGGGGTAACTCACACCCTCGACCGCCGGGTTGTCCACAAACCAGCTGCACCGCTCGCCTGTTCCTTCGTTGACCAACGCGCAGGGCAAGCCGTTGCCCTGCTCGAATATCTCCTTCATAATCTCCTTCTTACCACCGCCCGTGGCCACGAACGCGACGCGAACAGCGTGGGTAACCACCCGCAACGTCAGAGTGATGCGCCGCGGCGGCGGCTTGGGCGAGTCCTCGATGGGCGCAACCCAGGCGTTCGTCTCCCGAAGCAGCTCGTGGCCGGGGAAAAGGGAGCAGGTGTGGCCGTCGGGTCCGCAACCGAGGAGGAGGAGGTCGAAGATGGGAAGCTTGACAGAGTCACGGCTCGCGAACGATCGCACGAGCACCTGCTCGTACTGATCTGCAAGCTCCTGGGTGTCGTCAAGATGGGCAGTGTCAATCGGGTGCACTTCGGGCTGCGGGGTGCCGTCTGGCAGCTTGTCGAGCAACTCAGCCTTGAGAAGGGCGTAGTTGGAGTCGGCGTGGTCGAGCGGCACGGCCCGCTCGTCAGCGAAGAAGATCTCCCACTTATCCCACTTCACCACGTCGTTCTCGCCCGTTGACGGGAGCAATAGGGCTTGTGAGAGCGTTTTGGGAAGTGAGCCCCCGGACACACCAACCTTGAAGACGCCGTGCCGCTGGAGGCCAGCTTCCTGGCACGAGATAACATAGGCTCGGAGGGCTGGCGCGAGAGCGTCGACAGCCGGGAAGGCATACATGTTAGCTTGTTTCCCCATGGCTGGCTGTGTGCTGTATTTCGACGTAGGTGGGTCGCGGGTGCTGAAGTTTCGTGTCGTCAATAAATGGCAGGATGGATCACTCAGCGGAGCGGCTACGGCGGCACTCGACTTGGGGTCGCACGCGGCAGGGTTTCCGGATGGAGCTGTATCTGGGCCAAGCGGGAGACAGATAGGGGGCCGAAATCTGTTCCAGTGACTTCCGCGGACAAGACAATACAAGAACCGTGGTCGGACAGGAGGTTGTGGGGTCGCAACGCGTGGAACAGGGTGCCGAAGGGCGACGCTTCGAGCTTCAGGGCGACACTTGATCCCTGAACACGCAGTAGAAGCTGATCTGAAGAAAGGAGAGACTCATATATCGCCCAGAACCCGATATGGAGAATGTTCCGACTAATCATCAGTTTCGAGCGCGATTTTGTGGCTGGACTTTTTTTTTTCGCGGAGGGGTGGCTCTCGGTTGGCTTGGATTTGGAGGGGTAAAGGCTATGGAGGGGCTGTTTTTTTTTTCGAGGGCCACTTATCGGTAGTCTGAACCTTCCCAGGCATTCCGCCCAGGATAACAAACTGACAATGTCAACCTGGATGTGGGTGCCGAGACTAAGCAGACTGCAGATAAGACCGCGGCACTTACTAGGGACGGATACGGTTGCCTCGAAGTCAAATGGCGAACGATAAGGTAAAGTTCATTGGATTATCCCAGCCTTAGGCTGCCTGTTGAGGGAAGGTTGTCCTTTCACCCGATTGCGCAACTATTGCGGTATTGCGGGTGCTTCTTTCTCCCAGAGATTCGGGACATACCTAGCCGTGATCTCTTTGCGTGACAGATGCCGACATGCCGTTCTTAGCTGTCTTACGCATCATAAAGTTATTGGTAGCCGCGATGGGCCCTCCCACAACTGCGGATGGCAACGTGCCGCTTCCGTCGATCGCACTGCCTTATGAAGGCTGGCCCGCAGACCCACGTTTCGCACGGCTCACAACATCATCAGGGTGACGACTGTTCCGGACATTTGGGTTCATGGTCTCGGTTGATTCCGGAATGGGCCAGTAGCCGTCGTTCTTTCGTTGCGCTACTAGGGTTGTTGGTCTTGGATGGTAGATTTGGATTTGATGGACAACCTCAAGAGCAGAACCGGATTCGTGGAGATTGTGATGGGAATACCTACTTCGTACACGATGATGCTCTGGGAAACCCCATGCACCACTACTATACACAGCTACCAAAGCCCAATCAGAGCTGGATGTCGAAAATGTGTTACCTGCACACCTGCACCCCTACACGCCCGTCGTGCCTGTCTACTTGTGAGTACTTACGTCTAGAGTAGACCGCGAGGATAGTCAGACGCAGAGTGTCAAAGAGCACCTTCGGGCCGTACCTCGTGGTCTTCGAGGATCAGCATTATCTGTCCCAACCAGGGGAGAATATGACGCCGAAATCATACGATGCACCCTTGACTAGCCTTCCCGCTCATGCCAGCCAGTATCTCGGATCCCCTTCAGTTCCCTCCCACTTGACACCATCCCGGCTGGTTCTTGGCCCCGTCCGCGCCGGATCTGCAGAAACAGGACACTTCCCTGGTATTGACAGATCTATTACTCATAGTCAAGGGAGCAGCCCCTAGAGAGGTTTTCGTGATAATTACGGGAATAGTGACAAACAAGAATTCGACATATGGCCATCGCAAGCACGCGTAGGCATAGGTGAAAAATGGGAGCCTAGAGATTAGTGTAGGGGTATTGGTGGGGGAGGGGTTCATCAGAGCGCCTCATTGCGTCATCGGGCGCTATCGGCACCCTGGTGCCGAATAGGAGGGACGAACCAAAATAGTAAGGAGAAAGGGAAGATATTTGTTGGGCGTTGAAAGGCTGAACACTGTCGGGGACGACTGAGACATTGATTGCACAGCATTCTCCATTCAGAGTCCTCCAACAGGCGTGGAAAAGGGTCTCCGCTTCGCCATGTAAAGAAAGGACTATGCAATAGCAAGCGGTTTTTTGATGCGACTCGTTTGAGCCAGGATGCATGTTGGCTGTCCGCCTCGTGGCCTTACCGCCTTTCCCCGCCAATCATGGACGGAATGGAAGGTTGTATTAACACTACGGCGGCGACTTCGGCGTTGGCGGGAGCCGGCAGCCACCAACTCCTGCTAAATCCTCTTTTTTCGTCCAAATCTTTGCCGACAGGGTAACGGAACCACAACAGTAGCTGCCAACTCGAGCAGTGTCTATTTGCTGTTCCAACGCCGCCGACCCGGCGTCCCACGGCCAATTGAGGATCTTATCTGGAAGTCAATCCATTTTCCCACATGGCTCTGCCGAAGTACCTGACAGGCGATCCTCTCGCTATCAAAGACTTCATCGACCGTTTCGATGTACGTACTCAAACTCTCCTTGCTTTATCCGGTAGACTGCTTACCTCCCTAGGTTTTCCTGTTTGACTGCGACGGTACAGTGTCCTATTAGCAGCCTTCCTGCTTGGTACCCCTGCTGACCGTTGCGTTTTCCACTTAGGAGTCCTGTGGTCGGGCGACCATCTTTTCGATGGTGTGATAGAGACCCTTGAGCTCTTGAGGGCAAAAGGTTCGAAGAGGCACTCGTTACCCCGGGGGCTGCATATTGACGAAGGCCAGGCAAAAAAACCATATTTGTGACGAACAACTCTTCAAAGTCCCGCCAACAGTACCTTGAAAAGTTTACAGGCCTTGGTATCCCCTCTGTCACCGACGAGATATTTGGCTCATCGTACTCTGCAGCCATCTACATCTCCAGGATTCTCAAGTTGGAGCCACCGAGAAACAAAGTGTTCGTCGTGGGCGAGGCGGGAATCGAGAAAGAGTTGCAGAGCGAGAACGTCCAGTTTATCGGCGGCACCGATCCCGCTTTTCGGAGGGATATCACGCCCGAAGACTGGAAGGGAATCGCGGATGGATCTCTCCTCGACCCTAATGTCGGCGCTGTTCTTACTGGCTTGGATTTCCATCTCAACTATCTGAAGCTGGCTCATGCCCACCAGTATCTGAGACAAGGAGCGGTGTTTTTAGCCACCAACACTGACATAACCTTCCCGGCGAACCACAGCTTCTTCCCTGGAGCTGGGACTGTAAGCGTTGCTCTGGCCGCCATGACGGGCAAAAAACCATTGTCTTTGGGAAAACCCAGTCAAGCCATGATGGACGCTATCGAGGGCAAATTCCAGCTTGACAGGGCACGTACGTGTATGGTCGGTGACCGCTTGGACACGGACATCAAGTTCGGAATCGAGGGACGCCTTGGCGGCACTCTCGCCGTCCAGACCGGCGTGAACAGGAAGGCGGACTGGGAAGCGGAAGGCGCAGTCGCTGTACCCGCGTTTTATGTTGACGAGTTGAGCGATCTTCGAGTCGCCGCGGAATGAAGTCTTCATGTACGCGGGAGTGTTGCCGTCCTGACCACTTGGAGGCAACCTGGAGATGTCGTTGGTGGACGGTCGGTGAGTGATAGCAAGGTACCTAGGCAATAACATTGTTTGTATGCAAGCAGTTACTTTAAAGCTGCAGCCTCCTCAGGGTTCTCGAAAAGTAGAGCGAGTCAGTTGGTCACCGGACTGGGATTTGAAAGACAGCAAACGGCATTGTAGACTACTCGGTCGTTCTGCAGGTGCTCCCCCGAGGTCGCATTCACCACTGATGGTGTAAACAGACCAGGGTATACCCCAAAAGAGAAAAGCCTCGTCGCCGCAATCGACTGATGCACGTCGATCCAAGGCACGGAGCCTGGATGCTGCGAGGTTGGCCTGGCCGAAAGGCGGTGCCTCGACTTGACAAGTCTGGGCATGACGTAGTTGGTGAGTTCCTCGTCCTTCGCTTGGGGTCGTTGGAGGGGTTGTCAGTGGCCGCCTGACACCCGAAATCCCGCTGCAATCTGCAAGCCATCAGTTGGGGAAGGACCCTGGATCTAAGGGTATCGGGGGGTTGGGTGTGAACCCTGTCGAGAGCAGGGTGTCTGTGGGGTGGCTTCGGGGCTTGGAAGCACGGACGCTCGGTACAGAGGCGGTCTCGAACGGTCTCCACAATCACTCCAAATTCTGTCCGGCTTTGTAGAATACGCTGTACCCTACACCAAGAATGATAGGGCGGAGAGGTGTTAGAGCGCTCTGCGGTGCAAAAGACAGAAGACGTAATGAAACGGGGCTGTTTCAAGGCTGTTCCAGAATATTCTTCTCCCTTTCTATCTTTCCCATGAGACGGTTTTCCATATCCCACCGCGCCTTCAACTTTGCGACAACCCGGAGAGGGCAGATTTCAACACCCCACACCCCGCCGGTGGTCATGGGCAGGGCAAGGACCTGAGCGTGGAGCCCAGCACATAACCTCGCACACATCCGCCATGCACACACCTCACTTTCCGTCAGGCCCGGTGGGAATGGAAACTTATTTAGGGGTTGCAGCAAGTGCCGTCATCGCACCGCCCGCTAATCGTCCTGCAAGCACCGGGGTGCATGATCCTTGGCTTGCTCTCCCTCTAGAATAGGTTCCTCGCTCAAAACTCCTCGCGCCGTCCATACCGCCCAGGTATTTGCCCGTCGACCCGCAGCCTCCAACATCCCGCATACTCCCTGCCGGGCAGCCTGTTCTGTGCCGTTTGCGGTATAGCTCAAGCACAGGTGCTGAGGCCCGGAGCATTTGCAACGGCGGCGGGCAAGCCAGAGGTACCGCCCAAGTATCCATCCGGCCCTCCTCCTACGACCCCCCTCTCGTGAATGCCCAAAGGCCAAGGGGCCCGGCGTCAGAGAGGGAGACGACCAGGTTGGGGACAGGGAACAGGCAGATGAATAGCAAGCCCATAGGGCACCCAGAGACGGCGGTGGAGGCATCAGAAACAGGGTCTCACTGGCTTCGTGGCACCAGCGCCTGAAATACTGTTTCTTGGCAGGTGGCTTTCCAGATTCCCATTCTGCAGGGTTGAGGTTAGGGCAACGACGGGAGCTGACCTGACGGCGAGCGGGCCTCCATTCCCAACCGCAACTGCACCCGCAACTACAAACGCCGGGACCCCCCAGACCAAGAGTTACCCCGAGACCCTTCACACGTCCACTCGCCATCCCTACTTGCAGACATCTACCCCCCACCTCCCTGTCCCGGTCTGACGTATATAACTTCCCACAGACACATGCGGGACATCCTCCTGGTTTTCTAGGCCGGTCCATTTTGAACCCATCTACAACCCCCAACCCGAACCGGGCCGGGCCAAGGAACCCCAGGCACTCTTCCAAGTTCAGTCCGACCCTGCCCCGTCATATCCAGCGAACGTCACCATGGAGGGATCGTCGCCATCCGTGGTATCCGAGGACAGGGACCGTCAAGCCCTCCTTGCACGCCGCCAAGAACTGACCGACGCCTTATCCTATTCCCCCTATGATATAATTTTGTATCTGGACCGTGCCGTCGTCCACTCAAACCTCGCCTACCCCGACCTCGCCGTCGGTGACGCCTACCGTGCGCTACTACTGACCGACGAAGCCGGTGACGAGGGTTTCGAGTATCACGACCAAGCCAGGGGGGCACTGGAGCGGCGCATATCGGAGTCTCTTCCAGACGTGTTGCTCCATGGCTCTCTTCCCGATGAGGATCCCAACATCGACGGAGGCTCGGAGGGCGACGAGGGCTCGGCGCGATACCGGCGGCTGGTGGCTCTCGCTTCCACCCGATGCTTTCAGATCCTATCGCTCAGCCTCTCCCTCTGCGGGTGCCTCAAGACCGCCTACAACTTCTGTGAGCGAGGTTTGGCGCTCGTTCCCAAGAACAAGGAGCTTGTGGAGATAAGAGGTTATATCGAGCGGCTTGCCAGGCAACGTCTTGGTTGGGAGCCGAGCGACCCCATCGACCCCCAACGCCTCCCCGACCAGGGCTTCGTACGCCGCGAGATCTACCCATGGAACACACACGAGCCCGACCGCTTCTCCAACGAGTCTCTCTCTTTTCTTAACAAGCACCTTTCCACCATGGCGCCGAAGTGCGTTGTCAAGGTGTCCACGCTTCCGATCCTTCTAGACGGCGCAAGCAACACAGACGGGTACGAGATCATACCAACTTGCAACCAGCTGGGCCTCTTTGCCAAAGACGACATCGGCCCTGGTGAAGCTGTACTGAGAGAGTTCTCACTCTTGACCGCCAACAACCGCCTCAAAGAGTCGACTTGCGATGCGTGCGGAACCGAGCTGCCTCCGCTCGGCGCCGAGTCCGAAGCAGTCAGCTGCCCCGAGTGTTACGACACGGTCTTCTGCTCCAAGTTCTGTTTTGAGCGAGCGCAGGAGCAATATCACCCAGCCATCTGTGACAAGGACGTCGATTCCATTGCAAAGGACCCCGAGGCGCGCGACGCGGACAATTCGCTGTACCTTCTACTTCTCGCGCGTCTACTCTCCATGGCGGCGCACCAAGGCACGCACCCACTCGATGTCAAAGAGATCAAGTACATATGGGGCGACTTTGTCCCGACACGACTCAACGATATCGACCTGTCCATCAACGCCGACCCACCGCCCGAGTGGACACTGCCTTTTGCATTTAAATACAACGTCGAGATTCCGCTACACGTGCTTGAAAAGATGGATATCGACATTTATAGTACACTTGCCGAACATGACACTTGGGTGTTCAACACGGCCTACGCCAAGTTTCGCGGCACTGCTTCGGCGCGTAAGAGCACGAGAGACGGTCGCCCCGATGTCGCCGCTGTTCATCCGTTCTGGTGTCTTGCGAACCATGATTGCGATCCTAACGTGACGTGGGAATGGGGCGGGCGTATGGTGCTGTGGGCACGCGAGACGAGGGTTGTGGGAGGGAAACCGGGAGGCATCAAAGCTGGCGAGGAGATCCTCAATCACTACTGTGACGTGGATTTGCCAGTACAGCAAAGAAGGGAGTGGGCGAGTGGGAGTTTAGGTGGGTGGTGCATGTGCGAGAGGTGCCGAACGGAGGCTTCCGAGGGCAAACCAGAGGGGCAGTCCGACGGGGTCAACGGGGTTGATGGGGAGGCTCACGGCGCAAAGTAGTCATGGTTGCTCGCTCAAGGGGAAGTACGTCAGCGACGAGGTTTGGATGTGGCTTGGGAGATGAATATAGAGATGCACTGTCATTTTGGACGTTCTTGCTTCGAGACGGGCACTGTGCAATTGGCTAATGATAGGGTTCCGGGTCACTAACTCGGTCTCTGTGGGCAAGGCTAGGATGAGTAGGCGCGGTAGATACCAAGCTACGTGTGAACGGCAACGGCGGCAGGGGACGCTCCCATCGAGCACAGGGCCAAGGGTCGGAGCAAAAGCTCCGGATAGGGGAGACCGACTGGACTTGTTGTAGGGACGCCGGGCATCATCATCATAGTGGACAGCAAGGCTCTGGAGAGCTCAATGGCTAGCTTTTTTAAGGAAAGAGTACATTCGCTTTGAAGGGCCTCGTGGAATCTTGGAGAGCTTGTGGAGGCGAAATCCACGTCTATAGCCCGCTGTGTGGCGAATGGGACCTGCAGGCGTCCAGACGATAGGTGGGCTGGCGACTGTTCTTGTTTGGGCGTCTCCCCGAGCCTATGCTGCACTTGGAATAGAACTGCTGGTAAACTCGAGCTGTTTGGGCGACGTGAGAAATGGGGTGGTATGGAGAACGGGCAGGGAAGGCGAGTGGTAGGGATCTGCTTGTGACGGGATGGTGGTGGTGGTGGTGCTTGTGGTGGCTTGAACGCTGTCGCCACCAATGTTCGCTGTGGCTTGAGTCGTTATTGGCCGATGGATTTATGGGCATCATCGTCCTACGTCCCACAGGGTAATTATATTCCCATGTTCTTGCTCTCCTGTTTCCTTTTGTATTTGAAATCGGGCGTCACCTGGTTCTTAAGGCTAGCTGCAGCTAACACCCGTCTAGCCGGGATGGGACGATATTCTTCTGCTAGGGGTTATAATAAGGTACCTTAAAAAGGTACCTCAGGTAAGCAAGGAGGCAAGGTATCACTTGTACAATACCATAAGCCGCAAATCGAAGATTAGGTTTTGGCTCTTCCACTTAGTGATCGCTTGATGTATGTACCTAGGTCTGCCTGGTAGGGCGCTGGGTTTCCCCTGCTCAAAGATATCAAACAACCGTTGATTACGTGCAGACAACTATTGGTAGATTCTTCCACATAATATTCTTCAGCGAGTGTCTGCCCTAATGGTTTTTAGTCTCCTACTGGATGGGTTGGTGGCGAAATTGCTGCAGACCGAAGGGAAATTGCGGAGCGAGGACACTTTGGACAGTCCACCCGGCCTTGCTCCTTCCCAACATTCAAGTTTTTGCATCGGCTTGCCCCAGCTCACCTTCCTCTCCAGTAATCAACCAGCTTCGCCATCGTCGGGTGCAGAATTCTGCGCCTCCCGCAGACGGCGAAGAAAATCAATCCTGGCTTGGAACTGTGGAATCCCTCGTGACCGATCAAGTTTATTCTACTCGAAATATATCTATTTACAAAGTCTCATTTCCTCCCATACGATACAGATCCTCTCCCCTAGCCTCAGATCGCCACTCACGTCCACTCAAGCGTACGAACAGACCGGCCCGGGGCAGTAGTCGCGCCGGCAGGCAAAGTTGCATAGGCCGAAATCCTTCAGACCAGTCCGCGGCTTCCCCTGAGGGCGGGTCTCCGCTGGAGGCGGCTTAAGAGGACCCTTTCCGGTGCACCTGCACACGCCCCTTGGGCAGAAGCCAAACCCGCACGCGTAGCGGCACAGGCCCATGAGCTCTCCATCGACGTAGCCCTCGCCCGCGGTGCAAGTGTGGGGGGTGAAAGGGGATACCGTCGGGGCCGGGCCGAGTGGTTGCTTGGTCGGCGAGCAGGCA
>Ga0247769_1000328_pt1 | contig 11729 bp, 15 predicted proteins | sample UWRJL166409R6_FD_179942 | JGI IMG/M metagenome (GOLD analysis project Ga0247769, IMG submission 179942) | Plant litter microbial communities from Arlington Agricultural Research Station in Wisconsin, United States - UWRJ-L166-409R-6 | ecosystem: Environmental > Terrestrial > Plant litter >... | reverse complement strand
GGTCACCGGCCAAATGGGCGGCGATGACTCGTATTTCTGTCTGCAGGTCATCAAGTCGTCAGCGAGCATCGTCTTCCGGTTGGCGTGGGATCCTGGCGCGCGCGGCTGGATCGATTCGACGCCGTGGCCGGCATACAAGCCGACTGGCGCCGGCTCGATCATGGTCACGAGCCAACTCAGCGAAACCGAGTTCACGCTCGGCACTGATAACGGCGACTACAGCGGCTTCGTCGTCCCGCAAAGCGGGCAGTCGATTGGCTTCTGGGACGGCGACGCGCTGCTGCTGCGCAGGAAACTAATAACCGGCGTGACCGGTACCGGCCCGTGCGTAATCACGACCGATCCGACCGGGTTGACGGGCAGCGACACGGCGTACAAGCCGCTCCTCGGTCAGCGCGCCATGCCCTGGTCGGACTCGCTGAGCGATCTCGTCAAGCCGGTAGTCGACTACCACAACAAGCTTGGACCGGGGGAGATGTTCGCCAGCTTCTCGGGCGACGGGCGACGCCAACGGCGCACCCCTGCACCACCAAAGAAGTACCCCCAAGTCGTGTCGACCGACGCGATCGTTCCAGTCTTGGCGCTGCCGAGCATCCAGAGCGCGACCCTCGTTGAGGGCACCGGCGCGCTCACGATTGGGACCCCAGGCATCAGCGTCTTCTTGCGTACCCTCGGCCAAATAGCCGCCTTTCCGTCGTGACCCATGGCAACACTCAGCAGCGTACTCACCTACGACCAGGCGGCTCCGCACCGGCCAACGATCGCGGAGTTTGGTGGCGGTGCGTTTCAGGATGACCCGCGGTTTCCGCCCGATCCGACGGCGCACCCCAGTGCGGGGATGTTCAATCAAGCGACGAAGCAAATCGCCGCTCTCGCGCGCATGACGTCGAGCCTGAAGTTTCAAGTCGAGTTTGCCGCAGGCGTACCCGTCATCACTCAGCTGGTCGCGCTGAGCACCAAGATCACGGCTTCGAACTTCACCGCCTTGGGTGGGGAAGTGATCGACAACGGCAACGGGGATACGACCATCCTCTGTCCGACGGCGCTCTTTCCTCCGCAGCTCACGCGGCCCAGCGGATTGACGATCGTGGAAGACATCGAGATTGACCGAAAGCGCATCCTCACAGTGCCGGGCGGATGGCGCATCATCACCAAACTCGGCGCCACCGGCACCAACGCCGCCTTCACTTTTCAGGTGAACTAAGTGTTCTCGGCTTTCACCGCATGGGGGAACCTGGCGTTCTCCAGCGCCCCGCCGCGCGCGCAATCGGTCTACGAGTCGATCGTATCGATGAACGGGGGAAACTTCGACGACACGTTTAGCGGCCCGATGTGCGCCGAGTGGTACGCGCTCGCGATGGCCATTGGCGCCGCACGCGACACGCTCGAGCGCGCGGAGAACCAGGCCGACCCGAAGACGGTGCACGAAATGCTTCCCGTGCAAGAGGGGATGTATGGGCTCGCACCGGGGCCGCTCGACACCGCCAACGACAGACGGGCGGCGCTCGAAGCGCGCTACAAGGTAGCGCTGCGCCCATCTCAGCCGAACGTGACGCAAGCGCTGCGCTTGCTGCTCGGCTCTGACTTCGTGGCTTGGGTGCCGAACCCGGTCGCTGAGCCTTCACCCACGGCAATTCCGGCAGCCCTTTGCAAGCCGACAACGGCGCGCTTCAAAAAGATCACGCTGCTCGAGCCGGTGCTGAGGGTCGGCGTCCCCTTACGCATCGCGTACAGCTTTGATGTGAAGACGGGCGGAGACGCCGCTGAACTACAAGACCGAGAGACTCTGGTGGTCGACCCTGGGCTGCTCGGGATCCAGGAATCGATCACGGTGCTAGGCGCGCCAGCCAACGGGCATTTGGTCGCCCAGTTCGCGAACGGTCACGCAGCAGGAGCGCTCGGCTTCACCGGCTCATTTCCGAACTGGTCGAGCTTCAAGAAGAACTCGCTCGTAGTCGTCAAAAACGGCAGGGCGCACGACCCGATCATCCGCGCCAAGGTCAACGACCTGCTCGCTCGGATGCTGAGCGGCACATCGACTTGGGATGTCGTCCAAGAAAACCTCAGCCCCGGCACTGCTGGCCCGATCCGAGTCGGACAACCAAGCATCGGCACCGTTCCAATCGGAACCGCAACCTACGTGAGCTTGTAAATGGCGCATCGCACTCGACTCCGGGCCAACATGGCCGCCTGGGCACTGAACTCCGCGGTCTTACAATCGGAGTTCGAAGCGTTCGACGCTGCCCAGTTTTCCTCTCCGGACTTCGACGCTGGCGGCATCTGGCTCCCGAGCGGCAAGATCCTCATCGGCGGCACGCAAGGCATCGACATGCTTGCGCCGTTTCGATCGCTCGGGACTTCTTGCTTTCTTGCTGCAACGCAGGCGCAGAATTGGCCGGAGCGAGCCAGCTACCACAATGCCGGCGATCACGCCTCGCCCAACATGAACCTGGGTTTTGCTTGGTCGCCGGACATCGTTTCCGGTGGCAGATACGTCGCAATTAATCCTTCGAACAGTGCCGGCTGTAATAGCCAGTCGTCGGAGGATGGAACGCAGTGGTCTTTCGGTGGGTTGCTGAGCGCAGCCGCCGAAACCAACCCCTGCGTCGCCGCCGGCCGAATCAACGCGGGCTCCGTGCCGGGGTTCGTGATGACCTGGACGAACCCCACGGGGCTCTACACGTCGTTGAATGGTCTCGCTTGGGGAACGGTGTCAGCGACACTGCCAGCCAATGGGGTGGCGGTTTACTCGCCGACACTGGGGCTATGGGTAATCGCTGGCGACGCGGGCGTGCTCTACACCAGCCCGACCACGCTCGCGGGATCTTGGACGGCGCGAACGACTCCGGCGGGTTGGCAGGCAGGGTGCGGCGGCGTCAAACGCGCCGTCTTCGCGAACGGCCTGTTCGTTATTCTGCCTCTCGCGGCCTACGGCAAGGTTCTTACGTCGCCCGACGGCGTGACCTGGACCGAGCACGCGATCGGTTCCACGCAGGTTTGGACTGGCATCGCGTACAGCGCGGCCGATGGTCTGTGGATGCTGATCGCTGGCTCAACGGCGATCGCGACGTCGCCCGACACCATCACCTGGACGGTGTTCAATCACTCGTTGGCGCTCGCAAACGATCTGACCGTCATCAATTCGCTGTGGGTCGCAACGACGCTGAACGGTGGCAGCGGCGGAGTCATCTGGTCGGTCGACAAGGGTGCGAATTGGCAAGGCGTCGCGGTCGGTAACCACCGAGTCGCGACGGCCGGCTGGAAGCGCATCGTAGCCGCTGACAATCGATTCGCCGCTATCCACACCGATGGCGCGAGTGTCGAAGTCGCTCTCTCTCTCCGCTCTTCCTGATTCGTTTTCCTCGGAGTCTAAATGCCCACTGCTCCCTACGCGAAGTTGCGCGCGAACATCGCCAGCGCTGGCAATTTGTCCGGCGTGCTCGTCGGCGCTGCCGGCGCGAGCTGCCAGCTGTCGCAAGATCCGGCGGGCCTTGGAAGCTCGTTCAAGTACGAGATCACCGACTACCCTGAGGGTTTTCCGTGCCCGTCGGGCTGGACGGAGAGCTCGCTCAGTGGCGTGTATTCGTACGAGGGGCTGACTCCGCCCCCGTTCACGCTTCCCGCACTTCCGCTGTGGGGGAAGATGATGTTTCGGCTCACCGTGAACAACGGAGATCCGGGCACGAGCAGTTTGCCGAAGACGCAATTCGTCGACTCGAGCACGGTAATCAGCACCCCTGACCCGAGCGGCAACGCGATCGAAGACATCGCCTACGGCGAGACCCAGCAGTGGGACCGCAAGCGCAAGTGGATGGGTCCACTCAAGCGCAACATTCGCAAGTTCGCAAAGCAATCGCTCCCACCGTACGCGAGCGTTCCAGACGGCTACGTATTGCAGCTGGTCGGCGGCGTGCCGACGTGGATGCCCGGGGTCGCGTCGTTCAGCGGAGATTTTGCCGCGCTGGCCGTGACGTATGGGCTGACCGTTCGCGGCTTTTGGCGCGGTGACCTTGGTGTCAGCGGCACGCAGGGCACCGGAATTGCGGCGTGGGCGAACCAGAGTGGCAGCGCGAGCGCGATCTCCGGGTTGTTGGCAAACGGCCTCACGGTCACGGCGGGGCTTAATGGCAAGGCGGGACTGTCCGCTAACGCCGTTGATCAGCGCGGCGGCTACACCATGCCGGCGCAGAGCGCGCCCGGCACTACCAACTTGCATCGCTGGGCGATCGTGCGCTTTTTGGCCACGCCCGTCGGCGCCGGGACGCTGTTCATTTCCGGCTCTAACGATGCCATCCAAGTCGTATCGGGACAGACATCACCCGCTGCAAACTGCTGGCAGTATAACGCCGGGGCTGGTGCGACGACTACGGGCGTCGTGATCAATCAGTGGTACCGTCTCCGCGCGTCGCTGACTGGCGGAGCCAGTGATCAAATTCGGATCGGCGCGCATGCCCCCGCGCCAACCGCGACGACGAACACTGCGCCGAGTACCTCACGTTCTCTATTTGCAGACGGTGGCGGTAATAACAGACTGAACGCAGAAATACTCGGCCTCTTGGAGCTTGAGGGAACGCTGGCAAACTTCCTTTTGTTCGACGCCGACGCCGGCCCCAAGTCGCAAGCCTTCTGGACCAGCGCAATCGAGATCTGAGCAATGCCTTACCCCTCAGGGCTGACAACACTGCTGCGGTTCGACCCGACGCAGCCTGCGTACCAGGACCTAGCGCAGTCGACGCTAGCGGTCGCTCCGTCCGATCGCGTGCGCAGCATCCCGCAGCCTTCGCCGCTTTCTGGATCGTGGACTGCTTCGGGCGATACCGAGCGCCCCGTTCGGTACGCTGCGGACACCTTGGCGTGCGATCCTCTAGCACTCGATTACCCGACACATCTAGGGCAGTTTCTTAACGCTCCCGCAGGCGCGCTGTCATCGATTTCGATGAACAGCTGCACGCTCGCGTTTTGCTTCCGCCCCTTCGCTCTGTACAATGCCCCGGCTAACGGGTTGTTTGGCTACGGGTCGGCGTGGGGACTGGAGCTGAACGGTTCCGGCGTCGCCGTGCGATACAACGGTGGCGCGCAGCTGTACCAGGGAGTGCTTCTGGGCAAGGACATCGGCGTCAACCTCGACGGCGACAGCGGCGCCGGCAATCTGGTGTGCTTCGTCGTGCGCTTCCGCCCGACAGGGATCGATCTCTATGTCGATGAGGAAGGCACGGTTTACAGCCCGGCACCTCTTGTTGCGACGATCAATCCCGGCGCGCCGCCAGCGATCTATCTCGGTCAAGGTACCGGAATGGGCTCCGGCCTGTTCGGACAAGCCGCGATCATCGACGGTTCTGTGTCCGACGCAAAGCGCGACGAACTGATCGCGTGGATGAAATCCAGCGCACCCCCGCAAGCTTTCCCCACGAGCAGGGATCTCGTCGCTGTGATGGCAGACTCGATCGGCTCGGGGGTTGGCAACACCGCGCCGCAACGCTGGTCGAATCGGATGCTGGCGAACTTGCGCCCGACCTATCCAGCGCTGCAAATGCTCAATGTGTCGATCGGCGGCAGTGGCGTGCCGCCGATGTCGGGACCCGTTTCGACGCAATACAAGACGGTTCGAAATCACCTGTCGGTCGCGCGGCGGCGGACTGTTGTGGTGCTCGGATTCGGCACGAACGACGTCAAAGGCGATCCGACCGACTCGGGCGTGGACGCGGCGCTAGGGAATTTGTTCGCGCTGTCCGACGATCTGCGCTCACGCGGCGCGCTGGTCGCGGTCGAGAATGTGCTCCCGCGCTCAGACCTGCCGAATCCAACAGCCCAGACAAACTTCAATCACGGGCGCGCGCGCTGGAACTCGGCTCTCGATGCGAACGTTGGCACGCGCTTCGACCGCTTGATCGACTTGCGCGGCGTCCCCGGCGTGGGCGCGGATGGCGACTCGAACAATCTGACGTACTACCCGGACAAGATTCACCCGTCGCCCGCGGCGAGCATCCTGATCGAGCCCGCGTTCACTGCGGCCGTCGCGTCCCTCTTGGCCGAATATGTTGAGGAAGACGACGACGAGCCGCGCGTACTGAGCAGCGTACTCACCTACGACCAGGACACCTGGCACCGCCCCGGCGTCGACGAGCTCGGCGGCGGCTCGCAAGAGAACGTCACGCCCCCACGCGATCCGCGCACCGTTCCTCACGTCGATGCGTTCAATCAGCTCGTCCGGCAGATTGTCGCGCAAGCCACGCTGGCGGTGAGCGCACGCGTTCAAGTCGAATTCCCCGGCGGCGTGCCCACAGTCACCGCCGTCACTGGCCTGAACACCACGCTCGTTCCAGCCGACTTCACGGTCACCGACAACGGCAACGGTGACACTTCGCTCACCCTCGCCAAGTACCAGGGTGAGCAGCTGCGCCCGAGCGAGCTGACGATTGCCGAAGACGTCGAGATCGATCGCGAGTGCGTGTTCCCGATCGCAAACGGCTGGCGCGTGAAGACGAAGCTTGGGGCAACCGGCACCAACGCGGCCTTCGTTCTAGCGCTGCACGCACCCGCTCAACACTGACAACCGAGCCAAGGCTCTGAAGAGCGGCACTTCGCCGAGCGCCTCCCCTCCGCTTGCGTGCGGAGTGCTGCCCTTCAGAGCCTCGACTCACAACCCACGAGGGATAACTCATGTTCGAACAAATCAGGGGCCTGCTCGCGTCCAGCGATCCGGCCATTGTCATCGGCTCCGCTGCGGTTCTCGTTTTCTTTGCCGTTCTCTTCTGGCGCAAGGTGTTCCCCGGTTCTTGGAACTGGCTCGAGCTGCACATTCCGCTCATCGACCGGATTCAAAGCGACGCCATTTGGACGTTCGTCTGGAAGTCGGTCCAAACTCTCCCCGGCGCGCTGATCGGCGCCGTCATGACCGCGCTGGCGAGCGGCGGCGACGTCAAGAAAACGTTCCTCGGTGCACTCGCGGGCCCGGTCGCGTCAATCGGTCACGAGCTGCTGAAGCGGTACAAGGGCGCGACGAGCAAGCCGGGCGATCGCGGGCTGCCTCCAGCTTCGTTCGCTGGCGCTGCGTTCATTGGCGCGTCCCTCGGACTGTTGTCCAGTTGCGCGAACTGGAAACCCATCGCCAAGTCGGTCGACCAAGCCGCGATCATCCTGTGCGACGTCTTCTTTTCTCAGCAACCGCAAGCCGTCGGCCTGCGTCCAGAGGAAATCGAGAAGGCTTTCTGCTCGTCAGCTGAGCAGATTGCGCCGTTCCTCGAATCAGCCAACAAGGCCATGGGGCGGGCGGGGGCGGTGCGCCTGGCGAGGCCTGCAGAATGAGCCGTCTTGGTTACATCCCAGACGTGCACGATCCGCGCGATCTGCACTTCGGCAAGCTCGGCATCGGCAAGGCGCTGCCCGCGTCGTTCTCTCTCCGGAAGTACGTCGTTGAAGTACTCGACCAGGGCGACACGTCGAAGTGCGTTGCACACAGCTTTGCGCAAGCGCTTCGCATCGCCGACAAGATCGCGGGCGTCGCGTCTCCTCAGCTCGCGTCGCGGGACTTCCTCTACTACAACTCGTTGGCTTACGACAGCGACGGGTTCGTAGACCAGGGGACGCAGCTCCGTTCCTGCGCGAAGGGTCTCAGCAAGTTCGGACGACCGCCGGAATCGGCGTGCCCGTTCAAGCATGACCCGCTCGTCGAGCGTCCCGCGTGGGAGGCGTACCGCGAGGCCTTCGATCACAAGGGGCCGAGCGCCTACCTGCGCGTCGCAACGCTGGACGAGATCAAGCAAGCGCTCGCGGCCGGTAAGCCCGTCGTCGGAGGAGCGTCGGTGGGCAATTCGATCTTCGACGCCAGCGCGACTGGAGTCTACGACCCAGCACCGAACGAGCCGAAGATCGGTGGACACGCGATGACTTTCGTCGGCTTCGACGCGTCGTCGTTCCTGCTCTGCAATTCGTGGGGCACCGGCTACGCCGACGGCGGGTTCTTTCGCGTGTCGCCGCGATTCGCCGCCACTTTTTCCGATCTCTGGGCCATCCACCTGTGAGAAGAACCATGCGCAAACACCTCACCCTATTCGCGTTCGTAGCGCTCGCGACGGCGGCCATCGGTTGCCAGCTCGGCCCGTTCCCGAAGCCGCCCGAGGAGCCCGAGCCGCCGTCGCCCTGGGACTCTCCCGGCGATGCTGCGCCGCCTCCGGAGGACATCGACGCCGCGGCACACACGCCCTGTTACCTGGCCTGCAAACAGCTGGCAAAGCTCGGGTGCAAGGAAGCCGAGCCGACGGCGGCGGGCGCGACATGCACTCAGGTGTGCACCAATCTCGAGTCGAGCGGCGTCGTCTCGGCAAACCCGCACTGCGTCGCGGGCGCCGAATCGTGCTCGATCGCTCGCGCCTGCAGTAGCCAGTGAAACCGAGCGACTTCGAGCCCGAGCCGCCGACGCAGCCGAACGTCGAGCTGCTAACGGAGCAGCAGCAGGCGGCGCTGCTCGTACGGGACTGGCGCGAGTGCTCGCCCGGCTATCGCCGAATGCTGCTCCGGCTCGCTAGAAAAGGCGCCGCGCTGCCGAAAGTGAAAGCGCGATGAAAAAGCTCACGATTGAAACCATCGTGCCCGCGATCGTCGGCGTGGGCCTAGCTGGCTACGTGCTGTTCCGCTGCGCGCGCGGGGCAGCGCGGATCGCGCACCGGCTGTTCGTTGAGTTTGTGAGCGGCTGACCGCCGCAGAAAGAGATCCTCATGTCAGTTCGAGCAAAGTTTCGCGTCACGTCAGTCACCCGAATGGAGAACGAGGCGAGCCGCGTCACGCTCTCCCCCGTCACTTCGGGCAGCGAAGAAAACAAAGCGTTCTACAAATGGACGCCCGGCGGGTCGATCGCGCTGGAAACCGTCAATACCGAAGCCTCGAAGCAGTTCGAGCCGGGCAAAGAGTTCTTCGTCGACTTCACGCCGGCCGAGTCCTGAAGAGATGCCGGCGGCGCCGCCTGCCCGCGATCGTGGTTCGGCCTGAAGTCATCGGGTCCCGATCGTGGGCGGCTGGCGCGCCGCGGCGAACATTCATCGGCCCCGTCGCGGGCCAGTTTCCAAGAAAGTACACGGGAGCCTCAATATGATCGCGACGTTCACTCCAGCAACAAAGACCCCGCTCACCTTCGAGCAGGCGGCCGAAGCGCTGCGCGCCGCGCTGGCGTCGACCATGACCGCGCGCCCGACCGACGACGTGCTCGCGCTTGCCCTCGCGAAGTCGGCCTTCGAAACGGCCCGCTGGAAGTCGATCTGGTGCCACAACTTCGGCAACGTCAAAGCTGGTGACACCTACGTCGGCATGTTCTGCGCTTTCGCATGCGGCGAGAATCTGAAGGACGGAGTGCACTGGTTCGAGCCGGACGGTACCGACAAGAACCTCACCAAAGGCACCATCACGGGCAAAGGTACGTACGAGGTTCCGCCGGGGCACCCGCAGACCAGGTTTCGCGCGTACGCGAACCAGTTCGACGGCGCATTTTCGTACGTCGATCTCGTTGCCGGCGGCTACTATGCGCAGGCTTGGAAAGCGTTGCTGACCGGTGACGCGCGCGCCTTCGTGCACCAGCTCAAGGCCAAGGGCTATTTCACCGGCCCCGAGGAGGCGTACGCCTCCGGCGTGATCTCGTTGCAGAAAGAGTTCGCGGCGAAGCTCAAGGGGATGTCACCGGAGCCCGCTGACGTCGATTGGGGCGCGGCGCAAGCGAGCGTCCGGTCTCTCAATCACTGGGACGGCCTCACGATGAAGCTCTACGCGGGCCTCGACCTCTCGCATCGCCGGGGCGACAGCGAAGAAGACGGAAAGGCGGTCAGCTGATGAGCGCCCGTCCGCAGTGGAACCCCAACCCTGCCATGTACGTGACTCCCGTCCCGTCACACTCGCCCGACGCGACGCGAATCCCCGGCCCGCCGCCCATGCCGACGAACGTCGGGCAGACAGAGCCCTCGACGGGTCCGCCACCCACTCAGCTCGACCTCATCGAAGATCGGCTCGCGAAGCTCGAAGACGCGATCCATTCCCCCGACGGCGTGCTGCACACGCTGTTTGGCAACCTCGTTCGTCTCATGACCGCGCAGCACGAGGAAACGATGCGCACGCTCACTACGATCGCGAACGGGCAGGCCGACATTTCCAACCGGATGGCACAAATCGAGCCGCAAGTGGAAGAGCACGATGCCAGGCTGCATTTGCTGAGACCCGCCGAATGAAACCGCCCAAGCCGCCGCGCGTCACGGAGATCAATGTCGCCCGTGGCCCGCACACCCCCGTCCCGCCGGCAGACACCCGCGGAACCGAGCCGCCGCCCGCTCCCATGCCCATGGAGCCGCCAAAGCACCTGGCGGGCCCTCGCGGGCGACTGGACAGCCTCCGGGACGACCCGACGCTAATCGGCCTCGCGCCGCCGTCAGAGCGCCGCCCAGCGCCCGTGAATCCACCGCCGTCCGAATCGATGCGCCCGCCCATGCCATCGGTTGAAGCCGGCACCGTGACGCTGGCGAAAGGCAAGTGGGCGATGTCGATGCCGAACACCGTGGCCCTCGCGCTCATTGCCTGCCTTGGTGGCGCACTCACGGCGTGGATCAGCAAGCCGAACGCGGGTGACCCGGCCGAAATCGCCAAGACGATCCGCAACGAAATGTTGCTGTTGCGCCAAGACATCACCAACGCGCAAGCCGCAATCACGCATCGGCAGGACGGAACGGACACCAAGGTCGACCGCCTCCAGGATTCACAGGACAGGCTGCGCGAGCGCTTCAACGAGCGGTTCGCTCAGGAGCCGGCCACGCGCGCAGACCCGCTAGCCGCGCCGATGAACAGGCAGCTCACCAAATGAAAGCGCTAGCGCTTTAGTGCGCGCACCGCTTCAGCGATAGCACGCACCCTTTGCATTGCGGACCCACCGAACACGCCGCGTTCGACTAGGGACTCAACGTAGGCCGGCTCCGCGAGCACATAAGCTTCGGTCCAGGGGTTGTCGTTGTGCGGGTAGCAAGCCTTGTGCGCCAATGTCACCTTGGGCGCGGCCTTGCCGATCTCCTGGCGGTCCCACGCAATCATCGTCGCCCCGATCTTGTCGGCGCAGGACTCGTCGCAAATGTCGCAAACCAAAACGCCGTGCTGGCTCGATGTCATGTCGCTCTAGCCTCCGAGGACTGCCCTAACCCAGACCACACGCCGAGCCAACTCGAGCTCCACCCAAGAACCCCGCTGCCGAAAGGTGGCGGGGTTCAGCTCGTTTTGTTCGGGCTCGCCACTCGGGTGGCGACGTGCTTTTCCAGGGCGTCGAGCCGAATCACGCACTGAGCCAATGTCCGCGCCAGCTCCCGAGCCCCATCTGACGTTGATGCCAAGTTCAGAAAGTGTTCCGTGAGGCCGCGGAGCGCGCGCTCGGGGCAGGGCTCCGCCGGATCGGAAAGGCTTGGGCATCGCCGGCTCATGCAGACCGGGCAAAGTCGCTCGGATTTATTGCTCATCACGATACGACGCCTTTCCCGTAAAACCGCTCGGCGCGCCGCTCGAGCGCCCACAGTTTCATGCGGCGCAAGTAGGCGATGAGGCGCTGCGAGTGACTGCCGCGAATCTTGAACGGGTATTCGTGAAAGTGCGCGACGAATAGCACCTCGATCACTGGTGCGCCTTCCGCTCGTGCTGCTGACACACGATCCGCCCCGGCGCTCGCCGCTTCCGGCACCGCTCGCCTTCGGTCGTCGAGCAAATGCAGCGATCCT
>Ga0247769_1000327_pt1 | contig 11733 bp, 9 predicted proteins | sample UWRJL166409R6_FD_179942 | JGI IMG/M metagenome (GOLD analysis project Ga0247769, IMG submission 179942) | Plant litter microbial communities from Arlington Agricultural Research Station in Wisconsin, United States - UWRJ-L166-409R-6 | ecosystem: Environmental > Terrestrial > Plant litter >... | reverse complement strand
CCCCGATGTCTTTTGCCGCGTTGTAAATGGCCGCCACAGCAAGCGCATTCGGCTGGCTTGTGAGATAGAGCATCTGCGGAGACAGGAGGGCTGTGTTCAGGTATTCCACCACGCGCTTCGAGATGCTCTCCTTGCGAGTGTTGAGAAACTCCAGCGCCTGCAGATATGTGATCGCCAGAGGGTGTGGCAACGACGCGTGGGTGTTGAAGCTGAGCGCGTACAGGATGCGAGCCTCGACGGCAAGCACACGGTTGTGGAAGCTGTGGTAGGCGGTGTCGGTCAGGTAGTAGGAACTCGGATCGTTGGAGGGGGGCGGAGACGATGGTGATCGAAAGAAGGACGAGCTTGGCGAGAGAAGATACGCGTAGACGTTGGTGACATCGCGGGGCGACCTTGGAGAGTGCCCAACCTTGGCCACGAGATAGACGGCGGCAGCGGACACGTCCTAGGAGAAACTCAGCAATTGATCACCACGCGGTCGCCCAAGCCAATGAAGAATGCGAGCATACGCTGAATTCCTGTGCCATAAACGGCTCGACCAGCCAATACCTAGCTAGGATGACATTTGCCTGTGCCGTGGCGGACTGGGAGAGCTGCAGGAGAATGCCAGCGGCCTGGGTCAAGCACTGCGTCGAAAAGAAGATGACATCCTGAAGCTCCGTTGGGAGCGAGCTGAAGGAGCGTCGCTGGTAGAGCTGCTCTGGCGTAGCAAGGGGGTTGGTCATGTGCGACATTGCAAGAACGCTGGCTTTTGCGACGTGCGGTGCAGCTTGATTTCGATGGTGAGGAGGAGTTGGTTGGTTTGATGGTTTGGAGCTGTTTCGGGGAGCTTTGGGTGCTGCAAGACTGGGGGCTTCTAGGGTTAGGGTCTACGAGTCACTGTTACACAAGGAATTAGATACCAGTGCAGGTTTGCCTTCATCAAAATCAATTCCGAGGTACTACCTTATTCGAGTATATCTCCAGCTCAGCCTTGTGCTTAGAGGAGTAAGTGAAGATTGAAGAGTTTAACTTATCACACTGATGGGCGACGGCGGTGAAGTGGGGAGCTAGAGAACAATTCCCTTCGTCTGAATTAAGTGTCACCCTGTCAGTTCGCGACGGAAATCCCGCTGAGAGTTACATTATTACTAGTATCGCCGCGCTTGGTGGTGTTATACCGCCTAAATCTCCAGACGAAAGCAGGTACTGCTCCTCTTCATAGCCGGAGGAAGAAGAAGAGCGCGGTCGAGCGTGAAGCCTCCGGCCAAACGGAAAGCTTCGTTGGAAGTGCGAGGGCAGATATACTCCCTCGACTCCGTACCGCACGTGCTTTCTCCAACTTTAGATAGTGTCGGCTCTATCTACACACTGACGAAAGATGCAAGTCCTGTTTCCAACGGACCGGGTGTGGCTATTTCGTGCCACCGCCTTGTGGCCAAGCCATGTGAATATCGACTTGTGTTTCTAATAGTCATGCCTCAGATATCTTTCAATGCTACAGAAGCACCCGGTATCACGTTCCCACCTATTTATAGGTCTCGGAGCCGGCGGTGCTAAACTGCACACCTAGACACTCGCATTGTGTTATGAAGTCTATGATGTTTATGGCGTCCACTTATGATAGTATATCGATATCAATTCCAGCTGCTCTCAAAGTGACGGTGGTATCTTCAAGTTTGCCAATTACGCCCGAATCAGCATGAGTGAATGGTGAAGCGGCGAGAGCCATCTTTAGCTCGGTTCCAGCAGGGCGTTCCAGCCGCTCTTGTGCCTGCCAAGAGCACTAATCAGGACTAGGGCTAAGTTGCCCCTCACTTTCATGACCAAACCCCCCACAACCGAGATCGAACGCGTGACGCAATGTTTCGAGCATGGGGCATGGCGATGGAAATATCTCCGGTGCCTCCTCTTGCAGCATTATACACACCCCTAGCAAAGAAACCACTAGAATCATAACAGCGGGCCCCCTGCCGCGCTAACCTTTAGTATCCCGGCGTAGGTGTAGGTGTAAACAGTGGGCCCTTGTCGCGCTAACATTTAATATCCTGGCGTAGGTGTATGATAGCTGAATGTTTGGATTTCGATGGGGGGAGGATGCAGGTGAGCACGAAAGCCCGATGGGTTTTTTTCGTTTCCAAAGAATAAAAGAGGCTTGGGATCGACTCCAATTCGAGCGCCCGCACCTTGCTACTAGTTGAACTTTCTTTTTTTCCCACGCCGGCTAGGTGAACCCGTGAGAACGCGAATCCTGGTGATGTGGAAGCACGTCTCCCTCACGCGTGACTCTTCCTCGCTTGAACCACAGCATTCTTTTCCACGAATCCCACCAGGGACGGAGTCGCCATCAGTGCTTCCGGCGCGTGAGCAAATATCTATTCGTTTTTGATCCTCTCCGTGCTTGCAATTGTCTTTCGATTGAGGTGAGTTCGATGCGCAGCACCGGGCCTTCGCGCCTTTCTTCCACCATGATGCGCCGCCGTCACTGAGCTCCATTTCGTTTCATCTCAACACCATGTCCAAATCGCGGGCTCCACGATGCAATGGCTAACTCATTTCAGCGTCTGATCTCGTTGGCCGGGGGCCTATTTAATTCTGGCGACAGAAATTTTCCTTCTCCCAGCTCTTTCTCCCAACCACCACACTCCATGCCACCAGTCAAAGCCGAGCCCATGGACACCCAGGGCTTTGACAATGGTGCTCCTACCTTTGGAGCACCTTCCGACGGCAGAAAATCGTCTGATAACACTCAGACGAAAGTAAACAACGCCGACGAAAGAGTGAAGACGGACGAGAGCAACCTCCAACGGCTTCTATCGCTTGCTTCTCCCGAATTGCTGGAGAGAGGCGTCGCCGTCGGCGTGGAGGCCCTCGAGAGTCTCAAGCCTCCCCTTGACTGCATGTCTGCCCTCGAGACAACACAGGCATCCAAATGGCTCAAACTGGTTCAGGCCCTTCAGGCTCAAGCGAAGCCTACCCGCACCGTTGTTGGCGTGGTGGGAAACACAGGTGCCGGCAAGTCGTCGGTCATCTCGGCGATCCTGGACGAGGAGCGGTAAGTCAGCTCCCAACTGTCTCTTGCTCTGCGGAGCCCTCTCCTTACACGCCGGCCATAGTCTGCTGCCGACCAACTGCATGAGGGCATGCACGGCATCGCCCACGGAAATCTCTTACAACCATTCCGATGATCCGTCTGAGCTCTATCGAGCTGAAGTCGAGTTCATCACGTATGACGACTGGATCAAGGAGCTTGATGCTCTCTACACTGACTTGATGGACGGCAACGGTGAAGTATCTCGGGACTGCGCCAATCCCGACACCGAGGCCGGCGTGGCATATGCGAAGATCAAGGCCGTGTACCCCAAAAAGATCAAGGAGGTCATTGCGAGTTCGACGCCTCAAGAGCTTGCTAACGAGCCCGAGGTACGTGCCGTTCTCGGCACTACCAAGAATCTGAAGGCCACCACGGCGGCCAGCATATATCGCCAGTTACAGGTGTACGTGGACAGCAGGGAGAAGGGGAAGCCGAAAAAGATCGAGTATTGGCCTTTGATCAAGGTGGTCCGTATCTTCACCAAGGCCAAGGCGCTCGCCACTGGCGCATGCATTGTCGACCTCCCTGGCGTCCAGGATTCGAACGCGGCCCGAGCTGCCGTCGCGGCTAGCTATATGAAGTCTTGCACAGGTCTATGGATTGTGGCGCCCATCACCAGGGCGGTCGACGATAAGACCGCCAAGTCTTTGCTCGGCGATTCCTTTAAGTACGTCTCCTGCAATCTGTTGCGATCCTTCTATTGACATGCTTATAGGCGCCAGCTGAAGTATGACGGGACGTACTCCGCCGTGACGTTTATTTGCTCCAAGACTGACGACATCTCCGTCACTGAGGCTATTGAGAGTCTTGGCCTTGATGACGAGCTTGGTGACTGTCAGTCCAAACTGCAGGAAGCCAAAGACAAATGGAAGGCAGCCAGGAATCGCCTTGCTGACCTGAGAGGCGAAAACGAAAAATTGGGTGACCGCATCGACGAAATTGAGCAGGCCTGGAACACATGGGAGGCTCTGGGCACGAAACTGGCGGAAGGCGAAACCGTTTATGAACCATCTGACAAAGCCTCCCATAAGAAGCGGAAGCGCGGCGCGAAACCTACCAGGAGCCGCAAGAAGCGTTCAGCGTTCGACTCGGATGAGGATTCTTCGGACGTGGAAGCGTCTGATAGCGGCAGTGATAAGGAGAACAGCCAGCCAGACGACGCGGATCGTCAGCTCCTCACAGAGGAACAAATCGAGAAGAAGATGACCGACCTCAAGGCAGAAAAACGGGCACTGCGGGAGACCCAGACATCTGTTTCCGAGCAGGCCTTGGAGGTCAAAGCGGAAGTGAAGCGATGGAAAGCGGAGAAGGATGCACTCAGCAACGAAATCCGTGCTAGATGCATCAAGGGCAGAAACGAGTACTCGAGATCGGCTATCAAGAATGATTTTGCCATGGGCATCAGAGAGTAAGTCCGATTCAATTACTATCTACGAGCCGACCGGCGACTACTTACTGGGGATCTGTGTGCCATGGTATCTAATCACATGGATAGGCTTGACCAAGAGACCGCGGCCGAGGAAGACGCGGCCAACTTTGACCCGGATGCCGATCTCAGGGACTACGATGCAGTTGCGAAGTCTCTGCCAGTCTTTTGTGTCAGTAGCCGTGCGTTTCAGAAGTTGAATGGCCGTCTGGAGCGAGACGAGTTCGACTGCACCGGATTTGAGAGTCTCGAGGACACTGAGATCCCTCAGCTCCAAAAGCACGCCAAGCTACTCACGGAGGCTGGCCGCATTGCGAGTTGCCGTTGCTTTCTGAATGAGGCGGCTCAGCTCTTTAACTCGATGTCACTGTGGGCCAATAATGATGGCGAACAGTCGGGACTGAGCGAGAGTGAGAAACAGCAAGAGGAGGCTCGTCTTCGCAACCAGCTTAAGGGGTTTCAACGGGTATGACCTACTCCGCTACCTCTACCACATCTGCCTTGCTGACGTCAGGCAATCCAGGAGTTGAACGCCGCCGTCGAGGAGTGTGCAGCCTCCATCCACGAAGTGCTGAGTGACAACATCTACGATCATTTCAACAAGTCGATTCCGGTCGCCATCAGCGCCGCCGGACCAACTGCCGCTGCTTGGGGCGCACACAGATCCGAGGGTGGTCTGTTATGGGCTACTTATAAGGCTACTTGCCGGCGGCTCGGTGTCTTCAGTGGGGCTTCTGGTCCGCGTGACTTCAACGCTGAGCTCTTTGACCCGATATCGAAGCACTTGGCGACGGGCTGGGAGAGGGCCTTTCAGCGACGCCTTCCTTCTTGTTTGGACAACTTTGCTAGAAGCGTCAAGTTGTCCGTAGAGACCTTCCATCGCGAGGCGACGCAGAAGACGCAAGAGCTTGGTACCAACCCCGGCGGCCTCTCCACTCTCAACCAACAGCTTCGTGCTCTGCTCCAGCAGGTCACGCAACTGCCCGGCATTGTGCGGCAGCTTGCTCAGGATCTGCAGCGAGAATGCAGTCGTAACTTCACTCCCCAGATCCAGACTGGAATGACGCCTGCGTACGAAGCTTGTAAGTCCGATGCCCAAAATTTTGGCTGTGGGATTGCGACTGCTAACTCGTGATGGCGTTCCAGGCAGTGCTGAGCGGGGCAAGGGCTCGTTTGCCCGTATGAAGATAGCAATGCTGGGCCATGTTGAGCATGCTAAGCACTTCATGTTCCGGACTGCCACGAATAACGTTCAGAAGGAGCTGGAGAACATGAAGGAGCAACTCAAGAAGCAGCTGCTACTCCATACCGAAGAGCTTCACGCCCGTATCTCGACCGACTACTTGGCAGCACTTGTCGGCACAGGTGTCACCCCTGAGAATGGCGTGACCAGAGCGGAAAGGATGCTGAGGACCGAGATGCTCCCACTCCTGAAACACGTCGATTCCAAGTTTGCCGTTCTTCTCCCAAAGACCCCGAAGGCGACCCAGGTGCCCGAGACGGCCTCCCACGCTCCTGAAACCAGTGGGGAGTACCGAACCCCAGCACCGGCTGCAGAGACGTCTATTTCGTCGCCCAAGCCGCCCTTGATGGCTCCCAGAACCATCGAGGAGAACATAGGCTCCGCTCCCCCTCCGGAAGCACCAGCCTCGCTGCCCAATCTGGAGAATCAGCCTCAGCCAGTCATCCCCGCCTCCGGGGTGGTCATTAAGGACGAGCTACTCTGACGTTTCTGGCGGATGAGCGGTTGCCTCCTTGGCTGAGTTTCAGTTAGGACGGGGATGCATGAGAAGGAGCAAACGACTTAAATGATTACGGCTCTGGGTATTGGGGGCGTTCCGGCTTGCAGTATTTGCGATATGGATACCACCACGGGGGGCAAACGGCGTTGGCTTGTATCTGCATTTCGACATGAGTCCTTGAGGTCCGGCTCGGGGCCTTTTTTTTTTCTCTTGGTGCGAAGTTTTGGAGTTCGGCTCCCTTCAGTCACATCACTCTGCGTTGCGTCTTCCCATCTACCATTACACATTTTTCCTTTGACGGCCGGCGGCATTTGCATCGATACGTCAAGCATCATCATCTTTTCCATATCTTATCTACCTAGCCTAGGTAGGAGGGAGGAGGCAAAGGTATCGAGTTTTTTGCTAGCATGCCAGTTTCAGTTTCTTCATCCTTGCGAGTTAGATTTCATTTTTCATTTCCCAGGCCCTTAATTCCCCACCCCCTTTCTCTCCCTTCACTTCCTGGCTGTCCGGCTCTCAGCAAGATTTTTATCGGTCAAGGGTTAAGATACCACGTATCAAGGCGTCTTTTCTCTGCATGCAATGGGGGCTCAGTTTCTCGGTTACTAGACGGACCGGAAGGGGAAGGGATTGGGACTGGAGGGGCAAAGAGATTGTCATATGGAAGGGGGGAGGAGGGGGATACATTCATTTCAAGCATGCATCAGCAGCAGCATAATTAGGAGCAGCAGCAGAATGTAATGCATAAAGTAGAGGCATCGATAGAGATGATAACTGCGAAGTTTTCCGATATTCCTCGAGGCTCGAGACGGGTGGACACACTGATTGTGAAACCGCTCCGTGATTTGTTTGACTTATAATGTAAGGAAGGTATCCTGCCTATTGGGAGGAGCTAAACGTAGGTACCTAAGGTAGGTAGTTCTCACGTATTATGGTGCATTTGAGTCACCATCCTGGGGGGGACACGCAAGACCCGACGTTAACTTGCTAGAGAGTTGAAGGCAGGATAGCAAAACGCATACTCCAAGTACCTACCTATAAATCGAGTTCATGGCCACTCGATCCGAAACCAGAAACCAAAGGCCTACCTGCCCATCATACATCATACTCAGCGCTCGTCGCTGTCCCCTTACCCTCGAGAGCCTCTGGGCCTCCCGGGTCATCGCTCAATGTTAGAGCTAACGCTAGCCATTGAAGGCGATCATAAAACTCCGTCGAGGGTACAGAGAACACAGAGGACAATATAAAACTTTCTGAATCCTTCGGCACTTCCGCTTCCGCTCTGCTCTACTCTCTTCTTCTGTTTCTCATTCCTTCTGCCTCATTCTTTATTCCTTATGGCAATTCATCATTACAAAACCGAAGCAGATATCTCGTCGCGCGGTACCGCGGTGTGAAAATAAAGGTAAGATAGGTAGGTTGTAACGTTTTCTTCCTACTGCTGACCACCGAGGGCGATTAGAAAAGACCTTGACTTTACCTCATGCAACAGGCGAAAGCACGAAGGAAAGAAGACCTATGTTTGCTCTGTCTACTAATTTACCAGGCACCTGTACCGAAGACGACCAACTGCCTAACTACCTACCTAGGTAATGCAGCTCATCATCATTTACTAGGTTGTCTACGACCTTTACGGAATCGACGATACTCCCCTCCGGCGGTTTCAATACGGAAGGGACGAACAAAGATGAGAGATGAAAGGAGGAGTTCTTTACGACAACTCATACTGTAGGTTGTGGTATAGATGCCCTGGAGGAGGCATTTTACCGTACCGTGAAGGCCTCCTTCTAGGTACCTATCTCTCATCTTCCGCATCGAGATCGTCGAGATTGTCGTCAATTTCACAGAGTTTGTGTGTACGTACGTAAGGTAGCTGAAGGCGATGAGGGGGCTGGATTAGTTAGTTAGTTAGTTGTCTTTGGTGAATGGGTAGAGCGAGTGCGGTTGTCTTTGTGCTTCGTCTGTTATGTAAAGTTTTTTCTAGTTGTACTTAAAGGTAGGTACCTAGGTGGGTAGGTGCGCGTGGTTTGCTCTCGTGTGTGTGTTGTGTCGCGGTCGTGGTTGGTTATAGTCGTATTCGTTGTCGTTATCGTGGTTGTGTACGTGTAATATCGGCATACAGTTAAGTTACACAAGTGCACACTTTGTGGCCACCTTTTATCGTGTGCTCTGGGGTTATTCTGCCCTGTGGTACGAGATAGGAGGTGCGAGATATAAGGCACGGAGTATGCGGCCAGGCAGGAGATGTCAGATAGAGCTACGAGCTACTAGATCCAAGTTTACCTAGGGGGAGTGTGACGGCAGCCGCAACAATTGAACCCACACACCAATTGAGCCATTACTCCCAAAAGGAATTGCCAGAATTCCAAGTCGACGACTGAATTCTAGATGTGGTGTATATCCCCTGAAGGCTTAGCCGTCACAAGGAGTAGCAGTTGTAAAAGCACCCTGGGAGGCAACCTAGTCCTACTGTGGGCAATATGAGGTAACTAGGTGCCTGCCTAATATATCAGTTACAACTCTTGCTCTCTCCATGGGACGAAAGATGCAAATGCACCCGAAATGAGGAATGCGTGTAGAGAAGAGATGGATAGTTCCAATAGCAGATAGAAGACTGGGACGAAAGGCAGATGCCCCTGCATATCTGTCGTCGACTACAAGGGACTGGTTGGATATCTCAGTTTGTTCTGTGATATCTGAATGTGAACCTGAACGTACAATACAAAGGTCGGGCGCGTGTACCGGGGAACTCCGTTGTTTGAAGGGGAGCGGGAAATCAATACACCCAAGGGACAGAGTTTAAATTTACCAAACAACTCTGCGCGGGTATCTTGTATATCTTCTAGCAAGTTATCTTCCAGAGAAGCGAGGTGCGCCGACTGGCGGCAGACCGCAAGAGGCAAACCCTGCATGCGGGTTCCAACAGGACATGCAGTCCCTTCAACACTCAACAGCTAGGTACGGCCCAAGTCAACCGAGCCGTATAAAAAAAATCCACACCTCAACCAAACCAAAACCAGCCCACCCCAGTATGCAGTATGCCAGTACATTGAATGCCATTTCCCTTATCTCGTAATTCGTTCACATCGTCGTTACTCCCCAATGGAGATCCATCACTTCTCGCCCTCCGTCCCCGGCCCCTCATGCTCTCATGCTCTCATCTCAATCACCATGTGTCCGGTCCGAAATGCCCACCCTCTGGTACCGTCAGGAGTGAGCACGCCTGCCAGTCGCAGCCCTGCTTGTACACTTCTGTCCCCCACCAGCTGAAACCCTTCATCCAGCCAGGATAGAGGAAGCCAAAGAACACCACGACGATGCCAAAGGCCAGCCCCGAGTCCAACGCTGCACTCAGCGTCATGGTGTACTTGGCCCACCAGGCCTGGGCCCGGTTCCTGATGAGATAGTTGAAGACGTAGCACACAACGGCCCACACTGAGAAGTTGAGCCCTGTCGCGGGCGGAATCCAGCTCAGAGAGCCAAATAACACGGGCAGGTTGATCTTGCGCACGATGCTGTCGCGCTTCTTGCGAGCGTATAGCCACAGAGGGATGGGCAGGACTGCGCCGATGACGAACGCCCATACCAGGCTACGGTAAGTGGCGTTGGGTCCGAAGAACTCGCTGGGACCGACAACTCCCCACAAGATTGAACCGTTGAAATGAACACGGGCAATGGGGCAGGTGAAACCATTGATGGCCTCAGGCGTGCAAATCCCGGGCACGTTGCGAAACATCCAGTTGAGTACGCCGATTTGCGTAAGAGACGACACGATGGTGGCAACCATCTGCACGGCGAAGAGTATCCGCGGCGGAACCTTCATATAGTGGCCGAGTTTGAGGTCAGCCGCAAACTTGATACCCTGAGCCGATGAGATGTATCCGTAGGTGACAAACACCATGTTGGCGACTGGTCGGCCCGGAAAGACAGCGCCAGCGACGAGCTGACATACGAGGTAGATGCTACTGTGTTGGTTGGTGACGGCCATGATGATGCCAATCGGAATGAAAAGGATGCTGCATATCCCTAGTGCAAGGAGCAAGCCGTACCAGGGCAGGTGGACCGGGTAGCTATGGTGAGGGTCAGCGTCGTATGTCTCGGCCAGAAGCGCAAACCGTGAAGCGCCACTTACTACTCGACAACAAACATCCCGATTGCCGTCATCAAAACAAAGGTCGCGAGATACCACGTTATGGGCGCATCCTTGTACCTCCTCATGAGCCGGTTGTGGACATCCTCTCGACTCATGAGATTGTCCATGCTGAGGGACGATCTCACCGTGTTGAGTCGACGTGTGCTGTTGCTCCCCGCGGGTTGCAACATCCCCTCATCTCCACCGGACACAGGCTGATAGGATGTCTTCGATTCGCCTCCAGTTTCATCCAGCGACCGCTTCCACTGGGTCCAGATGTCCTTTCCATGCCAGCAAATGGTGTGCGTCAGGAGGGCGGCGAGCCCAGCAAACTGAACACCGTAGCTCAGCACGTACGTGATGGGAAGAAAGACTCGACTGTACTTCGCGTAGGCCTCCCTGTCGAATAGGAAGTCCTTTGTGAGTACTTTGCTGACGTTGTAGATATTCCCCGTGTTGTCGAACACTGAAGTCGAAAGTATCGGCATGTATGACGAGTAGAGCCAGTTACTGTAGTACGCGATGGGCGCAAGAACCCACATGACTACCACGAGGCCGGCGACGACATTCATGGCCGCCCAAAAGGGTGTCAAGAGAGGCGATCCGATATATGCAATTTGGGCCCAGTCAAAGGTTACCGGGAACATCCCGAGGCCCGAGACGACGCCGAACAAGTTTGCAACGACGACGTTGTCCGGTGCGAACCACGTGACGACGTTAAAGTAGCTCAGGGCCGGCATCAGCAGCCCTGGGAGGAAGTAGAAAATGAATGACGCGAACCAGACCGTATAGAAGAAGTTCCACCTGCTGATGCGCCAGCCGTTCGCCTCCTTGTTCTCCTCCTTGTGAAGAGTTGTGAATAAGGATGCCGACATGAGAGTTCCTGGCCATATCATGCCGCTAGGCCTGACAAGAAACCGGCGGGTCAGACCAGCAAAAGTGTAACCTAGAATTTGAGTAGAGAGTGTCAGAAGCAGTTGATAGACGATGCTGGCATCCTGCTTGTAGAATTGCGTCTGTTCGACAATGACATCAGTTGCGAAGGCGAAGCCGAACGATACGTTGCTGCTGACATAGACACAGCTGTGCTCCTTTTCGTTCCAGCGACCCTGGGCGAGCCAGAGCCGTAACCGGTCAAGCCGACTTCTTTGCTCCCAGGGGATGGTATCGGGGTGGTCTGCGGCCGACCGCCCGATCGAGGGATGCTCGCTTCGGAACCCGTCCACGTAGTCTTCCGGTGGATCATCCCCACGCTTAAGGAAAAAGTCCCAAAGACGACCGAGGGGGTGGACAAGTAGCAGCGCGATAACGGGTGTGATGGCGACACTGGGGTATCTCAAAGAGAAAAACAAATTTGTGG
>Ga0247769_1000326_pt1 | contig 11734 bp, 12 predicted proteins | sample UWRJL166409R6_FD_179942 | JGI IMG/M metagenome (GOLD analysis project Ga0247769, IMG submission 179942) | Plant litter microbial communities from Arlington Agricultural Research Station in Wisconsin, United States - UWRJ-L166-409R-6 | ecosystem: Environmental > Terrestrial > Plant litter >... | reverse complement strand
GTCTACCTAACGCGATGCAAATTCCGATCGATTTTGCACATCTTGCGGTTCTCGATTGCCCGCAATGCCTGAGTGCCCCCACCGTGCTTACAGCTTGCTGGCTCCGTGACATGCCGCAGCAATTCGATGCAGCTACGGGTGCAGACAATTCTAGCTCTCTTAGGAGGAGCAGAAGCTGGGAATACAGGTAGATGCAGGTGTTGAGGACGACGGAGAGGAAGCTGCCAGGGATTGAGGAAAGAAAAGGCACCCGTAGGTATATAGAGTTTACAGTACCATCAAATACTCCTCAAATATGTCCGCGCTCAGGGGTCTCTGATTGTAGAGGAGTGTTCAAATGCAATGATGCTTTCAGTGCGGTTTCCGCATAGATGCTGCATTCTATGTCGGGTGTAACTAAGGGCCTCCTCTTCCGTCACAATACGTGCTTGCCCGATCGCATAATCGTATGACAAATCGTCGAGGAATGAGGAGGATTACCATTTCCGCCAGACATTAAATACCAGCCCGCGCTGTTCTCTATTTCTCCTCATGTCTTCTGCTCTTGTACAACACGTTCAAACCTGCCGACACCGCCACCGCTGTCATCCGCTGTTCATTGCCTCTCGCCCGACAGAGCCAGGTTCCTGGAGCCCTTGGCACCAGCCAAAGCATCGAGATACTTGCCCGAAACATCTTCCAGTGTCGACCCACCGACCGTCTTTCCAATTATGGTGCCGATCAACTCGGCGTGGGTGATGGCTCCGAGACGAAGGGCGTCGTGCATGAGATCCCACAAGTCATGCTGTGTGACTCCCCGCCGGATTCGTTCTGATTCACACCAGAAACGTCAGTTATGGTCCTTGCCCAGGGAACAAATCATCTCTCACCCGCAAAGGGCTCGACATACTCTTCATGACCGAATCTCGACCCTTGCGGAGCTTGATGTGGTATTTCTGGAGCGAAGACGTGGGATACTCGGTCGTCAGGCCGATGGGGTGGCCGAGGGTCGTAATATTATAGTCTAGACCACCCTTTTCGCTTGCAAAATCAAAGTAGGCGGGTGGTTCTGGTTCTGGTGTCAACGCGGTTGCAGAATAGATTTATATGAACCTAACACTCACCGCTTTTCTCCTTGACCCTTTTCTCGTTGACGACTTTCAGACCGAGGGCTTCTGGCTTCACTTTGGCGTCCTCTAGCGTCTTGCGGATGATATCATCGTCCTCTAGTTTGGGAGTTTAGTGATTTGTGTCGGTATCGGGGGTTATATGCGGCAATCTGAGGAGGAAAGGCGGCCTAAGGGATAACGACGTACTGTAAATCATGAGACCGTGTTCGAACCGGGATGTCCCTGAATAGCATATGAGGAAGAAGGCGTCGACGAAGCCGATCAGACGGACTTTTCCCGCCCATCGCTCGCCGTTGATGAGGATATCCCAGGGATGGATGTCGCTTGAGAGCGCTTCTGTGTTAGCTGCCTCCTTGTGATGCGGATGGATTGATGTCTTGGCACTCACTAGTCGCATTCGACGCTTTTCTGATCGATGGATCGGTCAAAGACCTCTAGGACACGATGGTATGACGCCATCTATGCCTATTTCTGTTTTTTTTTTGTCCGTGTTTGAGGACAATATTCAAAGACAAGTGGGTGGCAGGATAAGAATGGGACGAAACAAATTTGGTCTACCCCCTCGGCACCGTGCACAAACAACACCAGACACAATCGCGTAGTAAGTGGAGGTGGGAAACCACCTCATGTCGGACCGGCCCTGTCGGGCTCCGTCAAACCCTCTTTTTCTTGAGAGCCACTGAGAAGTGAGAAAGAGCCACAACATGTTTATTCCTCGTTTCCCCGCATACGGATCTGCCGCTCGCAGAGAATGTGGCTTGCAGCGACGAGCTGAAGGGTTCGAGGTCGAACCAACCAGACGTGAGAAACGATGCCGAACCCGCATGCACCCTTGAGAATGTAGGTGCCCGAGACCCCGCTCGTTCGGGTCTTTGATGGTCAACTCGTCGACTTGTCGGGTATCGACGAATATCAACATGGGTACTGGCGTATCACATATCCAGAAGGGAGTGCGAAAAGCGGCAGAGACGCGGAGGAAGATACTCTGCACCATTGCATTCTGCTCGGGCCGTCCGGCAGCAGCTCTTTTGGTGGGAAGGGTGTGTTTGCGTGTTCCAATCAGTGACCGAGACAGAACCCTCCAGTGCCTGCAGTTCTGAAAGAGAAGATGATTTTCCTATCCTCTTGTGTGGGCACCAATCTCGAGCTGCAGGGGGGTGGTCAATATTGCATGCGGCCTTCCGTTCATGCGAATTGCCTGACCCAGGTGCCATCATGTGTTTTTGTGCTTTTTTTTCTCTCTTGCCGGCTTTCCGCTCGGATTTTGAGCGGGGAATCCTGATTTCTGTTGTTAGCAAGGAAAGGGCGCCCGGGACACCTGAAGAAGAAAACTGCTGCGGTGTGGTTGACTCCTTCCCTCCCAACCTCAATACGCTCAACACCTCTTGTGGATTGGCGGGTCTGTTCTCGATTTCCTGCACATCCCTCCCCAAACACTCCCTTCAGCGCAGGCTATCTTCCCCTTTTCTGTCAATTTTATCTTGACCATAGACTCAGGGGATTTGGCATCAAAGTGCCCTGGCCGCTGATTCCTACGGATTTATTTCTGTTCCAAGATTTTCGGTTTGCCTTTTCGTTCTCGTCTGGTGACGTCCCCTCGACCACACAAAAGTCAGAAAGCATGGCGTCCCCTGCATCCCCCGGCGCCGCCGCCGACAGCTTCAAGCTGATACCAGCTGCGCTTGTCGAGCTGGCTAAATCCAAGGACTTCACACCCGAGGTGCTCGAGAAGATGTTCAAAGACATTGGGGCCAGCCCAGAAAAGCTACGAGCCATCATGAATCTCTGGTTCGTGCCCCAGTTCCGACCCAGCTTCGTCCCCGACGCCAACTACGCCGTCTCGGGGCTGCAAGATGTCGAGTTCCTTGGCACACTCGACCCGCCGCCCACTCAGATGCCATATCGCATGTTCGATATCGCAACGGGAAACCTAATCGAGTTTCCCGCCATCGGTGCGCGCGGCCAGTACTGCATGCTGTCTCATCGTTGGAAGGGCCTCGAGCTCTTGCTGGGCGACATCAAGAGGGCGCGGGAGAAGGACCTGGAACGCGCCAAAGACGCCATCCAAGCTGCTAGAATGACCACTCCTGGTGCGGGACCAGGTGTTGCGAGCGCAGGCGCCAGGAAAGACGACGTGCAGCTTGTCCTGGAGCAGTGCAGGATCGAGATCGCCGAACAGGAGGACGTGATCAAGGAGCTCTATCTAGCCGACGAGCCCCTGGCTTCTGCAGAGAAGTTCAGCTTGGCTCTCCTTCTCGACCGACGTCTCAAGTCAAAAGCCGTGGAGAACCGGCTCGAGTGGGCCAAGAACGGCGAGGATTCGGCGAAGACGAAGCTCAGGTTTGCGGAAATGGAAAGCGAGATCTTCAGCGAGCTTATCAGTAAGGCGCAAAAGGGGGTCAGCACCGGCCCCTCCTCTGGGAACGACGGAAGCGACTCGCAGTCCGAGGCACAATCTGTGGTGGGGGTTGTGGACAAGATGAGAGCGGGTGTCAAGAAGGCCAGAGTTGAGCTCAGGGCTGCCACGGAAGAGTACAAGACTACACTGGATGACATCGAGTTTTTTCAGCAGCACAACAGAGTGCGCGACGCCATTGACGATATGGTGCTTCGACTGCAGCGTTGGAAATCCGCCATCAAACTCGACAGGGTCATCAAGGAGGCCGATCGGATCTTCAAGGAGAAGCTCTTCCAGCGTCGTGAGAAGTGCTATCTCTGGACCGACACTTGCTGTATCGACAAGCCTAACGCCGGCGAGCTATCTGAGTCTCTCTCGCTCATGGGGGATTGGTATGCTAACGCTGAGTTTACTTTGGTGCAGCTGGATACCAACTCTTCCGAAGCCGATGCCGCCCTGGACTGGCGGCTATTCCAGAAAGAAAGGGGCCGGCAGGTCGAGCCGCTTTCCCCTAGTTTGGATAAGGGACCGAAGAAAATTGTCTGCGGATTCGAAGACATCGCCAAGTCCAGCCCTGAGTGGTCCACCAGAGCGTGGACGCTGCAGGAACTGGTCATGAGCAAGACGACTTTCTACCTCAACTCGGAGTGGAAGGATCTCAGTCGTCCCGTTGAGAGCCTCGGGTATTTCTACCACCTTATTCCTTTCATCGCGTTGTACACACAACGGGACACAAACAACGTGTTCCGACAGTCGGCAGAGACTTCCATAACGACGCAAAAACTCTCGGAAATTCTGAAGGATGTCGAACTTCCGGTTGAGCTGAGACAAGTGCGGGGGTCAGTTGAGACTGCCCATTCTAGTCCGCCTCGCTCCGTCCTCGGGACCACAGGGACGCCACAGGATATTGCTTCAAAGGCAGAGCAGGAGGCCACGAGGGTAGAGAAAGCGCACCTCCTGATCATGGTGCTTGATGCGCTTGGGGTCAGATTCCCCAAGGATATGGCCCTGGAGACCGCAACGTCGGAAATGGCAAGAGCTGCGTACCTAGCTGCCGCTGATCTCGTTGGTGGTGGTGGTGATGAGGTCGAAGATGCGAAGTTTGCGGTTTACGCACGTCTCAGGCAGCGGCTCCGAAAGAACTCCAGCTATGTTGACGCAACCAGCGTTGGACAGAGTATGAAGAAGGAGCAAGAGATGGATGCACTTCACGCCATCAACTTTCTCCTCGGGTGTCTTGTCGGTGAGACGCTTCAGATGGTGCTCGATGACAGACAATACGTCGCACAGTTCGGTCTAGTGGAGGAGCTCAGCGCGTGGCAGCAGGGCAAGCGCCGCTCTGGGTTTGCCGCGCAGAGTGTGCTGGCGGCATCGGGGAAGCGGGTGGCTACCGTGGCTACCGACCGTGCCTACGCCCTCATGGGCATCCTCGGCGTCCGCTTTCCAACATTCTCTGCCGAGGGCTACGCCATGGCCTTGGCTCGACTGCTCGATCAAGTTATCATTACCCACAACGACGTCTCGGTCTTCAACTGGTCCGGCATGGAGATGGGCAGTCCAGTTCGCGGACGGTCATTATACCCGTCGTCTCATGTCGCGTTTAGCAACGAGGAGGACAGGGGAAGGCATTACAACCTCCTGCTGTCGTCACAGGTGCAAAACAAGATGGATGATGTCATGCAGACCTACCACCAAGTCATCTCTGTCCTCCGCCAAGCCATCGATACCGTCAAGGACAAACAGCAGAAGGATTTGCCATTTGGCTGGATTTTTCGGGTTATCGATCTCGTCAAGCTATCAGGCTTCCATGAGCTGAAGATGGAGCTCAAGAGTGTTGGAAAGATCATTGGATACATCATCCAGCACTGCGTCAAGAAGATACCGCCTCCGGAAGAAGTCAGCAAAGGGGGCGAGGTAGCGGATGAGAAGACGACGAAATCGCCACCCTCCCTCGGCAAGGGATTCTCCTTGTCTTCACTGCCTAGCCCGAGCTTGGGACTGCCTAGTCCTCAGTTGTCGATGCCAACTATGCCAACCATGCCGTCGATGCCGAGCTTCAAGATGGGCATAGGCAGCGCCAAAAAGGGAGATTCCCCGGCTCCTGACTCGAACAAAAAGGGGTCCAAATTCTCTGGCTTTGGGAAGAAGCCATCATTTGGCCTTGGCAAACAATCAGCAGAGCCGGCGATAGAGGCGACGCCATCCCCTTCTCCACAAGTATCTGCCGCCCCAGCTCCTGCACAACCTCCTCCAGTTGCTGCTAGCCCATCCCCAACCCCAGATATTCCCACCAAGCCATCATGGGAATCCCTCGACGAAGCCGTAACAAAACATCTCGAGTACATCTCGCACCCTCCAGAAAAGCGTATCGAACTAGATAACGCTGGTCAGGGTCCCAACCCTCTCCCGGCAGAGCTACAGGACATTCCCGCCGACACCTTGCTCCAAACTGAACTTACAAACAAGACTGGAATTACGACGCGGCTCGGCTTCGGCGAGGACTTTGACCACGAAAGCACGATCTCACCAAACCCCATCATCGTCAACAACTCGGGAATCGAGGGTCTCTTTGACATCCAGCGCGTCATTGTCACCATGATCGATCATGACCGCCTGCGCGCGCGCATTGCCAAGGCCGTCACTTCTCGCGATAGGATCTCGGGGTGGTGCTCCATTAGCACGGGATTTTCGCGCGTCATTGCGAGCTTTTCGTGCGAAAAACGTCTACTGGAGATGGAATTAGACGCTGTCGAGGGCGTGGAGAGCAGGGTGCTAATGGAGCAGTATAAAGACAAGAATGAGAAGAGGGGTGCACAGTTGCTCAAGGATATGGTGGTTTCGTCGCCGGTGGTGGCTACTGCGGGGGCTACTGCTGGGACGGAGGAGGGAAGAGGGGAAGAAGAAAAGGATGACGACGGGTCTGAGGATGTGGATAAGGAGACGGATGAAGAAAGGGTGGTGAGCAAGATGATTGACTTTATCCAGGAGCCGCAGCTGCAGCTCGTGGCTGGGGAGTGGTATGTATCACTCTTCTCTCCTTCATTGCTGGAGGGTTTCGCTAACATGTTCCGCTCCCAAAGGGTCCTGGCTCGCTTCTCCGGCGTTCCCGGCGCCCGCTGGTTCCTCTGTCACCTCGAGCTGGGCTCCACACCCAATCAGTTTTACGGCCACCGCATCGCAACCGGCGAGATCGACTTCAGCAATTCTACCCCAGAACCGGGACTCGTCAAGGCATGGCAGACATACATGGAGCGCAAGAAGCGAAAGATGTGCTACGTCCTCTACCGCTACCTCCGGAGCCGCGTCTCGGCCAAAGAGAGTGAGGAGAAGCTCAGCTTCGGGATGAAGACAGTCGGGGAGGCCACCAAACGGATGGACTCGTATGGATTCCTCTCGGGTAGTCCCTCTACAAGCAAAACTCCCAACAAACAGAATGATGGAGACGAAGAAAAGGGGATCCGAGACGACTCGGACGATGACGAAGACGCAAAAGAATCAGCGTTTGACAAGCTCCTGGAACAAAGCAAGACAGCTGCGAAGGCATTCGGCGAGTTCACGGTCCTTGCAGCGGTGGAGAAGTTCTTTGAAATGCGCGCCGAGCACCTCGACAAGACGCTCAGCACTACCGTGCTCAAGCGCACGCCCAAGAGTCTGCGGACGGCTGTGGAGAATATGAATGATAACAAGAGCTTCCTGCCGGCCATGTTTCATTCTTCTACGAGGGTTCATATGTTTTAAACGGATTGGATCGGGTCTTGATGGCAGTAGAGGCACATGTGCTTTCTCACGCGACCTCTAAGTGTCGCCAGTGCGCTAAGGTATCTCGAGTTTTACAATGACATCCGATCATGATGGTGTGTACATGTGTTTTATGCAATTGCTTGGCCGACAACATCGCCACTGGTGGCTCAGCCGAATCCCAATGTGACACAGGGTATCAGGATCCAATAAGTATATGCTAGGCATTTATCTCAGGTAACAGTTGGGCTGTTGTGCGTGGGTATTTGCTACACGAATGTGCATCTGCCTGGCTTTGCTCGCGTCTTGTGTTCCCGGTGGCTAACTGAAAGTATGGGCTTACCGAGGGATGGCCCCCCTCTCGGGATTGGAGCCACTCAGGCATTAATAGGACCCCCGCCTTCACCCTTCCAGTACTATCGAGTCACTCACCACCTTGCCTTTCAGTCCGCCGTCACTAATTCTTGCGCTACAATGGAAGTGGGACTCACCTTTGGCGCGGTGGGAGACTTTATCTCCATCGCCCTCCTAATCAAGGACATTGCTTTGGCGCTGGATAGCGCCAAGGGCTCTTCAAAGTCGTACGCCGACCTGGTCGCGAGTCTTGAGCTGCTCAGCGAGACGACACGCGAAGTGGGCGGAGTGTATCTCAGCCTGCCGGGTAGCGACGAGGTGGGAAGGATTGCTGCCCGTACTGGAAGTCGAGTTCGCCAGCTCTTGGATGAGCTCGAGGACGAGATGAAGCAATACCGAACCCTACTCTCCCCAAACGGATCGGGAAGAACTTGCAGCAGAAGCGATCTGAGGTGCTGGACCATTGCCAGTGTTTGAAGATGGTTCTTGCGATCACGGCCATGTAAGTAGCTGTTTTCCTTGCCGTGTGACCTTTGGTGCATTTATCTATGTGGTTTACCTTGAACTGACTCTGGACATTCAGCCGTATCGCGCAGGACAACCAGCGAAGCATCTTCGAGACTCTGGCGTCGATCCAAACTTCTATATCTCGGTTGTAGAAGCCCCTTGCGGGGGAGCACGTCTACTTCCTAGTTGAGGATATCACGGGGACGCCATTCCCAGTATACCTGAAGACGATCACATCCTGGGCAGCTTTCCGTTTCGTCCTCGCCGACAGATTCAAGGGGAAGAAAGGGGGTCGCCGAGTTTCGAAACGACTGTACCTCTTGAAGGACAACGAGACGGGACAAAGTATCGATTGGGGAAAAGCGTGGGACGAGGCAATCCTGCCACACAAGAAGATCTGTATGAGTTTGGTGTGTTGGGAGGAGTATAAGTCTTATTTCCATGCCTGTGACGGGGACACCTGTTGGGACGCTACTTGTCGGAAGGGTCGCTGTCCAAAATGCCTTACCGCCCCGTCATTCAAGGGAATTAAGCCCTCCAAGGGAATTAAGCCCTCCGATGCCGAGGTGCACTGGTAGGCACCAACATAACTAACCCGTTACGGTTTTGGAAATCGAATGAATCCGCTGACATTCTACATGCTAGTTCGAAGTGTAACATTTGCTACCGATCAATGGTCGAATGTATCGAGGATGAATACCTGATCCACCGACATATAATGAACCGTGACCCTCCGGACTTTCTTGCGCCTTGGGAGGACGACTCCGATGAGGAAGAACTCACCGGCCTCACTCGGACAGTGCTCGTGAAAACCATTTGCGAAAACACAGATGGAACCCGTGCGTCTTTCCGACGGGCTTGACATTATACAGCTTCCATCAAGGTGCATCATTGGTAGAGAGAAACCGATGATTAAATGTCCTGCTAGGTTAAGACAACGGTACGGCGTATAGCTAGAATTCCCTACAAATCCTAACAACGACCCAGCCCCCGATCGGCATCATGACCTAGTTGGCCTGGGGCTGGGTCAAACGCCAACCGCCATTTCCTACGCCCAAGTTCGATTCCCGCGCCGAGCAAAAACCATGAGGTTTTTCGTAGCTCCTGGGACCCCTAATGGGGGTTCCAGGGGCGAGCTTTTTCATGGTTTTTTTGTGTCTTTCCTTGCGTCGGCTTTTTATCTGATTTTTTTATCTGATTTTTTTTTTAGCGGTATGAGATAGGATATGGTGGTGTGTACGCACGCATTGCATGTTAGTTGTTAGGTACTTGTACTTCCTCGTGTCGGAAGATGCCGATCGGATCTCAGTTGATTAATAATGCTGACCGCGTTCTCTTGATGCGTCCTTCAATGCGACCCCCAACACACTTCTTCCACTGGCCTTGCAATCCTGCCCGTCTTCGATTGCGGCGAACAAGCGAGTAGCGATGGAGAGTCTCTGTTTCGAACCGGCGTCGAGCATCGACAGCAACATGAAGCTGTACTTTTGCCCTCTGTGTCGGAAGCCATTCGACCAAGGTATGACACCAGGACTTACATCCCCTGAGGGTTGTACCGCTGACATGTTTGGGCGCTCAAGAATCCGCCCATGCTCGCCATGTGCAATACTGCCGGCGACAAGCGTCTCGCCAGCGGGCAGCGAGGCCTAAAGCTTGTCATCACTGCCGCAAAACGAAGACCAAGTGCGATTTCCAGCGGCCGTGCTCGCGTTGCGTCGCCAGGAAGGCGCCTTGCTCCTATGTCGGGGACAGTCGCGTCTCCAGTGCCAATGCGACCTCTGGGGGTGGTGACACACAAAATCCCGCCCATGGTGCCATCGCCGCTCCGGAGCCGTCCGATGGCGACCACTTCGACCTGGACGCAGGGTTCGATGGTTCCGAACTGACGGAGGATGCCTTCTTGTCTATCTTCCCTAGTCTTTCGCAGATTACCGAAGCAGGGGAAGGAGACCAAGCCCTCGCCGTTGATACTGTATGCACAGCGCCAGCGAGGCCATCGCCCAGCTTCTCAATGCTCGCATTACCGACCCAGTGTGGACTGGACAGCGGCTTTGCTGTTTACCGCGGTGGCTCGGTCGCGGACCTCGAGGTTTGGTCCCGGCAGTACATCCCATATGCCAGCCGACAGCTCATCATCTCCATCATCCGGTCCTTCCCGCGCATGATGACCGAGACTAATGGGCTGCCACCCATCGTGCACCACCTCGGCTGCGTGCTCATTTACAGTCGCAGTGAAGACAGGCTCATTCCCAATCCACATATGAAAGGAAATTCGCCGCCATTGAAGCCGCTGGTCGCGTGCATGAGCATTGCCCAGGTCTTTGTCTCTAGAGTCTCTGGTTCGAGGGACTTTCTGTGGACCATGGTGGACTTTGAAGTGCGTCGAATACAGGATGAGGTATGTGCACAGCGACCGATGCAGTCTACGGGATGGAGGTTCTGACAGGTTTATGATCGCGAACAGGTGCCTCGAATGACGCAAAGCGAGAGGCTGGCGTCTATCCAAGCTTTGGTGATCTACACCATCATGCGGCTCACCGAATGCGGCGTCCGATACTTTCATGGCAGGAGAGACATGATCGTCGCAATGAAGGTGCGTTTGGATCGCTCCCTGTTTCAAAACCCGAGGGACCACGACCAGTGAGCGCTGATACGGTGGATGGCGTAGACCCTCGCGGAGACATATGCGGAGAACGGCTCCGGTCCGTTTAGCCCGCCCCATCTCCGACTGTCCCGGCCCAGCTGGGAGGAGTGGGTGGAAGAAGAAACACGACGAAGGTACGTAGATGCCGTTGCGATAGAGAGCTACCTGCCCGCGTATCCGCTAATCTCGGTGGTTCAGGATCGTCGTCGTCTGCTTCCTCATGGCGCTGGTCATCGGCGGCGAGGCGTGCAATCTCATTATGGATCCGTATTCCATTCCTTTACCTAGCACCAAAGGCATGTGGGACGCGAAGACTGTCTGGGCGTGGGAGAGGGAGTATGACGCCGCCTTTGCGTTCAAGGGCGCCGAGAGCCAGCGGAGGTTTGATACGTTGGGCGACCTGGTGGTCGCCAAGCACAGCACCAATAACGGCGCGATTTTAGGTCTGGGAGATACGAGCGACGAAGACATCGCACTCGATGACTGGCATTCAAAGTTGGACTCGGTGGGCATGATGGTGGCAGCGGTGCTGGCGGGCTTGTAAGCCGTCTGGTGGCAGGTCTGAGTCTCAGTCTCAGTTGGGAGTTGGTAAGAAACTCGGACGAAATTGGAGTCATGAACGCGAGCATTACCCAATCGGTTTTCTGTTCCGCGGCGGATGCGAGCACCACGATTACCAATCCGCGCCGTTTCGCGGGCCGCGAAGGAACGGCCAAGTACCTGACGGCCGGGCTGAGGCTTGGCACCGGCGAAATTGGCCGAGACCCTGACAATATGCGGGGACCCACCACCGGCGACTTTGGCCGGCTGAATCAGGCTGTCCGCGGAGCGAGAGCGGCGATGAAATCTCGCGTTTGGGGACGGAGATAGTTGCGGACGAACTCCGCTTCAGGTCTACAGATTCTCTACGCTGTGAGCTGAGTGTTGAGACTGGATTCATGTATGTGGAGGTAAATGTTGAGGTTCAGAGATATAAAGCAGCTC
>Ga0247769_1000325_pt1 | contig 11749 bp, 11 predicted proteins | sample UWRJL166409R6_FD_179942 | JGI IMG/M metagenome (GOLD analysis project Ga0247769, IMG submission 179942) | Plant litter microbial communities from Arlington Agricultural Research Station in Wisconsin, United States - UWRJ-L166-409R-6 | ecosystem: Environmental > Terrestrial > Plant litter >... | reverse complement strand
ATCGAGAACAGTACCTGCAGCCCGACTTTGAGGTAAACCACTCCATTGGTACCTCGCTTGAGTGCCTACTTCACGACTTTTCCGCATCGAACCGGCCCATTCCACATGCTTCCGTGGTTCCCTCACCGCCATTTCATTTGCTGCTTTGCTGCTCGTTGGCTTTCTTATTTCGTGTGTTTTTATGTCCGATGGGATACCTGAGTAAGATATCCTACTCCGAAGTCTGCCCAGAGGGCAACTTAATGTCCGCGCTGTCTATCTTTGGGCACGCTAGCTAGTCCGAAGCCGGCCAAAGCATGTGAGAAACGAACGAGCAGTACTGAAGAAGCATTGATCAGACGAAGAGATATGAAATAGAATATGTCTCTGACCTTAAAATAGAGACAACAGAAGACCGGAATATCCCGTTTGTATGCAAGTCACCGTGCTAGCGGTAGCAGTAGCGCTTTCCCTTGTGAACAATGTTGGCCCCACCGGCAAGGGCCTCCTGCCTCATCGGCGACGTGTGTGCGTCATTGTGGCCGCGAGGGTTTGGCGAGCGGTCTGGCACGGAGATATGTTGGATGGCGATGTGGTTTTAAGCGCGAATGATATTCTTTGCAGGTGAAGCAAAAACTTACACTCTTTCAGGACTTTTTGCGCCCGATATGGAGTTCCTCGGAGCCGCATCTCAAGATCTGCGTTCCATGTTAAAAGCAGTAAGGTACCTTCTTATCTTTCGGTGGCCCCCTTGGTGCTTGCCATAAGGAAGGATATGCTAGAGGCTAGAAGCTGACTTCTCTCGACTTTTGCATGTATTCGCGGTCTTTCAGAACATCTGGTGAATGATTCGTAAACACAAGCCTTGCTTTTGGAAGCAGCCACCACTCTCCTCGTTTCCACAGCCTGGCACCTGCGCCTCCGTCAGTAGGTTGACTCTGCCGGCCCGAAAACTTCAGCTCAATGTTAAGTTTTCCAAGAATAAGCAGTACTGTGAAATCATCGACACGGGGAAGCTTGACATTGGGACCCAGTGCACTGGCGCCTTTCCTCTGGGCCCGAGCCTGCGCAAACCTACTGCTCCTTTCCTCCCCTGCTCCTCTGCCGGGGTTTGCTTTGTTAGCGCGGTGAAAAGGCAGGGAGGTTTGACAAGGGAGTTTCCTCTTGTGGTGAGTCAACTGTGAAGCCTCTGCATTTCATTGGCGCCTGAGGATCGCTAACGTCATCTTCCAGCACTCTCTTCCAGTGCAGTCCGCCAGATTTACTTACTGTGTACTCTACTCTAGGAAGGCGGGTAGGTCGATCATCCTCTCAACTCGAGATACTCTCCAAACCACGTCGCGTTTCCCTCACACAGCCACGCAAACCGCATCAGATTTCTTCATCGTTCACTACACCAACCCCTTCCACACCGTTAAATGCGCCAAGCTCATTCATTGTCACAAGGCACTCACTCTCGGCAGCATGAGCGCAAGCGGTTCAGCTCCGGACTCGACGGTTGCCGTCCCCGTCCCCGTCCCCGTCACCGGAGCTTCCACCCAGACAGTCTGCGATCATGTCATGGACCCGTCTGGGGACGTGATTCTCACCCTCTCGGACTGGGCAGCCCCGGTCAGGCCATGGAGGCTGTTCTGGGATATGTCCGATGAGGATCTCAATGAGGGTTCCAATGAGGGCGACGATGAGGAGGCCTCAGCAAGTGATTCAGAAGAGGGAAGCGATGACGACGGAAGTGAAGCCGACGGGGAGGAGAGCGGAGAAAGTGGTCCCGCTAGGAAGAAGAGACGCGTCGGCGACGAGGAGGCCCAGTCGGACAACCCCGATCACCCCGTCACGTTTCGTCTCTCGTCGCGACATCTCATGCAGGCGTCGCCTTTTTTCAAAGCCGCTCTCGCAGGCAGCTGTTCGGAGGCAAACGCGACAAACGGTGAGTTTCAGATCACGGCCGAGGGCTGGAACGTGGATGCCCTGGTTGTCGTCATGAACGCAATTCACGGCCGCCATTTCAGCGTTCCGGAATTGGCAGGAATAGGACTACTCGCCAGGATCGCCACCATCGTTGACTATTATGGCTGTCACGAGGCCCTCCACCCTCATAGTGCGCGGTGGATCGAGAAGTTGCAGGCCAGATACAGAGATATTGGCTTTCCTCAAAGTATGGCGATGGCCACGCTGTGTGCGGGCGTCGTCTTCAGAGACGCCAATATGTTCAACCAGGCGGTCGAGACCATCCTCTGGAATGGCCGAGGAGATCTGGAAGCTCCGCCCGAGTTTCCCATCGCTGCCATCGTTGGTAAGTTCGGAATCAGTTCCAGTAGAAGAGCCAGCACTGACCAGAATAACCAACCAGAGAGGGTGGACGGGCGGCGAAAGGAAGTTATCAGCGAGGTTGCCAGAAAACTCGACGAATGCCGGCGAAAGTACACCCAAGGGTTGTCGTCGGGGTGTCGCCGGGCGTGCACGCACATGATAGTTGGAACATTGGTCGAGATGATGGATCAGCACATTCTCGACCCTCACACGCTGGACGAATGCTTCAGCGATAACAGCCTCAGATTGGTTTACGAGGATGTGCGCCGCATCCAGTTCCAAAAATGGTACACGGAGGACGGCCCACATGTTTTGAGTAGGAAATGCTTGTCTGGGAAGTCTAAAAGAGACTTCATCTCTGATCTCGTCGCCGCGGCTGAAGACAAATCGCTCAGACGTGGACTTCAGCTATCCGACTTCCCGCGTCCCAATACTTGGAACGCAAGACAGGGTTAGAACGACGTACCTACCATCTGGGCTTCTCCGTTAAAAGGGGACGCTGGAGACGGAATGGGGATGCTGATTGGGTGGTCAAGCGCAAGCCAGAGCTAAGTAATCTGTACATATCTCTGCTACGTCGAGACCTCCTATCAAGATACCTTGGATGGTTGGTCGCTAGCTACCTTGGGTAGGCAGATAGCGGCATGGTTCGGCCATCCCTTCTTTTTATTCTTCGAGAATAACGTTGCTTTTTCATCTCATCTTTGTATGCCCCCATGGTAACTAGTGTGAAAGTAAAGAGAAGAAAAGGCCTTGAACAAAACAGCGCGAGGGAACTTGTAACCCTACAAAGGCTCAGGTTAAAACAAGAGAGCCAGCCCTTGTTATCACACCCGAAAACCTACCTTCATGGCACACCAGCAGGTCATCACCTAAAACCTCGATTTTTATGGGATCTCATTTTTATGCGGCAAATCCACAGTTTCTAAAGACACCCCGCTCTCTTACGAGGCAATTGCAAAAGCTGAGGTACGGTGCCTTCAAGGTGTGAATGCCTTCAAGTCGCGGAGACGGCAACTACCGGGCCAGGGTGGCCCTTGTGCATTGGCTACAAGTCACGCGAAGGTTCTGGTGCATTGCGATAAGGCATTTTTACGGCCAACTTAAGGAGATTTCGATGCCAGGTGCAGAAAAGTGGACTTATAGCTGACGCTTATAATGCGGGTGTGCCCTGAAGACTTTCGGCTGTGACAACAAGGTCTCTCTTTGGGATAGCAACCGGCTTGCCCCTTCGACCTCTGGAGCACCCTACCGGCTCGGCCCGTCGGCTCTACCAGTAAGTAGTGTGGCTCAAAGACATTACCGAGGACGGTAACCTTGTCAATAGTCCATGGGACCACTAAGAGCTCTGCACCATTACCGATCGGCACAGGAAGAAGGCGTACCTACTCAGCGTGGAGGCCAAGAAGCGATGGAGGCGTTATGTTTCGGAGGCAGCATACCAAGGCCACCAGGCATGGGTACATTGTGAATAGGGCCCTGCACAATTAGATCCAACACCCTTAAACCTTAAGTTAACCCCTCCTAAATATCTAGAGATACCTGAAATCCATATATATAAAGCCCTGGAAATACATTTTGAAGGGCATGGAATTACAATGTCATAGGTCTGCATCGATGTATTTGAGGGCTGTTACTGATGATTTTAGGCCGTGTGAATATCATTTGTACCCCCCCTCGCACTGACGAAATTAACCCTTTAGCTGGAGCCTTCGTACCTAACGTATTTACTATGCTTCGGGTTCTCTCATCTTCATATATGACCGCCCATACCTGAAGATATACAAGAAAGTTACCGAAAACGCCGCGCGTGCTAGATAATGCCTTATATGAACTAATCCCCCAAGAATATCCAGTCCTGTGACCCTGATTACCCGCCTGTTCCAGCATCCCAGTAAGGTGCCGTATTAAATCCCAAATCCAAACCCCAAGTTCCCAAACTTTTGATTTCGTCAAATACGTCGGCTACCTTCCCATAGGTATGGTGGCTCGTCCAGCGTATGAAATGTCACCAGCATTCACCTCACCTCCCCTCACCTCCCCTCCCCACCGTGGCCAACTTCCTCACGTCTTCCTTCTCCTTCCCCCCGAGCGAGTCATAATGAATGGATATCCTATCCGTCCTGAGAATAACCCCCGCCGCTAGACTTGAACCGGAATTAGACTCCTTTTTATTAGGAGTCCTTGGTGGCGGAGGAAAAGGAAGAGGAGGTGGAGCTATTGATGTGGATGAAATCTCCTCCTCGGTGATGCCGAGGATGCTTTTGTCGCTCCTGCTGCTCCGGCTATCGAGTTCGAGGGCGTTGGTGCTTCTTTGTCTTTGGCTTTTTTGGCTCCTTTGGCTTTGGCTGGTATTCGCTGTTGTTGTAGTAGCGGTACCCTCCTGCGAACGCGAGAATAGGAAGAGGAATGGTTTGCGGTTTCGTCTGCCGTTGTGATCATCGTTACTTCTGCTAGCATTGTCGTTGTCCGTCTTGTCAAGATCGCTCATGTAGAACGGCGACTGGCGAAAGTCCGAAAAGGAGATGCCGCCGGCGCCTTCCGCTCCGCCGCTGTTTTTGTTGTTTCTGCTGTCATTGCCCCCTTTCCGACGGACGTCCCGGATGAGGACTCGTAGAACGGGTATGGAAGCTGCTACGATTGTCACAACCGCCTCGGCTGTGTCCCAGAGGAAGAGCTGGGCGCTTTCAACTGTGAGGTGGGGGTTAGAGTTTTGATCCCGGTCTGTTACCTTCTTCTCTTGGGGAGGGCCTTACATGGATCTGGGCTGTAGAGTCTAGGGACGTTGACAGTCTTGATGATGGCTAGTATGCCGGCTCTGCGACTGTTATTTAGTGCTTGCTCTAGGATACAAAATGGAAAGCAGAGTCGTTCTTACAAGACACCCATCGACATCGCAACGGCGGCCCCGACCTTTTCTTTTGTTTGTATCCGCAGTGCCATCAGTAGTTTCCAAGGAAGCAAAGCGAGGGCAAAGTCCATGGCGGCCGAGTATGCTACAACCAAGGGAATCAGTGGGGATATCCCAGATACACAGGTAGACGGGTGAAGCGCTCACCGCCGGAGAAGAAATTGCTATTCAATATGACGTTTGGGGGCCAGCAGGTGCCCTTGAGCAAGGGGTTCCAGAGCAGCTGGATGGGGCTGCATTGGAGCCAAACCAACAAAGCGCTGACGCCGATGACGATGTTCACCGAGATGATGATGAGCCACACGACGCGCCTCATCCAGCCCTCGGTCAGACGCAGGAGCGTGACGCCGAAGGCGGTCTTGGACCAGGCGAGGGCCATGTAGTGGAAGGTGGTGCGCACTAGGATGGGAAGCGGCATCTCTAGGAGCCCACTAGGTGGGACGTCCCAGACCTGCTTGCCGAACCCGAGAGCCACCATCCTAGTCGTGAAGCTGACCTGGATGACGAGACATGCCTGAGTGCAGTGTTAGCCGTGGTGGTCGATTACCTTAGGTAGACGACTAGAAGAGACGCTACATGCCCATGAAGCGGCGAGGATGTAGTCATCCCACCAAGGCCGTCGGCCGCTGACGAACTTGCAGGCGATGCGTAGAACCAGGAAAACACTCGCGACGGCCGTCATGGCCCAGGCGGCAGCAACGAGAGTGGGGCCGGCATCATCATGGGGTAGAGCGGCGAACTCCTCGGGGGTAGGTTCCTTTGGCAGCTCACCGCTGCCCGGCGTGAGGGTAACATTGTACGGCATTGGTAGAGACCGCGCACGTCCGACGCTGCTACCTCACCATAAGGTATCCTCCAGGCCCGCGGGAGGACGGAAAAGCATATCAGGGCTGGAGCCGGAATTGGATTCGAGTGGTGGTGGTTCTCAGGTTGTTAGGGGGGGAAGAGAGATGATGTGAAAATAAGGTCGCACGCAGGAGATCCCCTCCCACCCCCCTCCCTCTCTCCCGCTTCCCTCTCAGACCACACTAGCAACAACATCAGGTTCCAAAACCAAAACATGCAAGATTTGGTGAGGGGCTGGATGTCCTGCGGGAGCCCCTCAGCACAGCAGCACAGGCGGCCAGCGTGGTTGACGCTACACTCTGTGGGGATTAGCACCCGTCAAAGCGTTTCGCGCAATTCGCTTCGACTCCCTCGGATGGGGAACTTGGCTGGCCCCCGCTCGTCGGGAGCGCCTGCCCTGCTGTCGTCGGCGGCCCCGCGTCCCCAAACCCGCAAAGCCACCGGCGCTAAACAACCCGCACAGACGCTGTCTAGACCCTTTCCGGCCAGCGGGAGTGGGTAACTTTTGCGTGCCTTGCAGAAGTTTGGGGTGGCCGAGACTTCCGACGACCAGGTTATATGTAGACCGGTGAGCGGGCGCCGGCGCGAGGGGCCGACATTTGGACAGCCTCGGATCTGATGTTATTATACTGGTGACATCAGAGCGCAGAAGGCCGACATGGGTGGAGAGAGGTTGAGTGGCTGGCTCATCAGGCCATGGGTACTCCGTACCGAAACCTTTTCTCATATACCTTACAATACATTACGGGGAACTGCACATCTCCATCTTTTCCAGGAAATACCCATCCACTCCTTTTGAGAATCCCATTGCCTCCTCGTTTCCAGTCCTTGGCCTTTCGCTTGCAATATCAAATCTTCAGATGCTTTTCAACAAACTCATTACTTCTTCACAACTCCTCATGCTCGAAACGATGCTTGTCCGAGCTGCTGACTTGTTAGCAAATCACAGTCATATCATCAAACTGCGGATGACCTACTCTTCGTCCGTCTTCTCGCCCCCCTTGAACAGGATATTGTCCAGTTGGTCCAGTAGGACTTCTCTGCATAGACAGTCACCCCGGCATTTTCCAATTGGGCAGAGCGGGGTAGTGGCCGGGAGCGACTCGCAGCCAACTGCGAGACGGACGGCCAAGAAGGAGTCCGCCTTGAAGTTGGGGCAGTTGTTGGACCTGTGATCGCACCAATTGCAGCAAGGGCAAGAGGGTGGGCACGTTATAGTGACACCGTCGAATGGCGGGGGTCTGGAGATGGCAGCGATGCGAGCCTCATTGGGTTGCCGCTGGCCCGCTTGTTTCTTCTGCTCCTCCAGGAGGATCTGCTTCTGTTGCTCGGAGAGGCGGGGGCCGGCGCCATCTTCGTCCTGTTGACTGTGCTCGTGGATGAGAAGGTCCTTCAATTGGCTAACAAACGTCTCGCGGCACAGGCAGTATGGCGAACACTCTCCAACGGGGCAGAGAGGTGTGTCTCCAGCCAAGGACTCACAGCCGGCGAGGGCGCGGACGTTGACGAAGCTCACAGGCGGCTTCCACAGCGCGCACCCGCCACGTGGATCGCACCACGGACAACAAGGGCATGACGGCGGGCAAGTTATGATGTGGAACGGCGGTGGTGCTGGCCGCTCGCTGGGAGGGTCGGAAATGATGCGCTGTGAGGGTTCGTCATCTGAGTCTCCAGACGCGAAGGCGGATGTTGCCGCAAGCAGCAGGAGGGAAAGCGGCCCAATGAGCTTCATGTTGGTGTTGCAGCGATAAGCCGGTTCAGAATTGATTGCGTGAGCGTGAGCGTGAGCGTGAGCAGGAGCGTGAGCGAATGGCCACAAGGGAAAGTGGAGGGTCACTGTGACCTCGCAGCTGCTCTTGCCCTTTTAACCAGCTCTCGAGCTCACCCTCCCTTGATGCCTGCCTGTGTGCTTGAACCTCCCCCCTTTTCGACCAGCTCGCTAGCAAACTTGACTAAGGTGATATAATAGCTCGCACAAACCTCTGCATGCTCGACTCGCTCGATAGCGTTTCGATGCAGGCACCAACCGTTACTACAGGTATTTCGCAGCGCGCAAGAATAGTAAGCATCTTGCGACCGATGAGGGGCGAGTACTGCACTCCCATTCGCTGTGCGATATCCGGTGGCTGACCGCAGATGACCCGGGACTCCCTAAACTTGCAGCACCAGCTCGGTCGTCGACCACTAACCGGACCCAGAGCCAAGACTCATCCACGATGACAGTCGCTGCGCCTCGCCGCTGGCACTCAACGCGACTGCGACAAAAGCGTTGCCGAAGGGGCGCAGTCATCCGGGACGGCCAGACAGCCAATCATTCTCGGCAGAAATTCAGCCCTACAGATACCCCGACGAGCCGTTGGCGGTTCTGCGCTCCTGTTCGACGATGGAGGCCCAGCCCGCAACCCGGCAAACTATATCGTCGGGATTCGCCGAGTGATGCCGGTGTCCCATTCGCTCACCAGATAAGCAATCTTACTACCACCACGACACATGGCTAGCTTTCTGGCGTGGGTGCCCAAGGCACCGGGTTTCGTTCTCATCTGCGACTCTCATAAGGCTCACAGCAGGCAGTGCTGGGTGGTATCACAAGCAAAAGTACCAACACTTCCCTCCATCTTCCGCTTCCTCCACATTCTTGTCCTGTGAAATACGCAGGATCAACCATGAAGCTCTTCTGGTAAGGCACTGCCTCCTTTGCCGCCAAGACTCTATCGACTGACCTCCCTGATGTTCAGATTGCGGCTGGCACACACCGAGCTCATCCTGTTGGAACCGTTCTGATGGAAGAGATCACCCAGAGCCCGGCGCACTCGACTTGGGTGTGGGCAGGGCCGGGCCACTACCACGCGCAAGTGCATGACCAGAACGTGTGCTCTCCGACTGTTTCCGACTACGATGGCAACCGTAGCTCTAGGAAGCAGATGGCTGAGGAGGAAGCGAAATTGGGCGAAACCGTACATATCTCCGCAGAGGATTCCCAGCCGGCGCTCGATCGCGATCTCTGGACCCGGAATCTCTGCGCAGTGGGTTTGATCCTGGGCTGGGGAGCCTCCATCGCCTCGATTACGACCGGGATCTACATCATTGCCAGCGGGCCGGTAGATGTGCCGTCCTATCTTCTGGACAAGATCGTGATGGTCGGCCCGATGGGCTTCACATGGATGCATATCCCAGATCCAACATTTGAAAACATGTACATGAACGACCATCGGGTGTACAATGTAACAGAGGGAGCAATGGTTGTCATTCCTCTCCTTGTGCAGGTCGCCGTCACCGTCGTCATTGCCTGTCTCAACTCGATTCATGCCACGACCCTCAGATGGGCGCTCTGGCGTGAGGGCCGCCTTCGCCACAATAGCAACTTGCGTCTGTTTACGAGCTCGAAACGATACGGGCCAAACAAGTGGCCTGCTAACGTTGTGTCGGGCATGGGAATCATCCTTGCCTACGCTGGCACGACCGTCATGACGTTTCCAGTTTTCATCATCGGGGTCTTGGATTACACACAGGAGGACCCAGTGAAGTTGGGCGCCGACCTCGGGGATAACCGATACGGAATCGATTTCAATGGCTGGGGGCTTCTGGGCTTGGGCCTTGGTATTCTTTTGCAAGCAGCCCTGTCTACTTGGGCGCTGGCTGGTACCGAGCGGGTGGGCACTTGGAACGCCAACCCGCTTGCTACGGCCCGGGCATGTAGGTGGCTGTACGAGACGACTCAGGATTCGCTTGCCACTGACTCGAGTCTCCCGCTCTCTCTCAAGCCGACTACGACTCGAGCTGATGCCCGCAAGGCCCGATCACCACGCCAGCCCCCACAGCCATATCGATCGCCGGCAATTCCTGGGCTTTCGGAGCATGTCTCGTTCCATCTTCCTTTCACAAGCCCCGCTGATCTTGTGTGTTTGGAGCCCACGTACATACAACCGTCCGTACTAGATTTGCACCCCACCGTTCGCAGACTCAGCAACTGCGTCTGGGGTACGTTTGCTGTCATGGCGGCCTTCACCACGATAATCGCCAGCATTGCCACCAGGAGAGGCACAACAAATCTGCCGTGGGTGCGCGCCTATCTTGGAAGCGACTCCTTCTGGCAAATTTGGCAGTTCTGGGGCGAGGTGGAAGCGACGTACAACAAGGATCCCAACGGCGAGCGGCGGGAATGGATCGGCTTGCTGATACAGTGTGCCGCCCTCACCATTCCGGTTTTCGGTCTGCACGCTGTAGAGACTTTGGGCAAGCTGGCTCGCGATGAAGCGATTTGGCGGCGGGCGGCGACGGTCGGGGTTGATCCCGAGGGCAGCCTGCTCCCGGAAGAGATTCGCAACTGGCCGAGTTTTGTCATCTTCGTGTACAAGTTCGTCGTCCCTTGGTTCTTTGGCTTTGCTATAGCTTGCAACCGGGGGGTGTTCTTCGCCACGGTGCCGCTTATCGCCCTGACCGGACTCTTTTTTGTGCTTGGCCTCTTCTCCGAGTACCTCATCCGAGCGCGACCAAAGGGCTCGCAACCTGCGACGTACGGAGACGTCCAAGCTTTGGCCGCCCTCGTGGATGATTGGGATCCCAAGAGAATCTTCTGGGGTGACAAGGGGGTTTACTCTGGGAATGTTCGGATGGCTGGCACATCGGGAAGCCGACTCGCAGATCTACGGGAGGGTGTGATGTATGTTGGTCTTTCTCGGGAGCTGGAGTCTTGTCAAGAGTCTTGACGCAGCCTGTTTCCCAACAGAGAAACTGGTGGGGAAAAAAAGATTTACGAGGGATCTAGACTGATGATGGATAAAGATAAATGTGTGCTTACGATTATGAACTGATGAACCCCTTTCTTGGCTTTTTGAGACTGTGGACTATATTGATCACACAGGTTCACTGGTTGGGAGGGAACAACAAATCCAAACTCTATTATGTATAAATAAAAAAGATAGAGAATTTTTCCCAGTGTGCTATCATCTCCCTTCCTTCGGGGCATAACCGGCCCCGCGAATGCTGTCATTGCCCCCTAGACGTTTGGATAGAGGAGGCGGGCTAAGAATCTATAACCCTAACCCTCCTTGGCATCAACACTAAAATCGGCACATCCCGAGCCGTTGATCGCCAAGAGACAAGGATGGCCCACCTGACATTTATTTTGTGTCAAGGACATCCTGGCAACGCACAGCGTCACCGCCAACATCCACCACCGCGCAAGACCGCAACCTCACGACTCACCGGAAGCTAGGGGAGACCGCTCCTTTACCATCCCCCGCCTGCCGGAAACCCCAGCGGAACAGGCAGCCATGGCGTCGTCGGGCCTCAGCGGCGCGCCGCTGGTGGCAGCCATCACGTCCGTTTGTAGCGTTGGTTTTCTTTCGTTCGGATATGATCAAGGTGTTCTATCCGGGGTCGTCATCTCCCCTTCGTGGCTGGCCGCCATGGGCCACCCTTCAGATCTTGAGATCGGGACCATCACGGCGCTGTACGACGTTGGCGCCGTGGCGGGTGCCATCCTCGCCGCTTTTACGGGCGAGTCGCTGGGTCGGAAGCGGACGCTGCTCCTCGGCGCGCTGCTGGTGGGCGTGGGCGGCCTGGCTATGGGCTGCGCGCCGGGCCGAGGGCTCTTCATGGCTGCGCGGGTTGTGGTGGGCGTCGGGACTGGGTACACCACCAGTGTGACGCCCGTGTATCAGAGCGAGATCAGCGCGCACGCGCAGCGGGGATGGCAGGTTT
>Ga0247769_1000324_pt1 | contig 11758 bp, 11 predicted proteins | sample UWRJL166409R6_FD_179942 | JGI IMG/M metagenome (GOLD analysis project Ga0247769, IMG submission 179942) | Plant litter microbial communities from Arlington Agricultural Research Station in Wisconsin, United States - UWRJ-L166-409R-6 | ecosystem: Environmental > Terrestrial > Plant litter >... | reverse complement strand
ACCAGCCCGTTCGTCAGATCCTCGTCTTTGGCTCCTGGATTATTGCCTGCGCCCTGACGAGAGTTGAGGTGTGGAAGTCGGACACCCTTGAGCACTACACCACCATCTTCTCTACTGCGGCCAGGAAAGGGGACAACGAGCTGACCGGCGGCGTCTGTAACATGCCCACCTACCTGAACAAGATATTCGTCGGCCGTGCGGATGGCTGGGTCGAGATTTGGAACGTCAGCACGGGCAAACTCATCTATACGATTCTCCCACCATCGCCCGACTGCGGCGCCGTCACCTGCCTTGAGCCCACCCCCGCGCTGTCGCTGCTAGCCATTGCGTACTCCGCGGGCCCTCTAGTGATCCAAAACGTACTCACCGACAAGCCAGTAGTATGTCTGAATGCTGGAAGCGAGGAGGCCCCCGTCACGTCCATCTCTTTTCGGAGCGACGGTCTAGGAGCCGGACAGGATGGCACCAAGGATGGTGTCATGGCTACGGCGACCAGTCTTGGCGGCGATGTCACTTTCTGGGATCTCAACAAGGGCGGTAGGGTGATGGGTGTTTTGCGGAGTGCTCACAATCCGCCATCTCGCACAGACGAAACGGTTCGTGGAGGGATCAGCAAGGTTGAGTTCCTCCCCGGCCAGCCCGTCATCATGACCAGCGGCCTCGACAACTCTCTTAAATCATGGATATTTGACGAGTCGCCCTTCTCACCAGTACCACGCATTCTGCACGTGCGGAGCGGCCACGCGGCGCCGGTGAGCTGTCTGCAGTTCCTCCCTTCTGACTTTGATGGCGCTGAGGCCGGAAACAAATGGCTGCTCAGTGCAGGCAAGGACAGGAGCCTCTGGAACTGGAGTTTACGTCGAGATGGGCAGAGTAGCGAGTTGAGCCAGGGCAACATTCGAAAGAAAGCGAAGAAGACTGGCATCCTGGCAAGCGCCTCGCTGTGCCACGGCCCCAGCACGACGCTGGATGACCTCAAGGCTCCCGAGATCACGTGCATTGCTTCTTCTCTGAACCGCGATGGCGGTATGGGTGCCATGCCAGGGAGGCAGCTCATATGGGACAAAGGGAACGACAAGTTGCGGCCGTCCAACGCCGAGCTGAGTGGCATGACAGGCTGGGAGAGTGTGGTTACGGCGCACAAGGGCGATGCCTGGGCTCGGACGTGGTTCTGGGGGCGGCGGAAGGCTGGTCGATGGGCTTTCAAGACCGGCGACGGTGAACCCGTATCCACCGTCGCAATAACGCAGTGCGGCACCTTCGCTTTGGTTGGGTCGGTGGGAGGCAGTGTAGATGTGTACAACTTGCAGTCCGGACGGCATCGGCAACGATTCCCCTCCAGGTTGACACCCGCGCAGCTGCGGCAAGTCAAGATGCAGCAGCTAAGGTCCCTCGACAAGATAGACCAGTTGGAAGCACGTGGCAGGACATCGTTCACGCCCGGCACAGGACGTCACACTGCTTCGGTCACGGGCATTGTAGTCGACCCCCTCAACCGAACTGTCATATCTTGCTCCTTGGACGGGAAAGTAAAATTCTGGGACTTTGCCACTGGGAACTTGATGGACGAGATCAACTGGGCGCCCATGACCAAGATAATGGCATGTCGCTACCACCCTAGCAACGATCTCGTCGCCTTCTCCTGCGACGACAACTCGATTCGCATCGTGGACATCGAGACGCGGCAGACAATCAGGGAGCTGTGGGGCTGCCAGGGGAGTATAAACGACTTCTGCTTCTCCAACGACGGTCGGTGGATCGTGGCTGCGTCGAAGGACGCGGTTGTTCGCGTTTGGGACTTGCCCACCAGTCATTTGATCGATGCCTTCCGGCTCGAGCATCCCTGCACCGCCCTCGCCTTCTCCGCCACTGGCGAATACCTCGCTGGGGCAACGGAGGGCGATTTGGGCGTACACATCTGGACGAATCGCACACTGTATAAACACGTACCTGCGCGCCAGATCTCTGACAAGGAGATCGCAGAGGTGGCTGGGCCAACAGCTTCTGGTGAGGGCGGCGAGGGTATGCTAGAAGCCGCGTTCGAAGAACCCGCGTCATCGGACGACGTTGATGGTGTGGTTTCGGCGCCTGCTGTCGACCAGCTCAGCAAGGATATGATGACGCTCAGTCTCGTGCCAAAGAGCAAATGGCAAACGCTGTTGCACATCGACCTCATCAAGCAGCGGAACAAACCCAAAGAAGCCCCCAAAGCGCCCGAGAAGGCTCCTTTCTTCCTTCCCTCTGTCGGGGCAAATCCTTTGGGCCGGGACCTCGTCAAACCAGCGGGTGCCGATGTGGTCAGGGAGCCGGGCGCGTCGAGGATTACGCAGCTGGACCGCAGCAGAGCGGAACAATTATTCACCGCCAAGTTGCTGGCCGGCGCGACATCGGGAGACTGTAGGCAAACCCGCTCATACCTTCTCCTTCCCCCCTGTTTCTCTGTCTCGTCGTATTGGATCAAGGCTTTCCGCTAACCAGTCTCATCGTAGACAACGCTTTCATCGAGCATCTAAAGTCTCTGTCGTCCTCAACGGCCGACCTGGAACTCCGATCCCTTTCTATGGGCGAGGGAGTCGACGAGGACGCCAACGAGCTGCTGCACTTCATCCGGGCGCTGACGGGCCGTCTCGTTGAGGCGGGACTACGAGCTCACACAAGCGTGGATGACGGTGTTCCTGCGCCTGCACTTTGACTTGATCATGGAGAGCGAGGCGCTACTGAAGGAACTGGCCATATGGAAGGAACACCAACAGAGAGAGAAGGAGAGACTGGATAATCTTGTAGGGTACTGCGGCGGGGTGGTGGGATTCCTCAGGAGTCCAAGGACGTGAAAGATGCCCACGCCTGCCATGACGAGGAGCATGCACCGTGTTTGTCATGTCATTTTGGTTTCTCGGGGTCGCAAGATGTGACTTTGCATCGGAGACGTGCCTTGCCATATTGAACTGACATGTAGGGCTACTTTACACACAGGAATAATGAGGTCGAACCCACTATACTACATATACAGTACTCCAACAGCTATTCTCGGAGTACTCGTCCTGGGATGGGCTAACCGAAGAGGGAATCTAAAGCCCTCTCGAAAGCATTTCTGTGTGTGACTAGTTAGATAATACACCCTCTGGAAGCAGATGGCTATTGCCTCAAGAAAGAAAGGGATATATGTGTATTTGGATGGGAGCAAAAGACAAGAAAAAAAACACGAAAAGGGGGCGGACAAGGGGACTGGAAACGCACTCAGGCGGCGTGGGCACAAATGTCCGTTGGTATTCCTCAATCTCGTCAAGATTCCGAAACAAGTCAATCTCTTCGGACCTGTGGAAGCTCGTCCGCCGGATGATCTTGTAGCCGAGGAAGAGTACGGGCCAGACCCCAATCATTGCGTATCTATCCAGTTGAGGTTAGTGGCCAAGACTTTCCAGTTGATCTAGTTGACAATTCATTTTCCGTGAGTGGAAAGGAAAGCAACAAAGATGCTAGGTAGGTAGATAAGACGGAGAGGAGAGCGACTTACGAGAACAAGAATGTAGGAACGTCCCAATTTCCCGGAAGGAAGACGGTGTAGCCACCAATAAATGTCATGACAAAGCAACCTGCCAGACCGTACCATGCGGCGTACGGCTGGAGGATAGCCTTGTACGGAAGGTCATCGCGATTGAACCGCTGGCGGCGTAGGGCAGCATACCAGCAAAGATAGGTCACGCATATGACGCAGAAGTTGATGAGCTGGGAGGCGGTGACAAGGTTCACAAACCACTGCAGCACGACGGCGGCGTCGTTGGAGACCTGCAGAAAGCTGAGAAGGGCGATGGCCAAGACAAGCAGGACGGTGTAATAGGGCACACCCGTGCGGTTACAGCGCGTAAAGATGCGCGGGGCCTTGCCTTCGAGTGCAAGGCCATAAAGAGAGCGTGAGGCACAGTAGACGTAACTGTTGCCAGCCGAGAAGGCAGCCGTCAGCACCATGGCGTTGACGATGTCCGGCAGGACGCGGATCTGCAGGCGGTTCATGGCCACAACATAAGGACTGGCGGCAGCACCCGGCTTGCCTTCACTGAAGGCGGCAGTCATCTCTGCATCGTTGTACGGCACCAGGATGCCAACAGCTAGCGAACCAAGGATGAAGAAGGCGGTCAGACGGTAGAAGACGGCGTTGAAAGCGCGGGGCATGATGACCCTTGGGTTCTCAGCCTCGCCGGCCGCCATGGAGACGTATTCGGGCCCGGCAACGGTAAAGGATGCTAGAATCAGACACTGCAAGAACCCCATGAATCGACCGAGCGAGCCTTCGTGGTAGAGTGATGCGAATGCGCCTGGATCGTTCCAATACCGGAAGCCAAACCGGTCGTGTAGCGGGTTGCCACCCAGCATCACGACAAAGGTGAACACGAGAAGTCCGATAATGAGTATAACCTTTCCGAGAGCGGACCAGAACTCGACTTCACCATACCACTTTACAGCGAGCAGATTGATGAGACTGACTTGGCGCGTTAGTTGCCAGGCTCACCAAAACACACAAAGGCGTAACAGACGACCAGGAGGGGGGATGGCTGTACCCATAAAGTGCTATGATGATGACACTGATGGCGGCGACGGGCATGGCACCACTCCAGTAGTGTACTATCACGTTGCAAGCGGTGATTTCGAAGGGAACCATGGCGGCCTCGAAGATGAAGAAGTTCCAGCCAGCCGCGAAGCCAAAAGCATCATCGGCATAACGGCCGGCGAAACGGATGAAAGGTGATGATATGGGAAGATATGTTACCATTTCAGCCATAGACAAGGTGATGGCGAGGATGAAGGAGCACCATATTGTAAAAGCCAAGAACAGGCTGGCCGGGCCGCCATTCAGAAGCCCTCTGCCGATCTGAACGTAGAGAGCGGTCCCAATGGTTCCTCCAATGCCTAAGTGATCCGTAGGCTGCGGTCAGAAGAAGAAGCTCCTCGGTGAGCACTCAGAGCTCAGGTACTCGAGAGCTCAGGGGTTTGTTTTGTTTGGTCAGGAGTACGTACCGATCAGTTGTATGTGGCGTGATTTCAACTTTCTGTGGGTCTGGTCACCAGGAGCAAAGGAGGCCTGCAAGGAGACGGACGGGGTCTCCTTTTCGGGCGGCATGCCCCTCTCGGCGTTCTCATTACTGGCAGTTGTGCTGCTGCGGCTGGCGACAGGGGGCCCACCCTCTTTCTCCGATCTAGCAGAAGCGATGGATGGGTGATGAGCATTGCCGCCGAGGTCCGTCCCCGACGACGATGACGACATGCTCAAGAGCCAAGGATGCTTTTGAGGTGGTATCTAGGGCTCTAGGGTAGGTACCTAGGTAAGGTAGATAGGCGGTTCACCCGCACTCGATGGATTTGCTTGAGGAGGAGGGAGAAGAACTCGACGACGAAACGCATTGGGAGGCAAGTTGTGAGTCACGGGACGGGACCCTTCTGGAACCTGTCTATCTCTCGGGGATGAGTGGATGACACAAGATGTCGAGAGGGAAGGAAAAGGGCACACTGAGTGGAGGCCAAGGTTGATGGATAGTGGGTTAGGAAAGCGCCACCAAGAGCACTGCTTCCTCACCTCTTCCCGTCGTTTCCCTGATGAAGTTGAAAATAAAATTCTCTGGGCGTGCGTAACTCGCGAGACTACCGAGACATTCGGCCGACGAGAGACAGTCAAGCCCCGTGTGTTACTGTGTACGGTCGATCACTTCCAACTTCTTTTTTTTTTCTCTTTGAATTTGAGTGCCCACAGACAGGGGGATTGCGGAGTCTCCGCTATCTGAAGCTCTGAGCTCGGAGGTAATGGAGCAGCTAAGGAACCGCGGCGCGCTCCATACCCACTTTGCCATTTCGCCGCCAGACCCACCACGGGGCCGTCCGTGATAGCGGAGCCCCGGGACGAGGTATTGTGTAACCAGACAAGCGGACAGCCCCGGACTAGGACACTCACCATTTCGTACATGTACCCCCGAAGTGGAGAAGAGAGAGACCTTTTGTTTGCAATGCCACTCCGGTATTGATAGGGCTGGGCTTGTGAGTATCGTCGTTTTATACAAGCTCCATGCCCCGAGCCCAGAAGCTAAAGCATTCTTATGTGAAAAAATAAATAGAAGAGAAAAAGTAAAAGAAAGAACGGATTCCGATGACACTTGCACATAAAATATGAAGACGATAAGTGTTAATAGGAGAATAGAAAGACATGCGATAGGGCATAACAGCTGGCTTCATACCTCTTCATAGAAGACCTATCAAGGCATATCTCAACAGCGGTGAGAACGGGAGGTCCCCTAGCCTAGCACACCTCGGCCTCGGCTGGCTGAGCTGGTTAGGGAGCTCACTGGATATCCACGTTTCTCGGCCTGTCAGACACACACAGAAACACTCGGCTTCGAGCAAGGCAAAATCTCCCATCCCTCCCGTACTTTCCTCCGGGAGCCCCCAAGACAAGCGGTCGTCGCCACCCTGGACCGCGTCGCTCCATTCCCAACAGTATCCGTAGTGCACAGAGCGGCAACACCAGACCCATAGTAGCAGCGTTGCCTACAGTACTTACCGAGTACACAAGGTATGGTATTTGCGCCCAGGACGGCAGGAATAGCAAGCACTAGCTTCCTAACTCGAATCTGGTAGCGTCACAGCGGACAATCCGAGCGCCCGCATTGGGGTTTCTGCTGTTGTCCTTGTTTCCTTTTTGATCCTCGTTTCCCTCTCCCGGAGGTGTATGATGGACGAGATGTGAGAGAAACAGATCGACAGGAAGAGATAGAGATAAGAATACGGCTGGAAACTTACCTGTCCCTCTTCTGAGCCTAGGACGAAATCCGTTCTACACATATTGTAATAGTCGCAGTCGTTCGGCGTCAGGATATTTTGGTGGCGATGCAAAAAGAATGACTGACTCGCACGTTGCGGCGAAGGGGGTAACCAGAAGCTGCTGTCTTGCGGAACCGAAGAAAAGGTCTCAAGGTGCTGTACGGATACGAGGTGAACAAGGTAAGGTAGGTAGCTAGCCGCAACCTGTCGTCGTCGTCCAGGTTGTGGCCTACCTGCCAGCCCGCCTGCCCGCCTGCCTGCCTGTAGCGCTCTGGCGTCGCGGTCAGACCCTCTTTCTCCAAAAATGAAGTAACCCTCTGTCCTCCCGCATTGAACACTTACCTGACCCCCATCTTTGGGGGCTCCCGCTTCGTTGCCCCCACGCGGGAAGCCCAACTGCCGCATGTTCCCTCGCTGGGGACCGTCCCATTCTTCATGCGAAACACGCAACGTTCGTCCGTTTCGGTGGGGGTCACACGGAACAAAACACACCAGGACCAGCTGCTGCTGAACAGCCTGAGTCCGTCCCATTAGAGCCACGAACATCAAACAGGGAAAATAGCTCCCCAAGCTCGAAGAGCGCCCTCTCCTCTCTGGGAGACCTGACCTTCGACCCCCGGTAGGTCCAAGAACAGGGTGCTCGGCTACCCTATCCGCGAATAACCATAACCTGTCTAGCTCACCAACGGCAACCAAATGGCCCAAGACCAAGACGAGGGGGCTGGTGAGGGTACAAGAAGATACACCGCCCAGGTGGGCGTGCATCCATCATGATTTCATGAATGGAGCCGTGTCATGCTGCCACTATGCGACCCCTCCCCCCTGCTCGTCTTCTTCATCTCAGGGCCAGTCTGGACCGGGCCAAAGGCTTGACGGGCGCGGTATTCATGGTCGAGGGACCGGCAATAATGGGATTGAGCTTCGACACATCATCTTTTCCCCTATTTAGACGGCCCGGCGGCCACTCTATGCCGCAGCCGTGGCTGCAGACGCAACCGTAACCATCGTCGGATCGTTGCCTCGCTGGGATGGTGGCGAAGAATGTGGTGTGGCTAGGTTAAGATGGCCGGCAGGAAAAAGGTAGGGCGGGAGCGTCTTCCGGCCCCTCCTCTCGTCCACGTGGACTCATGGTGCATGTGCTGTCTTGCAGATCTGGAAAGGCAAGGTACGTAAAACCGTAGCGCCGTCACGCGAGGTAAGCGATATGCAGCAGGCAGTCCCGAGCTATAGAATAGATCAGTCGTGGCGGAAGGAAGGCCGCCTCGAGGGGCAAAAACGGCACAAGTCTTCTGCCCTTTTTGGTCCACTCTTAAGGGTCATTCGTTCCTGTTGTGAGACCCACCAGCACTTCCGAATGGTAGGTAGTTAGTCGATGTGCGTGTTGTACACTAAGATAATAATATTACAATGCTTGAACGCCACGGCCGAGAACCAGGCATACCGTCATGTGATCTTTGCTAGCCATAGCGCCTCGGGTTATGCGGTGATTTTTTTTTTTTTTTTTCAAAAGCCACCTCTCTCAAGCGCTCTTTCCCTTGGTCCGGTTACAAGCTCGAAAGGTCCTGGGCTTAGCTGCAGAGAGTGTCGACCGCCTGTCATGCTTCGCAACTGGCTATCGTACTTCATCATCTCCTTCAGTGGTGCCTTGCCGTTGATCTGAAGCATTCTAACAACGCTCTTTTTGGGACCTCGGAGAGACTGGATGGAGTCGTAAGGATCCGGCGGGACGTAGAGTTTGGAAATATCGATACCTCCGTCATTTTGCGTTTCAAAATCGGAATTGAGGACCTCTGTGACCTGCCCACCTCGAGCTGCAACCAGGTCGTGCTGGATGACGTTACTTGCCTCTTCAGGGCAGTATATTTGGATGTTGGCGAAAGGCTCGAGGATTCCGATGTGACCCTTGTCGTGTGCTTCCCGCAGAGCGCCCTTGACTGCGTGAAGAGCAGCATTGGTAATATGCCCTCCCGTAGAAGCAGGCCCAAAGAAATCATTCGTGGGATCAAAAGTGATGTCTACGTGGCACCTGCGGACCGGGGTGTTTCGACGAGGCCCTCTCGCAAGACCTGCAATTACGCCGTTGAGAAGTTGCTGGCGCACAAGCTCCGGGTCAAATGGTAACCTCTCCAACTCAGTATTGTCGGGAAGCGGTATGGCGATGTGAATGATGTTGCCATCGCGCTCGACACTGGACTCCAGCATCGTCTCATGGTGGTGCGCCTCGAGAGGATCAATGGAGACAGTGCATGCAGCCTTGCCATTCTTGTCCTGCAGGCTACGGTCGAAAATGTTGCGATGGGGCTCGGTCGGTGCGAGCAGGCACTCCGAGTATTCCACCTCGATGTCACCCCATATTGCCGACCCCTCATCAATTTTGTAATGGGAAAGCAGGCGGTCTTTGGCGACCTCCAGGTGCAAAAGTCCCATGCCCGAGAGGATCAGCTGTTGCGATTTCTCATCCTTGTCCCACCGGATGCTCGGGTCTTCCCTAGACAGCCTCTTTAGTGCGTCCTCAAGCTTGTCGCTGGCTGTCCGCGAGTATGGCTCGATGGCAATGAAAGCAACCGCGGGGGGTGTCTCAAGGGCTTTGACGCGGACATTCCTGAATGCTTCTGGTGCAGTCTGGCCGTGGTGGCCGGGGAACGTTATCAGCGTATCTCCCGTTCGCGCAGATTTCAGGCCGGTCATGGCGCCGATCTGTCCGGTGGACAGTTGTTGGATCTCTTGGTAGTCGTTCGCGGATACATGGAGAATATTCTGCGCCTTTTCATACCCGTGAATGTGACTGTTCCACATTTGGTTGTTTCGACTGAGAGTGCCGTGGTAAACCCGTGCAAAACTCAGGATCCCCCTCTTGGGGTCATCCACGACCTTGAAAACATGGGCGAGAGAAACAATCGGTGGCTGATGGTGGTGGTGGCCCCTTTTCTTGACCGCCTGCTCAAGAAGCTCGGACAGGGTGTAGGTCTTGGATCCGGCGATAACTCTCAGCTCCGGCCTGTCGGATGGTTGGGGGAGATAGTCAACGACAGCATCTAGTAGCGGTTGAACACCCATATTTCGAAAACTGGAGCCGGCAAAGACAGGGGAAAAGCGAGCCTCCCCGTCCATGATCAAGCGTCGAATCGCCTGCTTGATGGAACCTGACGGGATATCTTTCTCGTGCTGCAAGAACTCCTCCATGATGGCATCGTCATATTCCGACAAAGTCTCGATGAGATTCAGGCGGGCTTTGTCCATTTCCGCTCGGAGGGCCGGGTTCTCCTTGGCGATGCTTGCTGCGCTTACCAGCGAGAGCGAGCCTGTAGAGGAGAATTTCATACCCAGCCCGTTGACAACATCAATGAGGCCAACAAACTCGTCCTTGTTCCACCAGGGGATTTGGCAAAGTAGAGGCACGGTCCGTAGCCGAGCGGCGGCTTCGAGAACAGACCTCCTGAATGAGGCGCCGTCGCGATCCAATTTGTTCACGTATATGAGTCTCGGGATTTTGGAGAGCTGGGCCGACTGCCAGACCCGTTCCGTGTGTGTTTCCACGCCCTTCACGGAATCGAGGATGCAAACGGCGCCATCAAGAATGGGCAAGCAGCGGTCGACTTCGTAACGAAAGTCTTGGTGACCCGGCGTGTCGATGAGGTTGATCGTCTTGGGTTCCTGACCGGGCGAACACATCACCTTTGGTGGCCACAAGAAAGTGATGGCAGCGGACTGGATGGTGATGCCCCGCTCTCTCTCAAGGGGGAGGAAATCGGTCATGGTGTTTCCGTGGTCGACATCTAATCCATGGTATCAGGTCGGGAGATCCAAGAGAAGGGGGAAGAAAGGGGTATAACCAACTGCCGATATGGCGAATACGCCCGCTGTGGTACAACATCCGCTCAGTTGTGGTCGTTTTGCCCTGGAACACATTAGTGCGCAAGTCACATCGACAGCAAGGCTGGGACGCACAGCATCAACGTGGGCGATAATGCCGATATTACGAATGTTCTCTGACCTCGTGTCGTGGGGTAATTGCTCGCCATGCAGGTGTCTGACGATGAGGTGGCGGAGAGCCAATTGATGCCGAGAGGGCAATCGACTACATCCCGGGACCATCGGCCAGCTGTGAAGCGGGCCGGACCGGGGACGACATGCTCGGAGGAGCCAAGGTGCTGCGAGCATCCTCGATGCTCGGGGCGCAGAGCACTTTTGTGAGGACTTTCTGTACGGGACTTAAAATGCTCTCTCTCTCTCTCTCTCTTTCCCCTACTCAAACACAAAAAAACGACGCGGAAGGTGCCACAAAACTGGTGCTGCTGCCACCAATTGGCATTGCCGATCCAAGGGCCCCAGGCTCAGAGATTTTGAGCTAGAAGGCACGAAGTCAACATACTCGTTCGCCGTTCCTGTTGATGTGCAAGCTCTGATGAAAACACACTGAGAGCTCGCGTCTGAACGACAAGGACTCTGACGTAAGGCCCTCAGCTCGCGCCACAAGCGTGGATGTTTATGTGCCACGTGCACTTGCTTACCCTGGTCTTGGTGGGGTATTTGCTGTGGCGTCAGCTCTGCCCGGGCAATCCAGGTCGAGGGCGGTGATCCGCGAGTGCGGAGCATGCCAGCATGGACCCGGATAGAGGCGGAAACTCCAACCCACACCATTGACTAGGCTACTCACCACATGTGCAACCTTGCGCCATTGATCCAACCGATGCGATCGTAGCCCTTCGCACCCTTCAGAATACGGCATCTTCGTCCAGAAACGGCCAAGTCTCGACGCGCGCTTCCGAACCACTCCCGCTCCCACTTTTTGACGCTCGTCGGTCTCCCGTCTGCTCTCCACTTCCGCCCCTGTCGCCGCCATCTCCGACCACAGATCGCTAGCACACAGGACACTCTGTACACAGGCCGGTTATCGACAACCGAGTTTATCTCCATCATGGACTACAGCGCATCAATACACGACGCCGACCAC
>Ga0247769_1000323_pt1 | contig 11777 bp, 13 predicted proteins | sample UWRJL166409R6_FD_179942 | JGI IMG/M metagenome (GOLD analysis project Ga0247769, IMG submission 179942) | Plant litter microbial communities from Arlington Agricultural Research Station in Wisconsin, United States - UWRJ-L166-409R-6 | ecosystem: Environmental > Terrestrial > Plant litter >... | reverse complement strand
ACACCCGACACCCGACACGATGACAACCTATCGCCGCCCGGACTGCTGGGGCAACTTACCCCTCCCTGCCCAGACAAACTCGATCTTCCCAGCCGGGACATCTAGCCGCCTGCAACACTTTGATGAAGGGGAGTCGGTGGACGAGGAAACGTCTACGCTAATATCGCTGCCTTATCACACCACATGCACCTTGTCCAAAGGGGAAGTCCCTCGTCCCTAACGGGCCATGATGCAATTCGCGGATGGCCAAGTTGCCAAGCCAAAACAGCCGAGCGACAGTTAACCCCATACGGCCCCATTTCATCTCTTCAGATGTCCATGCTGCCCTGCTGCCCGCGGTGGAGCTGCGGAGCTTCTGGCGGTGTTGTGTCAGCCCGGATCACCGCCAGCATGTCTCGCTCGCTCTGGAGTTCCTGAGCGCGAGCATGGGCAGACCGACTTCGAAGGCCCCGCTGGAGGCCGCGAAAAGGCCCCCAATGCCACCCGCCTTGCCCCGGGACTTCCGGGTGCTGACGGGCTAAGAAACGCGAGCAACACCGTTGAACCCCAGAAAAGAAAATTTATGGAATGCTGGGTTTCTGGTAGCGGCACTTCGCTAATGCGTCCGCCACCGCCGAGGGGGATCCAGGCTTGGGTCAGAGCTGATGCCATAAATGTTGCCGGACAGGGGAGCGTTCCATGGAGCTTCTAGCGCTATGGTGATCCATCCTTGGGGGCCTTTCAACTTTGATGGCACGGAACTTCTACCGCTGTTCCGCGAACTCTCGTTCACGCCCTCCTCCAACAACTGGGTATCTCAGCTTTTCAGTGGCTCTCTTGCCTGCGACGAACACCCCTTGCTGCAAAGAGTTTCCGTGAGCTACGACCCATATCCCTGCTAGCACCGCCATGGTGACGCCGTTAGCAGTGCCAGGCAAATAGGCTTCGCTCCCGCTGAGGGTCCTCCGCTTGGGATTGCACTTCAGTTATAGCCAGACAAAGGTCCGCGCATTGGCTATGTCTCAGCCGGTCAGATGGCAGTCCTGTGGGAAATGAAGTCCGGCGGGGTTCACTGTTCAGGTTGATCGCCTGCGCCGATTCGTGCGGACTCGACTCCGGCGGGGAGCTCCGATTGTCGACTCCTGCGAAGGTGTTGGTCTTGGAGTCGATGATGTTGGGTTGTAATTGTCGACGTGCGGTGGGCGAGAGGCTGCAAAAGCCAAGTCGACGTTGCGTTTCGACAACCTCGCCAGGGAGATCACCGGCCGGCTGGCTGCAGCCCGCCATCAGGCCCATTTTGAAGGCCATGGGCCGACCAATTGGCAGGATTCCTTCCGCTCTGCTGACCTCAAACACATGCCGGGTCAGCTCTTGCCCTCATGCAGCTTTCTGGTCTATGCGCGGCCCAGAATCCGACGACACGAACATCACCACCTAGACTTCAGATTCACGTCTAAGGCCCGGCTTGAAGGACTTGGGATGAAATCGGATCGACCACGAAACGGGGGACCACTACGCCCTCTCTCGGCCCCCAAACCTGATCTCCGAGCCCAAGCGCCTCTCGACAGGAGTATTTTGTAGCCCGATAGTGGCATGACCATCGATGGAGAGCCGCTTTCCGCACCCATCTGGTATTAACTGCCCACCATGAGATATGTGGCCTCCCTGGACACGCCGGGCTGTTCAATCCCACAACATTTGCTTCTTGCATAGTCCCCAGTTGCCGCAGCATCACCACGAGAAACCCCTCTTCTGGCCGCCAAAGGCAGATAAAACCGACACTGAGCCGGAGAGCCGTGGCAGGTGCGACACTTGCATATGCGACACGTCGAATTTTGACGCTTGATGAGTAGCGATTTCGACCAGGCCACTGCCTTGGTCATATCATCCCGCCTTTCGGTGTGAGGAACAATCACCCCTCCGCATATCATGCACATCTACTCTTCTCGAGCCGAACTCTGGTTGGACGCACTGCGGAACTTCCGGCGAAGTTAAGAGATGCGGGAGTGCTGCTGCTACCCCGCCATCAAGCCAGGTATGAAGCCGGGTGCTCGCGGCGTTTGCCCTGGAGCTTGTGCCTAAGGGGCCGGCTCTCAGACTCTAGTATTGGGTTGAGAGGAAACCACCAATATCAAACAGAATCGCAGAGTGGAGGTTCGACATCGCGTCAGGGACTCTAGCTTCTCATCTGCCGAAGGGGTACGTTGGCGTATCGCACATTCCTCCGAGCCCACCGGCGCGCCAGATCGCCATCCTTTTCAATTGTGACTGCTCTGATTTGGTACGTGGAGGGCGAACTTCAACATTGTTGCAGCGTTCTTTACCGGGTCACACCTTCCCGCTCCGTTGCCACAACTCTGCCTAAGATATTAGACCGAGCATCCGAGCGGCACCAGAGCCCAAGTTCCGTCCTCAAACGCTTGTTGTACGGATCATTCGAGATGCCTTTCCGCTACGGCTGTCGAGATAACACAGGGCTGGCAAAGGTGTTCTCACTGGGACTGGTCAACGGGAGACTGGCAGGTCTTGCTTCTGGTCAACTGGAGTTGCAAAAAAGACACAAATTGCAATGCGTCACTTCTGAATACTCAGGTTACCTGAGAATACGCATACGCTGGGTAGACATCCCCCGTCTCAAGCAATCCCCGGCCTGGCCTTTGACGCCGGTATCCGATCGTTTGATCGCGTTCTTTTCTTTTTCCAAGATGGTGGAGGGGGGCACATTAAGATCTGGCGGAGCAGGGGACACTGATTCGGCTGGGCCATCGTTACATGCATGGAGCATGTGGCAACGCAACCAAGGCAGATCTCGCCAAGACTTGTTGATGCGCCGCAACCCCCATCCTCCCAACTTTCCATAACCCCCCTCTCCTCCTGTAACCAGTTCATGGGAGGTTCGGGTGGATGCTCCCACTTTCGTTCTCGATCTTCAATCTGGTCAACTTTCGACCCTGGTGCGCGCTTTAGCGGTGAGGCGCCTGTCACCCCACCACCCGGCAGTCGTCTAATCCTTGTCACTGCCACCTGAAGTTGAGACACGGATTTGAGCTATGCACGGGTCGCTGTGACCTCCGTGCTAAAGGCTGTGTGCGCGTATGTGATGTCACTCGCAGGTCACTCGCGGCTTGCGACTGGGAAAGAAGTGAAAGGAGACTTGAAAAGGAAAGTGATGAGTGCATGTGTGGAAATCCCGTCGGGTTTTCCTCTGCGTCCCTGCAAGCCGTCGGAGATCGGTGAAGAGGTGAGAGGGGGAGCGCGATGGGAATATCTACGGTCTCAGAAAAAGAAACGTCGAACCGCTCGGTCTCGCCTAACACCGCGCACAATGCTTCTTCTTTGCAACACAGCCGGCCGCTTCCCCGTCCTGCCTGCTCTGCGATGGGCTGTCCAGCTTTCAAGTGTGCGCTCAGCAGGCCATACTCTCGCCGGGTCAGAGATCCGCCGCCCCAGACATACCCGCTTGGCGTTGATGTCGGCAAATACCCATGCTAAACTTTGTCGGCGATGCGTAACTGCGTAACGACCTAATGGTAAAAGAACCCTTTTGGTAGACATCGGTCGAACATACCAGGGGCCGAGTTTGTAACTGGTACTCGCTCCCCCTTCACGTCTCCCACCTCCCTCTTGCATGGAGAACCAATACCGCACGGCAATACCGCTGGAGCACCCTACGTCCTGGCCCGTCCCGCCTTCTCTGTGCGGGTACCACGAAACCGGAACAGAGCCTGATGGCACAATTCTATTGTGACTGATCATTTTTAGCCATGTTGTCTACCTACTCACGTGTCCTCTTCTATCATAGCTATTCTATTCTGGATAAGATCCCATTCGCCCACAGCAAGGAACCTTGGAGCTTGTTTGTTTCTCCACCTCGGTCCCATCCCGACCTCGACCATGGGAGACCTCTTCCCTCGCTGAGTGGCTTGTTTGGATGACTCTGATGGCTTGCGAACCGCATGACCCCTACACAACCATGCTGGCCACACCCCCACCCAGTCGACAGTGGTAGGGGAAATAACACGAAGACTGGGCGACCTTGCCAGTCTGGGCGGTGTGGCGAGTCGGTCCGCTAGGATGTTGGAGGTAATCCCCGAGCCCTCCAACGGGCAGCGCGCGCGCATCGTGAATGACACCGCGGCGGAGGCTACCAAGAAAGGGAGCAGAGGCTGATAGGTCGCTGAAATTTCGCCGAGCCGTCGAACTTCATGGCTGCAACGTCCGAGAGCCTCGTCTGCATCTGGTCGCTGCGTCCGTTTCCGGCCGGAACACGCACCGGTCAGTTGGCTCAAGTCGGGCCGGCCCAAAGGAAGCGACATGGTATTTAAGTGGAGGGAATAACGGGAGCTGTGCTAATCTTCATCGCCTGGCTCTGGTGGATCCAGGGCGGCCTTGTGCTCGTGCTCCCCGCTCTTCATCTCCAGTACGTCCCCTTCGCCCTCGCTATTCTGCGGCTTCTCCTGGAACGTGAACGCATCCGACAGGTTGACGGCGAGGAACGTCTTCGGCAGTTTTACCCTGTAAACACGGAAACAGCACACGCGGTGCGTGAGCATCCTGCCAAGAACCTTTCTCCGCCGGCTTCACCGGCTCCCCCCGACCCAGAGAGCAGGCTAGAAGGGAATAGGAGTAAAAGGGGTTTAAGAAAGGTCAGCTTACTGATGAAATTTTGCCCTCAACGTCTCAATGACCACCATCCAATCGGCATGAGCCGTCAGGCTGCGGCGAGGAGCGCACCCAATGCAGTGCCTGCTGTCAAGCTGGACGTCGAGCGGATCGAAGACGTGGCAGCCGGGGCTGATGGTGATCTTGATGCTGTAACTGAAGGCCGGGCTGCCGTCTGCATCAACGGGCGGCTTGGCCGGCATCTCATAGAGCTCGAACGAGATCTGCGACAGGTAGTCAAGCTCGGGGATGGTGGCTCTCTTAATCTTAGTCTCCAGGCCCCCCTCCAGGATGCAGTTGAGCAGCGTGTAAATGTGCGACTCCTTTGTAAAGTAGATGAAGGACTTGGCCTCGTCCGACGCCTGCATGTCCTCCAGGTCTTGCACAATCTCCTTGAGCAGCGGGAGGGTAGTTAGGAGGCCGATTTCGAGCTAGAAACAAGGGACGACATGGTAAGTCCCACGGTTCGAAGCAGGCGCCACCATGTGATGAAGAAGGGCCGCCGCATTGCAGCACCACTCACCTTTTCGCTGTCGGATATGCCATATTCCTGCGGGCAGATAAAGTCAAACAGAACCTTGGCAAGCTGGTAAAGCTCCCGCAGGGGTCCGAAGCGAGCGTCTGTCTTTGCTTTCGTTTGGCTGTTACCCCTGTGGAGGTGGAAGTATTTCTCGGGCGGCTCTGCCTCGCCACCAGATCTCAGCCCGCTGAGGAAGGATCGCCGCCGGAAGATGCGCTTCACTGTCTTATGCCCTTCTTTTTCGATCTTCTCGGTCAGGGAGCGTTCAGCGGCCTTCTCGGACCGAGACTCATCAGAGACTTTGCCCTGCGCACCATTGCCCTCCTCTCCCTCTTTCGCAGGAGGAGATGAATTCTGCCTGGCGTCCTTCGTCTGCGTCGTTGGAGTGCCATACTCTTCCTCGAGCATGCTCTTTGGCGGCGTGAACACCCACTCGAGGAACTGGCGGTTGTGGAGGGCGTCAAACTTCATGGTATCGTATAGTTCAGAGATCTTGCTGGGATCAACTTTCTCACCATCGCAGAACTCGGCGAAAAGTTTCTCCCAGCGTTCCCTAAACAGCTCAGCGTCCTCACCGCAACACCAACGAGACTGAATGCTGTTCACCGCGCTGACTTGCGAGAGCGAGCCCAGAGACCCAAGCGACGCCAGCGAGCCGCCCGACCCGCCGTCCCCATTCACCTTTTCCAAACTGGGGTTACTGATGGCCGTGAGCGAGTTGACTGCGCCGCTGTAGAGCTTGGAGTAGTTGTGCTGCATCACCTTGCGGTGGAAGTTCATCAGCTGGACGACGCGCGTCTGTACCTCGGCGGGCTCGGGCATGTCGGGAGGCCAAGCAAACTGGGGCGGCCGCTCGTTACCTTTGCGAAGGAGGCCCTTGAGCTTCTTCTTCACTTTATCCATCTCGTCTTTGGCTGCATTCGAGTCGTCAAGTAGGTCTTTACGGATCGTGATGAAGTCTTCGGGCAAGTCCTTCTTGTTCAAGAAACTGGCCGCCCATATCTGCGCGCTAGTCACAACACGGCGCTCGCTGCTGCTGAAGACGTGGACCTCGTCCAAAACCTCTCGGTTCATCAGGCCGAGGTCACTTCGCATGCTCTCGCCGAGTTCTTGCGACTGGTACCGCGCCGAGTGCGTCGGCTCGCCACCCCACTTGACAATGAGCTGCAGCTTGTCCAGTACGAGACTCTCTTCGGCTGCGGTGAACTTTGACATGGTTACACCGGATAACGAGTCGTGCCTCTTAGGCGGCAGACGGGGCTTATGATCTTCCACCGCAGCCTTGCCGGTATCACTCTCCGTAGCTTTCGAGCTGTCCTCCTTCGGAGCAGCAAGAAGAGGCTGCCCTTCCGGTGTCTTCATCTCGGTCTTCTTTCGAAACATGGGCTTTATCTGCACCTTTGTACCTGCCCATCCACCCTTTTTCACCAAGACGTTGCGCAAGGCCTTGAGCTTCCGCCGATCTTCGATTCCAGCCTTCATGGCATCGTCAACAGCATCGAGTACACTTGCGAGAGCGGGCTCCCCAATGAGGAGAACCTCCTCTTGATGGCCCCTGAGAAGCTCGATGAAGGGTTCCGTATGAAATGTAAACTTGTACTTCTGCTTAGGGGTGCGGTCCGCGTGACGGATGACGGATACCACTCCCTTGAGCTTCCAGCTGGGCTTCGGAGGCGGCGGGGGCGGGGTTTCCTCGGGCTCAACCGTACCGGCATCCGGTGCGTCCGGTTGTGATGACGGGGCTGCAGAGATGATGGATGTCGCCGTGGACGGCACGCCGTCCTTGACAGAGGACGAAAAGTGGCCCGCCAGCGGGCTCGTTGACTTGCTCCCTAACTTGGGGGCTAGAATACTATCCGGCTTGATGTGGGGTAGAATTTCCGCCGGCAAATCGCGGACGTCGAGGTTCCCCCGAAGAGTAACCTGCCTCTCCAAGCTTGTTCGTCCTTGGGTCGCTACAAGAGCAGCGAGCTCCGTGTCCTTCTTCACCATGGCTGCTCGGGCCGCCATAGGGTCCACATCCGACAGAGCCGGAGACGGAATCGGCGGCGTCAGACCTTCGCGACGTAATTTCTCCCTGATAAACATATCCTTGAGAATGTTGGCGCAATGGTCATAATAGTCGTCGTTGTCCTTGACGAAGCTCCAGCCGTTGACATCGATCACGTAGCTCTTGCCACCTGCACGGAGGAAGTCAAACCCGCAAACACGCTGTCCGAAGGTGGTGCTGATCTTGCTCGCGATGTCCTTCTCCTCACTGCTAAGCCCAGTCACGTAGCGCACTTCCTTACCGTGGGTGTTGCGACGCACGACTCCGTCTACGACTGGCGACTTGCGTGTCTCGGCATGGCAGTAAGTGGGGCCTACCGTGTACGCCTTGACGTCCTCGGCATTGTCCACTTGCATAAAGCGTTCGTAGATGAAGCTCTCGTTCGGCTGTGTGATGGCGCGCGGCACTGTGAGGTCCGGGACATACTCGCTGCTTTTATTTCCGATCTTCCGGAAGAGCTTGCGGGCGCCGCCGCCTTCAGAAGAAGGAAAGTAGATGATGATATTGTGATCTTCGCCACTCGTCGGCTTCTCCACAAAAGGTTTCTTGATGAGGGTGCCATCTACCGAGAGAATATCGTCACCGTCTAGAAGCTCGACCTTACGTGGTGCCATCTCCTTCGCATTTGCCGGATCGGGGTCCGTGGGCTCAAACGATACGCCGCTTATATCCTTTATGTGCTTGGCGACGTCCGGAGTGAGCAAACGCGGGCCGCCATCGCGGTTCACTTCGATGCGTTGAGGTGTGGGTACACCGATGCGGTCTAGAAGACGCAAGCAGATGCGGCGATCCCACAAGATCTTTTGCATGGGGACATCGTTCACGCAGAATGGCTTGCGAGCCTTGACATAGGCAACCGCCTTGTCGAGCGGGAAGCCGTCCGAATAGAAGGATATGAGGTAATCACTGGTCGATGGAGGGTCAGTTTGACAATACAAGTGATATTGGGAAACCGAACGGGAATAGTCGATGAGACCAGGTTCGTCTTACCATATGGGCCAATTTTCGACATCTGCGAGTCTGGCTGTTAGCAACTTCATCGCCAGGGGGGGGGAAACCAGGATGTGCTACCTTCGTCTAGGATAACCTTGTCACCAAAGACACACACGTCAAATTCTCGATTCTGGATTAAGCGGTTGAGGATATTTCTGCTCGGCTTGCTCCTGGCCTTGATGTCCAGCGCGCAAACGCCGATGACGCCCCACGGGGCAGGCTTCACCTCCTCCTTTTCGGCCCGCTCCCGGTGCACCATAGCTCGGTCGCTGCTAGGGCTATGGCTGCTAGCCGCGGTGCTGCCGCTGAATCGCCGCTTGGCCCTACTCCTGGACCTCGTGGGCTGGGCTCTCTGAGGCGGACCGCCGGTAGAGCCGACGCCGGCTCCCACTTGCGGTTGGGGTGGTTGCTGAGTTGCCTGACCGCCAGGCTTCTTGATCATGTCGTTGAGGTCGTGGGAATCACGCGGTGCGAGGTGATGGGCTCCAACCTGGGCTCCCTGGCTCGCCGTGGTCACCGTCATGCTGGAGACACCTGCTTCGGGCTGGGCAGTGGCCGGGCCCTTGGCGCCGCCCGAGGAGGAGGCCATGAGACCGGATGCAACGCGGTGGGCGGGAGAAACGACTCCCGACGTGCTGTTGTTGTCGCTGCCGTTGGCCGAAGCGGACGAGCTGACAACGCCCCGGGCCGATGCTAAGCTGTACATTGAGCTGATGCTGACACGGTGGCTAGCGTTGGCATCCGAGAAAGAGGAGCGGCTGCCGACGCGGAGGGCAGGTTCTGGGAGGTAGCCTTCCTGGGCCGCCGAATCGTTGGTGCTCGCACCTGCCTGCAGTTTGGGCGTCTCAAAATCCCCCCCCGAATCGGCGGCAGCTGAAGGCGGGTCAAAGGCGAAGTCTCGGGGAGAGGACGAGAAGAAAACGTCGCTGTTTTTCAGGATGGACGCAGCGTTGGCATCCTCGCTCCAAGCCTCGGAGTAGGATGATTCGCGGCGCGAGTCTTGCTGCTGCTGCTGCTGCTGTTGGTGTTGCTTTTTTAGATTCTGCAGGGACGAGGTGGAAGAGCCTTGGGGAATTGTGAGGGGTGGCGGCATAGACAAGCTGGCAGGCTCGGCATGGGCCTCGGTAGTGTTGGGTTCGGCGTGGCGCCCTTTGAGGTTCAGGTTGAGGGCGGCGGAGGAGGAACCGGAGCTGGGACCGGAACCGGAGGCGGTGACCGACGAAGGCGAGGAAAGACTCTGCGAGGTCGAATTCGAACGGGCAGGCAGCGGGTGTTTGGTGACGGGATCCTGGGAAGGTAGAATCCGAGCGCCTTCCTCGGTGGACGTGGACGTGGACGTGGGCTGCCCTGAATGATTAGAGTTGGAGCTGGCGCTGGTCTCCATGTCCATGTTGGGCAGTGCAGTGCGCGCACACCCGACGGCGCGGACTGCTGCTGGGGGCTGCTGTGGTCGTCGTGGTACTTTGTACGCCACTGCAGAATTCAGCTTCTGCTGGGTTGTAAAATCAAAGAGGGGTGCGCGTATTCCCCAAGGTATCTTGTTTTCCCGTGTTTTGTACGGTTGAAGGAAAGCAGGAGCAGGAGGACGAGGGCGGACGAGCGAAAGCGGTGGCAACACGGAGGCGTGCAAATTTACAAATTGCTCGGGCACATCCTGGCCAGGGAAGAAGCACAGGTGCACTCTCTCTCCTCTCTCTCCACTACAGATGCTCCGTCTGGCCCCTCCCCGTCTTCTCCCCCGGGATCATAGAACGCCAGGCAGGCCGGGCAGACCCTCTCGCAGCCGGACAGCTGGACAGCTGGATCGCCCAACAAAGCAGTCTGCAGCCCACATGCAATACCAGCGGCTGCGTGAGGTGGGAGCAAGGAACAGGCGACTGGTCACGATCGACAGCGGCTGCCGGCTGGATCCTCGGGGTCGGATTGGCTGACTTGGCAGCTATAAGGTAAGCAAAGCAAAGCAATCAGGGTCAAACCCGGGAGTCGGGCCACAGTGCTGCTGCGTTAGGGACGGGAGGGAACGATGGATGGGAATTCGGGCTGCAGGCGGCTCTGTGTTTTGCATCTGGTTGCAGAGCGCTCGCGAGGGTGGAAGCAGTCAAAGGATCTAGCCCAAGATCGAGGGTTGGGGAAGGTGCAGGGTTCTTTGATCTGGACCCGCGATGTTTTGTTTCCCGGGGCCGGAATGCGGAATGCGGATGGAGGGGTTCGAGAAAATGAAGAGAAGCAGGATGACGCTTTCGACTCCCACTTTAGGTGCCAGGAACGACAGGGGGGTCCCGTCATGGGAGGGCCACATGGCGGGCTTGGCCCGGCAATCTCCTGTACAGGTACGGATAACGGCTGAAGCGTAAAAGCGTACATTTTCATCTTATGGAGCTGTGCAATAAAATTGAGCCCTCTTTCGTCAAGACTCCCTCTCTCGTCCCGACTTATGCTGCCGGTTGCACCACCTCATGCTGTGTCAGTTTGACAGCATACCACAACGTCCTTTTGTTTCTTTTTGCCCGACGGCACTTGATGGTCGCGTGACCGCTTTCCGTATCGGAGACTCGGTTCTGACAGATCTCTCCTGTACCATGCATGTACACATGTCATGCCGGGGAGCGCCGCATGGTGGGAGGTTGGGGCATTCATAATCAGTAGCCCGCGCGAATAAAAGCCGGCCCCGCCTGCTGCGAGCGGGTGGACAGACCGCTAGGGACGGACGAGCGGTCTGAAATGCAGATGAAGGACATACGGTGTCACTGTCACGGTGTCCTAAGCATTGTTGCGAAAATGAGATGAGCCCGTCACAGCTGGCATGCACGGCTTGTCGGTGAAGACTTGATGGTGGGGTGAGGGGTGAGGTCACTGACTGAGGCGGTGGTGGTGGTGGGTGCGGGATAAGTGGGGTGCGAGCTTAGCGTTGTCACCCCGTGCCCAACCCTGCATATCGATAATGGAACAAGCAGTCGGTGGGCTGAAAATTTCTTGAGCCGCGCCGAACGGCCAAGCATTGAGATTTCGAGATTTCGCGATTTGTGAATTAACGGTGGCTGTATGTACCGACTGGGTGTTTCAGCGGCTCTATCGAAGCTACGAACCGCACAACATGCCTCACTCGGATCCAGACCGCACCTCTACCAAACGAATCAAGGTTGATGATGGTGCTGCGAGAACCCCGCCGTCGCCGTCGACAACCGGCAGGGGCTCGACCATCTTCGCTCCCTTCCGCGTACGTCCAGGTTCATTGTCGTCCACTCCAGATGGGATAATACGATTGATTCCATGCATGCTAACTCTATCGTCTCTTACGTAGACCGTGGGTCTTGTGTCACCAACCAGCGTTCCCTTCGCTTCGATCCCCCAGGGCAAGACAACATTCCAGATCACCACGTCGGTCGGCCGCTCCCTTCAGACATACGACCTCAAGCGCGGCCTCCACCTCGTCTTCGTGACCAGGCCCCAGACGCCCGCCGACATCACTGCCACCTATGCTTGGAAGGAAAAGGTATTTGCTGCCTGGGGAGACCCCCGAAATGGCGAGTCCCAAGGCCTGTGGGCCTTCCAGCGCGGCAAGAAGGCCGCCGA
>Ga0247769_1000322_pt1 | contig 11791 bp, 17 predicted proteins | sample UWRJL166409R6_FD_179942 | JGI IMG/M metagenome (GOLD analysis project Ga0247769, IMG submission 179942) | Plant litter microbial communities from Arlington Agricultural Research Station in Wisconsin, United States - UWRJ-L166-409R-6 | ecosystem: Environmental > Terrestrial > Plant litter >... | reverse complement strand
CGCATCGCCCGCTACATCCACCCGCACGAGTGACGCCGTAAAAAACGCCACTTCAATTCTTGCATCGTAGAGACATGGGCGCTCGAGTTCTAGGCTCTCTGGGCACGCCGTGAGGTGTGCCTGGACATTGCTGCCTGACATGGACGCGGGGGCTCGTCTCTTGCGACTCGCTGTTGCAAGACAGCTGGACCGCCGACGGCATAAGAAGAGGCATTTTTGCGAACTGGAAAGTTTACTAAAGTTATAATGCAGCAGCTTTACCGTATTTCAGTCGTCCGGCGCCTTCGGCACTCCTAACCTTTCCACGTTCTGCCTCTCTCACTTACCGTATTGGATCTTACACCTCCGCTTCCTGGTGATCAGCTAACACTGAAATACTTGAAGGGATCATGATGCCAGCTCATCCTCCATCACAGTACTACGGCCCACCGCTTGGGCCTCCCATGGTCTACGGTGGCGTCGGCGAATCCCGGGGTGGAGAGCATCTAAAGGGGGACTTGGCGAACGAGCAAAGAGAGCAGGACTCAGTTCCACTCAGCCCAATATCTCTGCGAAATAGCCCACCTAGGTTATTAATGCTCCTGCTTCAGCACGGTAGCCTCCTACTGATACCGACTTTGTGTATGGGTAGGACCCCTCTAACCTCTGGGTGTTGGGGGCTTGAACCATTGATCACACGCAAAAAGCAGTTCTTGGAATCATGCTCGTCCTGCTACGCGATGAAGTCGAATCCGCAAAGGGGGGAGCAATAATCCAGGCCTCACAAGTTGCCGCAACCGTATGGCCCATTGCTTTCGCAGCAGCGGCAGGCTCCATGCTACATTCTATGGCCCTGTACCGGGCACAACAGGGTACCCAGCTTCGGGTGCTTGACATGCTCCTCACGAGCCGTACGGTGGGGGGAATGCTCAAGTATCTCATCTTCTCATTCCGTTTCAGCTTGGGACTACTCCTCTTGGTTTTCCTTTGGTGCTTTAGCCCGCTCGGTGGCCAGGCTATTCTACGCGCAGCCGAGTTGCAGTCCAACGCAAAGACCGTGGGGCAGCCAGTTGTGTACTTTCCCATTGCAAACATCACCGAGGTCACCAGATACTCGACTGTGACAGGGGTTTCCTCCTACCAGTCGTCGCTCCAGAGCATCAGGGCCATTATCCTCAGTTCCCTATACGATAGCGGCACACGGGTGATACATTCAAATGGCTCCGCTCCGGCATTTTCGGATGCTGTCGGTGCCCTCGGTGGCCGTCAGGCTGCCGTCGAGGCTGTTCAGGAGGACCTTTGGGGCAACGTGAGAGTCCCCTTCATACATATGCTCGACGAATACGACCCTCTACGCCCTGAAAAGTGGATTGATGTTCCTACGGACAGGGTTGCGCCGTATCAGCCTCTGATAGGCGTGCCAATTCGCGGAATATTACAAGATAGGGTGGGCAACACAACGGTGTACATCAACTCGACCTATCATTTTCTAAAGGCAAGTAGCGTCATTTCAACCAGCCCCAACCGGTAATGTTACTCATCGTTGCGTGCCTGACAGTGCTCCGGCGAGTGGCATAACTCTGCATCTTGGCTTCTCCAAAGGGGTTACACGATGCCCAATCTCACGTCTGTACGGGCTACCGAGTTTAACTTTTCCATACAATCCTACCAGCTTGAGGGGTCAAGGAAGGGCTACTATGGCTCATTGGACTTTTTCTCGCTACACAACATCACAAGCTGCAGTGTGCATTCATCGGTCGTGGAGGTAGAGATGAGTTGCGTGAAGCCCGGAGCCCAACTGCGCCGGTCCTGCCGCTCCGCGCGGATCCGCAATGCGCCTGGCCAGGAGTCTTTTTCAAATGCTACTGTGTTCTCTAGGGGGGAGGCACCTGGCTATCCGCTGGGCAGTTATCCGCCAATCCTTCTTCACGATCTCGTGAGATTCGACCTTGCAACCCACAATTCAGAGTTCAACGCCTTTCAGAAGTATCTGTCCGATCCTACTGCTGGCTTTGCCAACACGGCTTCCGACGGAGACGATTTCTGCAACGTGCCTGCTGCAACGTTCGAAGCACGACTCGGTCTGCTCATCAACACGTTTTGGGTACCTTCTCTGGAACAGTTCACGGTTCTAAATCGCGACGGCATAAAAGGACCAGAGGACGTGAACTGGACCACTTCATTTTACGACACACGTGCATTTCTTTACGCAAACTCTACCAGCGTCAGTGTGTACGCTACCGAGTCGACTTACCGTATCTTGGTACCCTGGATGAGTACTTACTTGGCGACCGTGGCGGTTTTGACCCTCGTCACCATCTGCAACCTCTGTTTCGTGCGACGAATCTGGGCACATAAAATTTCCTTTCTCGTACCTCACCCACGTGACGCTGCTCATCCCGGCTCAGGTCCGGCTCAGGATTGGCTCAGGATTAGCTCGGGCTTGCTCACCCATTTTCGGCAGGACAAAATCAGCCACGGCCCACTCCAGCTCATCCCCGCTCAGGAGGACGAACGAAAAAGGAAATTTCGTGTGCCCACATTCGTCGCAGACAACGCGATGGCTTTTCCGGTTCGACGGGGGCGAGCCTGCTTTGCCCGCCACGTGGCTGATCCTATATTGCCCCCCTGTCTCTCTAGCAACGTGCAAAGCGTCTTCAAACCGTGAGAAGAACCCCTTGGCCGCGATCTTGAGAGACGGGTCCTTCCTAAGCTTCTCATATTCGTTACCATTGCATGCCATCCGGTAGCATTTGTATTCGGAGCTACCTCGCCTCACCCGGACTCACCAATCAGGGTGAGCTTAGGGTAATCAAGGTGGGCCGAGGGTGAGCCGATGGAGAGCTGGGTGCTCGGCTGCCTGCTGATCGTCTCCACGCTTTAGTTACATTGCATTGGAGTAGTATGCTGTTACCGTTTCACCGATGGCCAGGGAATCAAGCAACCCCATTGCACAAAGCTATTATTAGAAGCTGTTGTACGATAGTATCGTATAAACCCCTCACATGAAGCTCTTGCATGAAGCTGGAGTAGTCGCTGTTATTGCTTATACTGACTAGAGACAAAACAGTCATGTCGGTATAGTAGAGCATGTTATCAACACATAAGGTCACAAGACGAAGAGGGTGGAAAACGGATTGAGTCTGGTCTTCATTACTACTACATGCTTGAGGCCCATGAATAGGAATCGCGGGCGGAACGGACACTTGGGGTTTATGTTCATCCATAGGGAAAAACAGGTGCTAAATCTAGATGGGCGGATATGGCCTAGGCAAAGAAAGCCAGCGGTTCCCCCCTCCACATGTTTGATTCCTCTTCTTCCTTTGGTTTCGCCGACTAAGGTTGGAAATTGACAATCACATGCACCCCAGGAAGCAGCTCGACCAACTCGGCCGCAATCTGCGCAGCCATTTCACGACGCTCAGACTGCTGCTCAGGCTGCTGCTCAGGCTGCTGCTGCTCCTCAGGGCGCTCGTTACCACGCCAAGCTGCCTCGATCTTCGCACGATTCTCTGCTCCGTAGATGCCGGCCTCCTGGGCATGCGGGCCTGGGGTTGCGTCGTACGGACTAGCCGGAATATCATCATTGTCCGTCTCACGATCCAGGCCAGCGACGTATTCCTCCCAGAAACTCGCGAACTCGGTCTTTGTGGCGCGGGACCGCAGCTCGGCCAGGGTTATATCGCCCGGGCCAACGGCGATGTGGCTGATCCGGTTCTGCTCGGCCGGGATGATGCGGGCGAGGAAGCGGTTGAAGGCTGTCAGATGGTGGGGATGGACTTCGGCGCCGGCTGTGTGGAACAAGAGTTGCGTGCCGCCGAAGGGCTCGTGCATAATGTGATCGACGACGCCCGTGGAGGGGCAGAACTTGACGCAGGCGTCCAGAAAGGTGGCTTGGTCGTTTGTCTGTGCAGACATGGGGTCGGGGGACGTGGTGACCAGGTCCACGTTCATGTATACCCAGCGAGACACCCAGGGCAGCTGGAGCATGACGGTATAGGGGGATACCCAGTGGTATAGCTTAAGACACAGCCCTCCAACGGAAGTCTTACCCTTCTCCATGGTGGCTATCTTATACCTGACGCAGTCGCCATGGCAGTTGAGCTTGATGCAAGGCACAGCGGGGCCGATGAAGCGGGCAGGGTCGATGACAATCGGGGTGGAGAGATCCGTCTGGGAGAAGGTGACCGCCTCGTTCCAGTCGAACATGGTCACGTCTCGGGGCTGGCAGGCTTGCTGTTGCGCCGTGGGCGCTGAAAACGCCATGTGGAGTACGTTGCCGCGCCTAGGGAAAATCTGGCCAGGCCGGGCCATGATCCGGAGATATGCTTGGTTCACCGGGTCGGTTAGCTCATTCTTCGAGCACATAAAGGCGGTGAAATAAGGCGGCTTGTGTGTCGTGCCCTCTCGGTTGGTCTGGAGCAACGAGATGTCGGCGAAACGGTAACCCAAGGTCTCGAGATCGGAGCGTGAGACACGGCCTTCGGCGTCGCACTCCACCCATGTAAAGTCCGGACCGGGCTGTCCGACAGCCATGAAGACACATCGAATGTGGCGCGGTGAGGGCCGGTTGGCCTCGTCGAAGCGAGCCTGTTGACTGCAGAGTCTCTTGTGGTACGGTCGGTCAGCGACCTGGCATTCTCGAGAGCAATAGCGAGCTGCGTGGCAGCCGGAGCATGAGGCCATGCCAGGTTTGTGGCATCGGATGCAGCCGCTGAGATGGGTAGTCGAGGCGGGGTCTAGGAGGGCCAGGGCGCCGTCAGGCGCGTGTACTGCTACGCGGTCGTCTTCCACGGCGAGCTGAAGCTGCTGAGAGGTCGCCAATGGCGGCGGCGAGCCAATGTTCAGAAATGCTTGTCGCGGGCCCTCAGGGAGTGCCAATACCTTTAGCACATCCATGGTGTTGGCAGTTTTGCAAAGGAGATGCTGGTAGGATGGGATGTTGGTGGAAGGGAAAGTGCAGCAGGGTAAAAATGTTTGGTGTGCAGGGAAGCAAGAAGAGGGTTTATTTAGGCGGGCAAGAAGGGACATTTTGGTTGTGCACACTGCATCTCTGGGGGCAGGGAGGGCCATGCCCTATCAACAAAGCCGTTGTATTCACTGTGATGAGGCGTCCTTGTTCATCCGATGCACACAGTACAGCGGTGCCGAAGTCACAAAATGCCTTGGCCTTTATTCACTCTTTGTAACCCTCTCCCATCGTCTCAGAGATCACTTTCAGACAAAGCAGGCATGCTGCTTTGGTGCCATTTCCCCCTTTCCTTGAATTATGTAGATTTCCAATGCTTGCGATGGGAATCACTTTGCTCTCCGTGACAATTTTTTCTACCTTACAATTACCAAGGTTGAATCCTTCGCGCTCAGTGCTCTACTCTCCGATATTAGTGGAGCGCTCGCCGGTGTCGAGTTTCCTCAAGATCAATCCAAGTACAGAGCCCTTAACCGAGACAGCCACACAGAGAAGATCGAGGGGTATTCTTGCGTCGCTAGTCTCCCATTCCCTCTCTATTGCATCAACGTCTACGGACATGTTGCCCGGGAAGTCGGCCATGAGGAGCGAGCGAGCGCCCAGAGAGGAGAGGCGTCGATCTGTCGAAAAAGGCGGGGACAAGCACGCCGGCAGCTCTTAGACATCCCGATTAGACAGGCCCGAAAGGCGCGGATGAGTGTACGGGAACAGTGCGGCAGTCAATGATGGAAAACTGAGGTGCTAGCATGGCAAACTCCACAAAGTAAAATTCGGAGCTCGCAGGGACGGAGGCCCACGACCATGACGGGGCGCAGTACTCAGCCGGTCGCTTGATTGGTTCGTCGGTACGGCACCACATGAGCCCCCTTCACGATAGAGCCGCTCCACAAGCCGGCAAAGTATTCATCGCCAAGTATCGAGTGCATCTGTTGAGCGACTGCCGCCAGGGCTGGCAGCCGGTCGGTGGGGTAGGTGAGTCTCCGGCCCATGTACTGGTGAAGCATGTTGTACCAGACGCTGTATAGGTCTTCAGGAGGTGGACGGTCATCCAAGCTGGAGGTTCCGTTGATATCGAGCATGCGCTCTCTCAGCTTCGCTGTGTTGTCGTTGGACGACAGCGGCATATCGGCCACGCCATCGCTTCTCTGGTCCCGTCGCTCCGAACAGCGAGCTCGTCCGTCGCAAACCCACATGGTGTGGAGTTGACCGTATGATAGTATGCGAGGCGAGAGCAGATACTCCTGAAAGGCCCATCCTCGCGTGTCGAGAGGCTCCTCTGCGCCCCAGAAATCAGGGACCGCGATGGCCGAGCCTTGCTTTCCCGCCCGAGTCCGGCAGGCCAACTTGATCCCCTGATCAGAAGCGGTGGTTCCAAAGGGAAATCTGCGGTAGAGAAACCCTTGGTCGACACTGCTAGAGCGGCTTGCCATTATCGTGATGGTTCCAGACGCGTAGATGTCGGCCATAGCGCTGATCTCGAGGGCTTTGTCTTGCGGATCATCCTGAACGATGCAGAGTGCATCGGCCCAGAGAAGATGAAGCCCGAGTTTTTCGGTGACGTGAATGGCATCACGTATCGTCGGCGGCATCTCATTCTCGGCAAGCACAAGAGCGCCCGCTCGAAGGCGGTCCCTCGTCAGGGAGACTTTCTGCGGACCGCCCCAACAATATGACGAAACGGCATAGGCGTCCGGCTTAGGCCTTTCGCTTATTCGGACTCGACCTGCTTTCCCGGGCTCAAGTATTTCAAGAACCCGAGTGGGCATGAAAGCGTTGGGTCTGGGTGCGTGGGAATGGTCGTTCTTCTTGCAGAGTGCAAGCCAGCTCCTGATTGCCTCGAATGCTTTGCTAGTACGCAGGATCGCAATTTACAGGACGGAGCCGTATATCCTCGGCGGCCGGATCGTCTGCGTACAGGAAATTTAGCCCTCATCTTGGCCGCCGGGCCACAATCTCCAGTTCTTGATTCCGCCTTACCTTGGGGGGCAAGCAGCGGCACAACGCGTTGGTTCCCACCGGATCCGGGTTCCGGATTTGGAGTAGAGAACTGTTGCCTGTGAAGACATCCACTGTCAGGCGAGCCGCCCTGTCTCGTTGTGCCAGGTCTTCGGCATCGCAATCGGTATTAAAACTGTCCAAGATATACCGAGCCAGAGCGCAGCCATCCTCCGACTGGGCCTCCAAATCGGCAGCGGTGAGACGCGAGACGAATTTGAAAGAATGTGGCTTTTCTCAATGCCGCCTTCATTTCCCAGATCTATCGTGAGAGCCTCGCAGCTGGCACAGGAATGCGCCATGTCCGGAGTTGTTGTCCTTCCCACGTTTTCTTGCTTGGGAAAGCTATGCAGAGCATACTATGAGAGATCCGTTCGGGCCGCATTACGCAAGGAGCCGGTGGGTGCGTCTGCCATGAAGGATCTCGACAGAGCGATCGACGCAGGCGAACAAGCGGTCCGGCTGCTCAACGACGGCGTGATTAGAGAAATTGCCGACGCACTACTGCAGAGCCTATACGACGTGAGATCCCACCACGTCGCCGCGGAGGAATCCGCTGCCGCCGCCGCCGCCGACAAGGGCGATGATACAACCAACACGTCCATCAACAGGAGTCCCGGCAGACCAGCACTCCCCCGAAAAGCTCACATTGGAGTCTTTCATGGATTTGGACGCCGAGATCAAGGAGCCGTGGTTTTGAAACGTGGCGGCACAAGCTCGTCATTTGCGGCTTAGACCAACCACGCCCAAGCTCACGCCCACGAAGAGACGTGACGACGGCGTCGCAAGCAGAGTTGGAGACATCGACGTTGCTCCTCCGGCTAGAGCGCCGGAAATACCTGGAGACTGGGAATTCACCTGTTCTGGTTGCACTGCATGCTCAAGTCGCCTTCGTCCGCCCCATCCCTGGTCAACGGCAGGGGGTCGGGCGGTGTTCGTTCGCTACTTACGCCCGCCCGCACGAACCGAACAACCACGGACTGCTCCTCCTTTCGCTAGGGATGCGGTATAGAGAGCTCTTTGAGCGGAATCCCAATATCAGCCGCCTCGGCGCGGCGATCACAGCGTTCGAGGAGGCAAGCCATGATGGCCGGTACTGGTGCCGACGACTTGAACCAGCCGCTCATCCTACGGCAGTGGGGCGAAGCGTTGCACACACGATCCGAGGCACGGGGAGCTCAATGGGGTAGCCCCCCCCCGACTTTGAAGGCATCAACAAGGCAGTTCTCAAGCTTGACGAGGCACTGGAGAGCCTCCCCGCGGACAGCGAAATCCATGTTCGGGCCGAATCCCTCAAACTGCTAGCCGACGCGTTGACGACGCGGTTCGGAATGAATCGCCCCCGGGCGGGGCTTTCAAGCAAGAGGATGTGGCAAACATGGTCGGAAGAGACATCGTGGGCCGTAAACCTGCGGGGGATAATGGGTTACGGCATGCATGCATGGCGGCACCGTGCGCCTGGTGAGCCTGGCCGACAAGCTGGCCTGCACGGAGTTTGCCCGCGCCGACATCGACCGTGCTGTCGAGCTCCTAGAGGAGGCCGTGGTCTTGGTTTCCAGGACGGGAACGCAAGACTGCACGCCTTGTATTCGTGGCATCTGGCCATGGCGCTCCGTGGACGCCACGAACTGACCGAGTCGGGCGCCCCTTTCTTTTCGGATCCCCGCCGCCAACCAAGGCACTGACCTGCTCATCTCGTCCGGCGACATGCTCCGAGCCAGTGCCCTTGCATGTGCTGGCGTCAAGCTGCTGCGTTTGGTGCCGTCATTGAAGGAGAATGCCAGCGATGCCAAGCATATGCTCTCTCTGTTCCGGGGCATGACCACACGCGCCGTGTCGCTGTCGGTCGCCTGCGGCGAGGACCCCCTTCTCTCGGTGCTGGTGTCCGAAGCTGGCCGAGGCATCCTCGCCGGCGATGGCCAGCGCATAGCTATGCTCGAGGCCTCCCAGCCGCGGCTGGCACGGAGGTTTTCCGAGCTACGCGACGGCTTCGAGACGCTGGAACCCATCCAAAGACGCCAAGTCTACGGAGGGAGTATCTTGAAGAAACCTGGACCGACATCGCGACGCCGTACAGCGGCACCACGAGCTCCTTTCCGAGATCAGGCAGCAGCCCGGGCTTGAATCCTTCCTGGACACTCTCCCGGCAAAATCTGTACCTGGGCTGGCAGAAGAAGGGCCAATCATCATACTAAACGTGTCGGATCTCCGGAGCGACGCCATCCTGATCACCTCGGAAGGGATCCGCTGCCTACCCCTCGACCGCTTGGATCACGCTACGATTCAAAAGAAGGCGCAGACTTTGGTGAGGTACACGGAAGCCATCTCGGACGAGTCGTACATGGAATGCTCGCGTGCCCTCCTTGGCGTGTTGGAGTGGCTCTGGGACGACCTTGTCGAGCCGATCCTGATCGACCTAGGCCTCACGGGGATGCCGGGCGAAGGCGAAGCCTGGCCGCGAGTGTGGTGGGTTCCCACCGGCGTTCTGAGCATCCTGCCCATCCACGCAGCAGGCTATCACAACGACAAGGATCCGGGACGGGCGGCGATGGACCGTGTCGTCTCGTCGTACGCCCCTACCGTCACGGGCCTAGCCAACGCGAGGTCGTGCATCGGGGTGGCCACCGGAGCACAGAAGCCCAAGGCCATGCTGGTGGCCATGCCGGAAACGCCGGGAGAGAGAGAGAGAGAGCTAGAGTTCGCGGAAGACGAAGTCAACACCGTGCGTGCGCTCATCAGCCCATGCGACGAGACGTACAGGATGGAGAAGCCCACCAAGGCGGGCGTGCTGGCGGCCCTGAAGGAGTACGAAATGGTCCATATCGTTTGCCACGGAAGGGTGTCGATGGACGACCCATCGCTCAGCAAGATATTTTTGACCGACTGGGAGGAAGACCCGCTGACTGCCAGCGACATAGCCAAGATCAGGGCCGGTCCAGGCCAGTTCGTCTTCCTGGCGGCGTGCGACACGTCGAGCGCTCGTGAGCTCAAGCTGCTTGATGAATCGATCCATCTCTCGTCGTCCCTCCCGTTGGCCGGCTTCCCGTCCATCATCGGGACCTTGTGGTCCATTTTGGACGAGAGCTCTGTGGGAATAGCTAGGGAGGTGTATGAGGGTATGTTGGAGACGACTGAGGATGGATGGCACCAGGGTCAACACGTCAACACGCGTCTCTCCGCCATGGCGCTGCACCATGCTCTGCGGTCTGTGCGGAAGGCCACATTTGATAGGCACAAGGCCCAATGACCCTTTAGTCTGGGTGCCGTTCGTTCACATTGGAGTGTAGATATCAACATTGCTCACAATCTGGAATAAATGCCCAGTTTCTCAGCTTTGGAATAATAATCGTTTTCTCTATTTCTCTTTCCCTTTCCAGTTTCGCTTTTACTTCTATAATGGCAAACTCTTTCCGGGTGCAGGCTATCGCTCTGCTCGTTAAGAGTGGAGAAATCGAGGTGGAGAGCGAAGACTCGGTATTGGGCAGCGCGGCTGTTTTGCCGTCCCCATTTGAGACATCTCTTACAAGACGTCTCGCACAGCCAGAACATTGATGTTATAGGTTTGAAGTTAGTGTGGTTAGATCCTTTTAGTTTGTTTTAAAAATTTTAACAAGGTATAGGTTACCTAGCTTCAACAATAGGGCTTCCAGGCCAGGTCACACGCACATCTAGTACACAATGTACATCGTAATTGGAATTATTACCTGGGAGCTATCCTTACGGATTGCGCGTTATCTGCTTTCCATCGATAGGAAACTTTAGCCGGGGGGGACTGAAAAGGAGCCTTAAAGGCTGTGTGGCGGCGGTGTATAGGATCACCCTAGCTCAGGGAAGAATCAGGGAAAGCTCAGGATAAATCAGCGTCAGCTCACCCCGGCTCACCCCAGCTCAGGATTGCGAACGAAAAAGGAAATTTTGTGTGCCCAGATTCGTCGCAGACAACCAGGCTGTTTTCGCCTTGCCGTCCACGTTCCCGACTTTATAGACAGCGGTATCAGCCTTGGCAAGAGATACGCCCTTTGTCCAACGGCCCGCAGGAGTAAGCAGCGCGCTGGGAGGCGCCGAGCAGATGGCTTTGCTCAATGACAAGTGGGTGAGGATTCAAGATGTACAGGCATCACGAGAGCTTGGTAGGACCGCCCTGAGCGACGACAGGACGCTAGGGATGCACACACTGGATCGCGATAGATTGTACGAATAACGGAAGGCTTAGAAGCTACCTTATTTGTTGCTTGTAAGTAGGTATGTAAATCTATATCCGTGTCTAAACACAGCGTATGCCGTTATCACACTTGCACGCACCGGCTGAGGTGCGCACTTTGCAATCCTCCCATAACTCAGGGTTGCCGTTGACGCAGTGATACCACTACAATGCCGGAAGTCAACAAGAAAGCTGAATGGAAACACACCAGTCGCCCTAGGGACCGCTCCTGGGATGACTCACAGCGCAGCCACTCGGGCCGTTAGGACTCAAGCCTGTCCAAAATGCGCCGACGCATGTGGGATTGGGACAGGCACCGAACGCCGGTGAGGCCGCAATGGCTAGGAGGACGGCAAGAGGAGAACTGAGATGCATGATGACTGCTGAAGGCGGATGGTGTTCGGTAAAGATCTTGTCTGAAGCTGTTTTGTTGTGGGAATGTCGAGTTATGAATTCGACACACTCCTGTCACCATCTGGTTCTTCTCCGCCGTTGAATTTATACCTCGAGACCTGGAAAAAAAGTACGAGGAACTGCGTATAAGTAAGTCCGACTTGCCTGAGATACATTGGCTGACCACTTTCAGAATATATGAATGTCCGGGCTCGAATCCGAGCAGCGTCCGAATGCTGATATGGGGGCCATGC
>Ga0247769_1000321_pt1 | contig 11794 bp, 11 predicted proteins | sample UWRJL166409R6_FD_179942 | JGI IMG/M metagenome (GOLD analysis project Ga0247769, IMG submission 179942) | Plant litter microbial communities from Arlington Agricultural Research Station in Wisconsin, United States - UWRJ-L166-409R-6 | ecosystem: Environmental > Terrestrial > Plant litter >... | reverse complement strand
AAAGCTACCAAATACCAACAGAAAATAGATAGAAAATATATAAATTCATTCAAGACATTAAGTAAATATAAAATAATCGCCCAGGCAGGCGGCAATGTATGTAAGTCTGTAAAGTATCTTCGATCCATTCCCGCTTCCCGAGTCCCCGTCTTCGTAGAGCATGATCATCGCTCTCATCGCGCCAGTCCAGGGCAAAAAAGACACTAGACGGTGGTATCACTGAATCCATCATATCCGCAAGCATAGTAGCCGGATCAAAACAACATCTTCCTCCCTTGCTTGCATCTTTTTACTTCACAACTCAACGCCATCCCCCTTTCAGTAGCGCCGTCCAAACCAGCGCCTTCTCCGAGGAGGGGGGGCAACATATCCTTCCTTCACAGGTACGACGCCCCTGTTCCTCTTCTTGTGTAGGCGGCCGGAGCAGCAAGTCAAGAACACCACAACAGTGCCAATAAGCGAACAGATAGCACTAACCAGCGTGGTCCACGCGGCAGCACCATAGTACGCGTACGCGCCGGTTTGGTCACCACGGTCGTTGACGTTCGAGCGGACAACGCTGAAGAGCACGAAGTCGATGATCACCGCAACGGCAGTGGTCAAGAAAGCGAGCAGGGCGATGATTGATGCGAAGAGCGAGCCGACAAACCCGGCGCCGAGGGCGAGCATGAAGGCGATGAAGTTCAGGCCGCAGGCGATAGGGTGAAGGATCATGACCTTCGTCAGGGCACGGGTGGTGTCATCCGCATAGTCGGAGAAGCGGGTGCCGTCGATGACACGCATCACGGCGGCCGGGGAGTAGCCGACGCGGGAAGGTGTACAGTCATCTCTGGAGAATACGATGTTAGTCTACGCCGCGCTCAAAGCATTAGGTCACTGGAAGATGCAACATACGGTAGGTTGGGGTCGGTAACACAGTAGCCGAAGGTACCAAAAGCTACATTGCGATGGTCCTCGGAGTTTCGGGCTCCCAGATCGACATTCAGGAGAGCGATGTTGTGGACAACAGGTGCCGAAATGCACGTGACAATCAGCAGCACCGTCGCTGCCAGTAATAGAAAGGTGCCGATGTGGTGGAAGAAGCCGGTCTGCGCCATCGTGGAGGTAGAGGTGACAATAACTGTCAGTGAGAGGTAACTCAAGTTCGGGTCGGGAGCTGGCGAGTGTGGTTTGGAGAATCATAGAAGCACGAAAAAAGGGTTCCCAGAAGAGAAAGGCGACTGGCTATAAACTGTTCATCATTCATGCCTGAACTGGGCCTGGCTGCCATGGCTGCTGGTTGGCTCCTTGATGTGATAGCATCAAGCGATACTAGGGGGCGACGTCATCCTCGATGGCATCGACCAAGCCCCCAATCCAAGCTTCGCCCGGTTAATGGATCGGGCCACATTGGGCTTGGCTGGCCAGCTGGACCCTCAGCGGCCCTCTGGAATTTTCTGGTTGGAGACTGCGAGTGGTTGAAGCCAAAGTGGCCGGGTGCGACGGCTTGCTCTCATCGTTAGACCAAAGAGCAAAGCATCTTGTTTGCGCCCCTGCAGCTCATTGGTGATGACGTAGCTGGGGCGCACCAAAAGTCCTGTGCAACCGCGGGGCTTGGCAACGCTCAGTGGTGCCCGATCGCTCTGGGCGGGTCCAATGGCAGTGACGACAACCCGTAACCACTCAATCCTCAGGTTCCAACCAAGCCACGGTTGACGTCTCGGGGTCCCCACAACCGGCGGCCTCCTGCATACCTAGGTAGGTAGTGCATGTCGTTTGCCGTGTATACCGCGCGACGGAGGGGCGGCGAGCTTGCGAAGGACAGCTCAACCCCTCTTTAATCCTCCTGGGAAGCATGCAAAAGCTGAGACGGTGTAGCCCTCTCCCACCTGGGTATTTTATCCAAGCTCATCAGAACCAGCTGCTTGGTTTTCAGCTTGTGTGGAAGCAATCTGTCGCAGCGCGTAATTTTCGCCGCCAGTGTTGCGTAGTCGCGTGGAGAGCCGGGTGATCGTCTTCTGCGGGGAAAATGCACCGCCACGACTTAAAGCTCTGAGACGCGCCCAATGTCGCGGCTGCTGCTACCAAAGTTGCCTCGGTGCAAAGGTCCATCAGCTCGGCAGGCTTGGCAGATGCGGATTTCAGCTCTGCGGATGCCGCCCGCCCACGAGTCAAATCGTGCCTTCGGAGTAAGACATTGTTGACGGAGCCCAAGTCCGTCGATTATTCGTGTCGTCCAGGGGTGAAGCAGCCATATAGAAAACTTGGCATCTCCGGCATGGCTCAATCCTGTGGTACCTCCCTCTTGGTCTCGCGGGAAGGTGATATCGCCTCTGTCAGCTGATCCTGCGGAGCCTTCCTCCTTCTGTCGCGCTGTTCGAAGAAATGCGTGGGGCTCGATGTCAAGCGGTGCACAATACCCAAGCTCGTGCCAGTCTCCCAATCCCGTAGCCCCTTGGATGCCATGTCATTCGGGATCGCGAACCGGAGTGCTGCCGACGCAGGCGAGCCCACCTTGAACGCCTGCTTGTCGAAAGGGCTGCGCTCCTCGGGCCATGCGCCATATAAAGGGTCCATTCTGATTGCCTCGAGATGGTTGTATTTATCCAACGGGAACACGGAGACCGTGAAGGTCCTGTGTGGATCATCAGCTAGGTCGGCAGTCTTTGCATCGGGATCGCTAGTTTCGCCGTTCGCATTATAGGAAGCGGTCGATGAAGCATGCGAGCTCAGGCCGAGGAGCTTTTCGTCGGGCGTGTCGCGGAATTCGAAAGCCATTGGACTCTTCTCAGTCAGGGCATTGGCAACGATGGTGCTCCCGGCGACGCAGATAAAAGAAGTCCCTTGCTAGATTGAAGGATACTCGTCTCAGTAAGCTGCATCCGTGGCAATCCGGCGCGGGCACAAAGGGTAATGAACATACGTGCTTCTTCTTGAAGACCTCGATCTTGCCGAACTGCTTCAGTGCATGGAGGACCGCCCGACGCTCCGCTAGAGTTTCTGGTATCGGGTCCACCTTAATGAACAGTGACCGGTGTTTTATCGCTCGCCGTGTGGCCGACCGGAGGAGCGACATGTTAGCTGCCGCACCGAAGTCTGGGAGACCTCGAGTTGTTGGATGCGACCTGTATGGGAACTTCTAAGAAGCTCCGGAACGAGCCAAAAGTCCGCGACCTCCAGGTTCTAAGTGGGGCTGTCGATATGATATGATTGGCCAATGCATATTTCCTTGCGACTCGTGCAAGTACTATGGTAATCATAGTCATTACCTTTTACAGTTCGACAGTCAAACCTGCTCCATAGGCTCAGCAGCTCAGCAACACGAGGTCTGCTTTAAACATACGTAGCCTCAAGAGCCATTCGTAAGAGGGCTATTTCGGGCAATTCAAGGGGTTACTGCGAGGGCTTTTTTTTTTTGGCTTGTGCGCTGAACACCTCTTGGCTGTCGATAGGAGGGGCCCGAGTGCTTGAGGCTCGCGATCTGAGGCGGGACTATAAATCTGAGAGGCAACACGCTTGAGCGGAAACCCGAACCTGGTCCAACCAAAAACGCCGTGCTATGCAATCACGCCTTACATAATAATGACCCCCTGAGACAAGGCACGTCTGAACAGGTCAGCAAAGGCCATTGTGCTTTTGCAGTCGCTGTTGTTCCTCTTCTCCATAGCCTCAGGAAGCCATTCTTGGATCTTTTGAATTCGTGAAGCATTCTGTCAAGGTCGTCAGTAAACCCTTCTAATCCCAACTTGGCGCCAGGTAGACGACCTACAGATGGATGGGTACTTAGCCACTCGGGTATCTCCTGGTCTTTCTTAGCCGCTTCCATGCGCGCCCAGAACTGGATCGCCTCGCTCGGGTCATAACACGCCTCACTCATCATCATGAGCCCGATGTAATCGGCTTCGCTCTCCTGCAATCGACTCATGGGGTTCCCAAAAGTGACGTCAAGGAAGCGCGAGCCGACAAAGTGCATCAGCAAGGGGCCAAATCCAAGAAATCCCACAAGCGCCATGGCGCTGTACAATACGATATTGGTGCCAATGGACTGAGACATGCGCTCGCCCACATGATCAGCAACATTGTGGGCTATCTCATGTCCCAGGACAGCTGCAAGAGCGCTATCGTTGTTTGCCAGGGGGAGAATACCGCTGAACACAAACACCTTGCCGCCGGGCAAGACGAATGCATTCGCCGTCCCTAGTCTCAATCCAACCGCGTTAACCAGGCTGCGTGCTCCAGGGTGAATCTGTTCTGTTCAAAGGCAAGACATACGTGGATCCTCGATGACAAAAATCTCCCACTTCTCATCCGCCATACCTGAAAACGGAATCAGTTTCCGCATAACCCGCTTGACCCTAACGGTCCTCGGATCCCAGCCGGGCAAGACCTTTGCCCCAGCCCGCTCTATATCGTATAGGACAGCACGATACTGCATCTCACCGGCCTCGCGCACCGTGTCGGCGCCGTAAACGTTGAATCGCGTTCGTCCACTGATGGGTACCGTCTCGAGATTGCTAAAGTAGAAGATGAGGGCGCCCGCGATGGCGATGATGATCACTCCATGTGTGCCTGGGCTACGAGCCAGCCTGCGAAAGTCGTCGCCTGTGAAGAGGGCACGAGCGGTTCTGCGGCGGGAGCCGTCCGGGTCATGGTGGTGGTAGGACCTCAGTTGTTGTTGCGCATTCGAGGGATGCGGATGCGTCTGAAACTGCCATCGCGGGAGGGAGGGTCGACGGCGCTCTCCTTGGCTAGGGCTTCGCTGTATTCGGTGGCAAGGGACCGAGTATATCGTACGAGGAGCGGTTGCTAGCGATGTGCGTGGGCTAAAGAGGTGTGCTGGCGTTGTCCGTGGTATGGGGATGGGGACACTTCGCCCTGGCGGAACTAGCGGGGCACGGAGAAGGCGCGACATTGTACTCGTTTTGCCTCACCCGTAGTCTTTCAGGCCGTTTATGGTTACCGGAATATCATGATATCATGGCCCCGTCCAGGATTGCATTGCAATAGCGAACACGCTGAAAGCTAGCAACCAAATTGGCAGGTTGAATTTGCGATCGCATCGCGGGGATGCTGGTGTGACCGAGCGCCTGTGAGGTCATCCAATCTGCATCGTGCTTGCATGCCTAGGTATATGCATAACACTGTCTATCTGCATACTTACCAGGGAGCCCTCCCGATCCTCGGAGGTTGCCGCCTTATACCTTGAGGTCCCAAACTACCTGGTACCTACCCAAGGTGAGCAGGTCGTGGTTTTGGCGCCCACCGTCTCTAATAGACGAAAATCACGGTGATAATCACCATCACTGCATTTTCCAGTCTCGACAGAAGGCCTCAAAACCACGACCCTTTGCTGCGCAAGGCTCCTGTCAACGTCACTGCATTTTTAGCCCCCCAAGAAAGCCGTAGAGGTACCTAACCCGGAGTTCTTGAAGGCTCGTCTATGAATCCACACCAACACTGTGTTGCTTCTTTCAACCTCGGAGGAAGCCTTCTCTCTCCCGAAGTCTCCCCTGGGCATAAAGGTAAGGCAAGGTATTCGTGCCTTGTCTGGCCCAACCTTGAAGGAAGTCGCTTCTGTTCATCACCAGATTGTTTACACTCCTGCCCCCTGAAGATACCCTTGGGTAAGTAGGTAGGTAAGCAAAAACGCACCATTGGATAAGACAGCAGAGGGACGGTAACCTGTCAGAAAGGGGCAATACAAAAAGTAAGAGACTATCAACTGTCAGGGGCTCAGACATCTTAGGTAGTACTCTAGTTTTTTTACCGAAAATCCCGGTTACAACATAAGGCAAGGGATCCCCCAGGTTTCGGCTTCTCGATATCATCTCCGTGGGAGTTGGGGAATAGGGGTACTCTCGTGGTCTCTCAGGGCTTTTTGCGCTTCGGAAATAGCAACCTGGAAACTCCCATGAGTACATCAGTAGGTATTGACGCTCCGGTACGGCGTTACAATTGATCCATATAACGCATCCAGAGAAACCCGTGGTGCTTGCTAAGTATCTGGACGTTTGGTAGGTGAATGTACCTTGGCGTTATGCCTTCCTGATTGCCGCGTGAAATACTCAATTCGCTACATTCAACGACACCCCAACGACAAGGTTCTGGGTTCCTACAATGGGTCAAACCTGACTTCATGACCTTGGCAATGATAGTGACACAGGGCTGTCGTGTACTGGAGAGAAGGGTTACTTGGTCATGGAACCTCCTAGACTGCAAATATCCGTGTGATATTACCTGGGGACTGCTTTGTTTCTATAGGGGGTAGGCCGAGGGACAGTGATGAGGACCATCAGCTCATTATAAAAGGGAGAAGATAGCGAAAGTCCATATCCACTCGTTCTTGGAAGGAATGGCTATGTCAGTTCCAAACCTGAGCCATTGGACCAAACAGGTCATGAAACTTGCGCACTAACTCAGATGTTGGCAACAGCCCCTGGACGATCTGATTCCTGATCGTAAGCTGAGCAGCCTTACTTGTGTACAGCACAGCACAGCACGATGAAGACAAGTCTGGAGTTCGCCGACTAGCAGATTGTTCAGAAGGACACAGTCGTGAATTCGAATGAGATCTGAGATAAACTTCCCGTCGTCAGCTTTTTACCGTCCTTAACCTCTGCTTGGCCGAGAGCCGCCCGGGGAATGGGCAATGGCCAGCATGGGATGGAAGGGTTTCACGACAGTCTCCCTCCCAGAGCGATAGAATGTCCCATGCAAACCTGTAAACCGCGCACCCATCAACATCAGACCCCAACCAAAACGCAACCCTGGAGTGATATCCGAAAGTCAAATCTGTGCCTCAGGCAATGCGATTGGGCCAAGTCTTGCAGGCAGTGAGCGTTGGGGTTACGCCCACCTCTTACGGTGAGGCCTTACTTACCTACCGAGGTATTCCGTAGAATACTCCGTCAATACATATTCCGTCTCATTATCATGACTTCGTTGGCCGCCTCGTACTTTCCAGGCCCATGTACGCTCAGGACATTCGCGAGGTCTGCGGATGAGCACAACACTTCACCTCAACACAGTTTACACAGCCGAGGGTACCCGGTTCCTCGATCGGCGGCTGAGCAGGTTCCAAGAGGGCAAGCCAACAGCCCCATATGGGGGAAATTTCCCCGGCGTGCCTGCTAGCGCTTGCCCTCTGCTCTATCAGCTCGCCAGATCATGTGTTGGCAGCTATGTCTGTCACGATCGTCGCGATTATCGGGATCGGCACGGGCGAGCTTTAGAGCCCAATCGCCCGATCAAGCCCCAGATTTTACGAATCCGATATTAGGCCAACGAACCGATTTTGTCAGCGAGTTGGAGACATGAGGCCATCGTGACTCTCTGTTCGGAGTTCCCGGGCTCGAACGCGTTCTTCAGAGGGGGTGGAGCGCAGCGTAGGGGGGCATTGGCTGGGACCGCATGAAGCAGCGAACAGATGAAGGAAATTCGAGCAAAGACGGTTGAGATAGGGAAGGAGCCATGCTCAGCTGACGGTAACAGAGGCAACAACGCATGGGCTGACCTCAGTCGCGGCCCAGGCTGGCGGGCTGTGTCTACAAAGACTCCCTGTACCAAATGGTAGACATGTTTCTACTCTACCAGTTCAAGCGGACCAGACGGCACCATTCGCAAAGGTTCTCAGCCTCGAAGCCGGTGCCACGGCCACGTACCACATGCCTTCCGGAAAGCATTCCGGACGTTTCCAAGCATGGGGCGTGTAAGTCAGATATCCTCGATGGAACAGGAGGTCCTTTTCCCTACATTCAACGGGGCTGATACGGATTGTGCAACGTCCCATCCCACCCACTTCGTCGGGTGACTCAGATGATCCGCCTATGGGAGTCTCCAACCGGAGAAGGCGTCCCATTCTTTTGGTCGGAGCTTTCGCAAGGCGACTGCAAAACCACGCCTGCAACAAGGCTGCAGCGTGTTTTCATCTCCCTCCGATAAGCTGCCTGGGGATGATTGAACGGTCGCAGCAGGAGGCGGATGGAGTGGCGAAGGCCACCCATCATCTCCAGTATCCGTTCGAGAAAAAGAGAAAAAGGAAAGTGCAAGGTTTGTTGACACCTCTCTCGACGTCCTGCGTGGAAGGAGCGACCTTTAGCCTTTTCCATCGACTGATCTGACACGGGCTGCTCAACAAATGTCACTGGCCGAAAGGTGAGCAGCTGACAGCTCGCGGCATCAAAAAAGCAATCGTCTGCCTTCTCCGACCTTCCTCCAGATCTGCATGGTTCGGGAGGACATCTTGAACATCGCGAGATCCGGCAAGTCACCCAATTACGTGAGCAGAGACGAGTAGTCCCCAGCCCGCCGGCCAGCAGAGTCGCCAATCGAGCCTCGAAATAGGTTTACCATTTCCAGCGATCAGAGACACGCTTCTCCAATCACCCAGTGCATGCTGCGCCAGGGCGCTGGACGCATTAGGGCTGCCCTGGACCGGCAGCTCCACGTCAACATGCACTTTTCGGGCGACTTACAGGCACCACGGAAGACGACGCCAGCACCAATCAAGCAACCTCCCGCCACCGGGGCATGCAAACAATACCGCCTTTTCGACAGTGGTCTGTCCGCTTCCCCTCTTGTTTTGTTTGTTGATTTCTTTCCTTTACTCGCAATCACAAGCCCCATTTTCGCTCGCTCTTCGTGCTCGTTGATCAGTGGCTTTTGTGTCACATAGGACCTCTCCGCCTGCTACTGCGTTCGGGGGTTGTCAACCCGGAAGTCAGATAAATGAGAGCCTAACCCCAGCCCAACCACGACCGAATCTTGCTTTAGGCTCCCTAACCCATCAGACTGGAGTTATTGCACATCTACACCGGAGAGTTTTGCAAAGTCCAGCGGTTGATCTCCCTCCTCTATCATAGTCCCAGTGCATCTAAAGAAGCCCCTTCTCCCCATTCAATGTCCACCTGCGTGGTGAGAGAAGTCGCCTGGAGAGCCCCGGCATGCGGTCTCAAGGCGGCCTACCGACCCACAGGTCGCACGCCCATCTGTGAAAAGCATCTATGCCGCTACGGACAGTCTGGCGCTCGAGGCCCGCGGTGCTTCGAGGTCCCACTGCGTCTCGTATACAGCGTCAGGGACAGTGGCGGCTTGTTACCCGACGACAACGAGTCCTTCTTCTGCCAGGACCACGATCGATACGCTTGCCGGGCGACTATCCAGGACGGCTCCCGTTGTCCGGAAGAACGGCGGTCGGGAACCGAGTACTGCCGGACCCACACCGAGTCCGTTTGCCAAGCGCGGACACGGGGCGGAGCTTGCCACTCCGTAGCCACGGACGGCTCGGACTTTTGCTCACAGCATCGGTGTGCAAACGGCGTCGGCGGGAGAGGACCGGAAGGGCACTGCCGAAACCAAAGAGTGGGATCGACAGCGTTTTGTGACGACCACATCTGCATCTGGAGAGACTCGGAGGGGGTGAGATGTGATAAGCAGTCGCCTCACTCGAAGGCATGTTGTGTGAAGCACACTTGCAGTCGGTGTGAATATGGCTCCGAAGACACGACATCGCATTGCATATACCATCTCTGTGCATGGGGGAGGAGGGGAAAGAGCAGGGAGTGGCCCCCTTGCGATGAAGCAGTCGACAGAGAGGGATACTGCGGGAGACATGGGATTGAGCGGTGCGGAACAGTCGACCCGACCCGGATGCGGAGAAACAAGCCTGAGGTGGTACTTGACCGTGGGCCGTACGGAATCGAACGGAGCGGTACTGTCGACCCAACACGCATGAGGAGGAGGATGCTTCAGAAGACTGTCGAGTATGTGCCTGCGTATGAAGAGGACGACACGACCCAGTATTATTCGGATCCAGATTATCGGCCTACGGTGACGATACCCCGTGTTCCCAAAGCAACTAGGAGCGGGAGTACTCGGATGATGAAGAGATTAGAATATACAGAGGATACGGACAGGGGAAGAGAAGAGTGGTCTTTACGGCCCTGGAGGCCAAGAACACCGTATTAATATTGGCGATGAGTTCTAGAATAAGGGTTTCAGTGGGAAACGGGCACAAGGACGAAGGAGGGTATGGCTGGCTATCGCTCTTGTTTTGGCTACTCATCAGATTGGCACCAAGTGGCCGATAACGCATTCTGGATTACATGGACTGGAGTTGAATTTTCTGGTGCGGGAAATCTCTTTGATAACGTAGCGATAGCATTCTCTGCAGAGTAATTAATGACAGAGGCAACAGGTGAGAGAATAGAGCTGGCCTCGAACGTATCCTAGTTGATGATAGCGCCTCCTCCCGTGACTCTATGATAGGAACCGACGAGAGCTAGGTCACCTTTTTCTATGTTTGTGTGGCTTCGTTCTCGAGACCTATGTCAGGTTGAAAGAAGGGCCAGTCGTAGCATTACACCATCATTTGGCTTATCTTCGTTGTCGTTCGTAATCGAGGCTGTGCTGTGCTCGCTGGGCCTCCCTCAGACATAGGTACTCGGCTCGGGATGGTCCACGAATCGCGATGGGGACGCTGCCGGGGACTTACGGGGGACGGAGGGAGGCTGGGCGAAAATCCCTCCGACCGGACGTCGTCGCATTCGCTGCGAGAATCAAGACGGAGGTGCCGACACTTATTCCGCGGTCCCAGGTTATGACCGGTCCCTTAACTCCGGCTTTTAAATGCCCTGCTTGAATGCGTCGGGTGCATCGTCACAGTGCACAAATTCCGTCCCCCTGTAATTACCGCTCCGGGCCTAGAACAACGTCCCGGTTGGCAGTGGCAGCCTGTCATTAGCAGGTGTCACTCAGGGCCTCAGCCGTCCTTTAGCGCAATGGAATCGGATGGTGCCACTTTCCCGCTGTTATCGGTGACGCACGCGGGGGTCTTGGCTCTCCCACGATCCTGTAATCCCGCACTGCAGCCCCGTCGGGCCTCGGGTCCACCGGGAGTCCGGAACTTCGCACTGCGTTGGCTCGAATGCCTGGACTTTCACTTGACCAAAGTTACTCTGCTGCGCCGCCCCCTCCTCGTCCATACTTAACGACGGCAAGGGATTGGGTTTTTTGTTCTTGTTCCCATCTTTCTCTGTCACTGATATTGCCTCTCCACAATTTTGTCGTGGCAGCGAGGTTCCAGGTGTTACAATCATCGACTTGACGTGCGAACAACGCAACAATGGCGGAATACACGGGCGGCTCCCTCGAGGCCGATCATCTCTGCGTCCTCGTTCACGGGGTGAGTTCTTCAAAGCTTTCGACCGAGCACTTTCTGCAGAACATTGGGATTTCCCAAAGCCAGAGAAGAGAGGGGTTAGCTGACAGTTGCTCTGCGCGCATCTACCTAGTTATGGGGTAACCCCGAGCATTTAGCCTCCGTCGCCAAAACGCTGCGAGCCCAGTTCCCGCCCGAGCAGGTGTACATCCTCGTCGCGAAGCGCAACAGCGGTTCCTTCACCTACGACGGAATCGAGCTCGGCGGCGAGCGGGTATGCACCGAGATTGAGGAAGAGCTGGAGATCATCAAGAGCCGAGGGGGTAGCATCAAGAAGCTCAGCATCGTGGGGTATTCTCTCGGCGGACTGGTCGCACGATATGCGATCGGCCTGTTGCATGCCAGGGGCGCGCTGGATAACCTTGAATGCATGGTGCGTACTCCCGTTTTGTGTGTAACGTTGGCGGTGGCAGATCGAGTCGGAGTGCTGACATGGAATGCGTGACAGAACTTCACCGCATTCGCCAGCCCATTCCTCGGCGTACGATCCCCGTTGCGAGGTTCCTGGAGTTATCTCTTCAACGTGCTCGGCGCACGTACTCTTGCGGTCTCCGGTCAGCAGCTTTTCGGCGTTGACAAGTTCCGCGACACGGGGAA
>Ga0247769_1000320_pt1 | contig 11804 bp, 16 predicted proteins | sample UWRJL166409R6_FD_179942 | JGI IMG/M metagenome (GOLD analysis project Ga0247769, IMG submission 179942) | Plant litter microbial communities from Arlington Agricultural Research Station in Wisconsin, United States - UWRJ-L166-409R-6 | ecosystem: Environmental > Terrestrial > Plant litter >... | reverse complement strand
TGCGAGATGTGTATGAACGACCTCACCAAGCGGGACGTGGTGGACGGTCATTCGCGATGCGCACCCTGTGAGGAGAGTCTCCGAGAATTGTACAACGGCAGCCCAGAGCAGAAGAAGCAGAGGCGAAAGAGCCGACGGGTCAGCGTGATGAAGGAAGAGATCAAGATCGAGAGGGCGGAGAAGCGAAAGCCGCGAAACCGAAAGATCGTCACGGATAGTGACGATGAGGAAGGGGAAGATGGGAGCTGGCTTGTTCCGGAAGACCAACGCGGCTCTCTCCGCCTTGGCAAGGCCGGAGGCACGGACGATGAAGATGCCGACGGTGGCGGCGATGATGTCGGCTCTGAGGACTCCGAGCACTCATCTGAGGAAGACGACGACGGAAGCGATCTACACAGCTTCGTTGTCAATGACGACCCAGCAGAGTCTAAGCTGGCTGTACCACGCAGTGACTTAGGCTCTGACTCGGAAGACGACACATTTGTGTCGGTGTCTAAAATCCACTCGCAAGTGCAACAAGTCTCACAAGCCTCGGGGTCTGAGGTTTCCGACGGCGACGATGCCTCCTCCCTCTCGGAGTCGCAACTCATGTCGGAGTCCGACTCGGACGACGATGGCCCAGGTCGCATCCTCAACCACAGGGTCAGAGGAGCGGGCAAACCTCGAAGGAGGGATGAAGGCAGCCGCGGCTCCGTCATGGTCTCGACCAAGATCCGCGAGCTCCTGAGCATTCTCCGCAAGGAAGCGGAGCAGCACAAGTTCATTGTGTTTTCTCAGTTTACCTCTATGCTAGACTTGATTGAGCCCTTCTTACGCGCAAAGCCAGGGCTCAAGGCGGTACGGTACGACGGCAAGATGGCCAACGATGCGCGCGAGGCGGCCCTCCACGCCCTCCGTACCGACCCCCACACCCGCATCCTTCTCTGCAGTCTCAAGTGCGGCTCGCTCGGGCTCAACCTCACAGCCGCCACACGGGTCGTCATCTTGGAGCCGTTTTGGAATCCATTTGTGGAAGAGCAGGCCATCGACCGTGTGCACCGTCTCACGCAGACGGTCGACGTGGTCGTATACAAGCTCACGGTAGCGGACACGGTTGAGGCCCGTATCGTGGAGCTGCAGAACAAGAAACGGCTGATGGCGGAGGCCACCATCGAGGAGGGCTCGCGCAAGGGGAAGGGCGCAGTCAAGCTGGGCCTGCAAGAGATGCTGGAGTTGTTCAAGCACGATGCGACGAAGCGGGCTATGGAGTACGAGGGCATCGTGGATGCCAAAGCAGCGGCCCAGGATCTGGGTGCCTTTATGAAGAAGCCAAAGAAGAAGGAGGATCCGATCTATGGGAGGAGATGGTAGTGATACTCTAACCGCGAGCGATGCATAAGCTGCGAAGGCATGTCTGGGTGGTATAAGGGCGGATAGTGTTGTTAAGACTTGGCTGGGGCACTGGGGCATGGCAACCGCATTGCACGGGGAGTTGCTGGGTACACATGGCGAGCGGGTGTCTCTTGTGGGAATAGATGACTTTGATGATAGACGTTTTCAGTACGGCTACAGCGTATAATTGATCCAGCATACTTCTGGAAAGTGCCCATGAGTCCACTAGTGGTTGAGCCCGGGTTGAACCCCGCGACTGAATCGGATTTGTCCCGGCCAAATGGCTTATTCCAACTGAGATGCCATCTCGTGGCTATCAAAGGCACAAAATACGGCACTCGAGAGTACCGACACCCATCCTTGAGCAAAACGACCAACTTACACCACCCGCTTGAGAAAAGAAAGAAAAAAGAAAGGAGGCGCAATCATCTCATCTCCCTCGAAGGCTCCAAAACCGGCATCTCGTCACTCACCCTCCAAATATCCGGCCCCTGTTCTCCCTCTCCGCACTTACTCTTTTCTCATCGAATTTTTCCCCATCACCAGGTCCCAATAAAGATCCACCCTCGTCGTAGCAGTAGTAGTAGCACCAACTCTCCACTACTAGATAGTATCAAGTCGCATTCCCAACACCCATATGTATATAGAACACATACCTACTACTACCTCAGGTATCATACTCTCCCGTACCTCATCCTAGGTAGACAGTTCTCGAGAGTGGATAGAGGGTATCTATCCAATATAGAATGTGGCCTTCACGATGTCAACCCTTCCCCGGCGCACACCGTTTCCGCGGTCCTTATAACTGGGTTAAACGGGTAGCAGCGAGGTCGCGCTTGACTTGACGCAGAAAAACGGTACAGATGATCAGCATAGTCGCAATGTCCAGGTCATCGAAACTGCCGTCAGGATCCAGGCGGGGAAGGCAAGGCCATCGATACCTCCCCGGGGTCCCGTTTTTGGCCCAAGGATTGTAGCCGGTTCGTTCAGAGGCGAGACCATAGTGTCCATATCACAGCGGTGCGGTGTAAAGGACGGTCACCGATCAAACAATAACTCAACATCGCTTGGAATTGTTCATACGGCTGCCATCGAATGCAGGGTCCCCCGCTATTAGTCTAGATAGTATTTGCTGCCATGGTCTGCTGTAGCTCCCAAACCGACCTAATTGACATATTACAACCCATGCCATACAAACCCCGTGCCCTAGATAATCGAGCATGTCGCCTGTCCCTGAAACGCCGAGAAGTCCAAATCTGCCCGTGGGTATCATAAAGTCGTAAGAGCCGGCAATCTCTCCAATGCATCCAACACGCTCTGCTGGTTTGAACACACTATTTTCTCTGTCCTTGCATTCGCACCCCTTTATCCCGTCACCCTCAGTATCCACCATCGTCCTTCATATCCTGCGCCCTCGTACCACCCTTGACGTACTCGCTCAGGCGCATATCGTTGCTCTCCCCGCCGTGACCAGCCATGTGCCGGCCTTGCGGTGGCTCGTAGGGTGGCAACATTGGCTCCGGACGCATGCCGTCCGACACTAGGGCCGACTCTGCGGTTTGCTCCTCTTCGAGCAACATGGGCATGGCCTGAGCAGACGAGCCGGTCCGTCGGTGTTGCATCGGTGCCGGCGATCTTTGCTGCGATACCTGTGAATGCTGCATCCCATCGGCGACAAGAGCGGCCTCGGCACTGTCCTCATCAAGGGGAATCGGGACGAAGCCGGTCGCTGCCCCCGGAGCCCCTGGGGGGCCGACCTTGGGGAGAGAGAGTCGCCGAACTGGAAGTGGAGGGGCGTCCTGCTGGGGGATCGGACGGCGCGGTATAGCATGGGGGCGTTGTCCAGTGGTAGACGACGTGAAGGAGGTGAGCGTGCTGCGGAGGGAGGCGGTCCTCGTGATGATCCCTTCGCTGGGAGGGCTAACTACAGAGAATCTGGTCGATTGAGAAGGGACCGACCCGTTGGAGTCGAGCAGCTTAAGATCGATCGGGTCGTCCTTTGCTCTCTCCAGCGAGTCAAGAAGTTCGTCAACTTTTGTGTTTCTGGTGTGATTGGTCTCGTAGCAGCCCAGGCTTTCGAGGACGATGGTGGCAATGTAAGTAAATACGAGGACCACAGCGATGGTGAAGAAGGAGCGCTCAAAGCCGCAATACCGGTCCATGCCGCCAACTTGGCCCTCGGATTCGTCGCTGAAGCCCGGGATGAAGTCGGGGCGTTGTCTTTTATTGAAGCCGCGGCCGTTGGCTTCCGGGGGAACATGTGAGCAGGGAGACGCCAAAAGGGGGCAGCTACACGGTACTTACAGTCCGGCGAGAGCGTGAGGCCGCGACAATGGTTGGGCAGACCGGCGCGAGAGAGGAGAGCAAGGATGGCAAGGTCGGCGGCGCAGAACATTATATCAAAGATGATAAAACCGATGAGCCAACCCTTCCGTTTGGAGCGGCCACCGGTATGAAGCACCCAGAGGGCCACGGTCGTGTAGACGAGGAGCATGCAGACAAGCAATTGCAGAATAACCACCGTCTGCGTGAGGCCGCGTTGGTCAGCGTAGACAGAGCCAGTGATGAAGCCATTCATTCCGGCGGCTGCCAGGGCGGCCAGCAATTGCCAGGTGCGGGTGAAGGCCAACCATGATGACAATGCCCACGCCATGGCTGCTGGTGTTGGTGTCGGTGTCGGTGTCGTTGTCGCTGGCGCCGGGTCGAGCAGCGAGCGACGAAATGGAGGGAAACACGGCGGTTTAATTTTGCATTTGGTGGTTTTGTTTCACACGGCGAGCACAAGCACGCACGAGCAAGAGCAAGAGCGAGCTGGAAGCGGAGAGAGGACAGCAGGAAGGAACATCATTCCCGTCTGATCGGTCATCCTTTCCTTACCAATGTCCCCAGTGCACTGCTGCACAGATGCACTGCCCCGGCCTCGCGCTGCGCCTCTCCATCGAGTTATCGCCGGCCCCACACAAACTGGGCACAGCGAACGACAATTGACAGGGTGACAGGGTGGTTGGGGGGTGGGGTGGCCCGAGCAGCGGCGCCAAGCATCAGGACGACAAATGAACGATGGGTTTCGTACGAATAGCATCATCCACTCTGTAAGTCCCAAGTGGCTGGCTGGGGGTCGATGACTAAAGATACGGTCAAAAGGCCACAAGACTGCATTGCATGATGGTGAAACAGCACGCGATTGATTTATTCAATCATACCTACCGGTGGTCTTCAGACATCTGACTTGGGAGTTAGTCAACACGAGGCAGATCATCACAAAGGCTCTGGAGTAGAGCAGGGCGGTGCAAGGGCGATGGGTGAGTTTTGTTTCAACCAACAGCAGAATTTCTGGCCAGCTAGATTATATGACTATCTGTCTCTCTCTCCCTCTCCCTCCCTCTCTCTCTCTCTCTCTCTCTCTCTCTCTCTCTCTCTTGTCTCTCGACTCAAGAACTGGTATTGCATGTACAGGAAGGCTTGGCAATGCCAGGTGATTGAAGTGTCCAACAAAACCAAATTCCTCCGAGCGTAACTCCCATACGGAGAATCTTATTGTCCAACTTTATATGCCACTTTTTTATCTCTACGCTACCCTTCATACGAGTAGTACGAACCAGTACCGATGGGCTAGCTAGCGGTTGTGTGCGTGCAACCGATATCGAAGTCAACAGTTCCTCTGAGATGCTGACTCAAATGATGCCATTGTCTCCTTGGTATGGTCTCTGTTGACACGAAACCCAGCGGGTACGCTAGGGCCACATATATACCGCTCTATAGAACTCTCTTTCAACGATCCAGCCCAGGACCCGGGGGCCTTCATGGTCTAGTGGTCAGGGGCTGGGTCTAGCAACAAAATGCGAGAGTTCGATTCCCCGCGCCAGCAAAAACCTCCGGGTTTTTCGTAGCCACCGGCCCCCCTTAAAGGGGGGACCTGGTGGTGAGCTTTTTGATTTTTTCCCCCTCAGTATCGATTGGTTTTCTTTCTAGACGGCCCGTAGCCTAGGGCCCTCCTCCTTCAGGAGTCTCGAAAATCAAAATCAAATAGAACTTTAATAGCGGAGTACACAGCAGGACGTTGAACTTTTTGCTATCTGTTGACATGTTCTCCTTCCAAGTTTGGGGGTACCTACTGATGGCAACGGAGAGTATCGGTTCATTTTATGCTGCCGACAGCCAGCCTAACAACTTACAACCAGGTCTCAGCCTTGTGTGGCACCCCCTCCCCCCCTGCAAAAACATTCGAAAATCACATACGGAAAATCCCGCCATGTTTCGTTTTGACGCACCCCCGCAAAAGCTTCTCTCCACTTTTCAAGGCAAGGCACAACTGCCAACTTTGATCCCGTCCGGTGTCGCGCAGAGCCGCCAACACGGCGCGTTGCAACCACGCCGAAACAAACCAGAGCGGGAAGATTCACTCACTGGGCAAACCGGCGCCAATGGTTGCCAGAGGTTGAATGTGGTTTCGGCACGGTTCCCGCAGGAGGGGAAAAGGACGCGTAATCAGCATCCCAGCAGGGGCTAGACGGAAAGGGGGGAAGGGGGGCACAGCCTCGGTGTCTGGAGAATTCTCTTTGGCGGAACGGGTTGGAAGTGGGGCCACAGAGTGAGGGCGACGGCAAGAACAGCCGAGGGATAATGGATTGCCCCTGAACAAACATTTGTAGAAGCAGGGTTAGGGTGTCTGTCCTGACAGGACTCCGACTTCCACTTCACACCAACCATCGCCAACATCGAGCATCGGACATCGAGTATGTTATTCAACAACTGTGCTTCAACTCACCCGAGCCTCGTACATCCAGGCTGCACAGCCTCCAGGCGGGCAGCAATCTCTTTCCAAAGCTGCCTCTGGGTTCGCTGTCCCTCAACATCCGTCATCCACTCGGGGATCCAGTTCCTGTCAGCGTATACGACATATTAGCAATGCTCCAGTTCCCACTCACAAGACACCACGAAAGACATCGACATACTCCTTGATCTGACACCCCGATAGATGCTTCCCATGACTCTCTTCGCCCGCAATCACGCCATGCAAAATTGTGCGACTGCCCTCCTCGGCGGTGCGTGCCATCATGGCGCGCAACACCCCTTGCAGGGCCCGCCTCGATGGAGCTGCGTCATGCCCAAGGTTGGTCGAGCACAACCCGGGAGAAACCATATTGATGATGACACCGGTTTCGCTGACAGGGAATCCGGCGGCAAATTCGCGAATGGCGTACATCTCAACAAGCTTGCTGAGCGGGTATCTAGAGAAACATGTCAGCTCTGTGCTGGCTGCCGCACAGCTGCTGCCGCACATAGGAAGGTCACGACCTACCGCTTGCTCATGTCGGCACGCTTAGGGTCGTTGAGCGCATCCAGAATGCCCTGCTTGCCGCCCTTGGCAAGCTCATCTTTGACGGTAAAACCCCGTCCACTCACAACAAAGGTCAGTCTCGGCTTGGTCCCGAACGTCCGCGCCGTCTCGATAAGCTTTGGCATTGCGAGCACCCCCAGCAAAAGTGTGCTGACGATATTCACCGTCATAGTCGTCTCGTTGCCCTCGGCGAGGGTCCACTTGTCCAAGGAGACACCCGCGTTGGCCACCAGCGAATCGACCCGCTCCAACGTGGACATCCTCGCAGCGAACGCCTTGACGGACGCAAACGACGCCAGGTCGAGATGCCACACCTCCACAACGCCCTTGCGTCCGGTGGTCTGCTCCATGGAAACCTTTGCCTTCTCCCCAGCGTCTAGGTTGCGGACGGCCAGGATGACGCGCGCGGCGGATGCGGCGACAAGGTGCCGGGCTGTCTCAAGACCGAGCCCGACATTGGCCCCCGTGACAATATAAGTCTTATCGATACCCGTGTCTCGGTCAACTAATATGGGCAGGGTCGTGAACTGCTCGGCGGCGATCCTGAGCAGGGCCATTTTGCTGTAGCTGTTGTCGATCGTGTCTGTGAGAGACGTACGAAGTATATGATGCTCACTTTGGTCTAAACTCGTCAAGTTTGCCGATATATATGTCATCTTGGGACCCCTCGTCGTCTCTCAGGAGAACTTTTCCCTCGAGCCTCGCGACTTATTAACTCCGTTGTGGTCCATGCTCGATTCCTCCTGGTGAGCATCCCGTGTTTATGGCTTTGAAACGCAGCCAATCAAGTCAAGCAAGGGACGATAGGAGCCAACGGTATCCGGCCCGGTATGGACGTCTTAACGTCGTTGCACGGGGGTGGGAGGTGGTGCCGTGGTCTTTGCTTGCCGTAAACTCCGGCCGGGGCGGTTCGTAGGGGCCGGCCTGGGCCCGCGGGGACCGAACTTCGGTGGTGGTGGGTCTAAAGTCCGGTCTCCACCTGCCTTGGCGGCCGCAACGAGATTCACTAGGTACGGAGGACAGCCCTGCGTACCTAGGAGCAAGCAATATTTTATGAGCTCGGCCTCCCGCCTTGATGGGCCGAACGAATAGACTAGTACGTGGCGTGTAGAGTGGGAGAGTCGGGACCAAAAGCTTAGCCTTTCCGGCCAGCATCGTATTGTACGACCTACCAATCGATTACCGGTTCCCCGCTAAACAAGACGGGGCCGACCGCACGTTCGGCGCACGAATGATTTCTTCTGGCGTTACCGAGTAGGTGAGTATCAAACCCTCTAGAACGGTAAATACCTGAGAGCTCTCGTCATCTCATCAATATCGATGAATGAATGAACGGAACGGATAGAAGACGATCCATGTCGAGCGCATTGGGACGCGAGGGCGCAACGCGTAAGCCATGGCACCCGTTGCCCAGATCCGGTCTAGCCCCACACACCTTCTTCCAGTTCAGTGCTTGTTTCCCACACAGCCACCACCGCCAGTCCACCACACGCCCACCACAGTTTACAAAAACCCGGGACTTGGTTCTTTGCTACCTTACCTTACCTCCCCATTCCTCAGGCAGCCCGGCGTCCAGGCAGGCAAAACAAGCAATTAGAGAAGCAGGGATTGGAATGTCGTCGTTGTTCATCTGACCCGACCTTTTACTACCTCTTATCTCCCCACCATCACCCGCCCACCCCTCTTCTCACCTCCTGATTCTAGAGCTCTCCGTCACTGTATATCAATCAATCTGGCCAGCTGTCCATCCTCTCTTGGAGTGGTGAACTTCTCGAGCAATCGAACCTGAGGTGCTTTTTTATTTTATTTATTTTAGACCTATCTTCCTCAATCGCTTAGGCCAACCAAGGTGTTTTACTTTGCCTTGGAAGTTAGGATACCTACCTACCTACCTATTGCCCCAACCCTGCCGTAGGGCAGGATCCACCCCGTCTCCATCAGTCTTGGGTGTGTGTGAGGCCTCTCGAGAGTGCCAGGACAGGACAGGACAAGCAATGTTGGCCACCGCCAACAACAACGAAGACGACCACCATGTCCCCTCGGTCTTTGACCGACTGGCGAGGCGTCCCGCCCGGCGGGTAACCACCAGACTCGCCGAACGATTCGGAAATGGGTTTTGCGACAGACTCCGACGCAGACTCGCCGACAGGTTTTCATCATCTTCTTCCTGCCACCGTCGTCGTCGTTGGCGGCGTCGTGATGGTGATGGTGATGACGATGCCGCCATGACTAGCACTAGTGAGAAACGCGCCGACAGGAAACCGAAGCACTGGCTCCATGTGTTCACCACGACGAATCGCATCTGGCAGTGGCTGTCGTCGATGCTGGCCTACGCCATCTTTGCCTATCTTGCCTTGAGCGACGAGGATGGGAGGAGATTGGAGCAGACGCAGGCAAAGGCTATCGAGGGATTTGTAGGTTTCGTTCCTCCTTTGGTGATGGATGGATTCTGACGAGGTACCTAGGCTGTTGGTATGATCTTGTACCACACCAGTGTTCTCCTGCTCAGCTGCCTACTCCGTCGGTCCAGGGGGTCGCGCACCTGGCGGTTCGTATCGCTGGCGACCGTCGTCGGCGATTTCCTGATGATGGGACTAAGCATATCCAAGATGAACGTGCTGAGTGCTACGGGCGTGTTGGCTGGATGTCACGGCCAGGAGCAGGCCGGCTGTAAGTCGACCCCCTCCACGAGTAGCACCAAGCTGGTGTAACTCGCACAGCCTTGTTTGCGTGATCAAGTAAAGACATATCTTACCGAGGCGCTAACACCCTGATTATGTAGTCTTCAAGACAATCGTCAAGAACGGAAAGGCATTTGCCAACAGCCGGTTTGGCTGGGGAGCTGCGAATGCCGATCCCGACGAGATGGACGCCTTTTGCTGCTTGCCCAAGATCGTGTACTTGTTGTGCGGGGTTGCAGTGTATGTGTCTTGAGACGGGCGTCTCTTGTCCGATCGGGGTGCTAATCGTGTCACAGGTTCTCCTACACATTCTCGATCCTTTTCACCGGGTTGCAGCTGCAGAGGCAAAAGAATTCCAAACTACCCGCCACTCATCCTGGGTTTATCGAGGAGGCCATCCCCGAAAGGATGCAGCAGCAGGTGCAGCTCGCTTTCGTCCCGCGAAGCTCCTTCGCGGCCCCCAGGCCATCCGTGTCGGTTGAGCCCGTATCGGAGACTGTCCAGCCCGCACAGATGTTTTATCCCCAGAGAAACTCGGCGTCCGAGGACCTCCCGCGATATCCAACCCTGGCAGACGAGCCTTTCTCTGTTCCCAGGGGCCGTTCCTCCCAGGAGACGACGTCGTCGTTTGACCCGGATCTGTATTTGATCTCGGACGGCTTTCGACCCTCCCCGGAGTACTCGAGTCGGCCGCCATCCTTCAGGAGTAGGCCTCCGTCGTATTCGAGCAGGCCGTCTAGCATCAGGAATATCTAGATGATGGCGCGTTTTATTTTTTTTTGTATGCGTATAGTATTTTCGACGGATAGTCTCGATAGCCTGAGGCGGGAATTGGAGTAAGCGAGGCTTGCCCCGATGGATCATGACATGGGAGTTGGGTATTCGCTGTCTGGGGACAGCACCTGTATCACTCACTGGATACGATAATTGATAATAAGTTCTATTTTGTGCGGTCGCCTGGTTTAGTGCTGATGGGTAGCACCGGCTGGTAAGAGGTGGAGAAAGATCTCTGCTATTCATTTCTCTCCTCTCCTCTCCCAACCCCCTTGTTGGCAGGCCACTCCATCCTGCCCTCGACAAACTCCCTCGGCCACTTGACAAACCACCCCGTCACCGTCTTGCGCACCTCTTCGTCGCCGGGGTCGTTCTCGAACAGCGGCCGCTCCATTTTCTTCTCGAGCACCTTGTCCACCACGAACCCCCGCTCCCGCGCGAGGTCGAAGAAGCGCAGGTCCTTGTGCTGCAGCCAGGGGCGGTACGAGGTGAAGACAACGAAGGCGACGCTGTCCTCGTGCACGCGCATCGCCTTCTCTATGGAGTCGAGGAGGTGGTCGTGCTCGCTGTGGCGGAAGAGGAGATCGGCGAGGATGACGACGTCGAATTTCCTCTCTCCTTCCTCTTGTTCGTCTCTTTTCTCCCCCTTTTCCAAAGAGGAAGAAGAAGAAGGAGGTAGATGCTTCACCAAACACCCAACGTCAGATCCCCAGACGTACCCCTCTGCCACGATCTTCTTCTTGATCTTCTTGATCTTCCTCTTCCGTTCCTCCCCGTCTATCTTGTCGTCATCATCATCGTCATCATCACCATCATCACCCATCCCCAAAGCCTCGCACCCAAAGATATTCCGCCACAGACACTCGACGAGCTCCGGGTCGGGAAAATCCGTCACCACCGTCCTCTCGGCCCCCAGCGCGGCGGCGACCAGCGAGGGCAGCCCCGCCCCGGCGCCGAGCTCGAGCACGTTCCTGCCCCGGACCAGGGAAGGGTGCGCCTCGAGGTGCGAGGCCACCACCCGGCTGCCGTTCCAGAGGTGGTGCGCCTCCAGCGGGGAGTGGCCTACCAGGTGGAGGGTTATGGGTTGAGAGCCGTTGAGCTCGAGGAGGCGGGCCGTGGCCGGCTCGTAGGTCTGCGTCGTGGGCGGCGGGGAGGGGGGGTAGTAATCTTGCGGGTCGGCGAAGAGGGTGAATTGGGATTCTGAGTCTTCTGGGTCTTCTGATTCTTCCGAGTTTGATTTGGTTTCCTCTGTTTGGTTTGGTGGTGGTGGTGGTGGTTGTGATGGTTTTGTCACTGTTGCTGTATTCTTCATTGGAGCGGTGGTGGTGGTTGTTATGTTGTCGTCTTTTGGTGGCGATGAGGGGTAAGCCATTTTGGTTTTGTGCAGATATATATAATAAGGTACCCTCAAGACAACAATGAGGATATCTCGACGATTTCGAGTTTATTCCGGGGAATGGATGAAGGATATATGCAGTTAACCTATTCAGATGAGTTGAGAATGTTTGAGGGTTGAATCAAGTGAGTCGTGAGTGTATGAATGTATGAGTTGTTTGAGATTGGAGATGATGAGTGATGAGGGGAAGTAGGTACTCCGTAGGGTTTTTTGATGCCTGACTTTTTTTGGGGGGGGGGAG
>Ga0247769_1000316_pt1 | contig 11860 bp, 5 predicted proteins | sample UWRJL166409R6_FD_179942 | JGI IMG/M metagenome (GOLD analysis project Ga0247769, IMG submission 179942) | Plant litter microbial communities from Arlington Agricultural Research Station in Wisconsin, United States - UWRJ-L166-409R-6 | ecosystem: Environmental > Terrestrial > Plant litter >... | reverse complement strand
GTGAAGGTCTACTATATATCTCGCCACCTCAAAGGGTATATCTGCGCGCCCTCGCTGTATAGATTGCACCTAGCGATATCGTCCAACGCCAGCCCCCCGTGAACCACACGCAACACCAAGACACCACCAAACAGCACGCCGGAATGCCGCAGAGACAAATCATCTCGTCACAAACGTCCGCGTCCCAACCTTGACCGCCCTCATGGAAGGCAACGTATGATCCCTCCCCGGCTCCCTCCCAATCTCATAACACAGCAGCCTGATCAGATCCTGGTGCGTCCAGTAGCTCGAGTGCGCGCTCAGCATGTTCAGATACTGAATCTCCAACGGGCCGCCGCCCGACCTCAGATACCAGTCAATCTGCCCGTTGTCGTTGAGCAAAAACGCCTTCTTCTCCGCCATCTCCTCGCGCGAGAAGTCGTGCACCTCGAGCTCCAGCTGCGACGGCAGCCGCTGCATCATCGACGGCTTCTTCGCCTGAGAAGCTGCCACCGCCGCCGGATCCGCCACCGACGGCTCCACACCCACCATGCCCATCAGCGAATCGCCGATCGACTTGAGGAACGATGTCGAGATGCTCGGCACATACGCGTCCCGGAGGCTGGCCGCGTAGACGGGGTCAATTGTCCCGTTGAGAAGATACGCGATAGGGTCCTCCCTAGCAAGGATGTTGTAAATATTGTCCACGGCGAGACAACCAAACGTGCCCACGTCGCCCACGATGTCCTTAGCCACCGTGTCGGCCGCATCCGCCCCGGGCTTCAACCGACCTCGTCGCGGAATCAGACTGCCTCGCTCGAGGAGAAGGAAGAAGCCGGCAGGGCTGCCCAGGAGAAACAGGTTTGTTGTGTCAAACTCAAAGAACCGTGTATCCGGCAGCGGTCGGGAGAGATCCAGCCGTGGAACACGCGTGGGCTGCTGAGATAACACCTCGAGGGCCATGGCGCTGCCGAGCGAGTGGCCGATCATATGTACCCTCCCTCTCTCAGCGAAGCCTGGATTGTTCCGACACCAGAGCCTGTAGACGCGGTTTGCCTCGCCCACCAGCGCGGCGATCATCTTGGGCTTATGTCGCGACATGTAGAACGGGACGTCGAACATGACGTCGGATATCATGCTCCTCACCGCCGGGATCGTCGAGGGCTCGATGTCCTTCAGCGTGAACCCGTCTGGGGCGCAAGCGGACTTGTCCTCCTCGTGGGTAGGACCGCCGTCCTCGAAGCTCAGTAGATGCCGCCAGTTTACCGGCAATACCATGATACCGTTCTGGTTCCGTCGCAGGATGGACTTGACCGATGGCGTCTCCAGCTCCACATTTACGGCTCTTCGGAATCCGTTGACGGCATGGGTGAAGTGGAAGCTCTCCACGCGCTCTGCAAACTTCTGCCCGATGCCGTGGGCAATCAGGACCAGATCCGTCACCTGGCCGCGATCTCTGTCTAACTGACAGCCTAAGCATCCGCCTTGCTGTGCCGCCACACTCGAGCGTCGGTCTCGGGTCGCGGGTTTGGCAATCTTGGGCTGTGGAGCTGCTCGCTTCTCGTGGATTCTTTGCCAGGTTGACAAATTAAACCCGCGAACGACAGGAATGCCAACAGTGATCCCCCTATTGATCTTGTAGACAGGTCTTCTTCCGTAATACGCAGAGGGCTTGAGGCTAGGCTTCAGGAGGAACGCAGCAGAGCCATCCTTGTAAATCACATGGTAGTTTGCGTAGCTCCGAGACTCGGGTAGAGGCGTCGACGCTTCCTGTTCCGAATGAACTTGCTCCAGGATGCCCTCTGCAGCAGCCTCCCCTCGGAAACATCTAGCTGCGCAAAAGGGATCACAGGAAATCGGTGGCTCGTGTGGATCATCGTCCTTTGCCTTGGAACGTTTGTCCCTGGGCTCCGGCCACAGCCTGTGGGACACTTTTTCCTCGCCCAACGGCCCGACATACAGAGCCGATCGGATCTCGTCTTTCCATGTCTGCGTCCAAGGTCGCAGCTCCTGGTAGCCCGCCTCAAGCTGGTTTGCCACAGTGGGGTCCACAGGAACCATGCTGTCTCTACGGATTTGTCAGGGGCAAGTTGCTCGCCATACGTGGGAAGACTAGTCTCACCTGTAAAACCATGTCGCCCTCATCACGATTGCGATATCGTTGACGGGCGACCAGTATATCGGCTTCATCTGGAGAACCGGCAGCGACACGTTGTGTAACCTAGAAATCCCTACCGGTATCTCGACGGACTCGGCGTCCTTGCTCGCTGCCTCGGCTAGGACCGGTCTGGAAGCCTTACTATCACTCCTCTGACGACCTTCCGATACGAGCCTTGCTGACCGGTCTTCGGGGGTTGTGTTGGGCGATCTTTGAGACGGCTCAACGCGGATGAAGGGCTTGCCTGAGATACCGTCATCCACCACAGGTGGTCTTGCGTTGCTGATGGGCGCGGCAAGCAGTGGCAACTCCCCGTCTCCGGATGCCGTCGATGGTCGACTGTCGACGGTACTGATGTGTCTAGATGCCGGGCTAGTCCCCAATGGAATACCACCAGTCTTCCCAGCCGGACCAGGCTGAGTAGCGTCCGAGCTCGACCTGAGACGCTTGAGCTGTGCCATGACACCCTGAACGACCACATCATGGTCAAGCGAGCGCTGTCGTCTCCGCGTCACGGCGCAGAACTCCTTCCTGAGCTCGGCTGAGGCGTCGATAGTCAGTTCCTGGCAGCACACGACACCGGCCAGGGGCGACTGCCCTTCCCTGTCATGCTTCTCCTTGTGTTTGACCGAAAGTTTGGCAACGATTGCGGCGACCTTGGCGGCGTTCTCCTTGGAGAGCGAGGGACTCGGGCTTCGGTTTCTCTGCGCCTGGTGGTGGTTCCTCCTATCCCGGTCGGAAGCGAAGTCGAGCCATGCCCTCTCCAGGGCCGTGTTGTCGCCAGCAGAGAAGGGACGCAGGGGAGCTCTGGCCGACTTGGACTCGTTGGCCCCGATTATCGTGGATGCGGCGAGGGGATCGTCAATCGGGATCGGGGATGAGTAGAAGAACTGTGCGTTTATCGGCGGAATGCCCTCAAGCCCCTCCGCCGGCTCGGGATACGAGACGGGGGCCAGCCGGCAGCCAGGTCCGTACGTGTGCGTCTCGCTCCCGTCTACGGGCATGGCTGCCGTCGTCGTCGTCGGCCAAGGTACGCGGTGTGAGGCTGTCCAGGGATCGATTGGAAAGGTAAGCAACTAAGGTATGCAACGGACCAAAACAGGGAGGAACGAAAAGACACAACGGAAAACGACAGGATAGCTCAACAAAAAAGACATATTGCGGAGGATGTTGGGAGGTTGGCACCAGGCAGGCAGCAGAAGCGTGGCAACTCACTCACATTTCAACGAGGGAGTTCACCTCAGGGAACGAGCATCGCCAACGTAAAAAGAGACACGGCGGGGACACGGGGCACAGCATGAGGAATCACGGTGAAAACCAGGATTCAGAAGATGTCTATCCAAACTTCTCTTCCCCGAGACACGGGCATGGCGACTAAAAAGCAAGACAAACAGACGCGAGGCTTCCAGGTTGCTTTTGGCCATGCTCGCGCCGGCAACCGGGGGTGCCCGCCAGTCCAGCGTCGGGTGCGGGTGCTTGTGCTTCTGCTTGTGCTTGTGATTGATGACGTGGTTGGCACCCGCGTGGTCAAGGCAGGCAGGTTGCGGCGTTGCCTGCCGCTAATGCCGCCAAGGCCACCCAGTTGGCCATTGAGGTGGCCGTGGATCTGCAAGCCGATTCGTCGCCCTGGACCCGCGAGCCCCTGCTTTAGTGCTTCGAACTCCGACCTGCTCTGCTACGGGCGAATGACTGCCGGAGCGTCCAGGGCAGCTCCACTACCTACAGAGTATTCTGGGTGAGAAATATTAGAGTTGCGTCCAATTGGTGGTTGTGATTGCACGGCATCACAGCGTCTCGGTGGTTCATAGTTCCATGTCCCAGCACCGCAAGAGGAACCTGGGAGCTTCGTACCGCCGACACACAGAATGCCCGATCCCGATCCCAGTTCGCCGAGTCAGTGAAACGAGCACCCGCAGAAATACACAGCACTGTGTAAATGAGTATTTACTACTCTGCGAGCAGACACGCTCCTCGGAAAGTTGCATCCTCAACACCCGCAACATCCTTGTTCGTTTGGCTCAATCTTCCGCTGTGCTAGAACTCTGGAGATGATGCAAAGTAATATGCCTGCCGGCGTGACAACCTGGCTGCGTCCTCCAGCGCCGACGTGATGCTTCCCGAATCTTCAATATGATACATGAAACCATGGCAATCTAGGCCGGGCTAGCTCCTCCCTTCTATGCTGCGATTTCTGCTTTTGCCCGAGTAAGCAAGCCCCAACCCCTTCCGTACACGCCTTACACAGTACCGCACACACGATACAATCACGGGGTATTCTTCGCCTGCGTCCAGAAGCTGTCCATCTTCCTGTGCGCCAGGAACTCCCTCGCCTCTTGGTCAGTCTCAACCACCTTGACGCCCCACTTCTTGAATACTTGCGCCTTGTTCTCTCCTTCGAACAGGAGCACGCACTTGTTGGAGGACAGGTCCTTCAACTGCCCATTCTCATCCTCGGCCTTCAACCAGTCACGCGCAGCCGCGCCACCCGGCGTTGCCGTAGCCACTCCCTCGGCCCGGGAAGGTAGCGAATCCGCCCAGTTGATTCTCCGCGTCATCAGCTTCTTGTAGTTGTTGATACTGTGCTCCCCGCCTTCCACAATCACCAGGTTGAACCGGGGATGCATGATGCAGACACCCGACAGCGCATTCTGGGTGGCATTCTTGTTGATCTTGAACCGATGCTGCCCGTTGACGAGGCTGTTGATCTTGAAGACGAGCATGTGGATGCCACGTGCTGCGTCCTTGGCCTGATTGTTCTCCAGCTTCTCCACCCGTTGCTCCTTGGTCAGCTTGCGCTCCTCGTTGGCCTGCATATGTGCGTCGAGGCGCGCAGCGATCTCCCGGTTGACCCGCGCCTCGACTGCCGTGGGATCCTTGACGGCTTCCTGGCCGAGCACACGCATGAGATTGGACTTTTTGACCTTGGGCGGCGGTGCTTCCTGAAGACCAAGACGGATCATGGCCTGCTTCTCTTGTAGCTCCATCAGGCGACGCTGTCGGCGTAGCTTCTTCTGCTCCACGGGCGTCAGGTACATGGGCTTTGGCTCCGGCGCCAGCTTCTCCTGCGGTGGCTCGATAGCGAATGGATGCTGGATGTAGAGGGTGATGATGCTATCGGGTGTTGATATCTTCAGCGACTGGGGGATGTTGCTGTAGTCCTTCCCGTCTATCATGGCTTCGTCCCACCACTCCAGATCCGGGGGCGCCTCGACCGCGAAGGCCTTTTCGACATCTCTATCCTCTTCCAGTCCTGCTTTCCGTGCCTGGTCCGCGATCCGCTTCTTCATAGCCTCCAGCGCGGCCTGCCTTCGTAGGGCATTTGCCTGCTGGATGTACTTGCCCTTCTGGTTGAAGATGAGCTGCCTCGGCTCCCTAGCCTTGCCCGTGCCGGGCCCATGGCTTGTGTCCAGATACGGGTTGGTCCCAGGAGGTACGCTCGGGCCGTCCTTCTTCCTCAGGGACTTGTTACCATCTTGGGCGGAAACGCGGGCGCGCGATGCTCCGAGAGGGGCCGACGGCCGGGCCGGCGCGCTGAGGTCAGCGAGGGCGGGGTGGAGGGGCGTGTTGAGTCCGCCCTTGGCCTTCGCGGTGCCGACGGCTGCGGCCACTCGAGCTCTGATGGCGGCGAGGCGGTCGGCGGTAGACTCTGGTTTTTGTATCCTTGAAGACTGGTCATGACGGGGACCAAGCCCGGCGATTTGCTGGCCCCGATCCATGGCAGGCGCTGGTGGTGTCTGACGACGACCTAATCTCTCTCTCTTGTGTCTCAAAAAGAAAAGACTCGTTCGGCTCTCGAGCGGTACTCGTGGGTATTGATATAACGCGCGTTGTATGTTGTATCGATCGTTCGCAGTCGTTGGTCGCCGTCGTCGCTCGTGGCGGTGGTGAGTGGGTGAGTGAGTGAGCAAGGTAGGTGAATGGTGAGGTGGAGTGGTGACGCGACAGAGCTGGGAAAGCTTCAGGAACGCCTGGACTCTCAAACGAGGCGCAAAGGATGCCTGCCGGACAGGTCCTTGTACGTACCTGCCGGCCGAGCCAATGGAAAGGCAGGCCCCACAATGTATATGCACAAGGCCCTATAAAACACTTTCAACACCTCTAAAATCGTTTTGAAGGCCTAAAGCGCGGTTAAAAAGGCCTAAAATTTAATTTAAATAGCATAAAACGTATTTAAAAATGCGCAAAATGCATTTTTAAACACGCGTATACATATAATTATTATGCATGAAGCAAACATTACTAGGGCTGTTGCTAATGACGTTAGGGCGTGTGAGTACCCGCGCTACCCCCCCAGCGCCCTCCCCCACTCTCTGTGATCGGTGCGCAGCGCAGCTCAATGCCAGGTTCTGCCGGTGCTCACCGCCAAAAAATTAAATATTCAAGCTCTCTCCCGATCTCAAGGTCCCCGCCAAAAACCGCCAAAACCGCCAATCCGAAAGCTGTTCGTGGTTGCGCGCAACCAGCAACAGCAACCATGAATATCTCACAACCCGTCAGCTCCATTTTGGAGAGCGTGGAATTTACATTCCTAACCGCTGAAGAAATCCGATCCATCTCCGTGAAAAGGATCGAAAACGACAGCACTTTCGACACCCTCCTGAACCCAGTACCCGGCGGGCTCTATGACCCTGCCCTGGGGTCATGGGGCGAGAGTCTGTGAGTCTATTTACGTCTCAATTCTCGGTCTGAATCTAACCACAGCTGCAGCTGCACAACATGCTATCTGAACCAGGCACAGTGTCCAGGCCACCCGGGCCACATCGAGCTTCCAGTGCCCGTCTACCACCCCGTATTCCTGGACCAGGCATACCGCCTACTGCGAGCGACATGCGTCTACTGCCACCGCTTCAAGATCGGGAGGCGGGAAACCCACCGATATGCCTGCATGCTTCGTTTACTACAGGTCGGGCTCCTCGAGGAGGCTCAGATGATAGACTCCTTCAACATAAACGAGTTCGGCGACGATATTCGGAGTATGGCGCTGAGCAATGTGCCGGGCCTTCTCGACGACGAAGCCGAGGAGGACAGCAAAAATGCACAAGACAACACCGTGCGCTCCCGCGAAGCCTATGTTCGGCACGTACTGCGGCAGCACCGAAATCAGACCGATATGGGGAGCATCAAGAACGGGAAACACGAGGGCGCCGCCGAGATGAGGAGAGCGCTCGTCAAGGACTTCCTCGGCAAGATCGTCTCGGAGAAAAAGTGCCGGCATTGCGATGGGATCTCGCCCGTCTACCGCAAGGACCGATACGTCAAGATTTTTGAGCGCGACTTGTCCACGAAGGAGAGGGCTGCCATGGCCCAGGCGGGGAGGAAGCATACCGACGCAGTCAGGCTGGCGCAAAGGTCCTCCAAGGACGAGGCGATTGCCGATATCGACGTGTCGCCCGATGGGTCCGAAGAGGAGCAAGAGAGCGAAGGCGAAGGCGAGGAGCTCGATGAGAACGGAGACGTAGTCATGGCCGAAGCCCCGGCCAAGCTGAAACTATCCCAGCTCAAAGAGCGCAGGGCGCGATACCTCACTACCTTGGAGGTGATGGAGCGGTTGAAGCTTCTCTTCGAGAAGGAGCAGGATATGCTCTCTCTGCTCTACAGCGCAAAACCCAGGCCCAAGAAAGCCCCTCCTATGACAGCAGAAATGTTCTTCATCCAGACGCTCCTAGTGCCCCCAAATCGGTACCGGCCAGAGGTGAGCAAACTACCCGCCTGCGGATGGGTTCCGATAACCGTTTACTGACGTATCGTTTGGAAATAGGCCCGCATGGGTGATTCAAAAATCACCGAGGCTCAGCAGAACAACCTCTACAAGACCATCCTCAAAAAGGCATATCTAGTGGGCGAGATATCCCGGGAAATAGCCAAGGCCAAGAGCGGCGCTCCGTGCGAAGGGAGGCGGCCAAGAGACGGAAACGCACTCTACCAAGCGTGGACAGAACTGCAGGACGCAGTGAACTCCCTCATCGACAGGGACAAGAACCCATCCCAAGGCTTTGGCGGAAGGCTGAGCGAGGACGGGATCAAGCAGCTGCTCGAGAAGAAGGAGGGACTGTTCCGAAAGAATATGATGGGGAAGCGCGTTAACTACGCGGCCAGAAGTGTTATCTCCCCCGACCCTAACATCGAGACGAACGAGATCGGCGTGCCACCAGTATTCGCGATGAAGCTCACGTTCCCCGAGCCGGTGACGAGCCACAACTTCAAGTTTCTACGACAGGCCGTCATCAACGGAGTGGACAAGTGGCCAGGAGCCTCGGCCGTCGAGAACGAGAATGGCCAGGTTGTGAACCTACGGAACAAGTCTGTCGAGGACCGCATGTCCCTCGCCAACTCGCTCCTCGCCCCAAGCGCGAAAAATCAGGGGGGCGTCCGGAACAAGAAGGTCCACCGGCACATGACAAACGGCGACGTGGTGTTGATGAACCGGCAACCGACTCTTCACAAACCGTCGATGATGGGCCACCGCGTCCGAGTTCTGCCGGGAGAGAGGACCATCCGCATGCATTACGCAAACTGTAACACCTACAATGCAGATTTCGACGGTGACGAGATGAATATGCACTTCCCGCAAAACGAGCTCGCGCGCGCCGAGGCCCTCCAGATCGCCGACACAGACCACCAGTACATCTCCGGGACGGCTGGAAAGCCCCTCCGGGGTCTGATTCAGGACCATCTGTCGGTTTCCGTCGAGCTCTGCAACAAGGACACGTTCTTCAGCAGGAGCGACTATCAACAGCTCGTCTACAGCGCACTGAGACCAGAAAGCGGCAACATTGTGGGCGACAAGGTCATACTCTTACCACCAGCCATCATCAAGCCAGCCCCTCTGTGGACGGGAAAGCAGATCATTACCACGATTCTCAAGAACATCACGCCACCAAACTGCGGGGACCTGTGGATGAACGGCAAGACGTCGATTCCAGGGCGAAGATGGGGCTGGGCCACGGAGGAAGGCGAAGTCCTGTTCCGCGATGGCGTATTCGTATGCGGCATCCTCGACAAGTCGCAGCTGGGCCCGAGCAGCGGCGGCTTCGTGCACTCGGTGCACGAAGTCTACGGCCCGTCGACCGCCGGCAGACTTTTGAGCAGTATGGGCAGACTCCTGACCCGTTACCTCTCCATGATCGCGTTCACCTGCGGTATGGACGATCTACGTCTCACGCCCGCGGGAGAAGAGGCGAGGAGGAAGAAGCTGGAAGAAGCCTCGGGCATCGGTCTCGAGGTGGCATCCAAGTACGTGTCGCTAGAGGAGCAGAAGCCGGCGAAGGACGACCCCATTCTCCTGGAGCGCTTGCAAGAGGTCATGAGAGACGACAAGAAGCTCGAGAACTTGGACTTGCTCATGAACCAACGGTCCAAGGATCTCTCGAGCGACATTACAGCGGCGTGTCTCCCCGACGGGCTGGAGAAGGCGTTCCCGAAGAACCACATGCAGGCAATGACGACATCCGGAGCCAAGGGCAGCTCGGTCAACGCCAACCTCATCTCGTGCAACCTGGGCCAACAGGTTCTCGAAGGCAGACGGGTTCCCGTCATGGTCAGCGGCAAGACGCTGCCAAGTTTCAAGCCGTTCGACACGGACTTGAAGGCCGGGGGCTACATCGCCAGCCGTTTCTTGACGGGCATCAAGCCGCAGGAATACTACTTCCATCACATGGCCGGTCGCGAAGGTCTAATTGATACCGCCGTCAAGACGGCCCGCTCCGGGTACCTGCAAAGATGTTTGATCAAGGGCATGGAGGGTCTCAAGGCTTGCTACGACGGCTCCGTGAGGGATTCGGACGGCACCATTGTGCAGTTCTTGTTTGGGGAGGACGGCATCGACATCTCCAAGACCAAGTACCTGAACGACTTTGAGTTCTTACTCCAGAACCTGAAGTCGGAACTCGCGCAGATTCGCTACACAGAGCCCGGCATGCAACGCCTATTCGACCACAAGGACGAGATCATAAAGCGGATGAAGAGCGCCATCAAGTCGAGGTCCAGCCGCACTGCCATGCTGGACCCGGTCGCGTCCGAAGTTGAGCCGGCACTTTATGCCTTCGCGACCTCGGAGAAGTTCTTCACCCAGATGACCGAGTACATGAAGAACAACAAAGACGGGCTGATCAAGGATAAGAAGGCGGGCGACAATCAGTCCGGCATCGTTGGCCGCAAGACGGCAGAAAAGATTTTGGCCGCCAAGTACCTCCGGTCGCTCGTCGAGCCTGGTGAGGCGGTTGGAATCGTGGCGGGACAGTCTGTCGGAGAGCCCTCGACGCAGATGACGCTCAACACGTTCCATTTGGCTGGTCACTCGGCGAAGAACGTCACACTCGGTATTCCTCGCCTTCGCGAGATCTTGATGACTGCCAGCTCCAACATATCCACCCCGGCCATGACGCTGGTCCTGAACGAGGAGCTCACGGCCGAGGACGGAGAGCGATTTGCAAAGTCGATCAGCGTTCTCCCCTTGGCGGACGTTCTTATGGAAGCGTCGGTCAAGGAGTGGATCGATGGGGGCAAGTCGGACGCCATCCACAAGTTCTTCCGAATCCGGTTGAGCTTCTTTGAGTCGGCCGAGTACATCAAGACGTACGCCATCAGCATTGAAGACGTTCTCGCGACTGTGGAGAAGAAGTTTGTGCCACTTCTTCTCAGGCTTGTCAAGAAGGAAATAAAAAAGAAGCAGGGCACCGCCGCGGCGGACATTGGTGAGAGCTCGGGCAACGTGCAGATGGCAAGGCCCGATGCGGAAGCCGCCCCGATTGGCGAGGATGACGATGACGACGTCCCCGAGGACGACGCCACGGGCGATAAGGCACGGGCCAACAGGACGGAGGCGATCTCGTACGGGCCCAACGACGACGAGGACGACGCGATCCAAAGAAGAGCGCGAGAGGACGACGGCGAGGATGACGGCATTGACGAGGGGTACAGCGGAAGTCCAGAGCCAGAAGAGAGGGAGCTGGAGGACGGGAACGTGGACGATGTGCTGGCGCGAGATCGCGAGACGCGGGTCCTCTCCAAGAATATGAATGTGTCGAAGTTCAGGACGGATGAGAAGAACGGCGAGTGGGCAGAGATATTGCTCGAGTACGGGGCGGAGATGCCCAAGATTCTGATGCTCAACCTCGTGCAGCAGGCGGTCAAGAAGTCGCTGATCCAGCAGATCAGCGGGCTGGGCAAGGCGACGTTCGTGAAGGACAAGATTGACGATCCGTTAACGGGCGACAAGGTCACGGCACAGGTGGTGCACACGGAGGGGGCCAACCTCCTGGCGATGCAGCAGTACGGCGAGTACATCAATCCGAACCGGATGGTGACGAACGACATTGCGCAGGTTCTCGAGGTGTACGGCGTCGAGGCGTGCCGCAACACGATTGTCCGCGAGCTGGGCGATGTGTTCAAGGGCCACGGCATCGGCGTCGACGCACGGCACCTGAATCTAATTGCGGACCACATGACGAGGAAGGGCGGCTTCTCACCGTTCAACCGCATCGGTCTGACGAGCAATGTCAGCCCGTTTACGAAGATGAGCTACGGTATGTGTATCCTGGTGTTGCATGGCGTGGACAGTGTGCTAACACGAGATGCAGAAACGACGCTGGGATTCCTCAAGGATGCGACGTTGGATGGCGACTGGGACAACCTAGACACGCCATCGAGCCGGTTGGTGGTTGGAAAGTTGGGCCCCATGGGCACAGGGTCGTTTGACGTGCTCACTCGGCTGCCGACGCACCA
>Ga0247769_1000315_pt1 | contig 11874 bp, 11 predicted proteins | sample UWRJL166409R6_FD_179942 | JGI IMG/M metagenome (GOLD analysis project Ga0247769, IMG submission 179942) | Plant litter microbial communities from Arlington Agricultural Research Station in Wisconsin, United States - UWRJ-L166-409R-6 | ecosystem: Environmental > Terrestrial > Plant litter >... | reverse complement strand
ACGGAATACGAACTGGTCGCGGAGGTGGAGGGCTACGTCAAGGCGCACGGCGCCGAGGACAATTTCATGCTGGTGGCTTCGGGAGGCACGGAAGTGACGGCGATGAAACCGCCCACCGCTCGCAAGCTGCGCACCGGCGACTCGGTGATCACCGAACTCACACCGCAGATCAATGGTTACTACGCGCAGATCTGTCGCACGCTCGTCATCGGGCCGCCTTCCGAGAAGCAACTCGAGTCCTACGCCATCTTCGCGGCGGCGCAGCAAGCCGCCCAGGACCTGCTGCGTCCCGGAGTAGATATCTCGGATGTGGCCCGCGTGCAGAACGATGTCTTCCGCAAACATGGCTACGGTGAATACACCGGATCGCAGTACACGCGCGTGCGCGGCCACAACCTGGGACTCTATCCGGATGAGTTGCCGCATGTTCTCGAGAGCAGCCACTACACGTGCAAGAAGGACATGGTGATCATCTGCCACCCCAACACCTACCTGCCGCTGTCGGGGTACATGGTGTTCGGCGATACCTTGCTGGTGACCGAAACGGGCTGCGTGTCGCTGAGCCGAACCGAAAAGAGGCTATTTCAGGCATGAAGAGAGGACTGGTCAGTTGGGAACACAACGAGCTGCCACCCGAGGAGCTCGCGAAGCGACTCGCCGTCGTGCACGCAATCGCGCGCAACGAGACCGTCGATGCGGTCGTGGTGTACTCGGATGTCTGGCGCTCGAACGACGCACGCTACCTGTCGAACTACATGCCGTACTGGAACCGGGCATTCGTGGTCGTGCCACTGGATGAGAAGCCCATTCTGCTGTGCGCGTTGTCTCCCCGTGTCTATCCGTGGATCAAGACGGTGACGGTGCACGAGACCATCATCGCAAGCCCGAGTCCACCGGCCACGCTGTTCAAGCTCTGCGCCGAGCGCGGCTGGATGCGGGTGGGAGTGGTTGATCTCGACGGCCTGCCCACGGATCTGCATGCCGAATTGACCTCCGGCAAGGTTCAACTCGTCGATGTCCCTCGCAGTGAACTTCGCCCGATGCCCACGGCAGTCGAGGTGCAGATGCATGCACGTGCCGCCCGCATGGCGCGTGAGGTGCTTGAGCAGGAGCTCAAGGCCGCAGCGGGGCAGACCGACCACATGCTCACCGGACGACTCGAACTTCTGTTGCGTCGTGCCGGCGCCGAGGACGTAGTTATTCTCGTTTCCGACGGCCAAGGGCCGCCGATTCCGGCGGAGGGGCGCCCGGTCGGACCGCACACCTCGGTCGTGGTCGCGAACGAATACAACGGGCACTGGGCGAAGGTCACCCGCAACCTCGCGGGTGTGAAATCGAGCCTCACTTCGCTCGACGGCGCGACGGCCCTGCGAGAGATTCTTTCGGGATCTTACTCGTGGGCCGACACAACCGATGACATAGGACCTCCCGCCATCGTCTCTCTCCAACTGCAGATCCCCGCGGACGATCGACAGTTCTACTACGGCGATACCTGCCTGCAAAGTACGGAAGGACTGCGCGTTTTATGAACCGTTCCATGAACATGGTGGAGAAAATCCTGGCCCGCAAGAGCGGCCAGAAGAGCGTGACGCCGGGCGATGTCGTACTCACCGACATCGACCTGATGTTGATGCACGATCTGAGCGCCAACTTCGTCATGAAGGTGTTCGAAAACGAGATGGAAGGCGCGACCATCGCCGATCCCTCCAAGCTCGTCTTCGCTTTCGATCACAACTTCGCGCCGGCCACGCGTGACGCAGCCGAAGCGCTCGCGGCTGTGCGCAGGTTCACGGCAAAACACAAGGTGAAGAATCTATTCGACAGCGGTTGCGGCAGCATCCATCACGTCGTCATGGAAGCGGGCCTGGTCACGCCCGGCATGATCGTCGTCGGTTGCGACTCGCACACGCCCATCTACGGGGCGCTCGGCGCCTTCAGCACCGGCATCGGCAACAACTCGATGGCCTCGCTCGGCTTCACGCAAAACAAGGGATGGTTCAAGGTTCCCGAAACTATCAAGATCCACTTCCACGGCACTGCGATGAAGGCGGTTCAGCCGCGCGACATCTCGCAGTTCCTGGTAGGCAAGCTCGGGGAGGACGGAGCTATCTACAAGGCGCTGGAGTACGCCGGTCCGTACATCGAGTCGCTCGACGTCAACGACCGCGCCCTGTTCCCGCTGCAGGCGATCGACGTGGGCGGCAAGTGCGGCTTCGTCAATCCCGATGAGAAGACGTGGCGCCATGTTCAGCAGTTGCTCGGATCGAGGCCGGGCGTGCCGCCATTCGAACTCTTCTCCAACGATGCCGACTGTCGCTACGCGGATATAGTCGATATCGATGTCAGCCGCATCGAGCCACAGGTGGCGTGTCCGCCGACTGTCGGCAATGTGCATCCCATCGATGCCGCGGTGGGAACTCCCATCAACGTCGCGGAGGCGGGCGGAAGCACTGGCGGAAGATTGAGTGACATCCGCACGCTTGCCCGATGTTTCGCCAGTCGGCGCGTTCACGCGGGTGTGCGTCTGCAGGTCGTACCGGCTTCGCGCGATATCTATCTTGCTGCACTCAAGGAAGGTCTGTTCGAGACGCTGCATATCGCGGGCGCGAATATTTTCCCGCCGAGCGCAGGCTCCAACCAAGCTTTCAACATGGGCGCACTGGCGGAAGACGAAGTAATGATCTCGACACAGGCCCGCAACTTTCCCGGCCGTAACGGCCATCCCAAGGCCCGTCACTTCCTGGCTTCCGCGCTCAGCGTGGCCGCCTCGGCGCTGACAGGCAAGATTACCGACCCGCGCACACTGGAGGAGCGATGAGCCAGACCATCGCGGAAAAGATTCTTGCGGCTAAAGCCGGCGTCGACCGCGTCACGCCGGGACAGATCGTCGACGCCTATCCGGACCTCGTGATGAGCCATACGGCAACGTGGCGCTCGGTGAGTGTCATGAAGAAGATCGGCGCGAAGCGACTCTACGATCCCGACCGCCTCGCCATCGTGCTCGATCACATCTCGCCGGCGAAAACCGAAAAGTACGCCGCCGACCAACAGACCTCGCGCAACTTCGCTCGCGAGTACGGCATCGAGAAGTTCTACGATGTCGATGCCGGGATCGCACACTTGGTGCTGATGGAGCACGGGCACGTCAAGCCCGGCGACCTGATCGTCGGCACCGACTCTCATTGCACGATCTACGGAGCGCTGGGAGCGTTGGGATCGGGGATCGGCTATACGGAAGTCGCTTCCGTGTGGGTGACCGGCAAGCTGTGGATGAAGGTGCCGACCACTATCAAACTGACCTTGGGCGGCCGCTTCGCCGGCGGTGTCAGCGCGAAGGACCTGATGTTGCATCTCATCGGTACACTCGGCGCCGATGGCTGCGGATATAAATCAGTGGAGTTCTATGGCAGCGCCATGCCTCAGATGAGCATTTCCGAGCGCATGACGATGGCCAATCTTGCGATGGAGATGGGCTCGAAGTGCGTGTTCATCCCTCCCGATGAGAAGACCAGCGAATGGCTGCTGCCGCGCCTCAAGGATCCGGCCAGCTATAAGCCGGTGCTCGCCGATAAAGATGCCGTCTATGAACAGAGCATCGACGTCGATCTGACGAGGCTCACTCCCATGATTGCGTGTCCCCACCAGGTGGAGAACACCAAACCCGTCACCGAGGTGATGGGTACTCGCATCGACCAGGCATTTCTCGGCTCCTGCGCGAATGGAAAATACGAAGACCTCGTGGTCGCCGCCGACATCCTGACGGGACGCAAGATCGATCCTCGCGTGCGATTGATCGTCACGCCCGGATCGAAGGAGATCATGTTGGAGGCGATGCGCACCGGTGTTCTCGCCACCCTGATTGAAAGCGGCGCCTTGGTGACAAATCCAGGGTGCGGTGCTTGCGCCGGCGACGGCGGCACGATGGCCGACGGCGAAGTTTCGCTATCCACCGCGAACCGCAACTTCGTGGGTCGCATGGGCAGCAACAAGAGCAGCATCTACCTGTCGAGCCCGGCGACGGTCGCTGCATCCGCGCTCAAGGGCGCGATCGCCGATCCGCGGGAGTTCTATTAAGATGCAAGACACGATTTCCGGACGAATTTATAAATTCGGCGACAACGTCAACTCGGACATCATCATCGCGGGTCGCTACCTGATCTACATCGATCCGGTGAAACTGGCCGAGCATGCATTCGAAATGCTCGGAGACGGCTTTCCCGCGAAGCTGCGCAGCTTCGATATTCTCGTGGCCGGTCGCAACTTCGGCTGTGGCAGCGCTCGTGAGCAGGCCTCCACCGCCATCCAGGGGCTCGGCATCAAGGCGGTCGTGGCGGCTTCCTTCGCGCGCACTTTTTATCGCAACGCTATCAATGACGGGTTGCCGATCTTCGAATGCCCGGCGGTGTACGATGCGGTATCGGAAGGCGATGAGATATCGATAGATCTCGCCGGGGGCCTGATCTCACACGCAGGTAATGACTATGAGTTTGCGCGAATTCCCGAGTCGGTCGCGAAAATCCTGGCACTCGGGGGCTTGGCGAATTATCTGAAATCGACTCTCGAGACGGACAGCGCACCTCGATAACGCTATGTACGACAAGTCAGATCCGCGCGCGACACTGGCGACGCCGAGCAGAGATATGCAATCAGGCACGACTGCAATGCCTGCGAGCTACGGCCGCTACTATCAGGACAACGCGGTCGATGACGATGCCAGCGGTCGCGGCTGGTACACCCGCAGCCAGAACCTGGTCGTCCACTGGATCGAAGCGAAACCGGGTGCGACCTTCTCGCGAACTGCGCAGGTGGATGAATACATGATCGTCGTGCCGGACGACGACACACCCTATGAAGTGACCGCCAACGCTGAGTCGTTGCGCGGCGAAGGCTTCCAGCTGCTCATTGTGCCGCCGGGAGACAGCCGGATCACTTTGCCCAGGGGCGGGCGCATCGTGCGACTTTTCTCGACGCAGTCGTCCGACCTGAATGCCAAGTGCGCCAACGCGGCGATTTATGCGCAGCCCGATCCTTCGCATCCTCCATTCAAGCCTTGGCCTGCGCCACCCTCGGGTTACAAGCTGCGAAAGTATGAGCTGCAGGGAGGAGAGAGGGCGCCGGGACAAATGGGACCGATGTGGCGCTGTACGACGCTGATGGTGAGTTTCCCTCCCACCAGCCGACGCGCCCGCGATGCGACGAAGCTGTCACCGCACAGCCATCATGACTTCGATCAATGCTCGCTGGTCTTCGCTGGAAACTATATGCACCACCTGCGCTGGCCCTGGAGTTCCAACAAGAGCGAGTGGCGAGCGGATGAGCATGTTGAGATCGGCGCGCCCTCGGCGACCATGATCCCGGCTCGAGTCATACACACATCGGAAGCTCAGGCGCCCGGGCCGGAAGGCAATCGGATGGCCGATGCCTTCGCGCCTCCACGATTGGATTTTTCGCTCAAGGAAGGCTGGGTGAAGAACGCCGATGAGTATCCGATGCCGGAGGCGTCGGAGTGAAGAGTTTCTCGCTGAGCACGCTGAGCAGAAACGTAGTGCCTGCACTCTTACCTTCCTCCCCCGGCGACCGTGGGAAGAGATAAGAAAGTCAGCCGCGCCCGACGAACGGCATCTTGGTTGGCAGCAGCGTCGTGAACAATATGTTCGCCTCGAGCGGCAGGTTTGCCATTTGCAGGACGGCCTGTGCGGCGAGCTTGGTATCGAGTTTGGGTATCGAACTGGCGTTGGCGGCAGAGGGCGGGGAGTCCGAGCCGATCTCGCTGTCGACCCTGCCCACATCGATCTGGCCGCAGGCGATGTCGAAGTCCCGTCCATCGAGCGCGATCGATTTTGTCATACCGGTCACCGCGTGCTTGCTCGCCGTGTAGGCGATCGAATTGCGGCGCGGTACCTGTGCTGAGATCGAGCCGTTGTTGATGATCCGACCGCCGCGTGGCGTCTGATTCTTCATCAGGCGCACAGCTTCCTGGATGCACAGGAACATGCCGGTGAGATTGGTGTCGATGACCGACCGCCACGTCTCGATGGACATTTCTTCGACAGGCACTTCCTGCCCGCTGATGCCGGCGTTGTTGAATAGCAGGTCGAGCCGTCCGTAAGTCTCGCGCGTGCGTGCGAACAGGTTGCGAACGGAATCCTGGCTCGTCACATCCGTCTGCACGGCAATGGCACGCGGAATGCGGGTCGTCGCGCCCGACTGGTCCAGACGTGCTTCGCCCGCTTCGGCAATTGCCTGCTCCAGGCGATCATATCGCCGGCCGGCGAACACGACGTTCCAGCCATCGGCAAACAGCGCCACGGCGGTGGCCTTGCCTATGCCGCTGCTGGCGCCGGTGACGATCGCAATTCTATCTACCGTGTTCATCGTTCGATTGTACGCGTCACGTTTCGCAAGCGGCTACTTCGTAGTCGATTGGTTGCGCCAGCCTTCGTGGTAGGCCTCGCGAGCGTCGCGGGAATACGGTGTGGGCGACACCTTCACACGCACTTCGGTTTGTCGGTGACGTTCGACCGTCGGCTTCTTCGTGCCGCCATTCTCTTCGCCCCAGACCAGGTCGAGTTGATCGCCCACGTTGACGTCGGCATCGACGACGCCCAGCGACAGGCCGCAGCGCTCGTTGTGGCTGTACCCTGTGAACATGGAGAAACCCACGACCTTGCCGTCGCGCTTCACGGCGTCGAACGATGAGGACGCGTAGTTTGCGACGGGCAGGTCGAAATACTTGCAGGGAAGCTGCTCTCGCTGGTACAGCGAGCCGGCGATTTTTCCCAGGTCCTCGCCGTTCCACTCGAAGGTGACCTTCTTTCGCTGCGGCCGGCCGTCTTTCACCATCTTCTCGAGGGCCTCGCGCCCGACGAAGTCGTGATCGAATTTCACGAACGGGCCATAACCGAGCTCGTATGGGGTGAGGTAGTAGTCTTCGATGTTCTTGGGGACAAAACTGCCGCCTATGGATGCAGTCCCCTCATAACCGCTCGCGGGAAGCCATTCCCGGTACTTCTTCATCTTCTCGCCCGTGTAAACCGCCGGCAGCGGCGAGGGGATCCATCCCGACTCCAATGTGTTGGATGCGTAGGTGCGAGATCCTACGACGACGAGTCCGGAGTCCTTGCCCGCTTCGATGATGGCCGAGCGTATCTCGTCGCGTTCTTCGTAGGGGCCCCAGATTTCGAGGCCCGGCGCTCCTACCATGCCATGGCGCAGCGCGCGTACTTTGCGACCCTTGATGTCGATCTGATCGAAGGTGAAGAACTTCACGTCGGGCAGCGGCCCGCCGTTGAGTTTCGCCAGCACCTCGGCAGCCTTGGGTCCCTGAACCTGATACCGGTAGTGGCGACGCGTAACCGCTTTTCCGTACGGATGCGATGGCGAACGGTCGTCGCGGATGATATCGACGTTGAACGACCCGTGTTCGGCGTGGAACTGCAACCAGTTCACCGTAGGCGCGCGGCCGACGAACAACAGTTCGTCCTTATCGACAAAGAACAGGATGCCGTCGCCGATCACGTAGCCGTCGTAGCTCGTCGGCACCATCTGCTTGGCCTTGCCGGGCGCGAAGCCGTTGAAGCTGTTGATGGTCGTGTACGAGCAGAGCTTCAAGGCATCGGGTCCCTTGATGGTGATTTCAGCCATGTGGTGCGACTGGTCGAACAGCACGGCCGATTCTCGCCAGGCCTGTTGCTCAACTCGCCAGTTGTTGAATTCGGTCGGAACCACGGGATACACGTAGGCGCCGATCTGCGAATTGCGGAGCAGCTCGACCGTGTCGCCGGACCGTTGCAGCAAGCTTTCGAGATTCTGCTGTGTCATGCCTGTAGTCCTTTGGGTTACCGATGTTCAGTTCGTGAGTTGGAAGGTCAATGGACCGCGCAATTCCAATTGACGCTGCGTTGGCGTCTACCGGCCATCATTCGCCGCCGCCGGGAGCGGGACAATCGAATGTTTGATATACGCCGTATTATCGGCTGTAATAGTTCGACATGGCCGACCTCGATCTGAACCTTCTGTATGTACTAGTGACGCTGGATGAACATCGCAGTGTCAGCGGGGCGGCGCAGAAGCTGCATCGAAGTCAGCCGGGCATCAGCGTTGCGCTCGGCAAGCTGCGCGAATTCTTCGACGATCCGCTGTTTGTACGCTCCGGCAACAGCATGCAACCGACCCCGCGCGCGGAGGCGCTGATTTCAGTCGCCCGTGCAGTGCTCGAGCGCGTCGGCACGGATATCGTGGCCGTTCCGTCATTCGACCCGGCAAGGAGCGATCGCGCGGTGACGATCGTGCTCTCGGACGTCGGCGAGATCGTGCTGCTGCCGAATCTCCTGAAGGCGCTGCGTGAGCGGATGCCCAACGCAATGGTCCGATCCGTTTCGCTGCCACCGAACGAGGTTGCACGCGAACTCGAAAGTGGCGAGGCGGATCTTGCGATGGGCTATTTTCCCGACCTCAAGAAACACAATTTCTACCAGCAGGCGGTCTATTCGGACACCTTCGCGAGTTTATTGCGCGCAGATCATCCGGTACGCGCGGAGAAGCTCAGCCTCAAGCAGTACCTGGCGCTCGAACATATCGTCGTCCATGCGGAAGGCCGCACTGAAGAGGTGATCGAGAGTTATCTTGCGCGAAAGAAGATCCGCAGGCGCGTGGTGCTCACCACGCCGCATTTTGCGAGCGCACCCATCATCGTCGCGCAGTCCGACCTGATCGTGACGGTTCCCGAGCCGTTGGCCCGGTACTTCGCCAGTTTTGCGGCGGGCGTTCGTGTCGTGCAGCTGCCTTTCGAGCCGCCGCGTATCGCCATCAAGCAGTTCTGGCATCGTAAATTCCATCACGACGATCGCAATCGGTGGTTGCGCTCGCTCGTGTACGAAGTGTTCCAGCCTGATCCACGTCGGCGAGCACCGTCCCGGCAGCGTTGAGTTTGCGGATCTAACGCCGGCAGTTGCCCGCGAATTGCTCCTGCGAAGAAAGTCGGGACGATCGATTCGCTGGCAGCGTACGCCGAGGCCGCGCCGAACCATGAGGCGTTTTCTCGATCGATTAAGGACTACCCGCACACGCGGGCGCTACAGCCGACGCTCCGCCGCACCCACCAGCGGTTTACGCGTTTCCTCGCGACCGGTGCGTGAATCCCGGTCAGGGCCCTGAGGCCCGTCGCGTACAATCATCGTTTTCGATTCCCCGAGGGTGACTCCATGGTGACGCAACGTCGGATGGCGCATGAGAACGCGGACAGGGCTGCGCTGCCGGCGACTCTGCGATTCGAGGCCTCCGATTCGGCTGCGCCGTGACTGGCTCGATTACGACAGTGTCGATGAGTCTGGATCAGCTGATATCCCGGTTGGCGCTGGCATTCGGCATAGGCCTGTTGATAGGGCTGGAGCGCGGCTGGCATAGCCGCGATGTGCGATCCGGCGGACGCACTGCCGGCGTCCGCACCTTCGCGATATCCGGGCTGCTTGGCGGCATCGTCGCGGCGCTTTCAGGCGCGCCGGCGCAAGCTCTGACCGTCGGCGGCGCGATACTCATGGGGAGCTGCATCGTTGCATTCACGTCGGTCGTTCTGACGTTCGAACGCGAAGAGCATCACGCTGCGAATTCCTTTTCGGCGACCACGACGATTGCGGCGCTCCTGACGTTCATGCTCGGCGCTTACGCGTTGCTCGGCGATGTCCGGGTGGCCGCAGCGGCGGCGATCGTTACCGCGGGCATCCTGTTCGTGCGTGAAGGCATTCATCAGTGGGTGGCGCGGATTACGGTGCAGGAGTTCGAGTCGGCGCTGATCCTGCTGGCCATGTCGTTCATTGCATTGCCGGTCCTGCCCGATCGACCGATCGCCGCGCTAGCCAATGTCGACCTGCGCGAAGTGTGGATCATCGCCATCGTTCTGGCCGCGGTGTCCTTCATTGGCTATCTTGCAGTAAAGCGATTGGGCGAACGGCGCGGTGTGCTGGTCGCCTCTGCGGCCGGTGGCCTCGTATCGTCGACCGCAGTGACGCTTGCAAATGCACGGCGCGCTGCAGCCGGTGAAGGATCTCCACAACTCCTGGCGGCAGGGGCAATCGTCGCGACGGCCATTTCACTCGTCAGGGTCACCGGCCTCGTCGTTTTCCTCGAGCCCGGACTCACGCCGTTCGTTGCGCCGGCATTGCTTACCGGTGCACTTACCGCCGCTGCTTTGTCCACGGTGGTCGTTCGAGGCTTGCAGCCGACGGCCACCATGGAACCGGTGCTTCGATTCAGCAACCCATTTGTATTCTGGTCGGTCGCCGGGATGGCGTTGCTGATGGGCGCGCTCATCGTCATGGGCCGGATCATCAACGCACACTTAGGCATCGGCGGTACGATTGCCGGCGCTGCTCTCATGGGATTGTTCGACGTGGATGCCATGACGGTCTCCGTCACCGGGTTGCCGTCGCAATCGATACGAATGGAAACCGCCGCCGCGGCGATTCTGGTGGGCGTAGCCGCCAACACGTCGACCAAGATAGTCATCGGTGCAGTGCTGGCGCGGGGTCGGTTCGCTGCGATCAGTGCGGGGGTCTACGTTGTGAGCGCGGCGGCGGCGGCGTTCGTGGCGCTGATGCTGTAATTAGGTTTCAGCTGGGCTCAAGCTCACGGAGAAATTCACCGCGTCGCTCAGCGCGAGCGCTTGCTATTGAGCTGCAAGCTCGTCTCGCTCCGAGCCTTGCGGCGCGCTATCAGAAGAGACACGATCATTGCAGGTGTCGACGCCGATAAGAACATATAAGGGGCACAGACCGAAATTCGCCGTCAACAACAGCAACGCGCCGGCGCAACCCAACAGTAGAGTCTGGCCGCCGACGGCCGCAGCGACGGTCATCATCGCTACGCTTGCGAGGATGCGGGCGTTCTGGTCGGCGATTCCAATGTTCTGGCGCATGCTTCTGGATTCCATTGCTTGAACGGCAAGATGCCACGAGCGAGCCGGGCGCGCACGCGGGGTACCGCGTAGCTGCCTTCGGGAAGGCCTGGGTCGAACGTGTCCGAGGCTTGATGAAGATGACCGGCAGGATGGTGTCTTTCACTTTGCCGAAGCAGTCCGTAGCGCATACGCGAACCTCCGCATAGAGCGCTGGGGTAGAACCGCTGCATCCTCCCGAGCACGAGGACAGTGCGAGCTTTCACGTCAACCAGGGATCTGCAGCCATGTACCGGAAAATTCTCCTTGCCGTCGACGGCAGCAATTCATCTGAATGGGCCATCAGGGAAGCGTGCCAGCTGGTGAAGGCGCTGGGAGCACAACTCAAGGTGATCAACGTCGTCATTGAATCCGCGGCCGACGCTTGCCACGCGCCTTCCGTGTATCACGACAGATTGATTGCATCGCTGCGGGCGGACGGACTCAAAGCGCTGGCTCATGCAGCCGCCATCCTGCGCGAGGAAGGTGTGCCGTTCGAGGAACACCTGGTGGAGACGATCGGAGGACATGTGGCCGCAGAGATCGTGCGTCAGGCAATAAATTGCCGGGCCGATCTGATCGTCATGGGGACTCACGGTACCAGCGCGCTGCGTCGCCGAGCGCTGGGCAGCGAAGCCGAAAGGGTGATACACGCAGCGCCTGTACCCGTGCTGCTCGCTCGCGATCGCCGGCACGAGGAAGACCCGGTCGCCGCATGATCGCGTCGAGTGTCTGGGTGACGCACTCGATAGTGACTGCTGTCACGCTGCTTGCCGTTGTCCTATCCGTCATCCTGCACTACGAAGTGCTGACTTGGCTCATGCGTACGCTGCGGCACGTGAGGATCCCGCCGCGGCCACGCATCCTACTGCTCATCTTCTCCATTCTCTGCATTCACATAGTGCAGATCTGGATCTTTGGCGGCGCGTATTTCTGGCTCATCC
>Ga0247769_1000314_pt1 | contig 11874 bp, 15 predicted proteins | sample UWRJL166409R6_FD_179942 | JGI IMG/M metagenome (GOLD analysis project Ga0247769, IMG submission 179942) | Plant litter microbial communities from Arlington Agricultural Research Station in Wisconsin, United States - UWRJ-L166-409R-6 | ecosystem: Environmental > Terrestrial > Plant litter >... | reverse complement strand
CGGGGTCAACGAAGCACCAGATTCGCTTCACTTCTGCAAGTGCCCGCCGGGTGACTCATCCAGATAGAGAATGTATTTTTTATTTTTTTTGACCGGAAATGCAGAACGTCTCTCAACCCGCACGCATCTCGCTGTCTCGGTCCGTGGATATATAATACCCACCCCTCTCACGCTGTTTCGTCTCCCACACACCTTTCCAGCTGCCCACAGGAACTGAGCACACTTCCACCATGTCTCTTCCTGAAAACATCGAGGAAATTTCGACCAAGGTGAGGGGTGCGCTTGAAAGTAACCCCGGTCTGCACTTCAGCGACTTCCGTCCCCTGGTCGGCGGAAACGCAAATTATGTCTTCCTCGGTCGACTTGCGGATCCAATACCTCGGGACATCATTCCATCCGGCACGTCCGATGTCATCATCAAACATGGCGAGGACTATGTTTCCTCGAATCCGAATTTCCCTCTACCGACTTCCAGATGCGTATGTATTTGCAAAAGATACGCCCCGTTGTCGAATTATATCACTTGTACTTCCCATTCTGACACATGTGTTCCAGACTGCCGAGGCAGAGACCCTGCAAGCGATCGGGAAGTCCGGGGAAGTAACAAACGGCCGCTGTTGTGTTCGCACGCCAAATCTGTATTTCTTCAGCCCCGAAGCGAGCACCCATGTGCAGGAGTACCTGCAGGACGCTATCAACCTGAAGCAGTACGTGCTCAAGTATTATGAGCCGCAAACACCTGGGGACAAGCAGCCACAATGCTTCGAGATTGGAGACTGCTTGGGTCGGTGGCTGAAGAACTTCCACCAGTGGGCTACTCTTCCCCAGCAGGCCGCGCTCTGGGACATCGCCGCTGCAAACAAGCACCTCCAGCAGATCAAGAACGCCACCTACTACGAGTATCTTGTCAACCTCATCGACAAGTTTCCCGGCTTATTGTCTGGGAATAGAGAGTTGTTTGAGACACTGCGCGCTCTGGCTGAGGAGGAGCTGAAAGATGACGGAAACCTTCAGCCATGTCATGGAGACTTTTGGACTGGAAAGTAAATATCTCTTACCCCCAACCGACAAGTATCCTCACTACCCTGTGCTGACCTTGTATGCCCCAGCATTCTCATCCCTGACCGCGCCATCACGAATACCAGCAGCCAGACACCCATGTTTGTTGTCGACTGGGAAGTTGTGTCACTGGGGATGCCAATCCGCGACGTTGGCCAAATGGTAGCCGAGATGTGGATGCACAAGCTCTTCAAGGGCATCGATGCTGGGGAATGGCTAGTCAGGGGGTTTCTGGCTGGCTACGGCGCTCTTGACGACGACCGTACCTTTAGAACGGCCATCCATATCGGCTGCCATCTCGTCGTCATTGGGGGTACTGTGGCGGGGTGGGGTTCGCCCGAGGACGTGACTAGGGTGGTTTCCTTTGGCAGAGACATGATTGTCAAGGGTCATGAGAAGGACGTAGCATGGTTCAAGGGCGGGCCGCTGGAGTCAATGTTCAAAAGCGCATAAATTGAGCCTGCGCTCTTTCGGTCAAGGGGGACTGCTGGGCTATCGTACTATGGCTTCCAGCGAAAGCTCGGATGACGCCAATCCAAGTCCTCCAACTCCTTCTGTGTCAACCCAGAGAGGGACTCGTCAACACCATCACCCTCCAAGGCTTTAGCGTCTCTGGCCCTGTTATCCGCCTTCATCCAGAGCAAGGTTAAGGTGCTCAAGACCAGAATCCCGCCCGATGCAGCCAAGTTCAAGCCATTGCCGATGCGGTAGAGCGGTGCGTCCCACTCTATGAAGGACCACGACCCAATTAGTCCCCCGCAATGCGCAAACATGCAGTTGGTTGCGATAGCAGCGCTGCGTGCCGTGTCGGACACGACGTTCGCAGCCACCTGGGCGTTGGTGAGAGGGCCGAGGGTGAAGGCCGTGGACGCCAGGAAGGTAGCCGCGTATCGAACTCGCTGGTCGTTCGAAGACAGGAACATGATGTATGCGATGATCACGAGGGTGGTAGAAGGCTTGAAGAAGATCTGACGCCTATCGAATCGCCGGCTGAGGGTCGACATCGACACCATCATGGCCACACCGACCAAGTAAGGGGGCGCTGTCAAGAGCTGGTGCTGGATCGTGGTGTACTCGGGGAATATAGTCCTGACGATGCTGGGGAGGAAGAAGGCGAATGTTTGGACCGTAACGGCGTCGAGCAGAAATGTGAAGCCCACAGCGAGAGTCACAGGATTGAGTACTCCCTTCAAGAATTTCTTCCTTCCCATCTTATCGACAACCTCGGTTCCAACCACCCTCTCGGAGCGCACTCGAGCGATCGCCAGGGCCTTTTCCTCCGGCTCAAGCCAGATCGCCGTCTCGGGCCGGTCCGTCAGAAGCACCAGCGCGATGGCGGATACTCCGATGGTCAAAATGCCCTCGAGGGCGAATATCATCCTCCACGACGTCAACGAGCCGACTGCCGGCAGCCGGAGGATCCCCCCTGCGAGGAGGCCACCGAATGCCCCGGCCAACGGAGCCGTCATGACGTACAGCGACAGCCGAAATGTGAGCTCGGCACGTTGATACCACCTCGAGAGGTAATAGGCGATACCGGGCATCATGCCGGCCTCGAAGGTACCGAGCAGGAAGCGAATCGCGCACAGCTGCGGAACGGTCGTGGCAAAGGCCGTGGCCACGGAGCAGACCCCGAACATAATGGAGGCGATGGGAAGAAACCAGCCTGGGCCTATCCACTTGCAGAAGGCGACGGCGGGGATCTCGAGAAGGATGTAGCCCACATAGAACACGGAGAGCACAATGTTGTAGCCGTACCCGGTCAGCTTGAGGTCCTTCTCCAGGCCGGCAATCTTGGCGTTTCCTACCCGGAGTTCATTATCAGCTCAGGTTCGGGGGGACAACGGAGACGTGGTCGGGATCCCTCACCGAGGTTTGCTCGATCGATGAAGCAGAATAGGTACAGGAAGGCCACAATCGGTATGAGATGGATATCGATCTTCCTCCGCAAGCGACGCTCAGTGTCCGAGTCGGACGACGTCAATGGGGGCATTGCTGCATCGCCGATGCTGCATCGAGTATCTTCTGCGTCAGACGCAACCGGCGTGGAAGGGATATCGGGTTTCTCTGTCGTCGCAGCCATGATAGGCAAATACTGCGGAGATGTAGACACGCAGGAATGACAATGAACTTTCCTTTCTCGTTTCACAGAAGAGAGAAAAGGATTGGGCTCTCATGGGCTATATAGACCTCGATGGGCCCTGCAGTCGCGCTTGGTTTTTGTTCGTCTGACCGACACATCCTGTGCCACGTCGGGATCCCCCGAGACATACACATCCTCGCCGAGACACAAGTGTCACGATCTTCAAGTTGGCACTCGATAACAGGACCCGCTCTGGGGATCGTCGTGACACCCATGCCTGTCGATCGCTTCCGACGTCTGGCCGCCCCTGTTGCAGCCGGGCGGGTCGCTGGCTGGCTGGCTGGAATCATCGGGTACGGGCCGGATACCACCGTGTTACCGCATCTTCGGGTTGGATTGGGTCGTGGGTAACACGGTAGGAGAAGTATTTTATCAGTGTCAGGATTCCGATCGGGTGGGTTGAATGTCTATTCTGGGGGGACATGTTACAGCTCTGGCTCGGGTACGGAATAGAGAGAGACCAATGACCGCCGCCAAGAAGACCCATACAGCGCGTCATCAACGCGCCAAAGCAATCGCAAACTCCACGAATTGTTTCCTAACAAAAATAATGACAACCGCCTACATCGTCTCCCGCTTGAAGCAGATACTTTGCGATGAGACCCCGCGCTGTCCAATCATCTGCGCAGACGTTTGGCCGCAGTCTTTCGTCACTTTGTCGGTCCTCCGTCCTCCGGCGCCCTCTTCCACACCCTCTTCCTCGCACGCAGAAATCGCCTCAAAATGCAACAAAATGTTCCCATCAATTCACCAGCATGTCCACAATCTCCGTCCCCACTTCTGCCTCTGCCATCGGACAACGGCCCTTGCCCATGGGATTGCAGCTCAAGTCATCTCTTGGCAAGTGCTACGATATCGATGAAGTGCTTTCCGAGCGACCAGCCGCTGGGAGGATGTGGTGCGTATACCGCGCGATGTAGGTCGCCCCTTTCTTTGCGGTCTGTCCGACGGATGACTAGAGGATGACGAATCCTGACTACTTCCCAATCACAGACACGAGGGAAAGCAGTTCATCCTTAAGGACATCATCCCAGGCGACTTCAACTACGTTACTTCGCTGGAGAAGCATATCTAGCACTCTTCTTATGTCCGAACATCTGTGGATAGCATTCCCGAGCGGCATATTCTCGTCTTCCCCTATCTCGAGAAGGGACTCCTCCACGTCGATATCGCAGCTCTTTCTTCCGCCGCCAGAAAGGCCATCATAAGGGATGCTCTCGCTGGACTCGCTGATCTGCACGACAAACATATCATCTACACCGGTCAGCCCAACCTTTCACCAGGTTACGATGTGCATTCTGACATGGTTCGCAGATGTTAAACCTACAAACATCATGATGGATTCCTTCAAACGTGATAACGGCGACCTTGGATGGCGCAACGTCCAGATAACCGACTTGGAAGCTGCGGTGGTGCTTCCGCCCAAGGCCAGGGGCCTCACAGACCGCTTGTCGGGGAACCACTTCTGGAGAAGCCCGGAGGCTTGGGCTCGGGGAATCCAGAAGACCCTATCGGACATCTATTCCTTTGCCATCGTGGTAAGTTCTTCCGTCGACAGAAGATACAGTACACAAGCGCTGACTGGTAGGTACCTTTCTCAGGCAATATTTGCGTGGACAGGGAGAATGGTGTTCTTTTCCGAGGAGGCAAACCGTGCTTCACCCGAGGAGCAGGCAGAGTTGATACTCCGGCAACATCTGTCATTCTTCGCTAGCGAGATAGAGGACTTCGAGGGGTTTATTTCTTATCACGGGGGAGACGACAATCCATTTGTCAAGCGTCTCAAGGAGCTGCTCTGTACCCTCAGTGAGGAGAAACCGAGGCTTCCTTTTGGAAGGTGGCAGCAAGTGGACCCCCAGTTCAGGGATCTCATCTGCAAGATGACCTGCATGGATCCTTCGCGGAGGATCACGGCGCGAGAGGCGTTGCAGCATCCATGGTTTGCAGAATATTAGGAGGCCTGGTACGGTACCGCTGCTCGCAAGCGCTGTCTCCGTGTACAATACATACAACGAATGGAGACTTTGCTCCAGAGACAAAATCCCGAACCTAACAGGCCCTAAGCAGCAGCCGCGACCTTCTCCGCCAACTCCACGATATCCTCGTTGGTAATCACATCCGTCGGCCTCTCGAACCCTTCCCGGTACGGCAGCCGTTCTTCGCCTGATTCCGAAATACGAATATCAGTAAGTTACTCCCGCAACAAGCATGTCATACTCCACGCAGATTCAATGTTGATAAAGAGAGAGAAGAAAATACTCACAAAACATAACCTCAACCCATTTGGTCTTGGCATTCCCCTCTGTCCCCTTGCCAAACACGCCGAGATACAGCGCCGTCTCGAACTGGCTGAACTGGTCCTCGCGCGCCGTGAAGTTGAAGGCCGGGTTCGCGGCCCGCGCGGCAGTCAGGCGCGCTCGACGGGCCTGCGCAGCCGTCTTGATGGAGATAACGTCCTTGGTGAAGAAGGCGGATACGGTGTTGAAGATGGTGCGGTTGAAGCTGTGGTTGTCGCCCAGGGCGATGTCGTTTCGGCTCAGGCTGCCGTCGTGCTCGATCACTGTGGAAGAGAGGTTTGTTTTTGTTTTAGTTCAACACCTAGAAATCAGGTGAGATACCCCCTCACTCAGGGGTCAAGTTGGAAAGATGCATGTGCTGATAGCTAGGGTGGAAGGCGGAAATACCCACCTCCGTGTGTGTTGAGATCACTTAGGTGCAGCGTGCTGGGGTTGCCCGTGGTGGAGGTGGTGACAGCCAGCTCGGCTACGGGTCTGCTGGACACGGGATCGAGGTTGAGCGCCTCGTCGATGCCGCTGACCAGCTGGTCGATAGACACGTTTTTCCCGTTTCTGGGGAGGTAGCCGTGGTTGGCGAGCGAGTTTAACATTGGGCAGGGACTTCGGGCTGAGTGAGAGGTTAGCAATATGACCTCCTGTGACGAAGAGGGGTACAATGGAAGCTGAGAACTCGTACCATCCCGAGGGGAAGGCGCCCGGAAGTCGTGGTTGTCGCCTCCGCACCGCACTAACGGCGCGAGGGAGGCGAGGGCGAGCAAGACAGCGGAGTGCATGGCTGGAGACCGGAGACACTTGACTGGTGCGGTGACAGCTTCTTTGAAGCGAAGCTGAGGTGGGTTGATGGAGAGATGACGCCACTACCAGACCGCGCACCGTTAGCGCCCCCCGAGTCAACGGTGGCAGCGGCGATCCATTTATCACCATTCCCATCCTTGTGTAACCCGGCAGACTAAAACGGCGCTGTTTACCAAAATGCACTACCACCCCCGACCGATCCGATGACCCAGGAAAAACAAGCATCGCATCCCGTCTTAATAAAAACCCCGCGTCAAATGTACCCGAATGAAACATATCTATTGCCCACCCGCATGAGCGCGCAATTTGGGAGACGCGTTGTCGTCCTCGAGGCAGCCAGGTGCACCTCCCAAAAATACTGTCATGTGGGTTGCAGTTGTGACCTCGCTCCTGCCGCGGCTCGGGAGACCTGCCTGGTTCCGGGGTTGAAGGGGAGGGCCTGGTTGGCTGCCTCGGGCCGGGGCAGAAAAGTTCCCTCTTTGAAGGAGCGGATGCCCGGTTGTAGGGGTTGTTCACGGCTGGAGTCCGAGTCCCCTCGATAACGCGCCCGCTTGGGCTTTGGGGACGGCATATGGTGTGTCACAAGGGATTGCGAGGGCTGCAACCCTACGTCATCGTTTGTGCTCCAACGGTGCCTATGTGAGGTGCTTGTCAGTCCGGTCAGCCCGGAGATTGGAACCGGTTCGGGAGTTGAGTTGCAATGCTGCACGGCCAGTCTCGAAATGCGGGTTATGTCCAGCAATTGCATACGGACAATTATCAATGAAGACTGATCTCTCTCCATACCGGCGTCGCGGCATCGCGCAAAATCTCGCCGGCCATCGACTTATGCACTAACCATCAAATGTCAGTCTACCACGATCGGGAACCATTCCAGGCCGGGGGAATACTTACCGTAGGCCTCGCCAACCACGATATGGTGGGAAGAGTCGCCAGGCCGAAGCACCATCGGAAAATTGCAGCCGGCCAGAATAGCGATATCGTCACCTTGCCGCGTGTCTGACGGACCAATTCCGAGTCGGCCGCTCGTGGTAACGAAGAAGCTCCGCCTTCTCATGATGTTTTCGATCACTTGGTCCTCGGGTCTGAGGGTACTGGGATCAGCAAATCCTCCGGCCCGCAAAATGACTTTGAGGTCGTCGTTCGTGACACCCCTTAACCCAGGGTGAGCCTCGACAGAAGGCATTAGCGTCGACCGAGCCGCTTCTACGATGTGCGAAGCGGCAACCCCCTCTTCCACCGAAGTCACATGCGCAACCACATCGAACAAAAAGCCGCGAGCATGAAGAACGTTCAGCTCCTCATCGAACCGAACACTGGGCTCCATGTCTCCCGAAGCGGAGTACCCATGGCCATGTAGAAGCACCACATCCGTTGACCCCGAGAAATAGACGAGGATCCGCATGCGTGATCCGTTGATAAAGAGCGCTGGCCGTTCGTCATTCGCCTCTCTCCTCCAGTCGGGCACCCAACTCGGGAGCTCGTCCTCGCCGGACCCTGCACCGGAAGCTGCGAGCAAGATATCAAGAGACTTTTCGCCTCTGATGACACTAGCAGCCGTCTCCCGGTAGATGCGCCCCATCGGCTTCGAATAGTCGATGCAAGGCAGCGGCTCGGCATATTCCTCACCCACCAGGCCGAGGACGGCAAACACCTTGTCGCGCGGGTCCGTCGCCTCCCGATCCCACATGTTCCACAGGAGATCCGAGAGTTTGCTACCGAGAAGCCTCTTTTGCGAGATGTGCACAGCAAGCCCGTATCGCCGCTTGAGGGTATCCCATAGCTGCCACCGAGACGTCTTCTTGACGAGACAGCCCATATCGTCCCAGCCTTCCTGGTAGCACATAGCCTTTTCCACCGTCTTCCACTTCAGCGTAGTCCCGCCGCATTGCAGCAGCGCGTTGGCCGAGTGCCAGACCTCTTGGACGACCCACGTGCGCGACCACCAGGGCCTCGCCAGCAGGTTATCGAGAGCCTCCCAGTCCGCCTGTCGAGAATCCTCGAAGAAGGCGTCATAGGTATCCTGAAACATGTAATAGAGCACTGGGTAGCCTACGACTTGATGACCCCACCGGGTCTGGTTCTGCTTCCGTTCCTCGAGCCACTCGTCGTATTTCGCCCTGTCTATCTCAGGAAGAGACGAAAGCGGAGGTGCCTTCCACAAACGAGACCAGCGAAGTCTTCGAGGCAAGAAGATCAAGTATTTGAGGCCCCGGCGTATGCGCGCAGAGGGCGAAGTGATCCATACCGGGAGGTGGAAAGATTTCCAGCCCTTTTCTGAGTTAGTTGACTAGGACTCGTGTATGTTATGTACCATAAACGCATGAAGTAGACCTACCGTGTTTGCACCCACAGTTTGGATCTCTGAGCCCGTCTCAGAATCCGAACCGTCATCTTCCACTGCGCTTTCGCCCGAATTCCCCAGATCGGATCCTGCCCCCGGGATTCTCGTCCCGTCGCCGCACTCGGAACTCGTGGCGCTCCCCTGCCTGACACCGTCGACCCACGAGCATCGAGTATCCCGCTTCTTCGCCATGGCCATCTCCCTCAAGAACGCCATCGCGCGGCCGCTATCCTCCGACTCCTCGCCGATCCAGGCTATCACACGCTCCGCGCCGCGATAGATGTCCCTCATGAGCGCCACCTGGGCACTCCGCTCGGCCATGTCGGCCTGGTTGATGCAGATCCAATCGACCCACATGGTGCGCTTTGCGTCGGGTCGCCGCAGCCGCCGGAGTGCCTTTTCGAGCTCGAGGGTGACGGGGAACGGCTGCTCGTTTAGGATCATTGACGGCTTGCCTGCTTCGGCGTGGTTTCCGCCCCATGCGTACGAGAGGGCCTCGTAGCTTGGGCAGTCGATGAGGGGGGACTCGGAGATCGAGCATCGTAGGGGCGCTTCGCGGTCTCCCGGGTGGATGTCGACAAGCCGGAAGCGGCCGGGTGCTTCTAGGGCGGAGAGAGGGTATAGCTGAGCCATGATCTTTCGTGTGCCGAAGGTAGGCCCTCATCGGTTGCTGGTAGTTTCCCTCATCAACTCAATCATCATTAACGTGTCAGCATGTTGTGGGCGTGGTTTCTTGGCATCTCCGCAGCCCCTCCTGCGTTCCGAATCCTTCAACGGGGCCACGCGGCAGCTACGGCGGCTTTAGGGGTGTGACTCTATGTATCTTACCTCGAGCTTACGTACCCACCAATGCACGCCTGCCCCAGGTGCGAATCCGGCAGCCAAGCAGCGGACATCCAGCCTCCCATCTGAGAGAAGGCACGCCTTGAACATCACATGCCGCAAATGTCAAGGCAGGATACGGACGGTCGGGGCGAGCGAAAGGGGCTTGGGAGCACAATCTGAAGTTCTGAATTCTCAGTAGACTCTCAATCTCCTCCATCATAGGTACAATACATCGCAGCGTCATCCCTCAATTCGAGACGAAATTCTGCCCGGTCTCCCAGAAGAAACAACTGCTAACCTCAACACTCAAAACCGTGGCTGGTTGTTTTTGAAACCCATAATCCGCCCCCCTGGCCCTCTTAGAACTGATTTTCAGCGTCGCCATCTTTGCCTGCGGCCTCTTCGAGCAGCCAGACCCTCTCTCTCAGCCTTTGAAGCTCGTCTGCCTGGTGCTTGATCGTTTTACCCTGACGCTGAACGAGAGCACGAACATCTTGTAGCTCACGGACCAGCACATCGTAATTGGGTTTTCCAATGGTGCTGCTGCTCTCTCTAGGAGGTGCGTTGCGCAGGGATCCGAAGCCGGAGGTGGAATCGTTAGTAGTCGGGCTGTGCGGGACCCGGGTCAGCGAAGCTTCGGCCGATGCAACTACCGGAGAGACGCGCAGATCGGGAACCGGTAGTGGCGGCGTGACGCGGGCACGAATTTCAGGCCGGGCAGCTGGGCCGGCGTCGGGAGAAGCTGCCGTGGTGTTCGGATTAAAGCCACCTACAAGGCTCCCACCGAGGCCAAGCAGACGATTCAGATCGAGTCTCGGCAAAACGCGGGATAACTTGTACCTCACGTTCACCTTTTCCTCTCCGCTGACAACGTTTTGGCGGTGCCAGTCATGCGAGAACCAGTCGGATTGGGACCACAGTCCCGTCGGCGTCTCTCCCTTTGCAAGGAATCCCAACTTCATATCTTCCCAGCTCTTTCTCACCGGATCATGTAGTCGGAAGTCATGCTGTAGTATCTCAAAGGCTATGACCTGACTGACTGTTCCGATGTTCGGAATTCTGTGGCCAACGGCCTTCTTCCGAGCCCAGGATGCGTCTCCACCGCCAGCAGCGGTCCAGGCTCTGATCTCGTCCGTCTTTGTGAGCCAAAACATCCTGTAAACAACGTGGGCAGACAGGCTGAACTTCTCCTGCCTGGCCATCTCGTCGAAGACATCGTTGAGGTTCACCCGGACTGGATATCCATTGCTCATGCCTTTGTCCCTCATGTACTTGACGATCTTGTGGTAAGCCCAATGGTCGCGAACCTCGTCCTCTGACTTGGGGAACTTCATTTTTGTGTTGTCGCTTGGCTGGATTGATGACTTTGATGACCCAAATCGAAACGAGACCTGAGGCAAAAACAAGTCCGCAAAGTCAGCACGTCTTCCTTTGCAGCAGACAATGAGCTCAACTTACCGTGCGTCGTCCACCTCAAGTTGAGATGGAAATGAAGGTCGAGGAAAGAGCAGCGAGCGTTTGACAGTTGGAGTCGGGAAACTGCTGGAGAGAATAAAAGTTGAGGTCACGTGAAGGTCGGCGCCCTGGTAGTGGCCAGATTTCGTTGACGTCTGGTCGTGCCTTCCCGGCGAAAAAAGAGAAGAAAATTGTGGCTCAGGCTTGAAATTGCTTCAAAGCCGGATGGTAGGGATTTCTTCTGCGAGAACGTGCTGCAGATTTTGTGGGTAGGCTACGGCAGAAGGCACGTCGAAATTTCGTGTTGGGGCTCGAGGGTGGCCGCTGTGTGTGGATTTTCCACAAAAGGACTGGAGCAACGGATGGGTGAAAGCCAAACGAGGAAGGAGCTCCAAGTTCAAAATTTTCTCGATGATCACAAATCTTGCTATCACCCGAGGGTAAACAAATTTCCAATTCTACGTCAACTTTGCCAAAATAAAACGCAAGGACAGGCCGTCTGCGTCTCCAGGACTTGTCAGTTGTGCTGAATGCACGCCTATTGTCCAGATTTCGCGCGCGTCGAGAACCCCTCCAGTGGCAAAGGCGGTCTAGAGGCGAAGGCGGTGACCTTTTCCGGCGTCTCAAGCCCTTCCCCTCGCCTTTGCACTGTACACCTGAAGCTCCTTCATAGCCTCCTCAAACTCCTTCTCAATGATCTCAACGCGATGAGCTGAGCGGGGTGTGATTGAGCAACGGAATGGCAATGGACTAGAATTGAACCCATCCGAAAAAGCGAACCTAGAGCAGTTGAGAAAGGGGTCAGCGTCAGGACCAAGGACGGATGGTGATAGCGACTTACATATCCACATCGATATTTTTGCCCTTATCGTTGCGAGCAGCACCAACATTAAAAGCCCAGAGAATACGAGCAATGTTGATCGACACCGAGTTCGTACCTAGGTGCATGCCTGGGC
>Ga0247769_1000313_pt1 | contig 11874 bp, 5 predicted proteins | sample UWRJL166409R6_FD_179942 | JGI IMG/M metagenome (GOLD analysis project Ga0247769, IMG submission 179942) | Plant litter microbial communities from Arlington Agricultural Research Station in Wisconsin, United States - UWRJ-L166-409R-6 | ecosystem: Environmental > Terrestrial > Plant litter >... | reverse complement strand
ACCTATTGGGAGAGCCTGTGGGAAATGGGACTCCCTGTGTTGCGTGAGGGTTGGACTTGTCACAACTAAGGTTCGGGTAGCTAAGGTAGGTAGGTTACCGAGCACACACAACGTTTTGTTTTCTTTGGTTTTGACTTTGGACTATTACCAGAGGCTGGGAAAGAATGGGGGTTTCCGCGATTTCGGCATCTACCTAGGTATCTAACTTTTCTTTGCGCGGGAGTTCGGTTCGCTTTACATTCTGCCTGCCTTGTTCTTCCTCCCAACTAGCAAGCGTATGTACCACCTATGTTTAATTTTGGGTTGTGGGTAGGTGAGTCCGCTCAATGGGGTGTGGGTGAGGTTAGATAAGGTAGGGTATGCGCTGAACAGGCGGTTGACTTTTTTTTTTCGGGAATACAAACTTGTGGGTTTGTTATACCTTGACTAGACACGGGGGTGTTGGGAGGGAGTGGAGTGGGGAGGATGGAGGATGGGGAGGTCTTCACGGCGGGGACATTCGATTGTATGTACCTCTTCCAAGGTACCTAGGTACCCGTGGAAAGACTGGACTTGATCAGGTAGCCGTCGCAGATGTTTTGTGCTTGTCTAGGTACCTTTATCGGGAACATCATGGGTCGTGAGATGGAGGGACTCGTGATGTTGAGGGGGAACTACGGGAACTGAAGGTTCTTGGGGCTGCTTTCTGCTTCCGTGACAATATGGGTAAGATAATGAGTGTGAGTTTTGCTTTTGTTTTGATCGGCGCCGGACTCGCTGGGACTACCTTAAATCAGCCTTCCAACTCAGAGCATGGAATCTGGGTTGGAGACGGCCCGACGGGACATGCCCTCTGAAGTTGGGGACGCAAGCTCCGAGTCAGAGGAGCTGCTACGAAATGTACCCAGGAAAGTCTGGGATGCATTTGAAAGTGCATGGAATGCATCGTTATGGATGCGTACCTTAGCGAGACATCTCCAGGTCTGCCGGCAATGACTTCAGGTCGTGTGCACGATCATCACATGTACAATTCCCCTACCGCACTTGGGCTTGGGCAGAGGGGGATTAACATTTTCTTCCGGCAGCGTCTTGTTTCGCAGCATCTTTGCTTCCTAACGAACAGAGTTTTTTTTTTTGGTCCGACTACCGTAATACTTGGTTTCGTAGCAGAGATTTTACAAAGTCAAAACCTGTGTGAACTGAACAAAGCACTTGCGCTCACAGATCCACCCGAGGGAGGATGAGAGGACGAGTCAAGTGCTCCTGCCCTGCCCGGATGAACAGAAATGACCTCCTCTGGGCTCCTTCCTTTCATCGTCCTACTCCTCTTTCCGTCCACCCATCGTATCTTTGTGTGCCTATCTTATCTTTCCTGCGTTGCTTATCTACCTCTATAGTCACCCCCCACAACATTTTCTGACCAAGTCCGGATTAGTCGCAAAACCTGAGCCGAGGTGAGCTCAGGGAGGCGATGTTTGGCCTGGCTATAGTTACCATAATCTAAAACAGGATGTGAGTTGCGGACCCAATTTTGGGACACCAGTCCACCGCCAAGTACTACCGTTTTCCTTTGCCCATACAAGCAACCACCGTTAACAGACCCACTGAAACTACCGTTAGCACTTAGAGCGTAACTTTAATGTACCCGAGTTGGATTTAGTTCTCCCTACTGCAGATATAAAGTTTACTAATATGGATTAACTGTATTGTAGAAAGGGAGCATCGGAAATAGCAGTATATGGAGTTGGAAAGTGGAAGCAGAACGGTACGCAAAGGAAGAAGGCCAGGGACAGCGCAGCAGATTGACGGTCAGTCACCCTAACGTTACCATTTCACTCCTCAGTGATGGAACAAATACCAGCTGCCTAACCCGGGGCCTAGGATTACAACGCATAAAACCCAACGAGATTGCTGCGGATGGAATAGGTGCTATAGGGGGCTATCTGTCACGGTACTAGGTGGCAGTACCTGCCTGTGGTGCGCAGCTAGATTCAATTCAGTTAATATAATTACAACTACTTAATTATCTCGCTACTTAGCGGCTCTCTAGCAAAGCCAAGATATGAGCTAGAGAAAGCTCTAGCATGTGTACAACCATTCTAATCTATATTATATCTAGGTATTTGGGACTAATGCTATGCTATAATGACCGAAAACAGGCTTATGGCATTTATCCTAATTCTCGGTCCTCTATTTAAACCTCTTTAAAAAGGAGGCGCCTTTTAAGGGCTAAAAGAATGTGAAGAAGATACTCTTTTATCGGCCGACCTATACTAGTCTGTCCATATTCTCAGCTGGTCCTAATATGGGGCCAGCACACAAAAGCATACCAAATGTAGGCTTTCTCAGCAACGAGTTGAAATTATTATAATAATACTACGCGGAGTACAGTAGAGACTGAAATGAGTGTTCGGGTTTCAATATTCAAATATTTTCTGACAGAGCCGGTTTCGCGGCCACACAATGACTCATACAGTATACTGCCCCACTACTTTGTACCAGACAGTTAAACGAAGCTGTCCGCCACAGTCCATTTTGGCGTTCACATTGTGATAAGCATGTTATGACGGGCTGGATCAACCCACAGTGATTTACGTGCCCGACCATTGGAATTGGTGTTGGCGATGTAGCATTCGGACTGGGCCATACGTTAGCCTCCGATTTCAGGTGTCTTTGAGAGCCAGGCGACAGAAACGTATGGGCGGCGGCTCAGGTATGAAGTCGAAGGTCGCCGCAACAACTACCTATGCTTTACGCACGAGCTGCCCTCCACAATTCCCATGTTTGTGCGTAGCCCTGAGCTGCCGCTGCTCTCCAGGGTGAGCCATGGGTGAGCTTCTGGCCCTGCTACCATAGTCTAGGATTGATGATGTCAATCTCCGAGCTGTCCATGTCGTTTGAGGTGGTTGAACATGTCCTTCTTTAGAATGAATGCCAAGTAATTCATGTTCTCTTTTTTTTTTGCCTGGCCGCTGTATTCTCTGGTGTCTCGATTCGTTCGCCCGTATTCTGGTCTTTGGTCCGCCGAATGACCTTGATGCGCTCGTTCGGGCTATTTTCTTCATCCTCGACCCCCTAATAGCGACGAGAAGCCATGTTCGCAAAGCCAGAGGTGCGCTGTGGGATGTTGCAGGCCAGATCTGCCAACCTTCTCCAGCACATTCTGCTTCGGAAGGTTGGGCCTGCTGGGGCCTGGATCTCCACAGGTCGTAGGCACAGGAGAACAGCTTGGTTCTCCCGCTTCTTCATACTTCAATTCCAGCTCGGCAAGTCGCTTCTCGAGGGTGTTTGGACCGGTCCCGGCGAAGAGGTCGGTCGGAACGTGGTATGACACGGAGAGGCGCGGAACGATGAAGTGGCCCTGTGGGCTCTCAAGAGGTTCAAATTTCACAATAATTGCCGCAATGGCTTCGAAGGCCCTTGCCTTCTTACAATCTAGTTGCGAATATCGCAGTGCTATATAGGGAGGGGAGTCTGATAACCCCCGAGGGATGGTCTGAAGGACCGTCGTCTTCAATGGAATTCCATCGCATGGTTTCATCTTCCAATGAGGCCTTCTGCTAGCCCCTAACCGCCATATTTGGTGATGACACTGGCCAACGGCGGCTGCAGTGGTGGTTGACTGGCTTTGGCGACCTCCGCGCTAAGCGCAGTGGCGGTGCCAAGGCTGGTGATGGCCTAGAGGGTGTGAAAGGCATGAGGCACGAAGGCCTGGCTGTGGCGGTCACGTGTGACACGTGGGATGGCTTGCAGGATATGTCGAGGTGTGGCCGATTAAGGATAAGAAGGACAGGACGGGGGTGCAGTATATCGTCGAGGCGTCGTTCAAGACGAAGAGTCGCGAGACGGCGAAGGAGAAGTATGGTGTGCTGGCCAAGTTCCTGAAGAAGGGACTCGCTGAAGACCCAGCTGATCATGGAGCGTTGCAGGGCGGAAGGCTGCACGCTCAAGTTGTTAAATGTTGCTTAAATTCATACATATGAGGAAAGTATATATTTTCGGTCTCTCCAACTTTCCGAAGAAACCTTAGGTCTTACACCCTAGACATCAGGGATCTATACCAAACTCAAATGAGGATCAAACAGCCTGCATCGCGCAAGCAGCCACCACCGCAACAACCACTTCCAACTTCGAGGCTCTCACCCCCGCCCCGCCACCATCCCTCGACGTCGTCGTCGGCGTCGGCACCCTACCGTTAGTAGTCGTCGTCGGTCTCGCCGTCTTCTGTGGTGGCGGATCTCCCTCCGTCGCCGGCAGGCCGTTCCCGGCAAGGATGGGCGGTATGCTCGGCGTGACACCGCAGTACTGCACGCCCCAGAGCCAGGCCGTGTCGGTGCCGATGCTCGACCGCAGGCAATTGACGGCGCCAAGGACCTCGCACGTGGACGCCTGCGCGAGCACCTCGGGCCCGCAGCGGCACGACGACAGAGCGGACGCGACGGCGGGCGGGTCGGTGGTCAAGAGGAAGCCCGGCGCGGTGGAGGTTGGAGCAAAAGAGGCCACGCACGAGGCGTCGGTCGCATAGGCGCGCACGCACGACTGGTAGATGGTCTGGCAGGCGAACTCGTCGTACGTGTAGAGCAGCGGCACGGCCGTCGGCGTTGTTAGTGTCGTGACGGGCTTGGTCACGGCCGCGCAGTTCCGTGTCCACTCCGCGATGAGGTCGTCTTCCCGCGCGTCCAGGTTGTAGCTCAGGGTACAGAGTCTCCAGTCGGATTTGCAGCTGGGTAGTAGGTTATCAGGCATCCTGACAAAACAAGAGACGGGAGAGGCGGCGTACCCGACGAGGAGGTTGAAGACCTCTTGAGAGCAGACGCATGTGGCGTTACGGTCGCATTGCGCGAGCTTGGTATCCAACGCCATGCAGTTCGGCAGGGTGCCCAATGTGTATGGTATCGTGTAAGGCCGGCATGGTGTGTTGAACCCGGGCGGCAGGGTGGCCTGACAGTTAGCTGCAGTGAGGTACAGACTCAAAAGCACGAGAGCAGAAAGCAGGTTGGCCATTTGAGGCGTTGTAAATTTGTTGCTCGACTAATAGACACGAGCTGAATTGTTGCTGACGGAGATAGCGAACCCAGACATTTAAATACGTAAACATGAGAAACACAAAGACGGATAATTCCACACGCAAGTTTTTCCTTTCCCCTCACTCCTCTGCTTCCCTCCACAGCACAGCTACATCTCGGTGAGGTTCAATTGCGCCAATGGCGAGTGGTAGACCCGCCAAGTGGTCTAGCTTGGCTTGGCACATATGCCGGGAACATCCGTGTCACGAATCGGCCTGCACTTCATGACGGCGTCATTGGCTTTTTCAATGTGTCTCACTGTAGTCGGGCGAAAGAGATCGGCGACGCGCATGTCCTCAAGAAGGCAAGCGTGAGCGGACGCTCGTCTCGTATATCTGCTCATCCTTTCCGCCCATCCAGACAACGGTATGCTTCCCTTCACTCGAGAAACCTCGCCTAGGCGATACAGAACCGTGGGAACAACAACTAAACAGAGAACCGTAACCACGGGCAGAATGTCGGAAAGCACGCCTGTAGACTTAGAGCTCGGGCTTGACGCTCCGTCTAATGATCCCGCCAATGCGGCGCTATTGCCCTCTTCCCTAATCGGAGTCGACGAATCAGGACCAGAGTCAGCTGTCCCCCCTATCGAGTCATCACCCTTAGCCTCAGGCAGTGGATCCGGGTCGACGGTGACGCCTAACAAGGATCCGACGGCCCAAGTCACCAATCAACCGGTTTCAAGGCAACAGCCGCCTGCGAACGTGGCATCTCAGTGGATTGCAATCACGCTCCAACCCTGGGCTGTTCTGTCCTTCGTCGTACTCTGCGCTTGCATCGCAGCCGCCATTTTATACCTTCTCACTATCTCCGACCGCTCTACCGGCTTTGTCACCGTCCCATCCAACGAAACTACTCTCTACGGGCAATCCGTTTCCTTGAATCCCCTGTGGACGTCCCTGCCATCTTTCGCCCTAACCATCACTGCCATATGGTTCACAGCAACGGCCGGCGCTTTCGCTTTCCGCCAGCCATTCGTCGAACTCGCCCGCTCAAATGGCGGAAATGCGTCGGTGACAATTCAGCTGGACTACAGAGTCAACCTCCCATTTTCACGATGGTACGTCGCTCTCAAAAACAAGCACATCGCCGTCGGACTGTCCCAACTCCTCGTCTTCGTTCTCGGCGTCCTGAGCCCCGCAGGCTCCTCGCTCTTCGTCGCGAGATGGGTGACCCTGCGGCAAGACGTGCGTGTCGGCCGCAACAGCACATTTGACCAGGACCGCATCGGCCTGAGCCTTGATGAACGTGCAGTCCTGGACGCCGCGGCAGCCAGGCTGGTGTACGGCGCCGGCCCGCTGCCCTGGACGCTTGGCGAGAAGGCCGTCCGCCCCTTCTTCCCCACCTCGCCCTTGTCTAGCGAGGCAAGCGCGCTGCGAGCCGACACTACGGCGCACTACGCACGAGCGCGCTGTGAGGTCCTGTATCCCACAACCTTCTCTACTGCCATCTCGCAGAACTTCCACGACCTAACTTCCGTCACACCCGGAGACGGCGCCTGTCACCAGATGTTGACGTACTCGTCGTCGACGAACGCCTCCGCGCTGGCCTCGTTCCGCTGCCTCGACCGCGGCTGCGCTATTTCGGTGCAGCAGTCCATCGAATCTCAGGCGTCCGTCTACCTGGCAACCAAGCCCGAGCAGTCGTGCTCCACCGATGCCGGGAGGAGTCGTCTCGTGTTCGCCTACATCAAGGCTGCAGCGGTTGATGGAACTGTACAGCCGTCAAACGTCAGTGTCGTCAGCTGCGCGGTGGCCTACATGCGCGAGGAAGGGTCCGGTGTGGTGGCGGTTCCGCAGAGCTGGAGACGCAACAGCGAGCCCGCCTTCGAAGCGGCGAGCGGCGACGTCAGCCCCGGCCTCATGCACTCATTCACAATAACCGGCGACTCGCGCGACAGCCTGCTCGACCCCCTCCCGAACCGCAGTTTCTGGTTCCTCTGGGAGCGCAAACTCTTCGAGCCCACGTCCTTCAGTCCTACACAGCTGTGGCAGACGACCCACGTCGGCGCCGTGGTGCTGTACCGCGCGCTGCGTCTCCAGGGCTTCGCCACCTCGGAGCTCACGAGCGTCGACCGCACCATTGCCGGAGGCGGGGCTGCGAAAGTCAGCGCCGACGAGCTCGCGAAGGCGGCCGAGGACGTGTTCGTCGCTGCTTATGCTACGGCCATGGCGACCACGGCACTCGCGCCGCTGGCGGACGGGCGGGTGGAGGAGGGAATGGGCACGGTCGAGACACAAATGACGCGATTATTGGTCGTGAGGTGGGCGGCGGGGTTTGTCGTTGCTTTTCTCCTGTCTATGGCGGGGCTGGCGCTGTGGATGCTTGAATATACGGGCAGCAACGGCACGCTGCTGTTCGAAGAGCCGACAGGGCTGTTAGGATATGCGGCTTTGCTCGAGGACAGCGACTTGATGGACCACGTCACCAAAGTGAAAGCGCTGCCAAGGTACAATGGGGAGTTCATAAAGGCATTGGAAGGCACGAAGGATGGCTGGTTCACAAAATCGTGGAAATGGACAAAACGGCACATTGGGTTTAGAAAGGTGGCAGAAACGCAGACTATTCTCGACGAGAATGTCTCGCGCAAGATCCTGCGTGCGGAATGGAGGATGGGCGATGGGCATCCCGGTGGTGGTGGCCCGTGTGGGAAAAGGGAGAAGCTGATGTCGCCAAAACCGCAACTCGTGAGCGTCACCTGATGAAGAAGCTGTGGTTGTTGTGAACGATTCCAATAATACAGAGGGGCAGAGGTTGTTGTAACGATTCCAATGATACAACTCGCCAATTCATAGTAAGACATCTGTCAGCATTACGACTGGCAAACTCGCCAACTATCCCCATTACTGAGGGCGTGATTGAAGTTGCCTTAGCGCGACTGCTATCAGAGTCGGCAACCATGGGCCAGTTTGCCCCCCACCTACTAGCTCCAGGCTTCAGCACCGACGTTAACGTTATTCTTGTGGGTTGCTTCAGCTCGTCATCACATGTTCGCCACAGTGTCAAGCCAACATGGACTGTGGCAGCCAGCTCGGGTTGACTGCCCTCTGCAGAGTAGTGGGGCAGCACAATGCATGAGTCATCTCTGGACCAAGAAACTGGCAGCCTGGCATAGCCAGGCTGACAGTAATGCTCAGCCACGGAACAAACGTACTCCTCATCATGCAACATAATCTATAAAGGACAAGATCTCTGGCAGAGCCAGAGATCCACACACAAGAAATACAATCACTCGAACCCTTTCAATCCAAGGTGTAGTGCTTCTGACATATTGCAACCCGGACACTCGTTCCGGTCCCTACTATACGACAGGACTTGGGCAACTGGTCTTGGTAGCCTCGTATATTTTAGGCAACTTTGGGGTAAATTGTAGCCTTTATGTAGATACTTTCGGAGGAGGACTCTTCGTTTAAAAATCGTTTCCAGTACCAAGTTCTAGACTCCCGCCCGGGCCGATTGCCGGACCCCCAGGTCTGCCCACATTTGTCAGCGACGAAAAAAAGACTCCTTGTCTTTCAGATAGGCCAAAACAGCAGTAAATTAAGCAATCTATCTACGCAACCTGGATACAATCGTTGTTGGATCTTCGCATCCAACTGGATCATGTGATGCCAAGAGATGTGGTGGCACGCAGGGCAGTCGGTTCAACGAGTGGAAAAATGAGGCTATCAAGAAGTCAAGATGCAGAAATGGCTGGCAATGTAGTTGAATTGGTGATGATGAAGGAAGAAAGAAGATGGTCAGGAGACCTCTTCTTATACCCTTCAATCTAGCTAGTTCGCATGCCAAGGCTCGGCATCGCCGTATGATTAGCGGATCAGTGGCTATAGTGGTGAATTATCAACTATAGCTTGCGAGTTAAAGGTAGTAACTGCCGTGATATCAACGGCTGTAATTTAATATGCGATATCGTAATACGATATGTAGTTTTCTGACTAGCTGGTTCTGTAGCTACCGCTACAGGCCGTTAGATAGCTTGTAAACTACCATAACGGTCGCCCTATATATACCCCACTGTAGGACCCACTTAACCGACTCTAGACTTACTTTTCTAGATATTAACTAGAAATCCAACACCTCTCTAGAATTTAAGTCCTAGTTATAATTATAATTATAGGAGTTAAGTTCTATTATTAGGTTTTATTGAAATATAGCTATAACTACCCTGAAACGGCTGCAGGGTACGCTGGCTTTGCCAGCGGTGCTGTGGCTGGTGGTGGCTGGAGCCACCTAAGCTAGGAAAGGGAACTGTGACTCAGGACTCTACAGAATGTTCTACAACTGTCTGAGCACAGTGGCCTGTGGGCCCAAAGGGCCCACCGAAGATTCTGGAACTACAGAGGGTGACGTAATAGATTGGAAGCTTTACCCTCTGTAGTATAGTTATTTCTGAGCATGGAAGGCTCTGGAATTCTTCCAGAGCCTATAAGTAGACCTCTCCTCTCTCTTTTGTAAATACTTTCTTCAAGCAAGCAAGCAAGCAATAATTAAGCTTCTGGCAACTTACCAAGCTCTGCCCTTATAAGTCTTGTTTCAATGCCCTTCGGGCCCTGAAACCACCGTACTACAGTAGTGCTTCTGCTTCCCTCAGTACTTTACTAACCACTGCTGTTGTAAGGAAGCCTTCCGTGCTTCCTGCAGGTCTTCCGCTGCCACCTACAGCGAAGCTGTAGGTACCCCCTGAGAGTGCTGTACTACAGGCTCTCAGAACCCCAAGCTCAACAACTAGTTTTAGCTAAATACCTCTAGCTGTCACGGCTTACGCAAGGAACTGAGACAATGCTTCAGTATACCCTTTGTTAATACGAAAATTCTAAGCTGAAGAAGAAAGAGAAAGAACTTCCAGAGAGCCAGCTATGGAGGGGCAGAAATGGTTGTGGGACGCACAGACCATCTGCCTGGTGGGGCTGCGCCCAATTAAGTTAGTCCCAAGCAGTGCTCAGGACTAATGGCACGCCACGCCGTAACATCACCCCCCCCCAAACAAAACCCTCCTTCCTTAGTATTAGAAAACTAATATAGTAAAAAAAAATTTCGTCCTCTACGCCTTCTAGCCTCTCCATCCTTTCCATAAGTTAAGTCTTTCTTAGCCTTTTTTCTTCCTATTGCTCCTTCGGAGCGCGGTCGTTCCCCTATCCACAGCCGGTTTGTAGTCATCTTTATAATCGTCTTTAAATCGGTCTTCTTCTACCGCGCGGAGCTATTATTACAGCCGTATCGGAGGACCTGCCTTATCAGGGTACTAATCGTAATATACCTTTAATAGAGAGGCTGAGTTCTTAAATAGCCCTGCCAAGTACTACTAGGGATCAGGGTCCTAGCCCTTCTATTGTACCTAGTAGTATAGCTTCCCCTAGGCTACCTTTAAGGAGAGAATCTCCTCCACCCTCTACTCCTATACGTTATTTACTACTTCCGCCTCTGGCTCTTCGGTAACCTGCCCTAGTAAAGGGTTATTAAGGTACTTCCGTAGACGGTTAGCGTAAAAAACGTTAGTCCCCCTCTATCCTTACGGGACTTCTAACCTATACGAATGCCCTACCTTACCTAGTATCTTAAAGTATTATTCCGTAAGTAGCTAGTCTAGCTTATCGCTAGGCCGGTCGGTCCGTACTACCTACTTAATAATAAATACTTGGTCGCCTATATTAAAATCCGGTTCTCGTCGATATTTATTTACCTAGGCCGCCGCTCTCTTATTAGCAGCCTCGATTACCTCCCTAGTAGCCTCCGTATATCTCTAAATAGTAAGGGCTACTTATTACGCTTCCTCTTTATTTAGCCGCTCTATACGAGGTAAGTCGGTTAGCTCCGATCAGCTCTACTAGTCGAAAGGTATTAATATAGGAAATCCCAGGAGGATCTTATAAGGCGAGAACCCCGTACTATCCTACGGCAAGCTATTCTAGACCGAATCTATAGTAGGGAGAGCTATAAACTAATTATTTTAGAAGCGGTTTATAAATAGTTATAGCCTCTAATCGAGGTAAGCGTTTATAATCTCCGCTTAGCTAGTAGTCTAAGAGTACCTAGAAGAGGCTAGCTTCTACTTTACTCCTCGGATCTTCGCTAGTTCGTTTGTAAAGTCGGCGATAAACTATAGGCCCCTATTACTAATAATATCGTCAGGGAGGCTTAGTAGCTAATATAGTCCTTCGTAGTATATACGGGCCGCGTCGCGCGCGGTAACGGTCCGAAAGTAGGGTATACTTTAGACTACTTTACTAAGTCGATTAATTATAACGAGAACGTTATTATAACCTCTCTTATCTTTAAGTATAGCCTTAAAGTTTATAGCTAGGCTTAACTACCCCCTAAGGAGTATTAGTAACGGCTTTAGTAGTCTAGGGGTCTTATCGCGGGGTTTTTTAGACGATTAGCAAGTAATACAGTTAGCGATATAGGTATCTATATTACCTATTAGTTTAGGCTACTAATACCTCGCGGCTACTAGCTTCCTAGTCTTATTTCTACCGGGGTAGGCAGTAGTAATACAGGAGTATACCTCCTTAATAACCTTCGTCCTTAGGTAATCGGCCGAGGGTACCGCTAACTTACCATTATATAGAAAAAGTCGGCCGTTAAGGAGAGTAAAGGCCTTAGAGCCGGTAGTCGCTATCTCCCTATATGGGGCTAGCTCCTCTACGTACTAATTTGCATATAGCAGGGCGTCGATTAACGCGTATCCCGATATTTTGGGAACCTCAGATAAATCTACCTCTATAATAATGACTTGGGGTGAACCCTCCAAGGGGCTAGTGGGCCGGATTTTTTTCGCGTTGTTTTTCTCGTCTTTTTATTTCTAACTTGTCGCGCGAGCACGCGTGCA
>Ga0247769_1000310_pt1 | contig 11939 bp, 11 predicted proteins | sample UWRJL166409R6_FD_179942 | JGI IMG/M metagenome (GOLD analysis project Ga0247769, IMG submission 179942) | Plant litter microbial communities from Arlington Agricultural Research Station in Wisconsin, United States - UWRJ-L166-409R-6 | ecosystem: Environmental > Terrestrial > Plant litter >... | reverse complement strand
AGACCCTTGTTGCCCCCCCCCCCGGCCCCTACCATCCGTACTCTACAGTCAAAATTCCGCCCACGTAGAAACCCAAATCTCTGGGAAAGGGAAACCAAATCCAGCATATGAGGCGCTAGATACAGTTGTTCACGCAACATCTCTACTTCTACTCGCCCGGTAAAGCAAACAGCCCCGTATCAACGTGCGTTAGGTTGGCCGACAAATGATCCGAGCAGAAACCCGAAACTACGCACACGTAAATGCCTACTGACCGTCGCGTTCAACCATTCCGTCATGGTACCGACTCTGGCTTCAACTTCTCCATCGACCCTCATGTCTCGGTCGCCGGTCCTTGCTCCTGCTCCTGCTCCGACGCCTTCTCCTGTCGTCGTCCCTTTTACCGATACCTCGCTCGTCATCTCTTCTCCTCTCCCGACGAAGAGAAGCCTCGGGGCTGCGACTTCTATGGTTTGCATGGCGAGCCCTCTCTCCCCTAGGGGCTCCTGACTTCCGCTCCCGACTGCGACTGCGACTGCGACTCCGATCCCGCCGATGGTCACGAACACGGTTCTCCTCGCGATCCCCGTCTCGTTCACGTTCTCTGCTCCTATGCCCCCTTCTGTGCCGCCGCTCCGAGGTCTTGTGCTTCTCCTTTCGGGATTCCGAGGGTTGTGTCTGTTCCATCCCCTTTACCGCTGGGGTATTCCGGTCGCCTTCTGCCTTACCCGGCATCCTTTGCCCATCCACCTCCACCGCATTCGAGCCTGTCACATTGCGCTGCGGAGGTGGCAGGCCTAGTGCGCGCGCGATAGCGTCCTCCTCAGCTTCTTTCACTTTGCGGATCTCCTCGCGCCGTTCGCGCGCATCCCTTTCCTCTGGTGTCTCATTCGAGTCTGTTGCTGCCGTGTCTGCCTTGGCATACCAATTCAAGTCGCGGCCCTTGGCCCAGCGACCCACGGGTGCTTTGATGCTGTGACCGAGGTAGTTTTCGCGATGGGCTGAGGTGGCGACGTCATCCCAGCTGAAATTGACGCCGCCGCGTGAGCCGGATTTCCGGACAGTGGACAGAAGGTCCATTACTGTGGCGAGTGATGCGGGTCTTTGATCTGTGTATTCGAGGCTGTGGTGAAGAATTACTGCGACGGAAAACAATCGACGGAGGAATCCTGGGTAGGCGTTTCTTGCCTGGTTGAAGGGGTGTGAACTATGAAGTGGGTTTTGAGCCTTTGCGAATCAGCCGCTAACACCCCTGCTGTGTGGGGAGACCCACCACAGCCAGCCGCTCAAAAGTGGAACCGTCCACCTCGAACTGTCCCGCGGGGCTTCAAACTTCCACCCATTCAAACTGCTTTGGGACTCAACATACGAGCTGTTTAGCCATCCCTTCCTGCGCCTCCTATCCTCGAATTCCAGGAGAACTCTAACCTGACACCACTTCTAGTTGACTGAGACGATGTCGTTTGACCCAGGATCAAACGCTGGTCCTCCGCTGGACGAGATCCAGTGGAGGGCGCCACCAAATTTCGAGCAGGGAATCCACGCCAACAGCGTCCTCTATTACTTTGCGCAATCGCCCTTCTTCGACAAGCTCTCGAACAATGAGGTTGTGTTCCAACAGGGTCTAAATAACCCCACCATGGCACAGTACCTCGCCACCAGGGAGCTCTTTGAGAGCCAACTGAAGAGCATCAATGGTCTCGAGTTCGTCGTCGCCCAGGAGCCCGCCGAGACTGGACCAGGCGCCGGCACGGGCGTATGGGTTATCAACAAGCAGGACCGGCGGAAGCGGCAAGGGGAAGAAGACGAAATCACGGTACTTGGCACCTACTTCATCGTGGGGGAGAATATCTATATGGCTCCAAGCCTGGCGGACATTGTTAGCTCGAGGATCGTACGTTCACCTTTCCCTGTCAGTTACGGCCCATACCTTGGGCAATACTGACTAGCTCAAGCAGGCAACGGTCGCGTCGTCAATAAGCAAGATACTGCCTATTGCAGACAATGTACAAACCTGGTCACAGGCAACAGGCCGCACCTATCAAACAGCGCCGCAATCAGCCCCCTCCAAAAACCACGAACTCGACGGAGGCGGCAAAGAATCAACCCCGATGCCCGATGCCATGGCGAAGGTTTCATCTTCCGCGTCCAAGTCAAAAAACACCGGCGTCGAATCAAGATTCGTTCTCGAATCTCTCCGTATCCATGACCGCTACGGCGGGGAGTATATGGACGAGAACCCGATCACCGGCAAGCCGGGCGAGTTTCATTTGTCGTCGACAGGTCGTAAGGAGAAACCTCCTGCCTCCAAAGCCCCTTCAGCTCTAGCGCAAAAAGCGGGAGCGTTGCCGGCGCTCAACACAAAGGTCACAGAAAATCCATTGGCCAAGACCGGGAAGGAGACCAAGAGCCCGAAGACACCCAATATGCCCAAGCCGAAACGGAGGAAGAGTAAGATTGCTACCACGCCTTCGTAGGGATGGATGTTAAGTAGGGGCTGCGCGTGGCCCCGTGGGGGATATGGCGTTACGGAGCTAGAAGTAAAACGATACCCTGCGCTTTATAATGAATTGTACATTCTTTTGGATGGTGTCCTTCCCAATGTAAGTCAACACGTGAACGAACCGCGTCCTTCCAGCCATTATTACAAATAAAACGCGTCACTCTCCAAACCACACGCAGCAGCTGGAAGTTTGACAACTAGGCAGTACCCAAGAAAACGGTCCGCACATCCGCCGTACCTGCAACGCCGCTATCTAGCCTTTTTGGACAAAGACATATCGGAGAGGAGTCGTCTTGCTCCCCTTGCAACAGACCAGGCAGATAGGCCACATATACCTCTTGTGATACAAACAAACGGCCTTGAATCATGATTCTGAAGCTACACCGGTTTGTTTTCTGTACAGAGCTTGACCCATAATTTGAAGCTATGCCGCATGGGTATCCCAGGTATCGATCAAGGCACCGTCATGGTAGTTAATCACAGTTATATGAAAGACTCGCTGACGACCTCGTGGTGCTCAAGTGTAGAATTCGTGGGCTGTGCAAAGAATACATTCTCTGCGTTCAACACCCTGCTTAGCAGGAGGTGCCTCCATTAGCCGAATTATGTATCTTACTCCAAGAAAATAAGCCTCTATTTTATTCCACAATCCAACCCTTTCCCGGGATCCTACGCTGCGTCACTTTCCTCGCGGGCAACGGCCATCCCAAACCCCCGCCAGTCTCAGCTCGGAGGTACGGGATAACCCAGACTTCTCGTGTCTTGCCATCCGGTCCCTCCGAGCCCTTGATCTCCTTGATCGGCTTCCCATAACTGATCAGCGGTGTCCCCTTCGCCAGTGAGGCAAGCTGACCCCCGGAGAGGTCAGTCAGCGCATGCATTCTGATCTTGGACTTCTCGTCCTCAAGACCTGTGTTGCCTGCCTTCTGGAGATACGCGTAAACGACATATTGGGGACATTCCTCGGCGCTGAGGTGAGCGAGTGGAGAAGATGGGTGAATATAGACGAGCCTATCGGCGAGGTCGAGTTTATGGTCGCCTTCCAACGGGATCAGTGGAATATATGGGACATCTATTGCCCGCCTGGGCTTTCTGTACATCTCGGGCGGGGTCGGAGACTTGTCGGCACGGATGGCAATCTGATCGATGAATCCCGCGGCAACCATCTGCTTCAGAGCCTGAACTTGCTTCGGTGTTGGAGGGTCAAGCTTCTCTGGAAGCTTGAAATTGGCGAAAGCAGGTAGATTGGCCCTAATCAGGCCCGCGATCTGAGCCTGTAGCTGCTGGGCCTCTTTCAAGGCTTTGAACCGGACAAAGTGACTGTCACACCAAGCCTCGGTTGGTTCGTGGGCAAACTCGCCAACAACTTGCAATATCTTGATGGCGTCGGACTTATCATCCAGAAAGCAGAAGTTCTTGTGGACTCTGCCAAAGGCTTGTCGCAGTTTTTCCCGCTTGCCCTCAGCAATCACATCCTCATTTGTCCGGTACTCTTCAGTTTGGGCCGCCACAGCCGTAATTGCTTGGTTCTCTGGTATGAATATCTCTCCAGCTGATAGCCCTGCCACCAGCAGAATGGTGTACGGTAAACAATCATGTAAATGGCCCACGAGCAGGATCCGTGCGAAGCGGGGAGACAATGGGAAGAGTGACATGGTCGATCCTACGCGCGTAACCTGTCCACTGGGCGTTATTGCGGACAGGTATGTTAAAAGCTTCTCCGCCTTGATGAGGCTCTGACGCTCGGGGGGCGTGGGAAAGGGGAAATTGACGACATGTTGGAGATTCATGGCCTTGAGCTGAAGCACCACCCCGTCAATAGGCATTCGAAGGACCTCCGGGTCGGAAAACTCTTGGAAGTCCCTCTCGTACACGGCTGATGAGTAGAGCCTCCAGCAGTGGCCAGGGCCGGTACGACCCGCGCGGCCAGCACGCTGCTTAGCACTGGCCTTGCTGATCCAGCCAATCTCGAAGCTCTGGACTCCACTGACTGGATCGTACCGGCGCTCCTTCGATCTCCCGGAGTCGAATACATATCGTATCCCTGGGATGGTCAAGCTTGTCTCTGCCACATTGGTGGCCAAAATGACCAAGCGGGAGCCATCCGGTGGGGGTTCGAAGACTTTCATCTGCTCCTTTGTAGGCAAGAGGGAAAATAGTGGCAGTACGTGCATGCGAGCGGGGCCGGTGCAGGGTTCTTCATCTTCCAGCTCAAACTCGGCTTCTTCTGCTTCGTCATCAGACGTAAAGTACACCTCGTCGTCTAAATCGCCCGCATTGCGGCCGTCGAAATCCCCCAGCTCTATGTCCTCAGCCTCCACTGGGGCTTCGCTCGCTGATATTCGCACCTTTGGCCCAGCAGCGGAGTTGACGCCACCAAAGGTAGCCCTCAACCTCTTGCTCAACCGCGCTATTTCAGCCTGGCCTGTAAGAAATACAAGAAAGCCTCCGGGAGGGAGTTTTCGATGACCTCTGGTGATTTTGCGAAAAGCGTCCTCAACATAGTCATGATGTGTCTTCCGGGCAAAGTGAAGGGTCACACTATGCTCCCTTCCCTCCACTTCGATGACGCGCGGAGGTTTGGCGAAAAGCTTCTGGTTTTCCGTGAGATCCTCAATACGGAGCGTGGCAGACATGATGACAAGCTTCAAGGGCTTTACCGTAGGATCTTCGTTTGTGAGTTCTGCCCTGAGCTTCACAACTCTGCTAAGCATAGCGATGAGAATGTCGGTGTTAACACTTCTTTCGTGCGCCTCATCGATGATTATGGCTGAATATTTCCGAAGAGCGATATCTTGTGCTACTTCACGAAGAAGTAAACCATCTGTCATGAACTTGATGGCTGTGTTGGGATCGACGGTGCCCTCGAATCGAATTTGATACGCCACGACTTTAGAAAAATCACCCATCTCCTGGGCGACTCGCCTAGACATACTGACGGCTGCAACTCTCCTCGGCTGAGTCACGCCAATCATGCCGGGGGTAGGGCCATCGGTAGCGCCGTAACCGGCTTCGAATAGGAATTGCGGTACTTGCGTTGTTTTTCCTGAGCCGGTAGCACCACATATCACAACCACATCGTTGTCATGAATGGCCTCCATGATTTTCTGTTCTTCTGCCACCACGGGCAGCCGAAACCGCACCTCCTGGATCGCTGGGTCTCTAGTAACAACAATAGCGTGTGATTTTCGAGTAAGATTGGTAGTTGGTTGTAGTTCCTCGGGAAGTGGATCTTCTTCCAATGGTCGTGGCGTGAAGTTGGCCAGTTTGGGTATGTCGAGGGCCATGGAACCCGAGGTTATTGATTCGTACCCCAGCGCAGCATTTCTTTGCTGATGAGCCCATGCTTTGAAGGCGGATGACCTCTCTTTACGCTTCTCCCTGCCTTCCGCATCTATACCCTCAGAGTCGGAGCCGGAGTCGGAGTCGGAGTTGAAGCCAGATACCAACTCATGATCAGAGCCGTCATTTGCCTCACCTGAACTCTCAGAGATATTTTCCGCATCACTTTCAGTTCCTGATTCACTATCCGCCGACCCAACCGCAGAACTTCGATCGTCCTCGTCCTCCTCAGAGCTGAAACCCCCCCACTCCTCTGATTCCGACTCCACAGGGGCAGCAGCAACAACGCTGGCCTTGCGTTTGGCTTTCACCCCTCCGCGCTTCTGCCGTTTCGTGAGGAGTGGACGACCTGAATCATCGACATCCAATGGTCGCTTCAGACCCGATCCCGCCACACTGGGGACCGCATTTGCTGCCGTTGGCGGCTTGGAGGACGCAGCAGCTTTTGGCGCATCTGGTGGGTTTGGCGAAGCTCCATCGGCCGTTGGAGAGATAGGCGCCCTCCGCTCAGGCAACTCCGGAATCTCTCGCCGTTCATAGAGTAGCTCGGCCGCCGACCGGTCCAGAGGGGTAATCCCTGCGTTCTTTTCCCGTAGGGCGCGACCGAGTGCCTCTTTCTTCGTCTCCTTTGTCTGACCAATGGCCCGGCTACTGGAGAACAAGCTGGTATCGATCTTGTTGGCAGAGAGCTTGGCAAGCAGCTCCCGGGTTTCATCTTTCCTGAGTTTGCTGTCGATGTATTTTTCAAGACGCTTCGCCTTCTTCCCGCTGACCTTGGTAGTCCCTTCCGGATTGAGCTCTTCTCTCAAGAGGGCTCGTTTCTTCTCTGCTTCGATTTGCTGCGCTGGAGTGATTTCGAGGGTGTTTGAATCGGGGCCGTCTTCCTCGACTCGCTTGGCGCTTGCCCTTTGGCGGTCGAGGGCTTTGCGCTTGCGCTGACGCGGAACAAACTTTTTTGTCACCGCCATATTCTATGACATCTGAGACGTCGGCGATGTGTGAAGAGCCCCTAACTGGAAGGACAAGGCCTAGATTTAAGGCGGCGCAATGTTTTTTCCCTCTGTCGAACCTCTCGAACACTTGAAGAAATACTGGGAGGACAAATCTTGACCGCCCGGCAGTACTTTTGGAGCTAGACAGGGGTTGTCGCGGGGCAAATCGCTCGAGTTCCTACTTTACCCCACTATGGGCCGAACATGTCCACAAGCCGCATCCACGACACGCTTGAGTGATTGGTCAAACATCCCAGGTATCAATGGACCACAGCTCCCAAGCCTCACACTCTCGAAGGTGCTGAGTGCACAATCAGACCAAATAGAGATCCTGAATCTGCAGAAACGTCCTCACTCGAAACACGCTGTGTTTGCAGACGCTTAGTTTTCCTAGAACTAGAATGGGGACCGAGGCCAGAGAGGAGCCCTTCCCGGCTCGCTCGAGGCAGGCGACTGGCAAGGTTGACAGTCTCCAGACCGAGATCACACGTCTGGATTTCTCAGACAAAATCATGATCACAATTTCCCAGGGGGGGCGTCTTTCCCAGTGGGTGAGTAGACAAGGCAAACTGGCAATGCGTTGGCTGACGCTGTTGCAAGGTCCAAGTGCCTCTCTTCGCTCCATCAGCGGCGGCAGCGGATATGGCGCTCCCAGGAGCGAGCCTGGGCAGTCTGCCATCGCCTCACTTTACTCCAACAACCCTCCTAGGTGGCGCCAATGAGGAGCGAGACACACTGGGTCGACTCTTCGCCAGCCAAATAGCGGGTTTCCTAACCTTGGCCAATCCAGAAGAGAAGAGGACGCTATTGTTGGGTCTCGGCTTGGAGAAGAGGGAGAGCCAAAGGGAAGGGTTCTTCGACATCTTGGAGTTGGTGCAGCAAGTCAGCTAAGTTAGGACGGCTACTCCTCGATTCCGTTCGGGCGTGCGCGGCTGGAGGCAACTTGACACTGGGCTGTGCTAAGTCGGTTTATGTCTTCTGGCGCTGGGTAGACAAGCTGGGGAAAAGGTTTCCTGAAGCAATTGGCTCAACCGAAACGAGGACAAATCTCTGGCAGGCTTCCAAGGAAATATCACCGTGCTACCTTTGATTCCAGCCGTAGGGTTTTCAGCGGCAAGTTCCATAGGAAACATTCAATCTCGAAGTTCGTAATTGCTCGGTAAAGCTTTCATTTCACGTTTGACGAGGCAGCCTGTCACAGGAAAATGGCTTGATAGCTGGAAACTTGAAGTGGGCTTCTCGTCCGTGGTGGAGTGTGAACCGTCTTCCCCTAACCCTGATTCTTGAAATATGGCCCGTGCGCTTGCCCTGCTGGAAAGTGTGCGTGCGGCTAAATCTCGGACCCATGTCTTTTCCTGTGCCCACCAAAAATTAACAGAGCCCTAAATTCAGTTGCAGGAGTGCTGGGAAAAAGTGTCTCTCGAACGCATCACCGTCGACGAATCTCGTCCTTCATCGACACCAATAGCCACCCACCATGGTATGTCGCTACTGCCATACATTCGAGAGAAAATATGCTGATAGCAATAGCCTACTCGTTTTTCCAAGACAAGAAAGCACCGCGGACATGTGCGTATCTCCCCAATCTCTCCCGGTTTCGCGATGGCACTTGCTGACCCTTTTGATCCTCTAGGTCTCCGCCGGTAAGGGGTACGTTCTGACAACCGAACCGACGAATTCGACGAGTTATTGACTGGATACTTTGCAGCCGTGTCGGAAAGCACAGGAAGCATCCCGGTGGTCGGGGTATGGCCGGTGGTCAGGTACGTCCGCCGCCATTGGCAATGCGATCGGTCCCATAACTAACAGGCGAAAAGCACCACCACCGAACGAATCTCGATAAGTGTATGTGGATGGAATTTACGGGCGGTTTGGGTTTCGGTTCAGAGAGGATTCGCTACTTGCTCTCGAGATCCCCCAAACCACCCTACTCTTGGTCGACGACACCAGCTGACCGATCGGAATAGACCATCCTGGTTACTTTGGAAAGGTCGGCATGAGGCGCTTCCACCTTCTCCGCAACCACCAATGGGCCCCTACAATCAACATTGAGAAGCTGTACGTCTCCCTCCCAAATTCTGGCGTGGGGCTCCCCACTGACACTTCCCTAGCTGGTCGCTCGTCCCCGCCGAGGCTCGCGAGCAGTACGTCAGCGGCGCCAAGAAGGACACCGCTCCCGTCATCGATCTTCTTTCTCACGGCTACGCTAAGCTCCTTGGAAAGGGTAAGACACACGTCCACAGGTGGCGCGCAGGGAAGAAGTTGACCCGGCTGACATGTTTGGTTCCAGGCCGCATCCCCGAGATCCCGGTTGTCGTTCGTGCGCGGTATGTGAGCTCAGAGGCGGAGCGCAAGATCACGGAGGCTGGCGGCGTTGTTGAGCTCGTTGCTTAAGGTCATGGCGCGGCATGGTAAAACAAGGACTGGCGGTTTGGCATTTGGCACGAGGGTAAACAGGGGGAACGGGCCCAGTTGCTACGATTCGGACATTTGGACGCACCACTTAATGGGTGCCGGAGTCCCGGATGATTCTCGAGGGTATGAGAAACCACCTCGGCCGCAGCATAGGGAATGGATGTTTATTCGCATCATGAGATCGGGGGCTTTTGAAGGCGACGTTATGTTGCTCCGCTTCTAACCCCAGAAGGGTTTTACTGCCCAAGAGCCTCACAAGTGTCAATTCAATTTCGTCATGATTCATCGCACAGAAATCCTCGCTAACACGCCGTCCATAATGTGCATGTGTCTAGTCAACCTCAAGGTAGATGCAGAAACAAGGGGCGGCTGTCCATAAATCACGAACCGAGCACGAGCTCAAGTCGAACGAGCTTTGCTCACTGGCTGTTTCCCGGGGTTCGAGGGAAACTAGCAAACAACTCGACGCCCTGTGGCTTTCAAAAGATGGCCAAAATGTTGGGGGGGCTTGCGACACCTCCAGGAACACAGCAAGGCTCGCTCACCACGAAGAAACTCCACCGCTTCTCGGCCGCACATCTTTCCGCCAGTTTCTCTAGGTCGAATAGCTCACCGATTGGACAGCCCCATCCCGCGAGCAGCACCCCGTGCAAAGACCACTCGGTCGGAGCTGGCCAACACTCGAGGCTGGGTTGGTCACCGGCGACGGCCGAGAAGTTGTCCCAGATCCAGCGGAGGGTTGACTCGTCTTGCGAGAGGCCCGCGAATGTGTGCGGGAGGTTCTGGCGCATGTGGGATAGCTCGGCGGGGGATTTGGTGTAGTATGCTACCATCCAACCTATATCAGGGATTTGTGATGTTAGCAGGAAAGCATGTAACAAAAAGCAGGTTGCCTATTCAACTCTCCCCTTGAGTACCGGGATGGTGATGGCATGTGGACATACCAGAGCGAACGAGTAGGATATCACCAAAGTGAAGCTCGGTCCCCTGTGCCTCGAGGCAAGCCTGTAGATCAGCTACGGGAATGGGGGTCGTCGTGAAGGCGTCGAATTCCTTGTGGCGGGCGGAGTCTCGCTGCTGCAGACGCCAGCTGTGGTAGTCGACTAGAACGCCGCGACCGACGATGCCTTTCTCCGCCCATGCTGTGAGGTATTTATTAGTATCATCAAGTCAGGAGACCGTCGTTTTCTTCCCCTCTCCCTCTCCCTCTCCCTCTCTCTCTGTGTGTGTGTGTCACACACACACCTCCCCAGATATCGGGGACAGTGAACGTAACGCACATACCGTGGATACCATTGACGGTAGACTTCTTTTCCTTCTTCTTCTTCTTCTTCTTCCCGTCCACTCCTCCTGCATGCTGCTGCTGCTGATGATGATGATGACAATGGATATCCTCCATAGTCACGCCGTTGTAAAACAGCTTCTCCTTCTGGTAGCCATAGTGCCGCAGGCCGTCCCACTGGCTCGACCCCTGCGAGTTGAAAGTCCAGATATCATCGTTGACGGTCCGAGGGGGTTTGGCGAACAGCTCCTGGTGGAATGCTCTCCTATTAAAGAAGGCGACTCCTCCTCCTCCTCCTCCTCCGTCTCCTCCGTCTCCATCCCCATCTTCACCGTCCTCGCTAGATGATTGGGCGTCGAGCGGCCAGTTAAGTGATATCCTGCGAGGCATTGAGTCAGTTTTTTTCTTCTTCTTCTTTCAAGTTCCTCACACATCAGGAAGAAAGGGGAGGGTAGACTTGATCTCAAGATACCTAGGTAAAGTAGAATAAGCTACCTTTACCTTAGGTATTATACAAATACCTACCTTTCACCTGTCCGTATCTCCTCCCTAGCAGCAGCAGCCACTCTCTTGTCGGTGAGCCGGTTCAGCGTCCCCAGCTGGTCATCCTTGCCGTAGAGACCCCAAGCGGCGCGCATGGGGTCGCCCTTGCGGAGGGGGAGGTCGTCAAAGTCCGGGATGCCATTCTCATTTAGTTTGAGGGTAAATGTGTTAGCAGCCGACTCCGCTGTCGGTGATGGTGGCGTTCCTGTCTGCTGCACCATGACGAAACCTTCGTATTTGCCTGGTACCTACCTTATTCAATCATTAGTTGTAAGTTTGGCATGTACGCCTTATTCTAGGAGAGGCGATTCCGGTGACTACCGGTACCTAAGGTAAATCTACCAAGCTAGGCATGTAAGGCACCCTCAGCTGATACAAAGAGCAGGGTAGAATGTCAACTACTTTCTCAATGTGTTACCTACCACCTTACCTATCTAAACCCCAAAGCGGGGAAACCAAGCTACAGGTGAGGGAGGTCGGCCGAGGTGTAACAAAAACCGGGAAAAGACAAACGAGCTGCCTCCGCAATGGCCCTGGGTAGCAACACACAAAGGTGGTCCGCACGGCGAAAGAGATATGCCTCTAAGGCTCGCAGTGCGACCTGCATGTTCTGTCTTGCCCGTCATATCCCCGACAGACACCGAAATCTCTAGCAGCCCAATCACTTGGCAGGCTCACTCCAGGCTCGTTCCACATTACCAAACATTTCAGGGCTAGATGCCTTGTCAAACTCTGCACTATCAACAGCCTCCTCGACACCTCGCCCTTCACAGGGCAGCAAAGACAAACACTCATGACATCCTACCTACGCTCATGTTCAGCCCTTGCCAGCAGCCCATCATCCCTCATCAGTCAATTTGTATTCGCATCCGCAGTCGGTTGA
>Ga0247769_1000309_pt1 | contig 11980 bp, 9 predicted proteins | sample UWRJL166409R6_FD_179942 | JGI IMG/M metagenome (GOLD analysis project Ga0247769, IMG submission 179942) | Plant litter microbial communities from Arlington Agricultural Research Station in Wisconsin, United States - UWRJ-L166-409R-6 | ecosystem: Environmental > Terrestrial > Plant litter >... | reverse complement strand
TACTACCTATAAGCATCCACATGTACATCACGTTTTGCTGAGCGTGAGCGTCACACCTTTAAATTTGAGGTAGTCACACCTGTGACTTTGACACCAACTCCAACTTTCCCTCAACGTGCTGCTACCCAAATGAATGAATTCGACGAAAAGACTATCCCAGTAATATTACATCGTTTCCTTCAAAGCTTGCCAGTGAGAAAAAAGCTATTGAAGGAAGCAGCTTGTGGTTAACATGGTCTAGGCTGGCACAAAGCTTTTCACCGGAGTCTTGTTTGGTGCCCATGCAGAGTCGGCACACATAATCAGCATACCTTTGGCTGTAGGGGAATCTTACAGGGAGGAGCTAGGTGTTCAACTGGATGAACTTGACTACTACATGTGGATACCGGGACATGACATGCCCAGCAGCTTGGTGATGGATGTTGAAAAAGGACGCTTTAAGTACCAATTAGCTTCTGGAGAGGTGCTGGTATTTCTGTACAACTATCAGGGGAACAGACAGGTGAATGAACTCTGTGCATGTCTGATTTCTCACTCACGTTCCTCCAGCATCTGGGTGGGATACATCATATGCATAACATTTATGTGGAAAAGTTAGCAGGAAAGCCAGAGTCAGTCATTAGGGGTGAAGAGCAGTCAGTTCTGGATTGGTATGGGAACATAGTCGTCGTAAAAACAGGAGAAGAGGGTGAAATAAAGGACCTAGAGCAGGTTGATATCGCCAATGTCCAGACAATTCTTGTGAGGTATGTGCTTGATGACCAAACTTGTTGGAAGCAGACAATATATGCTAGCTTTCAGGTTGTTGAAAGACGGAAGCCTTCCATGATAGAATAACAATCAATGTTTAAACAGTCTACTGCCATGCAATGTATTGTAGTGTCAATGCTGTTTTGGACGCAGAACCTTTGAGTGCTTGTAGTTCTGGCTGCATCAAACATCTCTTGGCAACGTTTGATATCACGCTCTGATTCACCAGACCTACTCCTCACCTCCCTTACGGATCAGCGAAGCTAACAGAGACATTGGAAAAACGGAATTTAAAATATTTCCGTCAACTTGAGAGCTTCACAATCCCTCTAGAAGCAACATCACGTTCTTCCCTACCGTCTACACTCATCTCTCTATCCAACATCCAACATTACAGCCAGTTTGTACTCGACACGATTCTTCTGGTAACATAACATACTCATATAATCGCTCTCGCTCAACAGACTCGTTCAGAAATCAGAATTTGGAACCTTGCTCCAACTTGGAAGACGGTCGTCTCTGATCCTCGACACCGGCGTTATACGCAGCCTTCACTTCTCCTCTTCTGCACGTCCAATGGGAAAACAGGATGTCATGAATATCTTAGAGCTAGTCAACGAGATCATGCAATACTCGGACTGGAGCACAGTCGTGCGTGTCGGGAACGTGAACAGGACTCTGAAATACTGGGCACAAGATATCATGCAACATCGTATTCGGTTCCACTTGGGAAAGTTCATCAAGAACGATGCAACAGACCGGTTCTGGGAGCTCCTAGAGTCCTTGAGAGGATGTATTGTCGGTGGTCTCCCTAGGTGCATCATGTCGGACCCATGGGCAACGAAACTGCATAGAGACCATCCGCCGCTGGAGATGGACATAGTCGTGCCTTTGTGCTTGGAGGACATCCACTCGACTGGCTTGAAACTTCGCCGTTTTTTGGTGGCTACTCTCGATTACCAGGAGAAGTACTTTGAAGAGCCAAACCATCCGCATAAAGAAACAACAGCAGGAAGATTCAGATTATCTTCACCGGTGCGTATCTGACAAACTCGTGAAGACGAAAAGACATTGACGACACGTCAGACAAAATGTAGGACAATCAACATCATCTTATCCTCTTCACCGACTTCTACTCTTCCGGTAATACTATCCCTTCCAAACACTGCAAGCATGTGCGCATTGACAGGCGGGCGCCTATACAACTTCTACCCAAACACAACTGGCCGCCGGATCAACATCGCTTCAGAGGTAGAACCTTCAGGTCAAGGCTGCGTCTACAACTACATGGTGGGCCTCAGGACACATAGAAGCACAGGTATTTGGGTTATTCCGTGCGGAGAAGTGTGCCCAGGACGTCGCAGGATGTCGAACAATGCGAAAGGGGTCGGTGTAGTCCAATGGGGGGGTCCTGGAAACACATCGGCAGATGCGGTTCTGTTCGATGATCTCGGCCCGGGGACCTGGATGTGGAGGACTGGTGGCGTCTGTCGCAACGTGCATTGCCCGGAATATGGCCGTAGGGCTGTTCTAGGAGGATTATGACGTTAGATAATGATCTTTTGGGTTTTACGATCATCTTGTGATTATCTCGCAATACAAACTTGTTGTCTATTCACATCAATATGACTGTCCCATCCATCTCGAGTGAGTGATCTCTGCTACCTAGAAAGCGATCATTAAGAAATTGGAATGGTGTCAGGGGGACACACTTTCAGGTTGTTGAACTTGGGAGCTAACCTCGGATCGGATACCTTTGTAGCGATGGTCGAATGGAAGGCAGAACCAACCATACCAAAGGAATTAACATTGTACCATTCTGAACTCGACAGACCAATATTGTGCCACATACTTGGCACGGTCCTAGCCCACAACTTCCATATGGAAACCCATGGAGATTACCTTGGAAACAGCGACAAGGATTTTGCCTCTGCAGCGCTTACGTTCTCACTTGGACCGCCTACCCCAGACCATGTTCATACATATGGACAGGAATTATCTGCACAATTCTCAGATGGATTGAGGAACGCGAGGATTCTGAGCGAGACTGCTGATGATCGAGGACAAGGTTCTGGGGCAGGAGTCGATTTTTTAGATGGAGAACCTGTCTACACCTTTGCTATGCCCATATTTGAGCGCAAGGTGCGTCTTGTTGTGCTGATGGAATAGACCTTGATTTCTAAAACTTACAAAAATTGATACAGAGACGTCGCGGACGTGAGTTCCTCCATATTCCTGATGGCTTATGTTGACTTATAAACGGAAAGTGACACATGAAGAGCGACTGGGCCTGCAGCTTTATCCTGTAAAAGCGTCTGTTGAACCGCATATGCAAGCAGTAATCGCGTCCGAAGAACTCACGCTCGCTCAACATAAAATAAAGCATTGGTTCTCCCATGAAAATATGGACCTCACTGACTACTGTAAATTATTGGGAAGCTTGGTCGACGTTGAGGTTTGGGTGTCATCTTCGACGGAAGGTGGGGAAATGAAATATAATGTAAAGGCCCTGAAAGTGATGGGATAATATATCTACATATCGAGGCTGCCCACTTATACCAACTTAAATACGAGTTGTTGCTTCACTGATGGTTTTAAAGTCGAAACTAATTTTAGATCAGACAATATAAATGAAATAGCCGTTATGGTTATGGGGAAATTTTGTATTGGATTACTAGGGAGTAGGGAAAATCTCATAGGTACAGATAGGGAGAGACTTCTAGGAAGGGAAGGAGGGACTAGGGTGGGAGACTTTTACGGAGTGAGGGAGATACAACAGCTTGAACGAGCATCTAGTGCACGTCAGCTCTTTGACAAAATTACACAGCACCAAATTTAAATTTGTGAATTTAATATAAAAAAGTAAAAGTGTGAGCTTACAGCGACTCAGTCTTGAGTAAACAAACTGACGTGAATCGGTGAGACTCACTTCTGTCGACAAGGGTAAGTACTCGAACCGAATGAGGGTCGGCGAGCCTCGTATATTACCCTGAAAAAATAAGGATCGGAGAGCCTCCACTTTCCTTCTGCAGTCAATTACAGACGTATGAAAGCAAAGGATTGAACTCACGATGAATTGTTTAAAGAGAGCACAGTGATAGAGGTTCGGTAGGTGTGCTGTTGCGGCAAGGAACGCGAGCCCTATCGAATGTGGATCCTCCATGATAGCTTCGTATGTTTCGTTGAACGTCAGCGTCAAATTAGAGTCATTGGACAAGAGGGAGGCAAACCAAAACGCGTACGCCGACCGTCCTTGAAAGCAGTACAGATTCCAACGTCGAGAGGTCTGCGTCTGCACATCTGGCTCAAATTTTGCAGCAATTGTTCTATCACATCACTTTTACTCATTGCGTAGTCGTCGTCTTGGTAGTTGCGTCCTATCATACCAGAGCTAAAATATGGACGACAGACGACAGAGGGGAAACGTACGTTGGAAATTTATCGAAAACTTGGTTATGCGAGAGTCGACACAGCCTCCACAAGGCGCTGGCATTCAATTCAACGGAGGGAATATGGATTGAAACATCAATGAGGTTCCGTGCAACAGAGGTCGGGATTCGATCGAAGAGTGGCGTACACCGTCCCGAGAAAGAGACCACAAGATTGGTTATTTTGTGAGTGAAAAAGGATTATCCATGGATGACATTGACGCCCCACAGTCGTAGTAGTCGAGTCTTGGGGAACAAACCTAGGGCATCTACTGCCTCTATATTCACAAAGGAAACCCGTTCGATGTTATCTAGCTTTTCCAGGCCGCCGCATATTCTGGTGTAAGAGGGTTGTACCACCCAGAGGTTGGTCGAATCACGAGATGTGAAGGGTTTGACATGGATGCGAGAGCATCCAACGCGAGTAAAAGGGTAGGCGAAGGTTTACAACGGATGTGTCGACGAATACGCGGTCGCAGTGGAAGACGGGTCCAAGGAGTAGCGGCAAATACTCGTCGACGAACTGGGCAATATCGAATTCGGGTGCAGTCAATTTGGGGGTTAGATAGGAATAGGAATATTGGGAACTTTGGAAAAAGTCGCCAACATTCATGAGGCATCGATAAGCGTCAGGGTTCGTGCGACAACATTCGATAAATATGACCGATGATTTCGAGTGGAATTGACGAATAGGTCGATATTTGGGAGGTTGTATAGGCTGAATGAGAAAGTCTGACGCACACGCACGCACAGGTTGTTTGAGGGGCAGGCGTCAAAATATCTATTTTAGAAATAACCAAAGTAGCCGAGAGCCGGACGAGCTGTACGAAATCCGACAGGTTGATCAGACATGCCACGCCAGCTGCCCAGCGAACAGCGGCATCTCCATTGGCATATTCATTGAGTACATATATCCTTCTCTGATCTACCTAGATTTCCAAGTATACGGGCCTCTGTTCTAAAACTGTTGTGGACCCAGCGAAAGAGTACTGCTGAGCCATACTACTCAAACAAAAAAGCGCGTCTCCGATACACCAATGAGTGTGTTGGAGTGAGTGACGAGTGCAGAGGGTAGAAAGAAGATAGACCCCGAAGGAAAGCGTTCAACGAGTTTGAGCTCTTCCAACACGATATGTAGAGGTCGGGTTCAAAGTTACCAAGCGCAGTGATTGCACACCAGCCCCAGGCGAGGTTTCCTAAGTCAAGATGAGGAATCGGGACGGTGGGAGGCGCAATGTTGAGGGACCCGGCTAAAAATGCAGATCCTGGAAGGAGGTTGGTTATCGACGGTTTTCACCCGATAAGCTGGTCCAACGTCGAGAGGTAGTCGTCATATAGGTTTGGATGGTAAACCTTGAAGTAGTCTAATCCGCGTCAATGGGATAAAACGGCGTCGAGAGGGGGGATTACAGTTTACGTGACCAACAAAGGTGAGAAGGCTGGGGTCGTCGAGTACAGCCCGTACGGGCGCCAAATGAAAACTGTGCTTCAGTGTGCCAGGCTCCTTTGCAGTGCATGAATGGTGGAACGACGAAACGAAAGTACCACGAACCAGCTGCCCTCCCACTCGATAGCGACTCCGACCCCCAATGCGTTGCTCATAGACCTTATACGGTTACGTTCTGCGATTTCCATAAGACCACGGTTGACTTATGCCCTTGCACTTCTTTCCTCTGCCCGCTTGGACCTCTTATTTCTCCTCTTCTTTACTTCTCGCGCCGGCAGTCTGTTCTGTAGGTGATGCTTGATCCCGGTGTCTGTTAGATTCTCAGTGCTCTTCTTGGGTCAGCTGATGGTCCCTAGCGTCGACATCGTGCTCCGACAGGTCTCCAGAGTCGGTATCTTGCTCTAGAAACGCTGGAAGAACTGCAGCCAGCAGATCAAAAGGTACCAAACTTGCGATCTGTTCCTCTTGTCCATCTATGCAAGTTGTCAGTCGAGTTCAAAAGACGCAGAAGAGGACGCGCTTATGATCTCACAGTCGGAAGGTTCTGATATGCGTAAGTCTGGAGGAGGGCGACGTCAGACAAGGGGAAATGAGACTAAAGGTGGACAAAGCACGTCCACTTAGGACATGCAAGCGTCGCACGTGCGCACACAGTCAGTACACCCACTTGGGGCGTGTTGATAGCCGCCAACGCGACGCATGGGATGTAGGCGAGAGTGAAGCCTTGAGGGCAAGAGTGGCAGTCGAACGAGAAAATCCTCAAGGGTAATCAACGTGAAGGAGGGTTGGGTAACGTGGAGGAGCCGCAAAAATCAACAATGTCGGCCTTTGTTTATGTTTGCCTGATGGCGGACTAATTCTTTTTCCATTTTTGGGGAGAGTCCACACTTCCAAATATGAAACGGCGGCCGTCTCGAGAAATGGCGTTTTAAACATCAAATAGAACCTGATCTTAAGTATTTGATATATTAATTCACGTATTTGTGTATCCCTGAAATTTTGACCAGAGTACCATAGTATACTTACCTCCAAGCAGCGAACGCTCTAGTCGGTTCGCTGCCCCATATCTCATCAACTACGTTTAGGTTCTTCACATGTGCGTATTGGACGAAGTGTCCCAGAGTCTTGTGATAAAAGACAAGATAATCTTATAAGAAGACCTATGTTGAGTTGTTGCGCAGAGGAGGGCATTTTAGTGAGCACCGAGAGTCGGATAAGAATATGTTGCACGACCCGACGAGAACCTAAGCTTGCATGTATCTTGAAAGAATACCGACGCAGTGGGGAAACCCTACATCACAAAAATCACTCCAAACAGGGGAGAGCCCCGTCCTGTATTCACCAGGTGACTTGTAGAGGAAGAGGAGGGGCGAAAGACGGAATGGGAAGAAAGGACGTTCTGTCACCCGCTTACCCATCTCCATATAGAATTACAAGTTTCCAAATAGTCATTTACGTACCGGCCAGTTAACTATCTAATCACAGTGATCAGAATACGATGGTGTCAATTTGGGCGTTTATTTTCAAGAATGGATGGTACATCATGTATGGGCTTGTATCATATGAGCCCAATCGACACGAGCCCCAAGATCTTTGACGAAGTGATTTGATAAATTTTACAGTGAAGTTTTCGTCGTTGAATGCCTCGCATCCAATTATCAAGAAAAGAAATTGAACCCGCCCAGTAGACGAGAAGTAATTTGATGTGCTTCAATGACGAATAGAACCATTTTTTGCGTACTTCGAGGATTCGTCATTATAGGAGCCAGTTATGTTCGAGTGATCGACGTTCTGAGAACGCGATATGAGTTGAACTAGAGTTCCTGAATTGTTGGTGGAGTCTCTGACTGAGATCACGGGCCCAAAGTAAATGTTTATCTCTGTATTTCAAGGTTCGATGAATTTCGGCTTATCGGTGAGGAGGAGGAAGAAAATAAAGAATATGGCTCACGTCGATTGAAGAAATCATCGCGTATAGTGTACCACTCTTCTATTACTCCATCCCTGTTCCTCCAGAAAAAAATTATATGAGATTCTTTCCATAGAACCCGCGATAAAACTGAAGTAAGATTAGTCAAATCTAGAGCGCAAAAGTGGTGGGGTCAGATACCGAAAACGAGGATGAAACAAATAATGACAAGGATTGTTGTCAGGGAGTCTGAGAGTAGGGACATGTTGTCGGCGCGATTCGATCGTGAATGACTGTGCAAATGAGAATGAGCTTGAGTTGGTTGACGAGAGAGAAACTAAGGGGAAGGCAGGTACTAGTAGGCTCCAATAGAAAGAGGAAACCTGCGTTTGGAAATCGTCTAGTTGTAAATGAGAAGAGTTGGAAATGAAGTTTCGAATGCGTACAAGAGGTTCTGAGGTGATGATAAGCGACTACTGTGATAGTTTTTGGGACAGTTTTGAACGTAAATTATTAAGGATTGATTTTGGACAAACGAGCTGTGTACAATTTATGTAAGTACTGCCATCCCACCACCGACACTACTTCAATAAATGTTAATTTCTCAGAAGAGGAGTCGAAAATTATGAATTATGACATGTTCTGGATGTAGTAAATATATAAATAAGAAGTTGTGGAGGTGGTAAAGTCTTGAAATTATAAGCATGAATAAGAAAAGAGCTAATGGCAGAGACGAATTTCTTCGAGAGGCTTCCTGCTGCTCGAACCTTGATTTTTTCGAATAGCTAGAATCTCACTACCCTCATATACACCATCCACGTTTGTCTTTTAATTCCCTCTGGGTCGTTGGCTGGTCTCTTTTCAAAGTTGCAGAATGATGTGTGGGGTCACACTCAGTAAAAATGAAAGTCGCGTTCAGGTTGTTCTTTGGTCAACCCATTGTCAGACCAAAGTCGACTTGTAGTCGAATTTTGGTAACTCGACATCAGGTTGACTGTATGCACGTATATTGGGAGCTTTTCCGTATCAGGGCGACTACGATTTAGTCTGACCGAGGTAGGACTTAGTAGAGAATTTGATATGCATCACATCGCGAGCCGAATTTGAATCCCTGCTTGTGGCTTGTAGTCGTCTGAGAGTCGCCCTTTCGTCGTAAAATATAGATGCAGTAGGCAGAAGCGGTCAGTACATTCGTTTACTCAATAATTACTACCAACTAGATACAGATATATTGGAAACTATTCTACCATCCCTCTGAGCTTTCTGGCTTTAATGGAGTCAATATCTAAGCGCTCTTCCTCGAGACCCAACATTGTTGACGCGAAAATACGTAGGGAAAACATCAGCTTATTAAGATGTATTCAACTTTCGAGGAATTTACTTACCATGATTACAAAACGGTCCTGGGGATAACAGAATTGACAACTTTTATCGGGGAATGGTTTCTGACGCATGTGCAGTGGGATTGAGATTATGGATGGTTGTGTATGGGAATTACAAGGTTACAACGTACTATTGGCCTTCTTTACGCGGTTTTGATGAAGAAGAACTTCCGGAGAGCGTATTAGGATAAATCCGAAGGCCGAAGAATAGCGGGCCTGTTAAAGATACCTCATAAGCCCCACTGGAACTTAAATCAATTATCGAATTACATGCGCTTGCTTCGCCAGTCCATGAAAATACCTTTCTGTTCCCCAAAAATTCTCAGAGATCCACGTGTGAGCTTGCAGAAGTTGACAAGGAAGGGGAAGGTAAACGACGAGTTGAGGCCCTGAGCTGGATAAATAAGTTCAAGTTCAAGTTCAAGTTCAAGTTCAAGTTCGAACTCAAGCAAGCGAATGTTGGATAACTGATTCGAGAGCAGTGGCAGGGTTACGAGTTCATGTGTCAATGGTGACTTCAGGTCGACTTGGGTCTGACTTGGACTACAAGGGCATCACAAACACACACTTTTGATTGACTAACCAACGATCTATGTGACCGAGTAACACCCACATACCTTTTTACTGAGAGTGATGGCTAAAGACTCAAGCTCAAGTTGTAAGCTTGGCGCATAGTATTACTCGCGTTCGGACACTTTAGTAGTATCGCATGTTCTTTAGACTCATATAAGTACCATTATCGTAGCGATCACATCTTCCTAGAATACGCTCACCTACTGTACACCGATTGTTACCTGCACCCCGAGGAATACACCATGGTCCTTAAAATCTGCGACCGTGCCCAGTGAGCCCTATAGACGACGGTCTTCCAAGTTAAACTATTATTTATAAGGTTGGTTTACAACCACACATTCGATGCATTTTTTTTGTACGGTCCGGAGCTGTCCGTTGGCGATGTGCGAGTATATACTAACCCCAAATTGAGAATATTCTAGTACGAGGTGTTCATCCTCACCTACTGCAATCCTGACGTTTAGTCTTTCTCGCGTTTACACACTTTAATACTATCACATGATTCGTTGGACTCGTATAAGTATTAGTATCGTGGAGATCGTATCTTTCTATAATACGCTCATCTACTGTACACCGTTTGTTACACGCACCCGAGGAATAAACCATGGTCCTTAAAAGCTGCGACCGTGCCCAGCGAGCCTATAGACGACAGTATTCCACCTGCGCTATCTCCAAGGCGCGAAATTCCACTGTAGACCTGCTTTCACTTGCTTCGTGATACTGAAGTTACCCATGTGATCTAAAATAGTGTATAATGTTCTATTTTTTTTTATCAATGGGGAGATAACATCATGGATCACTATGTCGCCCGCTAGTTGTCCTCCAGATCGCACACCATTTGCTTGATCGAACCCTCGACTAGACCTACTTCTTTGAGCATCTGTCTATGCTTTTCTTTTTCTTCGCGTTCCTTTGGGGTTTTTATACGCTTCCACCACTTCATCTCCTCCAGAAAGAGCTCACATTCGTCATGGATGTCGATTGGAGAAAGTCCTCGCGTAGGGCCAGACTTTATCCAATCCACTCCCCATTTCATGAACGGTACCGACTCATCGTAGTGGGACAATTGGCAAGTGGGGATACCAGAATGACCACAGACTGATAGGGATATGCAAGCATGAATGACGTGCGGCTGGAGCACAAACGCCTCTTCGTCTCCTGAGAACAGGCAGAGCTGGAGACCTTCAAGCTCTCGGATTGCCAATAGAGTTCTATGGTGGTCCATGTTCGCTATATGCCTTTCTCGATACCAAGATAGGTTCCTCTCGGTAGGAGGCCATAATAACCAGAGCTTCTGCCCTTTGAAATGGACCAAATATTGTCTTGAACCGTAGTAGTCGACGTGAGGATGTGTTATGCATCCAGGGGAAGTTAGGGTGGAAGTCCAATCCCCACCAACGCAGCTCTTGTCTGGGAGCAGGAAGTGACAGCCCCCGAGGCCTTTCGGCGTGAATCCTACTTGAGTGACTGCCACCAAATCGTTCTTGGCGGATGGATCGGCCAGGTTGTCGATCCAGGAAGCCATGAATTCCCCTTTGGTGAGGTCAGTGCCGGTGTCCTTCGAGAAGTTGTGGTAATGAATCTCCTGTGCGTCAATTACGTCTTGCATGAGCGTTGTCAGAGACGGAGAAAGTCCAGTTCGTTCCGGAGGCCCCAAGAGCGTCATACACGAAGCGTCGATAGGACGCTTAGATATTGGAAGCTCTGAATGCATGAGCTCTTCAAGTATATCCTTTCCAACAATATGGGTGGTGTGAGGAACAATTGATGTAGAATTCCACTTCTTGTATATATCGATAATCCACAAGTTCTCTCGGTTTCCTGGTAGCGGTCAGAAACACCAACAGTTGTCAATGTGCGGGACTCACTCGTCAGCTCGGACTCGTGTGGGGTGGCGTTTTCCTGTGGACAGTGCGGACCTTATATATTTAATTGAACGATAGTTCGAATACTTGTCGTGATCAATATAAACCTACTAGAATCTGTCCGCTTGCGTTTGAAGATGGGTTTTGTGTCCGCTTTCCATTCTGTCCCCCATAGCTTCCGTCCTTTCACAGTGGGATGTTGAGGAAAGGTGCCTTCATGAACTTCTTTCCACACTCGGTCCTTGAACCACACTTTTCCAGAATCCTCCTTTGCAGTATCGCCGGTTCGTCCGAGCTCACCCGTGATTTGCGAGAAATAGTATACATGGAATTCATATCTTGAACCGCCATGCGTGAATGTCTTTTTCTCGACTTGATACACCATACCTGACACGAATTTGTATATAAGTGGTACAATATTAAAGTGACTCATACCTTCATGTGTTCTCAGAGTTTGCATGGTTGTTTAGTTTGGCGAAAGGCGCTTCACCATTCACGCAGTAACTTCAACTAGTCACGTGTATTCCCACGACACCTCAATCTCAATGAGTCCCGCTCGGCGCTCCCTCGTGTAATTGGTGTGTCTTATGGTATAAAATGCGGAAAATATCCTCCAAAGGAATGTT
>Ga0247769_1000308_pt1 | contig 11982 bp, 18 predicted proteins | sample UWRJL166409R6_FD_179942 | JGI IMG/M metagenome (GOLD analysis project Ga0247769, IMG submission 179942) | Plant litter microbial communities from Arlington Agricultural Research Station in Wisconsin, United States - UWRJ-L166-409R-6 | ecosystem: Environmental > Terrestrial > Plant litter >... | reverse complement strand
GATGGGTGCGACGGCTACAAAACACACCCCAAAAGTTAGCGTCGTTTCCACTTCAGCCAGACAAGGTCGGGGGGGGGGAAACATACGCCTGTGACCCATCCACCGCATCGAAGGTCTGGTACAAGAACAAGCCCAGAGCCCAAGTGTAGTAAACCCACGGCGGACAATCCTGATCCAGCGTCGGAGTATACCAGAGCAGCGTTAGGAAATTGGCAACGACAAATGAGAAGCCCGTCAGCGTGATGAGGTTCGGCGCCATGTTCATCGGGAAGCACTTGATGACGACATTGGTGTAGAAGGGCTTCATGATGTAGCGCGACACTAGCGACCGGTCGACGCTCGAGTATTTGTACTGCCGCAGGTTTGGCAGAAACTCCTGCCGCACGTAAACCATGATGGCGGCTGTTCTTTGTGTCGTGCTGCGTGTAGTCTTTCCTGTCCTCACGACAGCGTGTGTTCGTAGGCCGGTGGAGGTGGGTACCTAGGTATGGACACTGTCTCTTCGCGGGGGTGGATTGTCGCGTCAATATCTGTCGGAAGTTTCGATTTTGGTTCTTGTGTTCGTTACAACCAGTTGTGCGATATCGGCAGGCCGAAGAATGTTCACCGGCGGTGTACGGGTGCGCCAAAGCACCCGAAGTTGGAAGTTCTAGAAGCAAACACCACGAGCTTGGAAAGCGCGCGCCGAGTTATACACCCAGATCGGGCGCGGAAGATAGTAGACAGCAAGTCGAGGGATGATAGGAAGAAGAAAAGGACGGCGACGGCGGTTGAAGGGAAAGGGAGGAGAAGGAAGAGGAGGGAGAGTAGAGCAGGGTGGGTCGCATCAACAAAAGAACGCCCGGCAGTGGGCGATGCCTTAAAATTTCAAGATGGATGGACCTACGAATGGCGGACGGGAAGGCGCCGCCCTTTTTTCCCTTTCTTTTCGGGTGTGGTGTCGTGTCTCAAATGACAGGGGTGTCTCCCGGGACATGTCCACCAACGTCATCGGCCGGCTCCCCACCCTTTCTCCAACTCTTGGCTTCACCCATGATCACCGGAGACCATCAGGAATCGTCCCAGCAAGGCACATGAATCACCTTGCAGAGTCTCATAGAAACACTGTAATCGAGACATAACTGTCGTCGTTACAAGAGACCAGGGTATATATACCCCCGAGAAATTTCGAGGCTGCGGTTAATGTGGTATTTTGTTGATACCGGCCAGGGCCACCAACCAGCGCTGCAACTCAAGTCTAGACACCCCCTTTTGTGAGAGCATCCTTTCTCCGCTCACAGCTCTCTTGCCGTCCAACATATTTAAAACGCCATGCATTCATTCCCCTTGCCCAACCATTCAGCAACAAAAACATCAATCATCAAGCCACAGACCCAATAACCAGCGCCGCTACGCCCTCCTCTTCACTTCGTACTGTGATCTTGGTGGTCACACCCGACTTGCTCGAGTAAGCCATCCTGATGTTGGCTACTACCCTGCCGCCGCTGACCGTCTTGCCCAATAGCTTCAGAGTGTGCGTCGTCTGATTTACAGGCACGTCTGTACCCTCCAGTGGCTGTAGCGACAGCGTCTTGGCAAGCTGCTCTGTTGCATCTGTTCAAATTCATCAGCATCCCCGCCAATCTCACCACAACGCAAAGAGAACATACCTGCTATGCTCTTGACACCGCTGAGTTGCAGCGTCTCTTCCGCCTCTTCCCCAGAAGCGCCCACTTGCTCCCAGATGTGAGCAAAGTTGCTCGCGAAGGTAGGAATGACATAATCGCTGCCCGAGAGATCAAACTCAGCCACTTCGTACTCGTCGTCGTAGCCCGTCTCTTCAGGTTCGTTTGTCGTCGGGTCAATCTCTTTGCTGGTGAATTTGAGCACGTTGGAGAAGGTGCTGACCGGCAACGATCCCTCACCGCCGGCCTTTCGGAATGCGACGTAGACCTTTCCGGGAACGTCGGTATCGAGCTTCTCCGCCTGCAAGATGAACAGCTCCTCGAATTCCTCCTCCTCCGACGGGGTGGCCACTACCGAGACGCTCTCTAGTACGGTGGCTGGAAGAGTGTTCTTAACCTCGTATTGCAACACAATGTGCTCCTTGAAGATGTGCTTGACGACGCTGACGACGTACTCGGTCTCGGATTCGGTAAGTTCCACAACCGGCGAGGACTTGAGCACGGCCCCGAACTCTCTCATCTCCGGAATCTGCATCACCTCTTGCCCGAGCCTCTGCGCAGCCGCGGAGGCCGAGGCTGCCGCCTCGGCGCCAGTCGGGGTCGACTTAGTAGGGCCGACCTTTGGTGGCTTGAGGGATGGTGTGCTAGCGGTGAGCTTCTTGGTCCGATCCTCCGCGTCCGCCTGCTCACGAGTGACGACGGGTATCCTGGAGATGTCAAAGGGTGATGCGAAAGCGGACTTGTCTTCGGATGTGACGTAGGAGACGAGCTCGCGCTCGAAAAAGGGGAGGGAGAACATGGTATCTACGACTAGTTAGAGGTCAAGTTTGTAGAACCTAGGGGATGCCGGTAACTCACCATTCTTGACGAAAACCGTCGCCAAATCATCCTCCTCCTTCATTAGGCTGAGGTTCAACGCGGCGCGGTCTCGGACCTCATCATCCACATCGTCCAAGCATCTGGTGAGGAGGACCTGAACGCTCCGCTTGACCTCGTGGTCCTTTTGGCCAACGCCAAACTTGGCGAGCGCCGTCACCGCCGCAGCACGCACGATCGCATTCTCTAAAACGACCCGGTTGTAAATGTACCGCACGTACTTGGTAGGCTGGGACGTCTTGGGGCCCTCGAGGCCAAGCAGATGGAGAATGCGCACAGCCAGCTTCGTAAACTCGCAGTCCTCGATGAACTCGCACAGATGAGCCAGGGCTTCTTCTTTGGAATCGGGAACAAACTTGATCAAGTCGAACATGCTCTCCACAACGGCGCGCTTGAACTCGTAGCCGCCCTCATCTCGGAGGATGCCGCTGCGGAACTGAAGCATGCCGGCCTGCTTGCTGGGGAATTTGAGGCACAGTGTCCGGATGGCCTCCACGATGGTGATCTTGAACTCGTCGGTGATCTCGGACATGAAGCCCGAGATTTGCTTCATCAGCCGGTCGACGCTTGCCTCGTTTCCTGTCTTGAGCAAGGTGGTAATGGCAAAGGTGGCAATGGAGCGGTTGCTGTTGGAGATGAGAAGCTCGATGTCGGGATTGCAAGGGTTGACGGCCTGGGGCTTGAAGGATGCGAAGTTGTGAAGGATGCGCAGGGCCGCGAACTTGGTGACGGCTCGGGGCGAGGTCAGGAATAGCTGGAGAACATGGACGGCCTGGGACACCTCGGCATCGGTAACGTCTCGCAGGTCGCAAATGGCTTTGGCCGCCTCAAAGTTGACCATCTCGCTCTTATGCCTCAACCAACCGTCCAGCAGCGTCACCATGGGTTTCCTAAGCTGCGGGTCCTCATCGGCCAGCTGGGCGGCGAGACGGACCAGCATGACGATGGCGGCCGGGTTCTTGACGGCACCGGCGGTGCCGAACTGCTGCACCATCTTTACCAGGGCCATCCGGTCGTGCGAGCGCATCTGGTAGAGCAGCCCGATGGCGTGGTACTGCGTCATGGTGGAGTTGTTGACGGGGAGGTTGTTCGAGGACGACGAAAAGCCCAGAGAGAAGCCGCCGGACGACTTGACACTAGCAGCCGCCTCCTGGGTCTCACCCTGCCAGCGTCGGACGACATCCTTGGCGATGGGAAGGAGATGGTAGGACGACACGAGAGCGGCAGACGACACCGAGGGGTTCTTGTCGACAATGGCCGTCTTTATGACACGCTCAATGGATTGTACCGTGGTAGCCTGAGAGTTGCGTTAGCTTCCCTGCCATACCGGGGGAGGAGACCAAGTGGAGGGAGTGGCGGGCAGCCTACATCAATAATGCGGCAGAGGGCGCGGATCGCATTGGGACGGTAGATAACGTCGGTGCTACCGCCGGTATCCTTCATGATGGTGCTGGTAACCATGATGATGTCCTCGGCGGAGCTGGCCAGCTCCTTGATGACGAGATGGACCATCTGACGCAGGCTGGCATCTTTGTTCTGGAAGAGCTTGGAGATGCCGAAGAAGAGCGTCGTGGCCTCGTTGGTCGGGAACTTCTCGCCCGTGTACAGGAGCAGGGCGATCTTGGTGAGGAGGATGCGACATTTTCGAGGCTGGATCGGGGAGCTGTTGAAGAGCCGGGCTATTGTGTTGTTGTATGCGCATCAGTCGCTGCCCATCCATCCGTCTATCCATCCACACATTCCCAACCCACTACCATGGGAAAAGGGGGGGGAAGCTCACCTTCCTGGAAAACCTGGGTCCGGTCAATCTTGACCAGACCCGTGTCGGCGTCCTCGTCCTTCTTCCCGTAATTCATTTCTTCCTCTCGAGGTGAGCCAGCGAAAGATGGTAAGGGGGAAGAGTGGAGGGAAGGGGAGGAAGAAAAGGGGATTGCTCGTGCTCTGCCGAAATCCAAACTCGCGACGTTGCCAATTCCCACACCACACCACACGAGCCACACAGCTAAGTACACTGCACTTGCAAGCAAGTGGTGCCCGCTGTCAATTACGAACCCCACATTTCGGTTAGAGCCACACACCCTGCTCCCGACAGAAAGACGCACGGATCATTGGGCTTTGATCCCCGTTTGGATGTGTGCACGTGATTACAGCATGGGTTTTTCTCGATTGATCTTATTCTGATCACCTGTAATTATTATCATCTACTTGCCATGATGGGCACGATACAGCCCAGCAAATACCGACTCCCTCCCCAACAGCTCGGTAGGCTCATCGCACTCCACCAACCTCCCGTCCCTGAACACAGCTACCCGGTCGAACTTGTCGATGAAGGTAAATCGATGCAGCACCGAGATGACGGTTGCCTTGCTGAACTCGGATTCGATCACCCCCTGCATTATGGCTTCCGTCTGTCCGTCGACACTGTTCCAGGCCCAGGTCAGCTCTCCAGTAGCTTCATGTTTGTAAATTCGACACATACCTGCTTGTTGCCTCATCCAGAATCAAGACGTTGCTCTTGACCAGTATGGCTCTTGCCAGGCACAGCAGTTGCCTCTCACCTTGCGACCACTCGGATGCGTCCAGATTAGCGTTCAAGCCTCCCGTGTCCGCCACTCGTGACCACAGGCCCACTCTACGGATGGCCGCCTCCATCTCATCGTCGGACCTCTGTTCCCGAGGGTCAAGGTTGAAGCGCACTGTACCAGGCATGAAATAGGGCTCCTGCGGGACTACATTGAGCCGTGCGCGGACGTCGTCGCCTCGAAGGCCTGCAATGTCCGCGCCGTCGATTGCAATGTGGCCTTCAGACAGGGATATCATGCGCAAGAGCGTCATGATCAACGACGTCTTGCCGCTCCCCGAAGGACCACAGACAGCGAGCTTCTCGCCCGCGTTGACAGCCAGATTTACGTCTGCCAGAACCGGCGGGGACTCGGGCCTACGAGGGATTTAGTAGCTCGGTGGAAAGTGAGACAGGGAAAGTGGGAGACGCACGAGTAACCGGCTGCCACGCCATGGAATCGAATGATGCCCTGTGTCGGCCACTCGGGGTGCGGGACCCCATCGCCGCTTGGCTCGGAAGGTGTGTCTTGCACGAACTGCTGCACACGCGCGACGGCGCCGATGGACGTCTCCAGCTTGGTCCAAGCCTGGATCGTCTGCGTCAGAAGCGAGTTGAACTCCAAGATCAACACGAGTGACACACCCAGGGATCCAGCACTGAGGCTTCCCACCGTCGACGTTGCCACGGCCACAAGCACCGCGGCCAAGGCACCGACGATCAGATCGAGAACGAGGGATAGCCATTGCTGGACACAGAGAAGCATGTAAAAGGGCCGCTGCGAGTTGTTGAGCATCTCGGCGTGTCGTTTGTGGAACGGAGCACCCCAGCGGAAGGCCCGGATGGTAGCAACACCCTGGGCTGTCTCGATAAAGTGCTTGTAGAGCGGTGCCTTGGCTTCGATGTCAATCAGACGGACTTGCCGAGACGTACGGAGGTAATACCGCTGCACCAGGAAGAGCACGCCCGCAAGCACCGGGATGGCTGCTGCTAGGTATTTAGCGAGGACGCAGATAATCAGCAGCTGCACCAAACAGGAGGCCGCTCCCGTGGTGAACTGGATCGCCTGGGTCGGCAGCGTCATATCGATCAGATCCATGTCCTGACTGAACCGATTCGTGATGGCGCCGGCATCCGTCGTCTGGAAGAAGGAAAACGGGGCTCGGAAAGTCGATTCAAGCAGATCAGAGTGCAGCTTCAGGGCCGTGTTGTTGATGACTCGGATGAAGAAGGTCCAGCACTCCAATGCTACGCCCAAATTCGACAGGACGACAAACACGGAATATACGCCGAGGTAGAATCCTAGATGCTGGTTAGGCGCCGTCTCGTTCGATGCAGTCCACCTGTCAACCCATATTGCTAACTTGGAGTCAGTACCCTGAGCGAGTCGTCCTAGACTTTGATAACTCACGCATCACATTAGTGAAGACGGCCCCCATGACGGTAAAGAACATCCAGCAGAACACCGTAAGGACACCAGCGCTCCGGGTGTAATACTTGTAAACAGACCAACTCCCGTTCTGTCTCGTCAGATCAGTTTGTTGGGCTGTCTCTTCTGCGTCGGCAATGACAACGGAAGCGTCGGCAGGCGTATCGCGAGACATTTTTTCGTCTGTCTCGCTATCGTTCCCATCACCCACGGGGAGAGTCGCCTCGGCCTCCGCAACGAGGTCGGCGGACCGCACGAGTATATCCTCGTAGGACCCCGTCTCAACCACCTTGCCGCCACCTAGGACGACGATTCTGTCCATGTGGGGGAGAAGGCGCCCTGGAATATGTCAGCAAACCCGGAGTCGCGAACCATAGGTCTTCCTTACGGCTGTGGGTAGCCAGCACAACGGATATGCCAGCCCTTCGGAAATGGCCTTCTGCGCCAAACAGCCGGGTTGCAACAAGACTGATGGTCTTGGCGTCTAGGCCGCTCATCACATCGTCCAAGACGACAACGGGAAGCCTAGAGTAAATGGCGCGAGCAAGGGCCTGTCAAACAAACCCGTCAATACTTCGGCATTAGCGCAAAACGGGATACTTTGTATAGCTTACGACTCGTTGCCGCTGCCCTCCGCTCAGCGATGATCCGTTGCTACCCGCCCTCGTCTGGTCGCCCTTGGGCATTCGGTCGATGTCGTCTTGCAATCCAGAAGAAGAGACGGAAAACTCGTACCACTTCTGATCAAACTCCAAGCCGCCTGTGATATTTTGACGGATACTATCATTCATGATCCAAGGAGTCTGGGCACAGAAGGCAACGCCCGACAGGCTCGACGGTGTGACGGACCCCTTCTTCAAGACGGTCTCCCCAATCATGCTTGCCAACAGGGTGGATTTGCCTGACGCTACCGGTCCAATGATTGCAGTCAGACCGGGACGTATTTCCAAGTTCAAGCCCTCGAGGACGGGCTCGGGGGCATCTCTCGACCATGAGATATCAGCATTGACAAACTTGATGTGGGTTGCAGTAGAATCTGGAGGCAACATTGCCGACTGTTGCTGCAAAGGGAAGGCATCACGATGCTCTGAAGTCATCGTCGGGGATGGCAGATCAGGAGACGCCGGCCACTCCTTCAAAAGATACTTCTCGATACGGCCAAAGCACGCAGCAGCCTGCATACAGTTTGGCAAGGCCTGGCAGAACATCATCACAGGCATTGTAACCAGACTGATTAGGGAGATGGAAGCAAAGGCCTGTGCCCCAAGGAGGCCCTCGTCTTCTCGGACCACCGAGATGATGGTGTATACCGAGAAGGTGACAAATGGGGCCAGCGTCATGGGCGTGTTCCCTGCCTTGCCATCAGAATCTGTCCACCGATGAAGAGCCGAGTCGTCAAAGTAGGTACGTACCGACCATGATCTGCCACACGAACAGCCCGCGAAATTTCTCGGAAGTCTTCATCTCCGCAACGCGCAGCCGCAGTATGATGGTTTCCAGGATCCTGGATAGGCCGAGCATCTTGACAGCCTTCATGTCTCCCAACATGCTTGCTGTAACGGCCACTCTTTTCTCGACCCGTTCAACCCACGTTCTCTGCGCGGGTCCGAATCGGGCGGCAATCGGGGAGGCCCCAGCCAGGGATGCGAGACAAATCACCATGGGCACGACCGAGGCCACTCCCAGCTGCCGCGCCAGAAGCCAGATGCCGATGGCCACTTCGGGGATGGACGCCCACAGCTCGTGGAGCAACCTCATCGAATGCACTATACGCTCCACATCAGTCCCCATTAGCGTGATGGCGGCCGAATCCTTGACGGCCATGGCCTGGAGGGATGTGGTATGTCGGTAGACGCTGGCAATGAGACCGGACCGGATCTTGGCCAGCAGTCGGTAAGTTTGACGCCAGTATACCGCTCGTGATACCTAGCATCGTGTCAGGCCGTGAGGGATGGCGGCTAGACATTGGGGATCTGCCTACCGCGATACCGAGATACGCCAGGATGAAGGCGCCCACCAGTGCCTGGCCATAATTGTTGTCGTTCTCGCGCTCCTCCGAGGTGCTGTTCATGTATTTCACCGATGCCTCGATCAGGAAGGGCTGGGAGAAGCTGAAGGCGGCGAGGGCCAGGCGAGGCGGTACGGCGGATAGGAAGGCCCATATGTTTGCCCGAAATGCCGCGCGCACGAGGCGATGGCGGCCGTGGCTGGTCTTATGCCATGAGCTATCGAGCCTCGACCAGGCTAGATGCTCTTCGAGATCGCCGTCGACTCTGGGGATATCATCAGGCTGGAGAACCTTGGCGTAGCCCGCGCGAAAGAAAGGTAGCACCCAGAAGAAGAAACTACGGCTCCAGAAGCCGGTTGTCTGCTCCGTGGTGGCGGACCGATACGATGGGCGCAGAAACCTCGTCTTTTTCGCAGACTCAACGAAGACTAAGACGGCGGTTCCGACGAAGACTACGGTCCACATAGCCTTGGGGAGGTCTGCTGACGGCATCATCCAGAGCGTGCGTAGCCGCGGTATGTAGAGCACCGTAGAGACCGAGAAGTACAGCACCAGCAGGTCCGAGGGTTTCAAAGAGCGTTGGTCCTCAAAAAATGACCGGATCCCGGCGGCCAGAGTGGCGGCTGCACCGAGAACGCCCGAGGAGACAGCCAGCCTGGTGTGCAATGCCGGTGCTCCCAAGCGGAAGACAAGAAATAGTAGGTGGGACACCAACATGACGGCTATAAGGCTCTGGGACGCTTTTTCAGCAAGACAAGACAGGAAGAGCGGGACATATAGGGGAAAGGTTACCAGCTTCCATGTTGCCAGTTGGTACGAAGTCACCTTGACCGGAGCCTTGTAGAGCGACTGCAACCGTAAGGGAAGCAGCACGAGGAAGAGAGCAGCGGGCAAGGCAACGAAGAAGGCGTCTTCAAACAGCAGAGTAAAGTCAAAAGAACGGCAGGCAATGGCAACCCGCGGTCCAAACTGATCATCGTTGTTGATGGGACAAACCCCTGATGACACTGGGGTTGCCATGGGTTCTCGAGCGCCCTGCGAGCAGTAAGCAGATATAACGGAATAAGTCGTGAATAGCGTCAACTCGACGTCGGTTGTTTCCAGCGGCGCTCCGGATGGAGGAGCGGCATTCGAAAGAGGATAAGGAGAACGACCCGGCTGCGCTGTGTTTGTCGCTGTCAGTGTGCAGCGCCTATCGCCGCCCTTCCGCCGTCCGGGTGCATGTGCCGATTCGGGCAGGTGTGTAAGGATAGCGGGCGCCGGAGGATCCGGCTTCCCGTGTCCGGTCCAACAAAAAGTGGCGGATGTGGCCATACAGCATTCCGGCTCAACTGGAATCCCTGTCTCGAGTTAAGACCCGCCGCACATCTGCGCAATGTAACGATTGATGAATTTCCGTATAGATACCGACCGTCTCCCTTGACCACCAACTTACCTTACCTGCTACCGTGAGGTTCTCTGCCCGTGGTAGACGCTGGCCGGGAGTAGAATCACTTGTTGCGGTGCGTCTTCGCAATGGCAGAGGACACAGGACTCGACGCTGCCGATGAGACACGACCGCTGCTCAATGGGGTCTCTTCGACCCCCGAACATGGGTCGAGGCCGGGACAGAGGAGCCACTGGCGTATTGTCGCGACGATGGCCGCCATCGTCCTCCTCCTCACCTCCACGGCCAACCTCGCTCTCGTCCCTACCACCACCATACTCGAGGGCATCGTCTGCAGGAAATACTATGCGGATACCCATCTGGACCCGCCGGAACCGGTTTCCGATAGGTGCAAGGTGGCGCCCATCCAGAGCGAGGTGGCTTACATCAACGGCTGGAAAGACTCACTGGAGATCCTCCCTGGTGTGCTGTTAGCCGTTCCGTACGGCGCCCTCTCGGACAGGGTTGGGAGGAAGCTGGTCTTTCTTCTGGCCATCTTTGGCTGCTTCATGAACGATGCTTGGATCCGAATCGTGTATTGGCTCCATGACACATTCCCCTTACGGGCCGTTTGGTTTGGCGGTCTTTGGCAGGCTTTCGGCGGAGGCGCCTCCATGTTGACAGCCATCTCCTTCGTCCTCATCGCAGATGTGTGTCCAGCCGAGCAACGGTATGTATTGTACAATACATGATGCCTGCAGTACCTCATCACGACTTGAATCTGACCATGACTCAGAACTACGGCTTTCGCATGGCTCCGCGCAGCGAATATCATAAGCCAGATGGTCTTTGTTCCCATTGGCGGCGCTTTTCGCGATCCGTGGCTCCCCATGTGGATTGCATCCGGCGGCATGTTGCTCAGCTTATGTCTTGCCGCCCTACTTCTCCCTGAGACCTCGCCTTCCATATCTGAGGATGAAGGCGGGGACAGCAGCGCTGACAATGCCGAGGCGCTCGTCCGAAGGGATGCCGTGAAGGGGGGAATCCTTGTTCGGGCCCGAGAGAAGATGGCCAACGTAGCGGCGCTCGGAGGATGGGTATTGCGGCACCCTCGACTCGTGCTGGTCTTGTCCAGCTTCTTTCTCTTCCAGTTCGGAGAGGGACCGAGTGGCACACTGCTGCTCCAGTACGCCGCCAAGCGACTTGGGTGGTCCCTCGGCGAGACATCGTTTCTCATCTCCCTGGGCGCCGGCACTCATCTGTTTGTTCTGACGGTCCTGATACCCATGCTTTCCACCTTCTTCATCCGGCGACTCAGCCTCCACGATGCGGCCAAGGACAAGCGTCTTGCCCAGATCAGCGGCGTCTTCCTGGTGGTGGGCATGGTCGGCGTCTTCTTCGCAGCCTCGTGGTTCCTGTTCGCGGCGGGCTGGGTGGTGGCCTCGCTGGGGCTCGCCTTCCTGATACCGACGCGGAGCCTTGTCACAGGCTTCGTAGATCAGAAGCATCTGGGCGTCCTGTACACGGTACTGTCAGTCCTGTCGTACGGAGGGACCATGATGGGCGGTCCCATCTTTGCGGCGGCCTTCGCCTGGGGGATGCAGCTAGGGGATTTCTGGATGGGCATGCCGTTTCTGATTGCCGCAGCGTGCTTTGCCTTGTGCTTTGTCGCCGTGTCGGTCTTCAGGACGGGGCCCGAGGGGCGAGGCTTAGAGGGCGTTGGCGACGATGAAACCGAGCGTCTATTGTGAGGATTTGAGTGGCGGACGCGGCTACGTTGTACGGCGCAAGCAAAGAGGGCACAAACATTCTTCTATAAACAGAATTTCGGAATGCAACCGGAATATTCAAGGCGGTAATGTGATCTTATTGTTGTTGGCGGTTATCGTCTCGGGGCGAGGGTAAGCTGAGATTCTGTACGGACGATGGATGCGTGGACAAAAGAGAAGCAAGGCGGACAGTGCAGGAGGGCAGACAGAAGGCACGCTACTAAACACACATCTTAGGGACATTGTGGATAGCACCTTCCAAGATTACCTAGGTATGGGAGATTTGGATAGTTGGGGGGGGGGGGAGAGC
>Ga0247769_1000306_pt1 | contig 11991 bp, 14 predicted proteins | sample UWRJL166409R6_FD_179942 | JGI IMG/M metagenome (GOLD analysis project Ga0247769, IMG submission 179942) | Plant litter microbial communities from Arlington Agricultural Research Station in Wisconsin, United States - UWRJ-L166-409R-6 | ecosystem: Environmental > Terrestrial > Plant litter >... | reverse complement strand
CCCCTGGCGAGCCGGTACCTAGTGGGATGTGAGGGTTCCGGGAATCATCTCCAGCTGGAGTGTTGTTAATGTTGTTGTGGTTGTCAATCTCGAGCGTGGAACCTTGGGAGGGAGAGTCGCCGTCGGGTTCGTGTTTGTTGACTTCGTGCTCGTTGCTCGTCTGTGTGCTCCTGGAGAGCGCTGTCTCGGAAACCAGTTCAAAGACGATGACGACGCGGACTGACGAGTCATGGCGGAGCGGGAGCGGCACGAGTCGAAAGGATGAGAATCTCTGGCGGGCCGTGACGTACAAGAGATTGGCTCGCTGATCCAGAACGGTCGACTCGACGTACATTTCCATGTTGGGGCAGAGTGTCCTATCTTAATTGGGGTTTAGCATCGTACTCGGCCACATTATAGAAACTAAAGGTGGCCAGATTCCAATACAAGGAGAGACTGAAAGAGAAGGAGTGAAACGAGGGTATCATACACCTGGGTAGATCGCCTGCCGTCAGCAAACTCGTTCAACTTCTCATCGCTGAGCCAACAGGGAAATACCATAAGCACTCACCACTTATAAACACCGGCAACCAACATCCGGGATTCCACCTCCTTTCCATCCAGAAACGACGACGACAACAACGGCACCTGGACCTCGCCCACGATAGGCAGCCTCATGCTCACCCTCGATCCCCTTTTGGAATCGAAAGCGAAAGCAAAGCTGGGCACCCTGCAGAACGGCCCCGTAAGCGATGCCATCGGGAGAAAATACCGATGCACGGCATCGCGTTGCTCCTGCTCCGAGGAAGCCTGGTACAGTGAGCGGATGACGCCGCGTATGTCTTTGACTGGTTTTTGTGATACTCCCGTTAGCCAATGTTCTGCCTTGCTGGTTCAACATCCTAACGCCCTAAAGGACGATGGATAGGTAGGGACACATATTCGGCCCTTTTCTTCTCTTGTGACATAGGTTCGGCATACCTGGATGTTCCATATTTGTCTCGTCTTTTGTTGACCCAATTGACGAGTAACAAAAAGTAGTCAACAGAAGAGTTCCTTCCCCCTCTTAAGAGACAAAATAGGGGGAGTCGGCAAAGAAAAGGCGAGATGTGAACCGGGAGTCTAATAACTTTGCTCTAGGGTTGTCTTCCGTCGCCTTTTCTTCTCTTCCTGCTTTAAGATACAGAAAGAGGCAGATGGGAGAAGAGGAGACACTGCCACCGTGATGTCATACTGTCATAGAGGCGACAGCGCAATGAAGCAACCCAGATACCTAGTTAAAGGAAGTACAAGCAACACGAAGGGCATGATGCAACATTAGGCTTATCTACAATCTCCCGTCCGAGAAATAATCGCCTCCCAAACACGTGTTAGCTTCATAATGATGGAGTGATTACACCGTGCCTTGCTTCCAAATGATGCCTGTCCCTTTCTAGATGAGACGACTTGCACAGGAAGTAGACACATGCAAGAACCTTCTTTCGGTATCTAATCTACACTTTGGAGGCCGCCACGAGAAATGAACACATTTCGACAGGTTATCTGAAGACCGAGGAGAACTACAGCTAACTAGCAGGACCTTGGCCATGGTGTCCCAAATGAAAGCCGAAGTCATTGACTCTGGGAGTCCGAGGCAAACACAAACCTTGTCATTTCCATCGCAACCTTATGCACCCAAACGCAACAATACATACCGCCGACCAAACAAATTTAACCCCTCGAACTACTATCCCTCCTAGAATATGCAGCGCTCCGTCTCTCCACACTTCGCACCCGCGACCTCCTGCGTCGAGGCGGTGGACTGTGCTCCTCAATCACCACCACCTCGTCCTCGTCGCTTCCCACATCCACTATCCTGGGTCCTCTACTGGCCTCCCTCCTCCTGGCCTCTTCCACAATGATTCTCCCCCCTGGACCCCCGCCGCCGCTCACCCGCTCCTCCACAATCACCGCAGCCGGCACCGCCCTTGACGTCCTCCGCACCTCGACCGTGGCTTCGCCGCGCGAGCGCCGGTGGTGGTGGTGCGCCGATGAGTGGTGGTGATGGCTCTTGCGCTCGAGCACGACCGAGCCCGGGACTGATGATTCGGCATTCTCGGACGGGTTGCCCATGTTGATGCAAATGTAAATCAGGTAAAGCACAAGGACAAACCCCCCGACGGCGCCCAACGTTATTCCGGCAACCGCTCCGGGGTCGGGACTGGAGTCGATCGATCCGTAGAGCGCGGGGATGGTTGCTGTTGTCGTTGAGGCTTGTCGGGCGAGGACCGGGGTCGCTGGGGAGTCAAGTACGGCGCGCGGTACCAGTGGGGGTGGCATCGTGAAGCAGTGATCGGCTGAGCTTCTACCACCTTGTGGTGCAAAAAAGGAAAAGCAATGGTCGGGTGACGTCGTGATAGTCGCTCTGAGAATGTATAATTATTGCTGTCGCAATGGTCGGCGCAAAGCTGAGTGAGCGAAACCCCGTTCTATTCCGTAAGCGCCGCGGGGTCGTTGTCGATGCTCTGCGAATCCGCAGAGGCTGGCCCACGCCGCCTGCTCCGAATTCCCAAACCGCAAAAGTTGCCGTGTTTGGTTCTGTCTGCCTGATCGCAACGACAAAGTGCGTCTTGAAGGAGCGCTGGCAAGTGATGAGTGACGCCAGAGAAGTGTAAATGTGTCGCAAGGCAATGGGCAACGGTGCGAGTGGGGGTTTGGTTTGCGCAGGGATAAGCTTATCAGATGCGCCTTCTCGTGCCTTGTGGAACAAGTCAGTGAGCTTCCCAGAGCATCTGATCTCGTCAACACCCTTTTTGTCGCCGTGTTTTTGCGCACACCTTCATTCGAAGATTGCAGACGACAGTAGAATCCCTTGCACTTCTCGATTGGCGAAAATGGCGATGGGGAGGGGGAGATTGAAGCTTGAACCGGGAACACGCCGGGCGGCTGAGTGGAGCGGGATGCGCAGCGGGAGGGTGGGTCCGCACTGTCGTTGGTTCGCGGGAGGCTGGGCACCTCAGGCACCTAGGGTCCTAGGGTCTTCAAATCCTTGGCATCCCCGCCTGTTTACTTTCTCCGCCCCAGCAACCGCATCTGTCGTCCACGAGCTCCGACAATTTTACCTCGCTCGAGAGCCGTGTTGCATCTTCAGACTTTGACGGTGACTAGTAGACCATAATATCTGGCTGATACAACGTGATCAGACAAGGATAAAAATCAGAACCGTATTCCTCTAATGCCAGCGCCTGATTTCTTCTCCTTTTTATCCTTTTTATCTGCTTTGTCATCTTTCTTCTCCTTCCTGTTTTGCACCCCTCCTGTGTCGCGATGGCCGTTAGTGGGCACTTGTTTTGCGGCAAGGCTTTCAACATAGAGCTTACCTCGACCGAAATACCGCTCGAGTTGCGGACTTGTGCTCGTGCCCGCCCCTGCACCCGCCCCTGCAGCCAACTTGTCAACGTCAAGCGGCGAGAGCGGTTGTTGGTGCCCCCCTGACCCAACTGAGACTGAAGCTACTTCCAGCGGTGTTGTCATATTATGTGACAGATTATCGAAGACCTCTGGGTCTGAGAAGCCACGGTGGGCTCTGTTTCGGATGGCTATGGGACTGCCCGGCATGGCCGGCATGGACTCCATCTCTCCAGAGGCCGCTCCGTAGGAAGAAGAACCGCCATCAATTCGGTTCTTGTCAGCCACGTCACACTGCATGTCCAATAAGGAGGACTGCAGCACCGTGTATTTCCTCATCAGAGAGCTGAATTGCTTTTGCAGCTCCGCATGCCTTGCGTGGCTTGTCGCCAAAGCATTCTCGTACACCCCCGTGATTTCGCTAGCCCGTCCTTGTTGTTTATTCTTGAGCGCCTCCGAGAGCTTGCTATTCAACGTGGCAATCTGAGCTTCGTAATGTGTCCTTGCCTGCTGTAATTGCTGCTCTCGCGCAGCGAGATCGCGTCTCCATTGCTCCGCCCTGCTCTCTGCCGCCTCGGCTACCTGTGCGGCGCTTTGGATCTTGAGCTGCTTGCCCTGATACTCGTGCTCCACCTCGGACAGCCTCGCGATTTCCGCTTTGAGTCTCTCGATCTCGTCCGTATTAAGATCTACCGCCTCGAGATCTTGTTCTGACTTCAGTCGCTTCTGCTCCGCCTGGCTGATAATCGTGCGCAGCTTCTCGCATTCGACTTCTGCTCGTTCCAGTGCTTCTTTCAACATGTCTCCTTCTACGTTCCACTTCTTCTGCTCTTCGCGGAGCGTCCGTAGCTTGGCTGAGAGATCGTTCTCTCTCTTCTGCGCCATACTGCGGCGGTGATCAAATTCTTTCTTGATTTGCACCTCCTGCCTCTTTGCTTCATCCAGTCGTTGCCGGAGACTACGGTTTGCCATCAGAAGATGCTGAGTCTCAGCTTCTGTGGCTGCCTCCCTGATCTGCTTTCGCCGAAGTTCGCCCATGTGGGTCATGTGTTGCTGTTTGATGTACCTTTCAAACTGCAGGTCGTTGAGGAGAAGTAGACGCTGGTGGTAAAAGTGAGCCGCGTGGTCCGGCTCCCTGACCGAGACCTGCGCTGAATTTTCCGAGGAGCGTGGTTGTGGCCTGTGCAGCGAGCCAGACCCTACCATCAACTCCTGGGGCCCGAGGGACAGCGAAGGTGCACTGTTATTTGCTAAAGACTGGCTGAGGCTGGATTTGATAGCCTTGTTCGAATATATCATGTCTTGTAGCTGGGCGTGTGATGAGCTCTGGATAAGGTGTGGTGGCAAAGTCGGGCTGTCGCCACCAAGCTCCAGGGTTCTGGCGTCAAAGGGATCGTGGCCTGGCGGAATGCTGGACTGTGAGCGTCTGGACTTAATGCTCTCTCGACCGCCGGTGGGTTGAGCAATGTTGACTGATGACGTGCCTCCTAGTAGTGGCACATCACTATAGGCAAAACCACTGAGGAGGGGGCCGTCAGAGTTGTCTACATCAGCGTCCTCCACGGGGGCCGAATCATCCATTAGGCCCTGAACGTCCATAATCTCTTCTTCGGGGATGTCGTCTGTCTTGCTTATGCATAAAGCTACACAGTCAGCTAGGACCTCGTCAGGCTCGCTCTTCATCCAGCGGCTGAAGTCAGTCTTTTCGGTTTCGATAGTCAGATTGTAAAAGTTTGGGTGCAGACGATGCATCTCCCTAAAGCGCCCGGACCTGTCTCGAATCTCCATGGCCTGGACATCGATGTTCTCAGCGTTATTTGCATGGCGTAAGTACCTGTGGGGCTTCCTGATGTAGTCCACGAAATTGATGGGGTAAAGCCCGTATAGGATTGTGAAGTAACCGGGGAGATAGTGGACCGACATTCCATCGTGGTCAGGATCCAGCAGACACTTCTCCCAAGGTGCACCGGCTCTGCCGCCGAAGTCGTCGCTTGTGTTTTGGAACTCGGTGTGCTCCAATGCGAAAACAGAGTCCTTATCCCAGAATAGCATGCGGGCATAGATGTTGAAGAGAGTCGGCAAGTACGAAACTATCGAACTGGGAATGAATGGCAAAATCATAATGAGAGATAGAAGACCGCCGTTAACCGTTGAAGTCGATTCGTCCCGCTGGAGTGAATGTAGAATGTTGACAAAGAGGGGCGTCTGCAGGATGAGATGCATGTGCGGAGGCTGGTTGGCAACAAGGGTACAGAGAAGGCTCAATGCGTGATTTCGGTGGACCTTCTTGACCATGTATCCATCTAGGGCCGTCATGAAGCCCTTCGGATCCTTTTTCCCGAACACTAAGAGCGCCTCAGTGAGCACCTTCTCCTTGAGATCGGACGAGACAGACCTCGCATCGGCCTGCCATGACATCAATTCCATCCAGCGGCTCAAAAGCCGACCAATAAACGGAGCTAGCCCCGCCTCGTTCCATTCTGCCGGCTCGTTGTTTTGGTCCAGCAGGAGGAGGTCGTACGTATGGTCGAGAACCTCGCGGGCGAGTCCCTTCTCTGACTCGACACTTTCGAGGACTGGGTCGAGGAGCTTATTCCACCATTCGAAGGTCCGCCGAGACGTATGGAAGGCAGGCCGGAGCTTTCTCAGCACAATGAGAAAGGAGGCGTACTTAGAAGGGCGGTTACACACAAGCTTGTCGTAGATGGAAACCAGCTCCTCGTTTAATCGATCCGCGGCGCCCTCGTCAAATTTCTGGTGCTTGTCTAGGTATGCGGAGATGACGACGACAAGCTCAGAGGGAAGGGGAAGAGAGGGCGTCTGAAAGAAGCTATGAAGGGCTCTGCTGAGCTCCCTGGAAGATCTAGATTGATAAGAGGACAACGGTCAGCGCTCAGTTGCATAGTCAGGAGCAATTAGTCTCGGGTATTGGTCTACACCAGCAATCTTGTCCTGTTGGCCGGATGTTCTCGAGATAAAAACGTACCCGGATGAAGTCATCCTGATCGACACAACGCGTGGCACATTGGATGATGAGACCAGTTCAAGTTCCCGCAGGTGGGGTCTCGATGGAATGCCAGCCTCCGGAGGCCGGGCTAGCGTCCCGAATGGCGGAGGCTGCTCTTAAACTCGTGATGATAACAACTGGGTGGTTCGGTTTGCATCATGGTATTTCCCTTGACAAGACATGGATGCAGCTTTTTTTACTGTCATGTCATGTCCGCAGGCGAGCTTTGGTAGCTGCAACCCAGGACGCTAGAGTCAGGGGCCCACGTAGCATGTGACCTGATTACGTTCCCCTGCTGGCCTGATGGCTAGGGCCAAGTAACCCCGCACTCCACCGGTCGCGGCAGTGGCCCAGTGAGTCTCTAGGTCTACCTTGCCCGCCGGGGCAAAACTGGGGTAACCTATGCAGGCGACCGGATGGCCTGACCTGCATGCCCCTCCCTCAATGGGAGGCAAGGCGGGCAGCGGGGTGGGTGGTATTTGAAGCCACCCTTCTCTCGTGACTGGTCTACTTCGATTGAAAAGGGCGGTGCACACAACAAGTTGGGCTTTTCATCAATCATCAACGAGCATCAAAAACGCATCCCGCAAATTCATCATTGTTCCATCATCGTCATCCTCCGTTCTGGTCTATCCTTGGCCTGTCCATTGAAGACAAGCTAGCGTCTTATTGTGACACTCGACACTACACCACGCCAACCACCCCGCACGTCACCCCCAGTCGGCAAGATGGCATCGAAGACGTCTGCAGTGGCTGACGAACCTGTTGATGTTCTGTTCGCCCTGCATCCTAAGTTCGACCTGCTGGATTTCGCCGGTACCCTTGAGGTCATCACCACCGCTCTGCATGACAAGAATGACCCGTGTAAGTGTAGACATTAACGAACGGCGCCGCCTTGCGGCAATACAACTGGCTCACTCTGGTTTAATGTGGCAGCGTCTCGAGCTTTCGAGGTCACCATCGCCGGTGGCGAGCCCAAGGTCCTCTCCGAGCAGGGCGTCATGATCGGTTCGCAAATCTCCTGGGACGAGGCTACCGAGCGCCTAAATGAGTTCGACGTCCTTGTCATCGTCGGCGGCAATAGCGCCGAGATCATCAAACAGGGTGCCCAGCCTCTCGACCTAATCACAGCCTTCTCTAAGGTTCAGCAGGATGACCCAACCCGAGAGCGCACCCTACTCTCTGTTTGCACGGGCTCCCTTTTCCTCGCACAGCAGGGCATTCTAGCTGGTCTCTCTGCGACGACCCACCCCGACTATATTATTAAGTTTGAGAATATATGCAGCCAAGCAGCTGTCCGGGACCTGGGTGAGCGCACCGATGTGATCGAAGATGCCCGATATGTGGTCAACAACCTACGCTTTGAGCTTGGTGATGAGGATGAGAACCCGTACATCCGCCGCAAGTCCGACGCTGGCCGCCGTCCCTCTACCGCGCGGTATTTAACCCCCAATTCTTACAGCTATCATCTAGGGAACGGCTTATACTGACCTACTGTGTACAGAAAGGGTTCCATCTCCTTGAAGGGCTCCAACAGCCGCCGCGAGTCCATTGCCCGCCGCGCCGCCATGCGCTTGGGTGGTCTCCGGGTGATCACGGCAGGGGGAGTGACCTCTGGCATTGATGCTGCCCTTTATCTTGTCGGAGTTCTGGTCTCGGATGAATCTGCCCAAGAAGTTGCCCGCGTTCTGCAGGTGGACTTTCAGAAGGGCATTGTTGTTGATGGAATTGACGTCTAGAATAGGGATAGACAAAAGAGCCACAAGGCTTATGACGAAGTCAACGGGGAGAATGCGGCGGCGACTGGTTTTATAAAAGCTGGCAGTATAGTTCGAGCGCAAAATGCAGAGAAACTTAGCAGATTGTATCGTGACTGGATTATCCGTATTGCGTGACGTCGGGAGCAGATGGAAGGTGGACCGCCACTGATTCAATCTTAGGCCGAGAGCTTATCTTGGCATGGAGTTGTCCCCGTCAGCCTGCAAGGGTTTTGGCGTTGCCAGACTCTCAGACAATCAGATGCGCCAGCTGACCCACAAATTTGACACCCGGTGCCGGTCCGCTAGAAAATCAAAATGTGGATGCTGACAACCGGTCTTGGAGAGAACCTCATCGACGGAACCAAACAACCACTGACTGACCCATTGTCTACATTTGTCGCACACCCGGCACTGTTGATATCACATACCTCAATGGCAGCAGCAGTCATTGAGGCAGCTGCAGGGGCAGTTGCCCGGGCTGGGCTCAAAAACCAGGGCAAGAAGAGGGTTTTTCTGTATGTTTGAATCCACATATTCCTCCCAGCCATCATTAGCAAATCGACCAAATCTAGCGCCCCACAGGCATTCAAAAAGAAGAGAGAGAGCTGACTGTTTCTATTCTTGCCGAAAAAGTCCAGGATATGTCATTACCTTCGTCCGACCCAATCCCGGCCAACCACCCAACCAAGCGACCTTTGCGGTGCCGCTCAAGTTCAACAAGTTCGACATGCGCGACTACCTTTACAACGTGTACGGGGTCGAGACGTGCGGTATGCGCTCATTCATCAACCAGCCTGTGCCTCAAAGGCGCGACAATGGCTCGCGGTACAGGCCGCAGAGCAAGAAGATGATGGTCGCGGAGCTGGTGAAGCCGTTTGTCTGGCCCGAGCCGCCGGCCAAGAACATGCGGGATCAATTCGACTACAATGCGGCCATGAAGCTAGAGGCCGCGAGGAAGGATCGAACCGCGCAGCAGAAGAATCGGGAGATTGGGAAGATCCCACTTCGGACGGATGTGGCGGTGCCGGAGGATAGGAGAGAGCTTAGGAGGCAAGCCGAGCGGTTCATGCTTGCGCCGCACCTGTGGGAGGAAGGCGGTTTGAGAAAGGGAGGGTGGAAGGAAGTTGAGAATGATCAGAGCTTTGATCCTGCGAAGGCTACTGTCGAATCCGTCGAGGAGACGCCCGAGGCAAGGTGAGATGCCTGTCGAGCACGGGATCGATGTTCTTTGCAGGTTGTACGATAATGCTCTAGACGTGGGATAATCGACTGTAGCCATAGAGAGGACAACATGATCACAAAGGCGGGATTCGCTATTGGTATCTGGCTACTACGAAGGCTCCGGCCAAAAGTTAGGGACAAGTCGGCCAGTGCATTTGCCCCAGCACTGTCTGATCCGCACCGTATGCCCCAACACAATGTTCAGAGGCATATGCTTGATGACAGGGAGGGCAGTGCCAGAGGAAGATGCACATATAGCGGCTTGGGTGCCGGCCTATCTAGTATTGATCACATTATTCTCACTCGCCTCGGTTGGCCGGGTAGTGGGCAAGGGGACACATCGTACTGGCCGACTAGACCTTTTCTTTTGGCCGCAGCCTTCGTACCTGACCCTCAGGAAGCTCCAGCCAATGCCTCCGGTGTTGGAATAGCAGTACTTCCTCGCCCCATGACCACCATCCGGCTGTGAGGTTCCGGGCAAATACCTCTAGGGCCAGGTAGCCCTCTGGCAGCAGGCCACTGTCTTCGAAGAGGTGGCGCAAGTTCGGCTTTCTTGAATGCACATCGGGCACGGCAATGATAACCTTGTTCGCGATGGATGGTCCTCCCAGCCCTCCGCGTTTGCGCGCAATTAGCAGTCTCTCCCAAGGCTTCCGCCAGGAGGAGTCAAGAGCGAAAAGCGGCTCGCCTTCCGTCGTCACCTTCAACCACATCCACTCGCCGACTAGCTCGACGTCCCACTGGGCGAACAATCCGTTGTGCGGCGAAGTAAGCACGTCGGTAGCGGATGGTGAGTTAGTGACCCAGACCGCCAAAAGCCCGTCGACCGCAAGGTGCGATGCAACGGGAATGAGGGAGAGGAGGCTCTGTACCGAATCCATGTCGCGCACTGGATGGTAGCCACCACGCTTGCGCTTCGCGGAGCGGTTCGGCCAAGGCGGATCGAGCAACATGAGATTGAAGCCCGAGGGCGCCGTGGAAAGAAACGTCGTTCTTTGCGATGAGATAGTGCCCTGCAGGTAGCATGCTGCATCGGGAATGATGAGAGAGGAGTCATCCCTCACTCCGGCGTCAACCGCCGGAGGAGCAGGGGAGGTTGGCTCATCGGGGTGTGAATCCTGTGAGTAAAGTCGCGGGAGGAACCAGGAGCCGTTGTAGGACTGTTTGATCTCTGAGATGGCTGATTCGGCAGCCGCGCGGGTCATGAGGTCGGCCACCTGCGCCGAGATGGAAGCCGTGGGGGGTGAGATCCCCCTCTTGGGTTCCGGGGTCGGGAATGGTGTTGCTGGCGGCTGAGCGGAGACAAGCCTCCTCGGCTTCGGGGGATCCACATTTGTGAGTCGGTGCGATGGCACTTGTGCTTCCTCGAGAGACCGCGGAAGATCGAGCAGCATGACTGTCTTGCTGTCATTCTGGAAGAGTATCGAAGACACGCTCATCTGCGGCTGTGATATTCAAAGCGGCTACCAGATCAAACAGCGAAGAGCCTTTTGCTGTTGTGAGGCTCAAGGGCTGCACGGGGTTGTCTCGGATGTAATTGAAGATTCCGGTGCTGGTTCCGGCGCAACTCGCGTGCCACACAACAGGGCAGGGGTCGGGTTTCGGTTCGAGGTGGGCTGGCACGCAAACGATTTCCTGCTGATGAGAAATCTCGGCAATCCTCGGCTTCGGGCGACGGGAGGCTCAGCGCAACCCCTAAAAGCTAAAATTCCTCCGCTTGCCACGGCAGGGCCGACCAGATGACGTTCTTGTTTTCCCGCGTCGCATTTCCAGGAATTGACATTGCTCGTCGCAAGTCATCAAATCCCGACCACGTCACAGAAACCACGCACCAGTCCGCCCGTGCCTCTCTCTTACCAAAACCTTAAGATTTAACGCTTCGCGATGCCAATCCAGAACACCCAGTGAGCCAACGTTGCACAAATTTCTGGTGCGCAGCGGCCGGGCGGATCCCGCCGGTGCAATTCGAAGGAGGAATGTCCATGGCTCCGACGGCCATTGGTTATGCTTCTTCACACGAATCACGAGAGGCAGCACGCGATGCGCGGCGCACACGAAACCCGAGGGACCCGGCGCTGTGCCCCACCGACGACGAGGCCACGGTCCCGCGGAGGAAAGCAAGACACAACAAGCAGAGTTTAGAATACTTATGGAGGTCTGGCGTCGCCGGCGGTATGGCCGGTTGCGTGGTGGGTTAGCCTCTCGAGCGCATTTGTGGAGCCCTTGTTGACCTCACTTTTCCCGAACTAGGCCAAGACACTCGTCGCGCCGCTTGACCGGGTGAAAATCCTCTTCCAGGCGCATAACCCCCAGTTCGTCAGGTACAGCGGATCTTGGTTCGGTGTGGCAGAAGCCATCAAGGTTATCTACCGCCAGGACGGGCCGCTCGGTTTATACAAGGGACACTCAGCCACCATACTGAGGATATTTCCCTATGCTGCGATCAAATTTCTTGCGTACGAACAGATACGCGCCGTTGTCATCCCCCACAAGGAATACGAAACGCCATTCCGGCGCCTCATCAGCGGCTCGCTTGCCGGTGTGACGTCGGTGTTCTTCACCTATCCTCTGGAGGTCATCAGGGTACGGCTAGCATTCGAAACCAAAAAGGACAGCCAGTCATCCCTGGTATCAATA
>Ga0247769_1000305_pt1 | contig 11997 bp, 15 predicted proteins | sample UWRJL166409R6_FD_179942 | JGI IMG/M metagenome (GOLD analysis project Ga0247769, IMG submission 179942) | Plant litter microbial communities from Arlington Agricultural Research Station in Wisconsin, United States - UWRJ-L166-409R-6 | ecosystem: Environmental > Terrestrial > Plant litter >... | reverse complement strand
CCCCGCATGGGCGACCTGTAGTGTATCCGAAGGTCCGTGTAGGAAATCGTTCAAATCCTCTGAACTTGGGGGGCGTTCCTCGTGTGAAACCTTGCGGTCACGATCCCGTCCAAATAGCCTCCCCATGATCCTACCCCGCTTCGAAGTCCGGTTGTCATCCTGTGCGATGGTCGGCGGTTCGTTCTCCATTCTAACAAGTGGACTTCGCGCCGCGCATAAGCTCAGAGAGCTTCATGGGGACTTGTAGTGTGCAGGCGTATGGCTGAGGGAAGCGGCGGCGGGTTGCAAGAAGGGAAGGTAGGCATGTGCCCCCTCTTTGGGCCGAGTCGACAGCGGAGCAATTGGCTGTGTAGCAACAAAACCGCGCCAGAGTCAGTGTTATAGGATGACCGACATGCTGCGACAGACGGAGCGGCTGGAAGTGAGTCCGAGTTAGCCCAGTGCTCGGGTTGTTGGCAGATGTGAAGTGGCAATCAAATTCAATGCTTGAAATGGGATGTGGGCGGGGCAGGGGACATGTGGTCGGGCAAGAAGCAGCTGCCCGAACGGTTTGTTGAAGGATTTACCTATCGCGCTTGCTGCAACCTAAACAAATTCTGGAGGCGGATCCAACAAAAACAAGAGCCTCAAACCCCGCCAGCGACTGATCTCTTATTATTCAATGGCGTCACTGGTTACCCGTCCTGGATCAAAGTTCGACAATGGTAGGTTTGGTGTTTCAGGGTTACACATGAGCCGTTTCGACCGCCAAGGAACCCCAGTACCCCGGTCCGTCCACCTCCGTCAAACGTCTGCTTGGCTCGCGCCATAGGTATTCCGAGGACCCGAACCTCCAGTCTCGATTGTCGCCCCGAGACCGGGGGATCGTGAATTCCTCTCCAGAGCACCCAGAGCACCCAGAGCTCACCGAAAACCCTGTTCTCAGGCCACCTACTCAGCCTTTGCGAACGGCTCTGCGTTGTGTGCTTCAAAACGCTGCTTGACATACCTTATCTACCCGAGGAGCTTAGCCACATGTCTCCCGTGAAATGCAAACGTCCAGACTCCGAGGGCCGTATTGTAATTACTACACGACAGCACCAAGCCAAGCGGGCAATGTGGCTTTAGCCGTCCGGTAGGCAATGCTGGACAGCCCCGAGCAAATCGATGACACTGGCTGACGAAAGGTGTTGCGAGCATGTGTTCCTATCCAATCACCCAACACCGGAAACTAAGGGTCCCCCCGATGCGTGTTCCCTAAAGTGAGGACACTACGAGAATTCGCATCAGAAGGACGTTTTATGTTGTTTGAAGCTGACAGTCTCCATTCGGCTCGTTATACTCTGCATATGGTCCCTGTATGCAGGTTCAGTTGGCATTGGCATACTTTGGCGGTGCTGGGATAACCGCACCTCAACCCCGAGCTCTGAAGCTGCAGAACTGGTAAGACACCGCTGCCTATCTAACAGGAAGCCGAAGGTTTCGTGGTCGATTTCCTTTTAAAAGGGCGGTAGGGCACCGTGCTTAATTAAAGGCAGTAGTATACTTTACGAGCGTACTTCGTACATAGACATTTGGTACGACAATTCCCCCAGGATCAACTGTGAGCTATTCCACGTCGATGGAAGGGGGAAGAAAAGGCCAAGCCAATTTTGAATGTTGGGACACCTCATCTTGGCCATCCGCCCCAGAACCCTACTGGGTGCACGGTATTCCTCATTTTTCTTGTAATGCGCGGGGGTGCGGAGGAGGTCATGCTGATATCTTCAGGCGTTGAGCAAAATCCTCGGTTCGTGAACCCACACCATTACCGCTACCTGTGTGTCAGGCACGTAATAACGGGGACAGACGTCATTTGTTTCCCCTACCATAACCCCTCCAAATTTTGACCCCTCCGTTTCTACCACAAGCCCCGAATTCGCTCGCTCCACACGCAAGGCTCCTCCACCACTGCCGAAAGGAAGTCAGCTACGTCAATTCAAAGTCTCACCATACCATCGTTCAAGACTCTTCGTTCGGAAACAGAGAGTAACTCCGCTCCCACGTGAAGCTTGGCTTGCCTATTGCCGTGGAGTTGTTCCATCTGCTCTGGGCGGGTCGTTGCAATACGGGACCATCCCACCGTTCAAAAGAAGAAATTGGGTTCTCTCTCCTCCACCTTGGTGTTTGCCTTGCCAGCGCAAGAGATATGAAGGGTCTCGTTCCAGGTCGCCGCCGAGCAACTTCGAATGCCAGTGAGTCGCCCAGGAACCTAGTCCAAGATGGGCCCGTTTTGAGCGCGTATTTATTTAGATGGACCGGTTGAAGTGATTCGCCGAAAAGCTGGAGGCAAGAGCACAAACAGATTTTGCAGTATCCAAGCTAACTAGCAGTACGAATATCTACAGGTAGCAGAACATCCAGCGACGCATCGCTGGCCGAATCAGTTGAGGATGATACCCTCGTAGTCGAGCCCGATCAAGGCAATGGTCAGTAAGCTGCGTTACTTTGGCCATACCAACGAGCTTGCCCTGCTGACCTTTGGTGTCAGTCCTGTCGCACATCATATCCCAACTGCGACCGGGTGCCGATCTAAGCAGGGTTGTGCTGCCGACGTTCATCCTCGAGCCACGGAGCATGCTCGAGAGAATAACAAAGTATGGCCACAGGGAAGCACGAGGGGAAATAGGAGGGCTAATTACTACGATAGCTTTATGTGCCACCCGGAAATGTTGTTGCCCATCCCAAAAATTGATGACCCTGTTGAGCGGTTTGTCTCTGTCGTCAAATTTTATCTAAGCGGCTGGCACATCCGCCCACCGTATGGATCCCAAACCAGCCTGGTTTCGCGCGTGTCAGGACGCTGACCTACTTCTAGGGGGGTGAAGAAGCCCTTGAACCCCATCCTCGGTGAGGTTTTCACTTGCTACTGGGACTTTCCCGACAGCACCAGGGCATACTACATCTCGGAGCAAACGTCGCATCACCCGCCGAAATCCAGCTATTTTTACATGGCCCCAGCACACCACATTAGAGTTGACGGAACACTCAAGCCCAGAAGCAAGTTCTTGGGCAACTCAGCTGCGAGTATGATGGAAGGGATTGCGATCTTGACCCTGCTCAATAGGGGCGAGGATCAAGCGAAGGGCGAACGATAGTGAGTTTTCACCGTACATTGGCGATACCCGGTGTGCAATCTTGTTGATCACGATCTAGCATCCTGACCCAACCAAACATGTATGCGAGAGGCATCCTGTTCGGGAAAATGAAGTACGAGCTCGGAGACCATAGCTTTGTGAAATGCCCCGAGACGGGTTTGTGCGCCGACATCGACTTCAAGACCAAGGTTTGTATTACTCTTCAACTCCGGAATTTGGTAATGTGGTTTACTACGTATGCTTACAAGCATCATTAGGGGTGGGTAAGCGGCACATACAATGCAATTGGAGGGACAATCAAGAGTGAGGTGACTGGAGAAGTACTCTATGAGCTCTCTGGGTTATGGAGTGAGGAAATGTTTATCAGAGATCTTAAGGCGAGCTAGTCACGCTGAGACGGACCGAGGCACATTCACTAACCTGTGCAGCAGACCGGCCACAAAGAAATGTTCTTCAATGCCCTTCGAGCGAAGCCCACGCCTCCCCTGAGCCGGCCTCTCGAAGAACAAGAAGAAAGAGAGTCCCAGAAACTTTGGCACAGCACTGCTCAGGCGGTAAAAGAGAGGAATCATGAGCTTGCTACGGATGAGAAGACCAAGATCGAGGAGATACAACGCGAAGAGGCAGCTGTGAGAGCCAACGATGGTGTTGAGTGGCATCCACGCCTATTTCGTAGAGTGAAAGGCGGTAGAGGTGGCCCAGACGAAGGCGGGGAGGATCTTGAATGGATCATCAATGCCCAGATGTATGCCCTCTCCATCCCACTTGTCGAGTGCTGAATTCACAGCGTGTCTTGTGCTAACTGGTCCCAGCAATGGAGAAACCCCAGAGAAACAAGCTGCGCAAATCATGGCCATATACCCAGTTGTCCAAGGGCAGAAGCTAGACTCAAAGCATGTGATCCCCCCCAGAGGATCGGCATTGGGCCCCTTCCATCCTTCTCGGGAGGAAAAAGAGGGAAAAGACCACGTGGACCTCAAGCGAAATGAGCCACAAGAAACAACGACAGAGGTGCAAGGTCCTGAAGCAAACATTAAACCACAGTTAGATTCTTCCCATAAGAGCACGGCTGAAGTGCAGGAGATGCTCGCGTCTACGGGTCATCGTGCCAGCGGGGGATCAGTTATCGATTTCCACGGCCTCAAGAGATCCGATACAGAAGACTCGAGCGATGAGTTTGTCGATGCTCAAGGATAGAGGTCGGGAATACTCGGAGGCTGAGCACTACCGAGTTGTCCGGTTTTCGGGGAAGGGAGCGCTTAGACATGATACCTTGGCATTACTTGCAAATTTTACGGGTCAATGAAAGTCTGCCGCCGCTCGACACTACATTTGGAAGGGTTCAACATGCTCCTTGAATTCCTTCGCATGCGAGGAGAGCATTGTATGTTATGACAGGTCCCGCATCAATTTTCTGAATGTGCCAAACCCTAGACACCCCTCGATCTTATGAACTCTTCCCCTCACGTTACCTCTGCACTGGCAACCACCAGGTAAGCGGAAATAATCATCCACTCAACACCCAGGATTTGTATATTTCGTTCAGTGTCTCGCGTGGATGCGTCATAGGAAAGTCATGTCCACCGGGAACGATAGACCAGTACACGTGCTCCCGGCCGCCGACCAAGGGGAGAGCATCCGCGGCATAGACGTCCGGGTCGATGATCTCGTCCGACTTGGCCAAAATGATTACCGTGGTACCCGATATTCGCAGAGCGAGCTTCCGCCAGACATCTTCTTGCCCCACGAGCGGCCCGTGGGAAATACTGGATATCTATGACAAAGACGATCGATTAGTGTGCTATCTGTCGGTCCCAAATCACTCATGGCTATATATAGGGTTTCCAAGGCGACGGAACGGCTGGTGGCCGCCAAGGTTGGGATGAGTTACACGAATGATATATATATCAGGTACTTCGGTGTGGCGCAACTGAGGTAGGAAGGCGTATGCACAAGTAGGCAGGCAAGTAGATAACTCACGAAGGCGGGAACAAAACCGGGGTGGTGCTCGAGCATCCACTGGACGTATCTGAGCACTCGCTGCTCAAGCGGTGTGGGATCCTCTTCCTTCAGAGGGTCGGCTGCTTCCTTGAGGGATGCTGTGACCGGGTCAACGGGCTTGCTCCCGCTAGTGACGGCGGCCGTGGCTGTGGCTGCGGCTTTGCGCCTACTGGCACTCGCAGCGATAGGCTGTCTGAGGCGCCTCTTTGTAATGGCGGCGAGTAATCGCTCGGGCACGAGGCCAGCGGTGAACACGAACCGCGTCACCACGCCGAAGGTCTCGGCTCTGATGAGACCTGCCGGCGCCAGGAGGACTAGCGACGAGACCGTGTGGGGGAAGGAAGCCGCAAAGTGTACGGCGACGCCACCCCCCAGACTGTAACCGATCAGGCGGAAAGCAGATGGTCCAGTCCACGAGAGTGGGGACGATGCGAGGGCCATCAATGTCTGGGTGGTGTAGAGCCTCGCGTCGTGGGGAAGATCACCGACGCCGTCAGAAAAGCCACGGCCGAATAGATCCTGGGGTTTTGGGGTCAGATGTTAGTACCTAGGTATCTCATTGTCTTCTAATAGCACCCGCCGCACAGCACCCGATATACCCAGGTACTTGGAGCTTGTGATATATTACTCCGTAGGTATCAAGCATAACTTACGAATAACATGACCCGACATCCCTTCTCCTCTACTAATGCATGGGCGAGCTTGCCTAGCGTCATGGACGTGGTGCTGATGCCGTGGATGAACAGAACCTTATCGCCTTGCTCCGGACCCCATTCATACACGCGGATAGAACCATACTATCGGGCGAGGGGTGGATGGACCGCGTTAGAAAGCTTGCTTCATTACGACAAACAAAAAATCCCCCCGGGATCGAATAAGATTGGAGGACATGGGAGGGAGGGATAGGAATCTGCCGGTGGTGACGACCACAGCGATGATGAACATCATGAGAAACGAACTGGTGTTTCGACGTCTCGAGCGCCAGGATACGCGTCCGGTTTGTACTCGAGACTTTCCATCTCCTCGCGGGAGAGGCGGGGAATGAGGGTTCGCAACGGGCTGGGCAATATGGCGGTGTGAGCGGGCCAAAGGGCGCGCTTCAGCAGCGACAACAATGCGGCAGTTACAACAACGGTGCTCGCCACTATAACGGCAGAACTGCCTGCCCCCGCGGCGTCTGCCGGGAATAGACGAAATGGGGTGAGGCTCATGGCTGCAGCGGAGAGCTGTGATGTGGTTGCAACCTGCAGTCGGCGGTCTGAATCGATGAGAGACGGGACCTCAGATGGACCATTTACACCGCTCTATCGATGGTGGCGGTTGGAATGCGCTTATCCCCCTGCTTCAGAGAGGGATCAGACGCGTAGCCATGGTGGTAGGAGCGTATTGTATTGTACAATAAGTACCTAACTTGGCAAGGCTGCGCGCGTACAACCCAGCCCTGGTTGTATTGTTAGCATGAAACTTGTTGCACCCCAACGAGTTCATTCGAAGGCCTGAATTCGCTGAGCTTGGCCAAGCTGTGGATGTGGACGCCTAGCGAGGGGCGCTGTGGAGGGCTATTGAGGTGCTGTAGATGGATTTGTCTCCTTGTTGTCGTTCGCATTTTATCTTTCCTTGAAAAGAGAAGGGAGCTGGGCTCTTCGTTGTCGAGAGCTGGAGATGTGAATGACTGCCAGGATCAGTACTTCGTACCGCCCTAACAGTCAAGCCGGGCCACTGTATGCAGCTGACTTCTTGTCCCGTTCTTCCCCTAGCAAGTCCCAGTAAGGCTGCCCCTTGCACAAGGCGGCAAGGCCATCCAATCACCACGTGGGGTGCAGACCCAACGACCACACTGCCGTGCCCCACAGGCCCTGTTCCATGCTCCAGCGGATGTGCTGTTACACCCGCGTTTGTTCCAGTCCACAACTTCACTTGTCCTGGCAGTGGGGCTGAAAGATGGGTTTCGGGAGGGTAGGTATTGTACAATACAGGCGGGGGAGACGGGGAACAGCCTTGTCCTGCCTTAATTAGACGCCCACCCCAAAATACAGGACCTCAATGTCAAAGAATTGTTGATACTGCTGATACTAGCTCCATCGCTCACCATACCACCTTACTTACCTAGGTAGGTATCCAGGTTGGAAACTAACTTGGAATATACATCCGGCTCGTTGATCTTTTGAGTCTCCTACTTACCTGCTTGCTGATACTGCTTCTCACTGAGTAGCAAAAGAGAGGACCATTTCTGCGGCGGCGGCGTTCAGAGCGAGCGATTTGCACCAAGAAAAACACATCACTGCCTGTTTCATACAGAAACGGCATGTCTAGATATCGCTTGCATCCTCGGCTTCTACTCCATACCAACAGGATTGTATCAAAATGCATTACACTTATACACTATGGTACATACAGAAGTAATAAATATCTACAGCCCTAGGTTTGAAGTCTTGACACCGGCATCTTACCAAACCCATCGAGTACTCCCTTTAAGTCACGTACTCAGTAAACCAAGCACCCCGCTTCTCCATGTGCACACCTTAGGTACGTAGCAACTTGCACGAAACCAAAAATAGCTGGAACATTTCAAGCTGGCGCGAGACATCCGCTCCGCTCCGCTTCTCACCACCCCTCGGATCGAGCGGAGGTCCCCGCAAGATAGGGTCCCGGCTTGGCGGGCCCGGCAATCGGCACCAACATTCCCGGCCGGCCTCGACATGTACTAAGGGTACATAGCCGGTGTACTTGTATTGTACATAACCTTCCTTACTTAGTGCCATGCAGGCTGTTCCTCTTTCCCGTCGCCCTGGCGGCCAGACACGTCCTTAAGCAAACGTTCCAGGCCGCAGCGTAACCAACAACCCACGGCGGGCAAATATGAGGATGCAAAGTGTACCCCAAAGTAGGAAGAGCCAGCACCGTGAGTTCGTTCGAGGCCCAGCCACCAAATCCGTCTCTGATATTATCACAATCCCTAGGCCCACCACCCACCACCAACCAGGCATATCGAGTAATCTTATCAGCTTGCCCAGCATCGAGAACCCCAGAGCGAACGACTGCGATCCGAAAACATATCGCCACCAGCCCAATGTGACACGGTCCCTCAGATAAGGCAGACGATATCGCATAAGCCGCGCTATACTATAGTCACGCGAAGTCTCGAAGCTAAATTCGCTCATAGCCCGATGCGTGTCTCAGAAACAGCGCAGCGAGATAGTGCTCAAAGCCGCTGCTGACATCTTCCTGCGTGGTATGATCCAGATAAGGGCAAGCCTTGCCCAATCACCTTATCAGGTCGGTCTTACCGGCTGGCCGCCTGAGAACAGGGTTTGAGCTCGCCGGAGTAGTTGGCTCTTGACGATGTGGCTGGGCTGCTTAGTGTGGTCTAGGCCCTCCAGTCAAGCAAGCTGCAGATGCGCTAGAGCTGCGAATTGCTTTCTGGCGAGTTTGGATCTGTGCCCATCCGGCGGCCTTCTCAGTTTCTACGTGTCGCCGAACCCAAGCAGAGGGTATCGGAGGTCAAATTGAGGCCAAAAATCTAGCGAGTTTGGGAAATAAAAAATAACAGTTTCCAGACCGCTAGCAGAAAAGGGGTATTATACAACGATATGCTAGATCCGGTTTGATCTCCGCCGATATGGCCAAGAAGGACACGAAGAAAGGGAAACAAAATCGGCACAAATGAACCGCGACTCAGTGCCACACGGGTCTCTTCGGCGTTCATGCAAAATTCTATCCAGAATCGCCTCTTGATCAGAGACTAATCGGTCGTGGTGGTGCTCTTCTCGTGAGCCGCCTCCTTGTCAGTCTCCGGCGGGGTGGACGGAGCATGGACGGTCTTTGCGAGTGTCTGGTGCTCTGAAATGCCGTGCTGGGGCTCGATGACCACGCCATCCTGCTTCTGGTCCTTCTCTGCCGGTGTCCATGCAAGATAGTCGCGACGAACCTGGAAGACAAACATTAGCGGTGAATTTACAGCATAGCGTAAATGATGGGGGATTCATACCTCAACATAGTCGTAAGCAAACTCGCCGTGCTGGTCGTCATCCATGCCAAGAAGCTCAGCTTCTTCCGAGGCCCGTAGGTGGAGACCGGGGATCATGTCAATCGCCTTGGCGATGATGACGGACACAACAAACATGTAGGAGCAGCATGCCACGATGTAGGCGATCTGGATATAAAGCAGTTTCCAGTTTTGGTTGAGGAATCCTCCCGTGACACCCGTGTTGACGCCGTCGAGGCCGATGATGTAGTCGGCGGCGAAGAACGCGTTGAAAAGCAGACCGACAATGCCACCAACGCCGTGCTCAGCGAATACGTCAAGAGCATCGTCAATGCCAATGAAGAACTTGAACTTGGTGCTGTAGTTGCATACAACACCTGTGACAACGCCGAGGGCGATGCTGGCCCAGGGGGTGATGATTCCAGAGGCCGGAGTGGCGGCAACAAGACCGGAAATGGTGCCAGAGCACCAGCCGACAAGCGACCACTTCTTAGCAAGGCGGAAATCGAGCAGACACCAGGTCATGGCAGCGAACATAGCAGTCAAGCACGAGTTCCAGCAGGCCATAGTGGCGCGGAGGTTAGCACCGAAAGATGAGCCGCCGTTGAAGCCGAGCCAGCCGAACCAGAGGAAGACAGTGCCGAGGGTGATGAGCGAGATGTTGTGCGGACGGAAGTTGAGCATCATCTTCTCATTGCGACGGCCGAGCACCCACGAGTACGCGAGAGCCGAGACACCGGATCCGATTTCGACGGGGCCGCCACCAGCGTAGTCAAGGACGCCATACTTGAAGCCCCAGCCGTTCACATTCCAGGCCCAGCAGGCAACAGGACAGTAGACAAGCGTCGCCCAAAAGAACACGAACACCATCGCAGGGATTACACGACCACGCTCTGCTACGGAGCCGATCACGAGGGCTGCGGTCACAGCACAAAATTGCATCTTGGAGTGTCGCGTCAGCCAAAGCCAATTCTGTAGAGCCGGAATTGCGCAGGGAAGGTCAACTACTCACCTGATAGAACGAGTAGAGCAGCTCGGGGATGAGCGGGGAGCCGGGAGATGGCGCGCCGAGCACGTTTCGAAGCCCGAAGTGGTCCAGGTTGCCGATGAAGCCATTGGTAGCAGTGCTGCTGAGGGCGAGCGAATAGCCCCAGAAATACCATTGGAAGATAATGACGCTAAACGACATCATAACAACCCAGATGAGTGACAAGGCGGACTTTCTGCGCGCCAAACCGGAGTAGAGGAAGGCGATGCCGGGTACCATGAGCAGTACCATTGCCGAGGATATGATGATGTATGCTTGGTCACCCGATTGGTACCATTGGTTCAGATTCTCCGAGGCTGCAAACACCCATTGTCAGCGCAAATGTTTGCAATTCGACGTGGTGGGCGTCGAAGGCATGTCTCACCCGAGTTGCCGCCGGTCACCTCGTCGGTGCCGTTAAACTCGGCGGGAGCGCCGATCCATGAGTAGGACATGGCGGACTTCAAGGCACGAAGCCGGGCTATACGGGGGTTGCTACCACGAAGAGGAGACGGAGGGCAGGCTGAGTGACGAGGTTTAGGGGGAATGGGGCGTGAATCGATGCGACTCTCGGGGGCCGATAAGGAATGACCGGTATTGTTGTTGAGAACGGAGAGCCGACAGTCGAAGATTGGGAGGCCGGCGGTCGCGGAGCCTGAGGATGGCACAGGAAGAGTGGACCAAGAGTTTGAGAGCTGAAAGAGCCGGACGTAGGACAAGGCGCAAGGTATATAAATGTATAGGCCAGAGACTAGACGCGGGAGGAGTTCCCCAAGACCAAGGTGGTTCCAGATAGGCGAGTGGGGATCAGCAACATTGGGAGAGGAGCAGGGAGCCACGCCCAGCCGAAGTCTCCCAGAAGTACATATTTTGGGTACAAAGTACTACACTAGCTTCATGCTTCCCTTTCCCAAAAGCGACCAATTGCATGGGCCTGGCACACATAGTCTCAAGGCTGTCAATTGCCATTTGGTATGCGCTCTTCTCGCTGTTCAATCACAGCCCACAGTTGTGCTACCCGCGCGAAATCGACAATCTGATGCTCTGTGCTGGACGCTCCTGCCGGGATCTGAGTTGGAGGTCGGCCAGGTACCCCCCAACCAGGCTAGCGCCAACCGGCTTCTGGGCAAGATGCTTGTGCTTTGGTGTGGTGTGACCCCCGCTCCTGGGGCTGTCCGCAATCCAGGGTCCCGTCCTCAGGCATCTCCCACGCAGTCTCAGACCTTGAAACTACCCATTCAAGCGTACAAATCGGATGGTAAATGGCCTGTGCCGATGAATGACAGTATTTCGTCCAAGGGTATACAAGGTTCCCGCGAGCGGGCATGTCAAGTCCAACGATCCTGCAAAGCACCAGACCTTGTGTATCAGTACCATGTGTGATTTGGGTTAACTTTGGCAGGGTGTCTTTGTTTAAAAGCGGCTGCGGTATCTATCGCCTTCGGGGATGCCCTCGACACAGGCTCTCAGCCGTGATTGGCTCTTTGGTATAGTTTTCCCTAGGCCGCATGTCTACCTCCCGCCATCGGAGAGGGCGACCGCCCTGGCAAGAGAGATGAAGTGAGAAGGAAAAAATTACGCGTCTTAGCCTTCCGCTGTGAGGGATGTGTGGATAATGGGAAACAACCCCCGGATAGGCGCCCCTCTATGGTCGCGTGCCCCGCAGCGCCCCCACCTTTATCTACGCAGGAAGGATGGTTGACACGAAGATGGAAGTCACAGAGGGTAAGCCATCCGCACACCGCGTATCTATGACGACGGTCCTCGCTGAGAGAGGAAAGAGTCCCCGAGGTGTCGACACTCTCGTACCAGGTCCGCGTGTCACCAGCTGCCCACCGACAAAGCCTACAGAAAGAAACGGGATCCAC
>Ga0247769_1000303_pt1 | contig 12007 bp, 10 predicted proteins | sample UWRJL166409R6_FD_179942 | JGI IMG/M metagenome (GOLD analysis project Ga0247769, IMG submission 179942) | Plant litter microbial communities from Arlington Agricultural Research Station in Wisconsin, United States - UWRJ-L166-409R-6 | ecosystem: Environmental > Terrestrial > Plant litter >... | reverse complement strand
AGCCATTCACGATGAGCGTGAAGAGACCCAGTGTCAGCAAAATCGCCGGCAGCGAGAGGATGACGATGATCGGCTTCAGGATAGCATTCACTAGCGAGAGCACCAGCCCCGCCCAGAAGAAGAGTACGAAGCCCTGGGACTCGTCATATTCGACGCCATGACCCGCCAGCAAACGGACCGCGATCCAGAGACCCAGGCTGTTTAATACCCAGCGAAGTAAAAAGCGAAAAAATTGTCGTTGCATGATATTCCTTTCAACTAGTATACCACGCCCCTTGCATAAGTTCAGATTGAGTCCAAGCGATTTAGCGCGAGGGCGCCCCAGGAAAAGGGGCACCCTCGCAGGTGAAGGTGGGTGGCGCCGGTCAGCGCACGGTGAAGAAGAGGATGGCCGCGACGACGACCAGCACCCAGATCGCGATCACCAGGCGGTTGCTCTTCTTGGGCGCCTCGCCATTCCTGTTGGTGCTCATGGCACACTCCGCATCTCTCTGCCGGGCCGTTCGGGCCCGGATCTCGTTGGACTAATTCATGATTATAACATTATAATTATATTTTTCAATACACATTACAACAGGCGACTATTATGAGTCGTCGTGTTGTCTTCTCTTCCCATATGTAAGCCACGTCCGCTACAATGGCACGTATGACACAGCACACTTCTTTCAGTTACCGCGAACGACTTAATGAATCGATTCGCCCTCAAGATGATTTCTTCGGTTACGTAAACACCAAATGGCTGGCCGCCAACCCTATCCCAGATAGCGAAACACGTTGGGGTTCGTTCAGCGTGCTGCACGACGAAGCGCAGGAGCACATGCGCGACATTTACAAAGAGTTGCAGGGCAAAGATTACAAAGATCACACCATCGAACAACAAATCCGCGATTTCTACCAAAGCGGCATGAGTTATGATGACCACAAGGACGACAATCTAGCGGTCATCACCGAATATCTCAGTAAAGTCGACACCGCCACCAACACAACTGAGCTGATCCGAGCGATTGGCGAACTGCACCGGGCCGATGTCGAGAGCCCGTGGCGCGTGGCCATCGACGCCGACGACCATGACAGCACTACCCACATTCTCCGCATCATGCAGCCGAGCCTAACGCTGCCGGATCGAGACTACTACCTCGACGATACCGAAAAAATGCAGGAGATCCGCACCAAATACGAGGATTTTGCCCGCAAACTCTACGCCCACTTCCCTGCTATCGCGCCAAGCGAGAATGATTTTTGGAAAACTATCTGGGAAATGGAATTGTCATTTGCCACCGTGAATCGCAGCCGCACAGCGCTGCGCGATGTTCAGAATAATTACCACCGCGTGGAATATGCCGAGCTGGCCGACACGTACAAAAATATTGACTGGCCAGAATACGCTGCCGCCGTCAGCTGGGACACCACCAGCCGTATCAGCGTCGACCAGCCGGAAGTGTTGCAGCATGCCGATAAATTGATCGCCGACCGACCACTCGCCGATTGGAAAATCTTCTTGAAATGGCTGTTCATCGTCCATCACAGCGGCCGGGTTAGCAACGAGCTATCTGAACTGCGGTTTGAATTCTTCGGCAAAGTTCTGGGTGGCACCACACAGATTCTGCCGCTCTGGAAGCGTGTCGCCACAACAATCGACATGGCAATCGGCGAAGGTGCTGGACGTCTATACGCGGAGCGACATTTCCCAGAATCGTCCAAGCAGCAAGTGCTAACCATCGTCGAAGACATCCGCGCCTCCTACAAAGAGCGTATCGAAAACCTCGACTGGATGAGCGACAAAACCAAAGAGACTGCTCTGCGCAAACTGGCGAACATCAAAGTTCTTATTGGCTATCCGGACGAATGGCGCGACTACAGCACGATGACAATCACTCCCGATTCATATCTGCGCAACGTGCTCGCCGCCGATTCATGGGCGACCGACTACTGGATGGCGCGACTCATGCAGCCAACGTCACGCGACGACTGGTTCATGCATCCCCAGACAGTCAATGCGTATCATGATCCAAATCGCCTGGTAATCTGTTTCCCGGGCGCCATTCTGCAGCCGCCATTCTTTGACGCTGCGGCGCCATATGCTGCTAATGTTGCAGCGATTGGCGCGGTAATCGGCCATGAATTCACACATGGATTTGACGACCAGGGTTGCCAGTTTGACGAGTCCGGCAATGTGCGTACCTGGCAGACGGACGAAGAGCGCAAAGCGTTCTCCGAGCGAGCCCAGAAGGTCATCGACCAAGCGGATAATTTCGAAGTTCTGCCAGGTGTCCACCTGAAGGGACAGCTTGTGATCGGTGAAAGCATCGCCGATCTTGGCGGCCTTGAGCTGGCACATCACGCCCTCCTGAAGAAGCAAGACTTGAGCGAGAAGATCGACGGCCTCACCGCCGAAGAGCTATTCTTCATCAGTTTTGCTAGCACCGAATGCGGCGAATCCCGCGAAGAACGCATGCGCGAACTGGCGCTCAGCGACCCGCACCCGGCCGAACCATTCCGCGTGAATGCCATCGTGGCTAACTGCGATAGTTTCTACGATACGTTCGACGTCAAGGAAGGCGACAAGCTCTACCTGCCGCCAGCCGCGCGCGCAAAAATTTGGTAAATAAGTCCGAAATTTCTGGGCTGGGCGCAAACGCGCCCAGCCCACCGACGTTGAACCCACTGCTACTTGAAGCGACAGAACTCAACCACTCCACCACTGCTGACGTCGATGCGGGCGACGACGATACCATCCCCACGCCGAACAAGGCTGACGTCCAATTCTCGGATTTGCACTCCGGGGAATGGATAGGAGTGCGCCTTATACCAGACGTACAGGGCGGCAGCGAGTGCGTGCACGGCCCGCCGATTCGGCTGAAAATGCTTCTGAGCCAGCTCCAAAAGTGGTTCAGTCACAGCAGCGCGCATCATATTGTCTGTGATGGCATCACGGTTCAAGCCACGCCCCTTGCGTCCGTTGAGATACCACACCACATCAGAACTGACATCATATTGCGGAACGCCCATAGCCCAACAACTCCGATCAATTCGTATGTCTATACAGTGTGAGTCGAAGAAATCATATCATACTATCTACTTCTTGCCCAACCACTTCCAAATGACGTCAGCTTTCTTCTGGCCGAGCGTGCCGATCAGCTGCTCGTGCGTTGCGGTTTTCACCGCGCGCAGGCTGCCGAAGCTCTGGATAAGCTTCTTGCGGGTGGCTGGGCCGATGCCGGGGATTTCCTCGAGCTCGCTGGCGGTTTGTTTCTGACGCTTGAGCACCGTGTGGTAGCTCACCGCAAACCGGTGCGATTCGTCGCGAATGCGCTGAAGCAGCTTCACGATGTGTGAATCGTGCGGCAGCAGCACCAGGTAGAAATCGTCACTCTCCGTAACCGTCGCCTCTGGATATGTATCAAGATTAAGCGTCACGCCGCTCCATTCTTTATGGATCACAATCTCTTCCAGCCGCTTCGCGAGGCCAATCGCCGGAATAGTTGCCCCACGCGCACGAAGCCCCTCGAGCGCCGCTCCGAGCTGCCCCTTGCCGCCGTCAATCAGCAGCAGATCAGGCTTGGACCAGTCTAAATGCTTACCGCTAAAACGCCGCAGCATCGTCTCGTTCATGTGGGCGAAGTCGTTATTGCCCGGGATTTGCATCTTGAACTTGCGATATTCGGCTTTGTCGGCAACGCCGTTGGTCGCCACCACCATGCTCGCGACGTTATTAGTGCCACTCATATGACTGATGTCGTAGCCTTCGATCCGACGTGGCGCACCCGGCAATGTCAGCAATCGCTGAAGGCCGGCCAACGCTTGATCTTTGCTAATGTCCATAAATTCACGGTCGCTGAACACAATCTGCTTCTGCAGTTCGCGGAGATTATATAGTTGATTGCGTAACTTCGCTGCTCGCTCAAACTCTTTGTGCGAAGCGGCGACGTTCATCTCGGCCTCAAGCTGACGAACCAGCAATTGTCGCTCGCCTTTCAGGTACATCATCAGCTTACGCAGGACCGCCTTATAGTCTGCGCTGCTAATCTTATGCTCCTCAACCCCCGGACAAAGTCCCAGATGATACTGCAAACATACGCGATTTGGCAATGTCACATGCGTCGAATACGGGAATGCGCGGCGGAGATAGCGCAGCGCCTTCTTAACCGCCCAGCCATTGTAGTACGGCCCAAAGTATTCCGCCCCGTCGTCCAACGGCTGACGAGTGAAACTGACGTACGGGTAGACATCTTTCATGTTGATCCGCACGTAGGTCTGGGATTTGTCGTCTCGCAGCAGAATGTTATAGCGCGGTTTATAACGTTTAATCATCTCGCTCTCGAGGAAAAGAGCGTCAATCTCGGATTCTACCTCGATCCAATCAGTATCGGCGATTTCCGCAACCAGCACGTCAGTCTTGGCGTCGCGTAGGCGTGAATCCTGAAAATACTGCCTCACTCGGTTTCGCAGCACGGCCGCCTTGCCAACATAGATAATTTCCCCACTGGCCGATTTATGAAAATAAACCCCAGGCGAGGTTGGGAGCGTTTTGAGTTTAGCGGCAAGTTTCTTGTTCATGATACGAATATGGGGCGACGGACCCTTCGCTACTATTATAAATCGCTTTCGCTGTTTTCAGCTCATCAGTATGAACGCACATTCATAAAGCAATATCCCTTTACTGGCGCTCCGCCTCCCGACCAGATACGGCCGGGAGGCGAAAGTGCTCTCGTCAGGTCGTGCACCCCACGAGCTCTTCCCGATACGGGAAGCCCCCGGAGTCCTCCGGGTCAGCCTGGAGCGACTTGTCGGCGATGCCGGCCCGGACGAGGAGCGCGTTGTCCACGATCTCCTTGACCGGTGAACGCTCGTGCTCCGGATCCGGCTGACACCTGAGTACGCCCTTGCCGTCGGTGCCCGTGAAGGTCACGGCGTTGACCACGAAGACGCCTTCAGTGGTGTACGGCGAATCGTCACTGATGGTGATCATCTCCGGCGGCGCCGCTCGCTGCCAGGTCTGATCGGTGACTTTTCGCCCCGCTTCGGCGCTATCGTGCTTCCTGTCGCCGACCTTCTTGTACCCGGCGTCCTTGAGCTGCTGGACGATGTTGCTCTTGGGGGTGGCTTCGTCGTCACCGCCCCGGGTAAAGAAAGCCAGCCCACCCACGATAACGACTGCGGCGACAAGCGCCCAGATGAACACTCCACCGCGACGCCTCGGGGGCACCGGTTGACGGGGTTTTCCGCCCGACCGATCGGTCATTGCGACCTCACTTAATCGATTATGCCAGTAAGGGATGTGCACAAGGGCGTACTTTGCAGTCGCCCTCGCTTCAGATCGATATTATACAATAATAATTAACCCGTAACAATAACTTGATTACATGCATTACTACAAGTGGTTCGTAGCTGAGCGCAATCTGCGCAAACCAGCACAAGATTATTACACGACATGTTAGCACAATTGATAAAATTACTCGTTTTTGCGTCGCAATGGATACAATGCCCGATATCCTGTGCCTTGTCGCTAAACTGCGTCACAAGCCGCCCATCAAAGACATAGAGTTTGCCTTCCCAGAGTCCGTCGTCGCCATACTTTTCGCCGTATTTTACAATGCCGCCGTCTATCTGATAGACTTCTTTGAATCCACGCTTTTTCATCATTGCGCTAATAACTTCACACCGAATGCCACCGGTGCAGTAGGTCACAATCGGCTTGTCTTTAATGTCGTTATATTTATCGCTTTCCAGCTCGCGGATGAAATCTTTGGAAGTCTCGACATCCGGCACGATGGCGTTTTTGAACTTACCCACTGCCGCCTCATGCTTATTGCGTCCGTCGAAGAACACGACGTCTTCGCCGCGCGCAGTGACCAGCCGATGCACTTGCTCAGGGGTCAGATGTACGCCACCGTCCACGACACCGTGCTCGTCCACCGCAACCTCGCCTGGCACGCCAAACCCTACGAGTTCCGCACGCACTCGAATGCTGAGCTTCGGAAAATCATCACGCCGACCATCACTCCACTTGAAAACAATTCCTTTAAACGGGTCAAACTGCTTCGTCTCGCGCACGTATGCCTTCACATCATCAAGGTCACCGCCAACCGTGCCGTTGATACCTTGCGGAGAAATGATGATACGGCCCTTCAAATTAAGCTTTTCGCACAGCGCGCGCTGCCACAAACGGACCGCTTCAGGATCAGCGATGGGCACAAACTTATAATAAAGAATAATTTTCTGCATAATTGCTGGGGTAGTATAACAGATTACGGACTTCTGTTAAAGTGCTCAACGCCGCACAAAAAAAGGTTGCCATGCTCAAGCACTATCACCTATACTAAGGAGTATTATGGCATTAAGCCCGCTAATCCACCAGTTACGACCCGCGACATCGGAGCCTCAATTTATAGAGGCCGGGGTCCGCTATGGAAGCACAACTTCTTTACAGCATCTTGCGCGAACGACGTTCAAAGCAGGCTCTGTACAGTCTCGTTAATCTTATTTACTCGTAAAACCAATCTTTCATCCCCAAGGAATTTCTATGTCTACAACCAAACAAACTATTAAACTGTTTACCGAACATGCCGGCCGCTATCCCCGCTATCTTGTGCCACTATTAATCACGCTGCCAATCGTCATCCTGATTAATGATTTCCTCCAGCCGTTCATCACCTCACAAGTGCTCGAAAAAGTATCGCAGGGCAATTACGACCCCAATGATTTATGGAGCAGCTTTGGATCGCAAATTCTCCTGTTCGCAGGTGCAACGGTGCTCGGCGGCGTCGTGGGCTGGCGCATTGTGGTCTGGCTTATCTGGCACCTCGAGCTTCGAGTCGTACGCGATATTTCGCAACGTATTTTCGACCACTTGCTCACCATGAGCGCCAACTTTCATGCCAACCGCTTTGGTGGCTCGCTCGTTTCGCAAGCAACCAAGCTGACCGGCAGCTACGTTCGCTTCACGGACGCCACGATCTTTAGCCTCTACACGCTCATCGTTGCCATAACCGCCACGATCCTCATTCTCGCACCTAGGGTGCCGCTGTACGCACTTGCGCTCGTCATCTTGTCGATCATCTACATCGTTGGCACAATCTTCCTGAGTCGGCCAGTGCGCGATGCAAACATCGCCGAGTCCGAAGCTCAGAGCAAACAAACCGGTTACCTCGCCGACTCTATCAGCAACGTCATGGCCATCAAAAGCTTCTCTGCCAGCCGGGAGGAAAGCGCCGGATATTGGAAGGCCGCAACCCATGCCAAGGATATGGGCCACCGCTCGCTGCGCAAAACAACGCAACGTGAAACCTACGCCAGCCTGATCAACAGCTGTATTAGCGTCGCTGCGATCACCATCGCGGTGGTAGGCGTAAAATGGTTCAGCGTCGACATTGCGACCCTTTTCCTGATGGTGAGCTACACGGGCGGCATCGCTATGCGCCTCTGGGACTTCCAGAATGTGCTCCGCCAGTACAATCGTGCTATCGGCGATGCCAGCGACATGGTGAAGATTTTGGCCATCGAGCCAGAGGTAAAAGATCCCGAAAAACCCGCTAAATCACGTGTTAGCAAAGGCGCGATCGACTTCAACGATGTCGACTTCACACATGACGGTGCTGGCAATGGCGATTCGCTCTTCCGCAATCTCGAGCTACACATCAAAGCTGGCGAAAAAGTCGGACTCGTCGGCCACTCCGGCTCAGGCAAGACCACACTCACCCGACTCTTGCTCCGCTTCAGCGATATCGATGAGGGCGAGATCGCGATCGACGGCCAGAATATCGCCACCATCACTCAAGATGATCTGCGGCGCAGCATCAGTTATGTCCCGCAGGAACCGCTCCTGTTTCACCGCTCAATTCATGAAAACATAGCCTACGGCAAACCAAATGCCACCGAGGCCGAAATCCGGGAAGCTGCGCGCAAGGCTCACGCTTCTGAGTTCATCGACAAGTTGCCCGACACATACGACACGCTCGTCGGCGAACGCGGGGTTAAGCTCAGCGGCGGCCAACGCCAACGCATTGCCATCGCAAGAGCCATCCTGAAAGATGCGCCGATCCTGGTGCTCGACGAAGCCACAAGCGCCCTCGACTCCGAAAGTGAGCGCCTCATCCAGAAAGCGCTCAACGAGCTGATGCGCGATCGGACCGCCATCGTCATCGCCCACCGACTCAGTACAGTGCAAAAGATGGACCGCATCATCGTGCTGGATAATGGCACAATCACCGAGCAAGGCAGTCATGCGGAGCTTGTCGCCGGCAAGGGCACTTACGCTCAACTCTGGGCCCACCAATCTGGTGGATTCATCGAAGAATAGACGCAGCGCTCACTTCCCCGTATAATAACCAAGTTCACGCTGCACGAGAGGCCTGGAGCGATCTCTACTTTGAGGCGTCCTGGCTCAAACTGACCGGACCATCTCCATGACAGGAGGAAAAGTGAAGTACGACCAGCTGAGCAACACCCTGACTTTCACAATGGAGGGTGGTGACCCTCCGAACCTGCTCCTGCGCCTCGAGGCCACACTGAAGGACGCCTACGCAAGAGGCATGGTGGACTCCTTCATCGTGAGGACGCCAAATCCGACGAAGATCCTCAAGCGGAAGCGCATCATGTTCATCTTCAACAGGGCCTCGCTGGCCGATCACGCCCTCAAGTGGATTCTAAACAACTTCATCCTCTAGGCGAGGAGTGAACACAAAGAGGGGCCGGTTACGACCGGCCCCTCCGAAAATTCTGCTATTATTCGCCCTTGTTTTCGCGCTGTTTCTTGCCGCCTGGGTGATCTTCGGCTGCTTGAGTTTCCTGCGGCGTATCACCGCCGGCTTCGGACTCTACAGCCGCGACGTCTTCGATCTTAGCGTCACCACCAGCTGCCTCGTTGGCTGCCTGAAGCGCGCTTGGCTCGTAGGCATTCGCGACAACCAAATCAGGGTCGCTCACGATCGTAACGCCATTCGGCACCACGATATCAGCAACCGTAACGTGGTCACCCGCATCAACCAGCTTTTCACCAGGAACTTGCAGTTGATCTGGCAAATTGTTTGGCAGCGCCTTTACTAGCACCGCATCGATGTTATTCAATACAACCAGTCCAGCTTTTTCGGCCGGTGTTTCACCAGCACCAGCTACAACAACTGGAATTTCCGTCTCAACTTCTTCATTCTGTTTCACGACGTGGAATGCAACGTGGCGAAGCGAACGCTTGACCGGGTCAAAATCCGTCGCCTTAATCATCACCAGGCGCTTTGTGCCTGCAATATCGAGTTCGACAGGATGATGCTTGCCCGCTCTTAACACGGCTTTCGTCATAGGGACTTCCGCAGCCATAATTGATTGCGCAGGAAAGTCGTGACCGTATACTACCGCAGGTACAAAACCGTCGTGCCGAAGCGATGCAACCTTCTTACCAGTTACGTCGCGAGATTCTACTGTCAGTTCTACTTTTTCTCCCATGTGGCCTCCTGTATTTACCATTATACCACCCCAACTTGAGCGGGGAGATTGGCATGGTCGTTTGCGGCACTTGTCAAGTCTCTCCCCCTTGAGTTTAGGCTACAAATCTTGGGAGAAGATGAGAACGCTATACGGCGCTATATCGATCGTGCCTGTAAAATGCTGCTTGTCCTGGGAATCGGCCTGCACATCAACCGAAGTAGGGCCCACGCCTGTCAGCCCTTCGCCGTAACCTTCCCAGTCAGAGTTAAATCGCGCCCACCACTTGCCAGTTGCCGGAAACGAAATCCGATAGTCATTCTGGGGCTTATTGGCAAAATTCATAATAACCACAACGTCGTCAGCCAGACCACCCTTTGCCCAGCGATGATACGCCACCACCTTAGCATCAGTATCGACATGGAACACATCAACATTCGTCCCGATCAGCCCGGCCACATTATGATACGTGTCGAGTCGCAAATCGATCAGATGACGATGCAGCTGTAACATGCCGGCAAACGTTTCGGACTTGTGCCAATCCAATGGTTGATAATGCGAAAAGTCGCCGCTCTCCTCAAACTCTTGCCCCTGAAAGAGCATCGGCACGCCGGGAGTCGTCAGAAGTACCGCTGCCGCCAGCGCAGCACGGCGCCGAGCGTGCAATCCATCAGCATGGCCATGATCGATCGCTTCGTCCAACCGCTCACCACCATTATGGCCCGCATCAGTATCGTGCGACTCACTATAGATGACCCGCTGAAACGGCTGATTGTTTGTACGATTTTCGAGCACAAAATGTAGTTTATCAACATGACGCGACTCGTCGGCCGGCTGCCCCAGCTCCTCGCGCAGAATTGCCGCCACCGATGGATCCCATTGCGATGTAAAGCCAGCGCCGCCTTCGCTCACCGGTTTCACGATCCAGTCATTGCCCTGCAAATCTTCGGCAATCAGGAGCGCAGTCGGCTTAACCGCTCGCGCCGCGTCCGTCAACTCTTGCAAAAGCTTCCAGCCGTCAGGGATATCATGTTCGGGATCGTTATTATGCCCTAAAGTGTTCCGGATATACGCCGTGGCATCCACGCGTAACCCGTCAACATGGCAGTCACGGAGCCACATCGCAGCATTATCGGTAATATAACGACGCACCTCGGGCCGACCGAAATCCGGGCGCGGACTGTTCCACGGCGTTTTCCCGCGATCGTCATTATAAAAATAAATACCGCCCGTATCTTCGCGTTCACTCCAGCCATCAAATTGCCAAAGATCCAGCCCGTCATCCTGGCTCAGATGATTGTAGACCACATCCAGGATGACTCCCAGGCCACGCTTGTGCGCCTGCTTCACAAACTCCATAAAGGCACGCCTGCCACCGTACTCGGCATCGACGGCATAGATATTATCAGGGGTATAGCCCCACCAACGGTCCATCCACATAGCATTGCAGGGCATTACTTCCACGACGTTCACGCCCAGCTCTACTAAATAATCCAGCTTGGTTATTGCGTCATGAAATGTCCCCGAAACCGCAGGATCGGGCCGCACAAACGTTCCGACGTGCAGCTCGTATATAATCACTTGGTCAAGCGGCGGCAGCTCAAAGGAATCATCCTCCCAGTCAAAATGCGGGTCCACAATAACCGAACTGTCACCCGAACTCGTCAGCTGCAACGCGCGTGGATCATTCCGGCGCAACAACTTGTCGCCATGCCGAATGAGATACTTGTATTCCTGTCCAACTTTCGCATTCGGCACGTCAATATACCAGCAACCATCAGCGCCCTTGCCCAGCTGAATGCCGTCGTCCGACCAGTCGGCAAAATCGCCAGTCACCGCAACCGAATCAGCAAACGGCGCCCACACGCAAAAGCACACCCCATGCTCACTGAGGCGAACTCCGCAATCATCCAATCCTGGAAGCGTCCCACCCATTTGTGTTTATTATGACACAGTGACCTCCTACCAGCCAAGCAGTCAATTGGTCGTCCCGGTGCTCTACCCGTGATAGAATATGTGCATGATACCAGGAATCGAACTCACTGAACTGATCCGTGCTATTGGCGTACTCGGCGTCATGGTTATTATATTTGCAGAGTCTGGGCTGCTGCTGGGCTTTTTCCTGCCGGGCGACACACTGCTATTCAGCGCTGGGCTGCTTGCGACAAAGGGCGTCTTTGGCGTCAGCATCCACGTGTTGGTGCTGTATCTGGTTATAGCCGCTATCGCCGGCGAAGCCGTTGGCTATTGGTTCGGCCGCAAGGTCGGGCACCGCATCTTCAGGCGTAAGGATTCTGTACTGTTCCACCCTGATAATCTCGTCCGAGCCGAGAAATTCTATGAGCGATTCGGCGCAGTCACAATCATGCTGGCACGCTTCATCCCCGTTGTGCGCACCTTCGTGCCGATCGTTGCCGGCGCCGCCAAGATGGATCAGAAACTCTTCACCTTCTACAACGTCCTCGGGGCGCTGCTGTGGGTCGCGCTCGTTACCTATGTTGGCTATTTTGCCGGCGACTTCCTGGAATCACGCGGCATTCACATCGACAATCTCATCCTGCCGATTATCGGCGCGGTCACTCTGCTGACA
>Ga0247769_1000301_pt1 | contig 12010 bp, 7 predicted proteins | sample UWRJL166409R6_FD_179942 | JGI IMG/M metagenome (GOLD analysis project Ga0247769, IMG submission 179942) | Plant litter microbial communities from Arlington Agricultural Research Station in Wisconsin, United States - UWRJ-L166-409R-6 | ecosystem: Environmental > Terrestrial > Plant litter >... | reverse complement strand
CTGGTACGTAGACAGAGACACGTGCACGCTTGAAACAACAACACATCACTGCACTACTGCATCTGCTGAGGGACCCTTGAATTGGAGTTGAGGCCCGACCGCCTGACTAAGACGCCAGAAAGGGGTTGTGCGACACACTCACACGCACTCACTCTACGGTCCACCATTCACAGTGATCATCACATCGCGACACCATGGCCGACAACATTGACAGCTCGGATCACGAAGACCCCTTTGCGTCGCCCTCTGAGCGAGCTGGCCGCCGCCCACACCAGCTCCCCGACAGGACAAAAACCCCTAGCAAACATAATTCTCGCTACGATGCCGAGGCAGCCCAGGAGGCCCGGGACGCGGCCCTGCGTCGCGAGCTGGAGGGCGTCCGGAACATCAATGAAGTGATTGAGGGGGTGATTGGGACCCTCGAACGAGCCAAAGGCAATATGGGTGTATGTGGCCACACTGGCGATGGGCTGTGCAGAACAGACACGTGAACTGACATCGCCTGCTGTGCTCTAGACTGTGTCCAAGACGGTTGAGAATGCCTCTACTCTGCTCAACACGTGGACCAGAATACTGTCCCAGACAGAGCACAACCAGCGGCTGATTCTCAACCCCAATTGGAAGGGCGCAACCCAGGACGTGGTGGAGGCCGAGAATGAAGCATTGAGGAAGCAGCAAGAGGCCGAGAGGCGGGCAGCCGAGCTGGAGCGTAGGCGAGAGGAAGCCAGGAGGAAGGCAGAGGAGGAAGAACGACAGAGGCTGGTAGCGCCAACGACTAGGGGGACATCAACCCGTGGCGGCAGAGTTGGCCGCGGACGAGGGTCGGTTAGAGGGAGTTCATCTGGCTATGGGGTTGGTTCGACCAGTTCAAGCACCGCGAGTTCAAGAGGCACTTCTGGAATAGGCCGAGGGTTCGGGAGTGCTAGAGGAGGGCGATCAAGAGGCGCTGGGTCTTGAGAAAGCGGTCTTCACTACAACTCGCGTATTTCCTAAATGCCCATGATCCAATGCTACCGAGGCCTTGACCCTTGACACCCTATGCGCCATACCTCGACATACCCGCCCAGCCCAAATCCCAAAACATTAGTACGATACAGGCCGTTTCTCTGTGGAAGCAGCGCGACACCCGAGCCAAACATTTATTTCTTTTTGAAAAAGTCGCTGAGCTTCCTCATCCCGGAGGTGTTGACCTTGGCCAGCTTCTTCACTCCGTGGCTCTGATTGGCCTTTTTGATCTTGTCCTCCTCCTCCTTCTTCCGTCGCTTCTCGGCCCTCTCGTCGTCTTCCTCCATCGTCCGCTTCCGGGAGTAATCCGTGGACCTCGCTGCGGCGGCGTCCTGACGTAGCTTGGTAAGTTGAGCGAGATACTCATCCAAGGGCGCAAAGTCCACCGCTGACGACGTAGTGAGTGCATTTTTGAATACACTAGCTAGATCTGGGCCGATATAAGCTGAGCAGATGAAATTGAATGCAACACGCAGCCTCTGCAGCCCGACAACTTCTGGTGATGCCGTGACCGCATTGGTAACAAACTCTTGTGCTGCCGGTTCGTCTGATACCGAGGTGGCGGTTGTAGAGGCCTCCGAGACTGAGCTTGCGGCGGTCTCGATGGACGAGACAGTAGATTGGGAATCACCTGCATCTGGCTGGGGGCTGTTGCTAACTCCTGTCCCAACCGTTGACGCCAACGCCTCCTTCCCGACGGTGTTGGCTGGTGGCTTGCTCTTGATGCCCAAGATTGGTGCCTCCAGGGCCTTTGCCACGAACTTCTCCTCCATACTTTTCGGCAGTCCGTGCTTGCTCATCCTCGTTGCTTTGGAAAGGATTTCCTCGACCAGCTTGGACTCGTTCAGCCGGAACATCTGTTCATCACCAGCCTCGACGGTGTCGCAAACAGCACCCATCCTCGCCACGAGAATTTCCTTGGTGCTTGGCCACGACAGTAGCTCAATCAGATGGCCGCCCGGCTCCGAGATCGCGTCCAAGTGGTCGTCGCAAGATAAGAACATGCGCTTCTTGGAACCGTTGGCTTCGTCCGACGACCTGCATCCGCCCTTGGACGCGAGGGCGGGCAAGAGTAGGAATAGCGGATCAATTGGAGTCGCGACGTAAAGTTCTGGATCGCTGGTCACTTGGGCGTCAAAACCAGGCTTCGAGCCATCCTCCCGCCTCGCATTCTGGACCAGCCAACTGCGCGGTGCTGACTTGGGCGTTGCGATCTTGTTGAATTCAAAGAAGCCGGTTTCGGGACACACGAGGTATCTTGTCGGTTTCCCATATCGGGGATTCTGGAGCGTAACGACCCGGGCTGCTTCGGTTGCGCTCTTCGGGATGATGAAGAGCCTTGATGGATTCTCGGCTGCTGGCGGCAGACTGTATGTCGTCGTTGTGGTGGCGGGCTTCGCTGTATCCGCTTTTGCTTTTGCCGTCGCTGCGGTCCCTTTTGTCGATCTTGTCCTTGCCATGGCTGACTCACTGCAAATGATGTGGAAATCCCGGTGTGTCTTCTCTTCAGGTAGGTACCTTAGCTATGGGCAGCTCAGGGAATAAATACCTTATTTACAGTGTTGCGATCAACGGCGACGGGTCAATTGCGGAGATGTATGTACGAAGTATAAGGTATCTACTTGGTGGCGCTTGTGCGTGTTTAAGACCCCTGTCGGATCCTGACGCGACTTTGACGCGTCGCATCACGGCTTGGTTCTGCAAGCGCGTTCCACCCCCCTGCCATCCTTACCTCCCACCAAACTTTCCCAGCCTTATCGCGCCGTTTGAGGCTTATCGTCGTCCCCCGTCCCTTTCCCGGTCTCGACTCGACTCGACAGTATCGACACCTTCTAGCGGATGAAACCAGAAACAGGACAGCCCTCACTCACCCTGCAGTTTTTTGGACGAACCTCAATCTGCTACACGAAAACGAGAACAATTAATTCCCACCGGATGCCCTGGATGCCCTGCAGTGTCCCGTCGACCATGTCCCTCTCGTGTCACTTGAATTGGCAATTATTATAGGAAGGACCCTGGCGCAGCTCTGCTCTGTTGCATCCCGAGACCTGTCTCTGCTTCCGCTTTTCGTCGGAGCTTGGCTTGTAAACAAAGAAGGGAGCCCTTGAAGTCCGCCCTACACCCGACCTACGAGGTGGTCTAGGGGCTTGGCCATCTCTCGCCCCGGTATGCGACCCTTTTCTCTTTCGCAACTGGATTCCGCCAACATACCCGACGCTAACTCACCTAGAACTATGGCCTCCCAATGGCCCCCTCGATCGCCCCACGAGGCCCTCCTGGGCACACCGTCGGGCCGGGAGCGCTTGCGACGACTCGCTGAACGGACATCGCCCACCCCCTCGCCGTCCAGGCTAAGGACATCTAGGTCCACACCGGCGTTAGGCTCCAAGCAAGGAATGGGAGATCCATTTTGCGACGAGGGCGACGAAGACGAAGATGATGACGAGGACGACGAGGACGACGAGGAAATGCTCCAGCTGAAGCTGCAGGCGATTGAGGCCAAGCTGAAGCTCAAAAAACTCAAAGCTGCAAAGGCGCAGAAGAAGACGGTCACGTCGAGCTCTGATGGGAGGGGCAACGCACCACGGTCGGTTTCTGTCGCGGGGGGGCAAGGAGGGCTGAGGGAGCTGCCCATACAGTCCAAGATTGCGGCAGCGCGGGACAGGATGGAGAGGCAAGCGGGCCAGGCTGCGATTCAGGTTCCCGCTTCGCCGGTCAAGAGGGCCCAGAACACAGCTGATCTGCAGACCTCGCCTCAACGGGTGGTCCTAGGTATCGACAAAGGCTTGAGGGCGGCCGACGTTTCGCTCAAGAGGGCACCGAACCTCAAGAAATCCCACGACGACAAGACGGTACAGCAGGGCGGGTATTTGCGACGGACGAAAACACCGGTGCCTGGCCAGGGGCCACAACCCGAAAACCGCCCGATGAGCTTCAACGAGCGGCTCGCATCTGCCCGAAATGAGGAGGCCAGTCGTCAGGAGCGACAGCAGAGGATACAACAAATGCGGAGCGCAGCATTCAGCGTGGGGAAAGAGGAGATGGAAGAGTATAAGAGCAAAGCCTCTGACATTCCGGAACAGCCATATAAGCCTCCGGTGTACACCAGGGACGACGTGCTGGCTTCAACGGGGAGATTGGATGGCGGACAGCTACCACGGAGCAACACTGTCCCTAGTCTTCGCGCTTCAGACAAGGCAGCAGGAGATGCTTCGGCCGCCCCAGCGACTTCTGGCGAGAACCCAGAAACGGAAGCGTCCTTCGAGTCGTATTCCGGACTGCACCTCTCCAGGAGAATACTGCCCCACAAGGTCCTCACTCGCGCCATCACAGGGATGAAGACTTACCTGTTAAAGGACTTGTTGCGCCACGTAAAAGCACCCGACTGGTCTCTTCCAGACATCGAGAGCGACATCGTCGTGTTCGCCATAATCGCCAGCAAGTCCGACCCACGGAGCCATCGTCCAGCACCCGGCGGCGAGGGCAAGCCACAGAAGGAGCGTGGGAAGTACATGGTAGTCACACTCGTGGACCTCAGCTTCGAGGTGGAGCTTTTCCTTTTTAACACAGGCTTCGACCGCTTCTGGAAGCTGACCCCTGGAACCGTACTGGCTATTCTCAACCCGACCATCATGCCACCGCCGCCGGGCCGTGAGGCGACTGGGCGTTTTGGGCTCGTCATCAACAGCGATGCCGACACTATTCTCGAGATTGGCAGCGCCCGAGACCTTGGCTATTGCAAGAGCGTCAAGAAGGACGGCCAACTGTGCAGCAGCTGGATCAATGCTCGGCGCACCGAGTATTGTGAATTTCATACTAACGAAGCAATACGTACAGCACGGGAAGGGCGTATCGAGTTGAACAACACCGCCGGGTCGGGTGGTGGAAAGGGCCCCCGCAGCCGTAAATACGCGTCACATGTTCCCGGAAAGAAGGAGCCGAGCGAGGCGGAGCGGAAACAAGGCAATTATGATCGGTACGCTCATAGCGCCTACTTTGTCAGTGGCGCTCACCGGTCCGCCGACCTGTTGGACGATGAGCGGGAGGGTGGGCTAGCGGAGCGGGCCGAGAGGGAGGAGGCGCTGAAGCGGAGGCTGCAGCGCCAGGAGCGGGAACGCGATATCGCAAAGCGTCTGGGGGAGTTTGGTGGGGGGGCTGGAAAAGAGTACATGAGCCGCGCAGCGAAGGCGACCGTTTCTGCAAAAGCCGCGCTAGGTCTCGGGTCTAGTGTATCCTCGTCCTCGACCGCCGTCTCGGCCGGCGTGTCGGGGTCACTATCATCGCGTATCACCAATACAAGCCTATCCACGGTTGGCAGCAGCGGGGATATGGCACAGATGCCACCAAGGTGGGACGCGCGAGCACTTGGCCTGGTTGGTAAGCGTGGCGAGGAAGCCCCGAAAGTGAGCCTCGGTCCTGCCAAGCGCAAGAGGCCAGATTCCTCGGCCTCAAGCTCCACGGCGGGCGGGAGCTCGATCACGGGGAGGACCAAGGTCAGCGCGCTGGGCTGGGGCTCAAATTTGCAGAGCAAGCTGTCGCAGATGAAAGAAGGCGAACGGTTAGATGGGAGGAAGATTTCCGATCTCGCCACCGCGCCAGAAGGCTCAAGTGGCGCCAGCTCGTCCGTTGCGCCTCCGGTGTCGAGAAACAGTGACAGGTCCCCTGTTAGGAAGAAGACGCGCTTCGTCACGGAGAAGGGCATCCGCGAGGCCGGGAGGGAGAGCTTGGGCGAGCCGCTGTCCGCGGCCGTGAAGAGCAGGCGACAAGTGGTTTTGGACGACGATGACGATGATGATGACTTGATTATTGTGAAGTAAAAAAATAGAGGAAGGGATCGGGCCGGATTGGGTACCTTGTGATGACACTCGTGTCGTTTGTTTATTGTGGTTTGCTTGAATTGTTGGTTACTGCCTTGGTGGTACGACAAACCATCGAGGAGGATGAGACCGAGGCCATGCGTGCTTGTGTTTCCGATCCCGTTCAGCTAGCGGCTACTATTTGGTTTACCGGAGCCAAAATGGGAGACTTGAGTCAACGAATATCTATATGAGGCGGTGTTTGTCTAGACTAGCGAGGTTTTGATGTGATGTTTGTCTAGACTAGCGAGGTTTGATGTGATGTCGTTCTGCCTTTGCGAGGTGAGGGATGGGGTGTGGTGAAGCGAAGGATTTTTTTGGTCCATGGACTATTCAACAGATACGAAGTGGTCACGAAAGGTTGTAGTCAAAAAGGCAAGCGGTCAATAATCCCACCATCCACGTACGGAAGGATGCTGGATGCTATCAGAAGAGAATATGCATTATTTACATCCCTTCTTTTCGTGTGAACGATATATTCTGTTTAAATCGATATACAGTACAACACAGCGGAACAAAGGGGGGGCCGCTGCGGAGAGCTCTGAACCTACGACTGGCGTTCGAACGACTTTGATTTTTGGGGACGATTGGGGGGATTAATGAAGGGCAACGTCCTGTGTAGTTACCCACTACTAAGAAGTAAACGAGATATACATGCTTGAGAGTTGATGCCCTTTTTAGATCATCCTGAATTGGACTCATATCACAGCCCATCATTAATTAGATGGCAGCATCCGAGGCAAGGCGACATAGTATTAAATTCATTATTTTGGATTACCCGTCCCCGCCATCAGCCTCCGACTTATATAGGTACCCTATCCATCCAACCCGATGCCCGAGCCTAGAATACCCTACCCAATGCTAGGTAAATTAGCTACCATGAGAAAAACAAGTTGAGCTATGACAAGCCCATGGGATACTCCTAGCAAATGGCGAAAATGAGACGGAGCGTAACCCAAACCGGCTTGCCTAGCCCGATACCACAATATCATACAGCTCATTCAGGACACGCAAACAACCCCTCGAGTCAAACCACAACCATACCAACACCAAACATGAGGAGAAACACCAAAATGCTGCGCCTATGCTGAAAAATATCCCTGACCCGATGTCAACAGCTCCCTTTTCTACTTGGTATCCCTAAATTCAACAAGCAGCGCGCCCCCTCTCAGATGGTGACCCTGCTCAGTACATCATATCGTTCAAGACATCCCTCAAGACAGGCTTGCCCTTCATCAACACCCGCTCATTGATCCCCACCCTTCTCGGCTCCGCTCTCACCTTCCCCCCTCCCTTCTTAGTGGCTGTATTCTTCGATATTCCCGACCCCAGATCAAGCGGTGTCTTTCCCGTCTGCGACGACACCGCCATCCCTTTCTTCACCGGCGTCGTCCCCAACTCCTTGAACTCCTTCTTAATCTTCACGGGCGACGGGCCCTGCGTTCCCACCTCGCCACCATCCGGAAACCAATGCCCCTCTAGCGCGCCCTCGCGTAGGTCGTAAACCCAGTCATGGGCCTCCATCATGCCGACGAAGCGCGCAAGCATCTCGTCCTCACCGCAGCCGCCGAGGGTGCTGCGACTACCAACGACAAGTAGCTTCGTCTTGGCACGCGTAAAGGCGACGTTGATTCTCCGCCAGTCCTTGAGCAGCTCACCAATGTTGCAATTTTCGTTGCTGCGCACGAGGCTGAGGACGATGACCTCCTTATCACGACCCTGGAAGCGGTCCGCTGTGTGCATCTCGATGGCACCGCCGTGGCTGCTGTTGGTGTTGCGCAGAAGGTATTTTAACTGTGCCAGCTGCGAGCGATAGTGCGTCATGACACCGACCTCGGCGGCTGGCACGCCTGTTGCGAGCAGGGCATCGACAAGTTGGGCGACGACACGGGCCTCGCACGTGTTGACGATGCGGTTGCCCTTCGCCTGCTCGCGGCTGTCGGCAAGACCGTCCGTGTTGACAAAGCGCACGCGTGCTGACGGGTCGAGCAGGTCGCGCAACCAGCACACGCCGGGACGAGGACCGCGGCAGACGGAAGAGGATGGTGGTGGTGGGCGTGACTTCTGCGGAGAGGTATAGTAGCCTCCGCCTGCCTTGGAAGGGCTGCCTTGGGAGCGCGAGATGAAGGTGGCGGCGTCGGTATGGCGCTGGCGGAGTCCGCCTTCGAGGTTGGGGATGTGGAGGACGGCATGCCGCAGTGCTTCGGTGCCGCACTTGAGGCGGCCCTCGTAGATGAGGGTGTTGGATAGCGTCATGATGTCCTCCGACATGCGATATTGGTGCTCGAGGTTGACGACCGATTCCGGGTGGGTATCGGAGAGGAGCTTGAAAAGGGATATGTCGAGCCCGCCGACTCGTGCGTCCTCGTTCTGCACCAGCGGCGGCAGCTGGTTGTGATCGCCAACTAGAACAAAAGTGCGTGCCATCCGGATCGGGCCGAGGCACACGGGCAGCGTGATCTGCGACGCCTCATCCACGATGCAGTAGTCAAATGTGCGCTCGTTGAAGAGGGGATGGTTGATACCCAGACATGTGGTAGCCACTATGGGTGTGTCGTGCCAAGCTTCTCGGATCTCATCAAACGACGACATGTGCTGCCCGGCCAGTGTTGCAAATTCGCGAACCTCGGGGTGGACCTTGGCCTGAGCTCCCAGCCTCAGGATAGGTACCTTTTCCTTCTTGAGCTTGAGCAGAATGTTGTCGACAGCAGAATGGGTGTACGATGTGAGCAAGACAGTCTTGCGCTGCGAGACCAGCGCGCGGATAATGTGGGCGATGGTGGTGGTCTTTCCCGTGCCGGGCATCCCAAGGACCAGTGCATAGTCTTTGGCACTCATAACCTTGACGATAGCCGCCTTTTGATCCGTGTTCAGCTCGTCCTTATCGGAGATGGTGTACTGCGTAGGCACGCTCTTGAACCTTGGGGGGACCAAGTCGACAACAAGCCGGCGGATCTCGCTCGATCCAAAGACCCCTCTAGCCATGACCTGGACGAGGTTGTTTCGGACAGTCGCCATGCCGTTGCTAAACTCGTCCTTGTCCACTCTGTAGCGGACCGGCGGGGCGTGGCCCTGAGACGGCTTCTGCGCTGTACCGTCGGAACCAACCTCCATGATGCTAGCAAATACCTGGTTGTCGACTTCATCAAAGCCCGGCTGGCGGGTTCGCGCGTTGTGAAGGCGTCTATCAACCGCGACACTGATCCTCTGCTTTCTGACGGCTGTGACATAGCCGATAGCCAGGGCAAAGTGTCCTTCCTCGTCTGACACGACGATAGGCTCACCAACCGCTAGCTGAGAATCCAGAAACGACACGGCAGAGTTTGGATTCTCCTTGACGAACGAATAAAAGAATCTATTGATCTTTCCGGACTGTTTGTCTTCGGAAACCGATCCCTCCTCGATGATGACATTGGCGAGGCAACGCCCAAGTTTTTCACGCTCGGAGCTCAGCATGGTCCAGAGCTCGCGACGGTATTTCTGGCTTTCCCTCTCTTCCTTAGTGAGCAGGTCCTCCCACTTGAGAAAGAACTCCTTGTGAGCGGGGGTGAGGTGTTCGACAGCCTCGTCAAACACCTCCTTCATGCCGCTCGTCTCGCCGGTTCCGTCATCGGCGAGCTTGTGGTAGACGAAACAGGAAGTCTGAGCGTAGCATTTGCCGCAAGCAAACTTGTCCTTCTTCATGGGCGGCATCTGGACGCTTCGCTCGCGGATATAACACGCCAGGCGGTTTCGCTGCATTATCATGTGGCGGAGCTCGTGCCTGACTGCCGGCACGCGAAGGGTTTGCGATGTCTCCATGTAGTACAGGATGCCGTACACGATCTCAACATCGTACCGATCCGAGAGGAGGAGATTGTACAGTAGCGTCTGCGCTTGGTGAGAGGAGCTGACGGATTTTCCTGTCTTGACCTCGAATGGCACCGTCAATGTTTTCGATCCGGATTTGTCCTGCATGGTGACCTGTACAGTAGCGTCGATATTTCCTTTAAGGCCGTACATGGGTGACCACACGTGCTCCTCGACGTCAAGGAGCTTGTTGATACACATGTTGACCCGCTCGCCATTCCGTCCTTGGACATGAGCGTCGGACTTTGGATGCGCCGAAACAAAGTTCTGCGCCCACGCCCGAACCTCGGGCATCTTGGACCGAACATGGGCCCGGGCATCGTCCACGCTGACCTTGATGACATATAGATCCTCAAGGTGTTTCTCCAACGTTTTGTTGATGGCCGGCCCGAGGAAGGACCAGTCCCAGTTGTTGGCCATCAAAGCTTCCTGGAAGACCTCGTGGAGAATCGTGCCATAGACCAAAGGGGCCGAGGCCTCACCTGTGGCCTTGACTCGATCCTGCAGGACGGCTCGTCGCATACACATGAACGAGTCGGCCAACACGGTGGCTGAGATGAGTTGGTCGGGGTGCATGATCACCATGTTCTGGTCGTTGGTGATGATACACCGCCCGGAGGACGAGAAGTCGCCGATGATATGAACGAAAGACTTGGCGTGTGCCTCCGTGTCGAACCAGTCGTCCCTGAGATGCACTGTCTTCGTCTGGCTTGTCCTATCAGCCTGGACGAGAAGTACCTGGAGGCGGAGTTAGCAGTGACCTAGCCTATCGCAACAGGGGATTTCTCACTTTCTCAGGTGATTCATGACCTCGATCATCTATGAAGATGCTCTCAAGCACGTCTGTGACTAGGTATCTCTGAATTGCTCTGAGCTTTTGGCTGGTCTATGCGAAATGGCTTTAGCGTATGGTCGTAATGCCCGTAAGCTACGCCAGTGAACGTACATTGTTCAATGCAAGAGCACGGGTGGCTGATTGTGTAGCCGCCAGTTCCATCGCTTCCAGGTCAAGGTCATTCCCAAAATCATCATCCACATCATAAAATTCATCCACAACCCCGCGGCTTTGCGCCGGTCTGTCGTGTCGATCCCCCTGTGCCGCTTGCGAAAAGTACTTTAACTCTATACCAGTTACCAAGTCTTCCGCTTCATCAAACAGGTCGTCATCCACGCCTTCAAATTCTTCTTCGACCACAGCCTTTGGCGCATGATGTGTGGTGGCAGCAGGGGAAGGCATATCCACGGCTACCAACGTCGTTTCACCTTCCTGGGCGAGTGGATTGGCTATCACATCTAATTCCATGAGCGTGTCTTCGTCAAAATCATCATCCCCGTAGTCCGAAGAGGGTTGGTGTGATGTATCGTTTTCTGCGATGATAGGCAGCTGGTCCATCGTATTCGAGCTCGACGAACCAAATTCTCCATCTCTGCTCTCTGCCAGTTCCCGGATCGGCGACGGACGAACGACCTGTGGCGGCGCGTTGGCCACTGCCTTGCGAGGCGATCGCCTCCGAGAGGGTGAGCTGCTTTGCTCCTCCTGCGCTTCGGTCGACTTGGATCTCTTGATTTCGCCGTCGACGGTCTCCAGTAGGGCCGAAACAAGGGAGGACCTACTCGTGGATTTTCCGGTCCCCTGCGATGCGGCTGACTGGTCGGCATCTAGCCGCTCGATCCTTCGACGTTTCGGCCAGTTGGAGCCACAGCTATTGGCCTTCCGCAACGCTCTGTCGCTTTCCGGAACTCCATCGATCTTCGGAGGACGTGGAGAGGACGAAGTCATCGTCCGCAAGAGCAGCGGGTTCATCGCGCCGGGCGCCGCACCCCAGAATCCCGAGGTGGGGTCGGCATGGGGTGTTTCAAGGCCAAGGTGCTGCTGCGTCTTTGGAGCCAGGGCCGGTGTTTTTGAGGCAGCGGGCGAGGACACAGGTGAGGAGCTCCTTGCGCGTCGTTTTCGTCCTTTCCGGCTCAGCATTGGGGTTATGGAAATGCTGGAATCGTTCTTGGGATCAATGCGCCACATGATACGCTGGCTCGGAGACGCAACATCCTCCTCTTTAACCGGTTCCTGTGCGCCTAGCAGATCCTGCCACGCCGGGCGATTGACGGGCGTCACGGCGTGGTCCACAACGCCCGACCCTCGGGGAGTCGCTGTCAATAGTCCGGGCGCGGCGTCATTCTCCTTTTCTTTGCCGGACTTGACGGGCGCCGGGGTGTTTTGGTCAGGGACGGGCTTCGGAGGCTCGAATTGAAATGCTTTTAGCTTGTTTTTGGTCGACTCGGAAATGGGCAACAGTGGTTGG